>Ga0306920_100011901_pt1 | contig 11787 bp, 14 predicted proteins | sample flu12Cox44000170_FD_204666 | JGI IMG/M metagenome (GOLD analysis project Ga0306920, IMG submission 204666) | Lab enrichment of tropical soil microbial communities from Luquillo Experimental Forest, Puerto Rico - flux4day.12C.oxic.44.000.170 (v2)... | ecosystem: Environmental > Terrestrial >...
GCCAAGATTTATTCAGCGCGATCTGAGGCTGATCTCAGGGCTTATGGCAACGATCTCGCGACGCGTGCCAAACGAGCATGGGATTGGGCGACTGTTAATCCAAACGTCCTGTATTGCAATAAGGACGGTAACAGCTACCAGGACTTGGACGATGCGCATCGCTTGTCTGCGAAGTTAGAGGCCGCTGTGTATCTCTACGAACTTACCGGCGACAAAGGTTACAAGGGGTTTGTCGAAACGAAATACAATGCAATCATCCCAGACTGGGGCCCGAACCAGTGGCAACCGAATGAACAAGAAGCGCTACTCTATTTCACTCGCTTGCCAGGTATTTCGGCTCAGGTGAGATCAGCGATCTTGACGAAATTTGTAACGAACGTCACCAGAAACGCAGATCAGCTTCCTATGGTACTCAACGACAAAGACCCCTATCGCGCGCCAATTAAAGACTATGTTTGGGGCAGCAACGCGTCAAAGATGCACCAAGCGAGACTATATCAGCTTTTGGCAATGTATGGAAACGATGCTGCCGCTTCAGCCAAGGCGGACTCGGCTGCGATGGGGTACCTCCACTATATTCATGGCGTCAACCCGCTCGGTCTTGTTTATCTCACGAACATGAAATCGGCTGGGGCAGAGCATTCTGCCAGCACCATGTATCATTGGTGGTTTGCTCCCAGCAGTGCGCGCTGGGGAAGGGTGAGCGGTACCACGCCTGGGCCACCACCCGGATATCTTGTGGGGGGACCCAATCCATCTTATTCATTGGATAAGTGTTGCACCGCCCCCATTGGAACAGCGGAATACCAGTGCCATGGTGCTGCCGCTTTTCCACTTTGCAGCAACAATTACGTGCCGCCGCTCGGGCAACCGGCACTAAAGTCGTATCGACAATTCAACGAAAATTGGCCGGTGAATTCCTGGGAGGTAACGGAACCATCTACGGTCTATCAGGCACAATACGTTCGTGTTTTGGCTAAATACGTGCGTTGACGGAATCGAACTGGCGTCGCGGGTTTCACGCCCGTTGAGTTTGTACCGGGCCTGCCCGTCACAGAATTGGGGTTCGATCCGTGAAAGCCGCCAAGCTGTCTGTCATAGTGCCAACCTTTAATGAACGAGGCAATATCAAAGGCGTGATCGTTGCGGTCTTGTGTGTGTTTGCAAATTCGCCGTGCGCATCATTGTGCCGGTCGCCGCGGGAGGTCCGACGGATATTGTCAACCCGCATTCACCGGATGACGCACTGAGTTTCGCCGCGGCCTGCGCGGTTCAGATATAGCGATCAGCATCTTACCCTGGATCGAGCGAGGCGGCCATGGCGCACCCAAGGGGTGAATCGGGATCGGATGCTGTTCGGCTGGATTTCGACCGCCGCTTGATGCTCCAGTTTCGCGGCTCCCTGGTGACCTCCGATGCTGGGTTGCTGGCTTATCGCGAACTCGACGACGTACTACCGAGATGGCGGGTGATGTTCTGGCCGCAATTTTATTGCGCACCCCTGGAAAAAATCTCTGCCGCAATGATCGATCGCTACCAATGATGATCTGCCCGTCCAAATCGTGAGTTTTGGCCGGAAGTCAACCGCCGGCGTCCACCTGCAAAACCGCCCCTTTCACCCTCCTTTGTGGCTCCGCTTCCGGGAGGTGCATCCACAGTTTTGTCCGTCGAATCGCGTCTTATATATAAGTCGCCGCCCGCCTCCCTATGGCTTCCCGATAGATTTCGATAAAGCGCTCAATCTTCATAGGCCAAGTGTACTCGGCTAGAACTTTCGCCCGTCCCGCGCGACCCATCCTCGCACAACGATTTCGGTCGTTGGCAAGACTCACGATGGCCTGTTCGAGATCCGCCACTAATCTCGCCGGGTCGCGCGGCTCAATCAGTATCCCACAACTGTCGTCCAAAATATCGGCGGGTCCACCCCACTTGACGGCGATGACCGCCTTTCCGCTAGCCATCGCTTCTAGAACCACGGTTGCCCCAGCGTCAAGTACGCTCGGCAGAACCATTATGTCGGCCTTGCTCAGCAGTTCGGCGCAACGCTCTTGGGACTGCCACCCCAAGAATTCCACGCGAGACTCGATCCGGAGTTTAGAAACCCGTTCTGCTAGACGCTGCCTCTCGCCCTGGAGATCACCAACGATCTTAAGCTTGCAATCTACCTGCGTGCAGGCGCGGGCCACCGCCTCGATGAGCCACTCGGGCCCTTTCCATCGTTCAAGCCGGCCAATGAAGATGATTTCGAAAGATCGGTTTACAGTGGTAGAGTCAGCGACTCCATCGGCAAGTCCGCGCGCCCAGAGTTCAGGAACTACACCATTCTCAACCATTCGAAAGATCCGTCCACGGACACCGGAAGGCAGCCCATCCTGGGTTCGCTGGTTGGCTACGATTAGGCACTCAGCTTGACGCTTCGCGTCGACACGGCGTGGCAGAGCGTTTGCCAAGCCTCGGGCAAGGTTCTTGACTCCGCGCAGGCCTCTCGGCTGCAAAAAGCGAAAGCCTGGTGGATATTCCATCCCGCCGTTCATCGGTCCTATGACCAGCGGAGCAGGAAGGTCGACGAGGAGGCTGGGCACCCTGGGCGAAATTGGCGTTGGTTGATGCACGACGTCAATCCCGAGCTTCTTTACGAGTTGCGCCGCGACGTCTCGCTGCCGCCACTGTGTGGCGAGCACCTGAGTGTAGTAAAGCGGGTTGTCCATCCGTGAGGGAATGCAGGGTTGAATCCATCGAAAAGCCGAATGCATCTGGGCATCTTCCACATAAGAGACCCGCTGCGCATCGGCGCCCAAGAGCTCGTCCAACTCAGGCTTCGTCTCGTTACCGACGCACATCCATGCGTCATGCCCTGCTTTCCGCAGCCCGCGGAATATATGTAGAGGAAGGATGGCCTCTCCGGCCCACCTCGTTGAAGCATTGGCGGCGACAACGAGGACAGATAAGCGTTGGCCCGACATGATCACCTCCCACGCAAGTTCGGTGTGAACTGAGGCCCATCGACATGCCTTACTCGGGCATTGGCTCGCGTCGGTTCTTCTGAAGATCGATCGCAGGGGCTACAATTGGTTAGATCGTCACCGCGTCAGGCGAGTTGTCAGCAAGCGATTCTGCAGGGGGGTGTTGCATACCGAGTATTTGTCCGACAGACTCACTCCTCCCCGCTACCGGTTGGTGACGCCCGCGCCTACATGGCTGGCTCAGCGAAACAACGCAATTTCGCTGGCACCATCGGATGAAGACATATACCGACTGCGATGGGCCGGCGATTGCGCCTCGCCCTCTCAAATTATACATTCTCCGTCGTGTTGAACGAAACAGCAAGGTGAGGGATTGCGCAGTCGCCTCCACGTGTCGCTTTCCTTGTTGCCACATGGCACGACGGTTGTACCAGGAAAGTACGCAATGTTAATTAATTAAATAAGTCAATTGGGGCTAGTCGGCGCCAAAATATTTGCTCTGCCGTAGGTGCATGATATTGTCACGCCCATATCGAGCATGCGCGCGCGCATTTGCATGTTTCCGAGCGTCGCACCCTGTTCGGCGCTCGGGCAGCGCTGCTCGAGGCAACCACGATAGCCCGGCTGGCACTGGAGGCATACGAGGATCGAATCGATAAGGTTCTCATTACCGCCACCACGAAACGGGACCTTTTTCGATAAATACTCAACCATGCGAAAAGCGAACCACGTCCAGAGGTACCACGTCCAGAGGTGATGCCGCCGCACCTGGCAAGCCGGACACGGGTCTCCCACTTGGCAAGTCTGAGACGTAAATTCGCGTCGACTCACATCTTCGAACCCTGATAAGAAAAGTAATGAACGATAGAGCGGACGTTTTGACCACAGTTCGTGAGGCCTTCAAATCCACCTTTGACGTCGACCCACGATTGGTGTCTGTAGAGACCGGTCCGAGCGACATTCCAGGCTGGGATTCTGTGGGCCATCTGTCTCTCGCCAGTGAGTTGGAGCAGGCTTTCGGGATCATCCTGGATGTGGACGAGTTGATTGAGATGGAGAGTGTTCGCGAGATAGTGCGCATCATTACGGCAAAGCTTTCGAAGGAAGTGTCGAGGTGACTCCCACTGCCGGATGGAATTTTGCCGAGCGATTGGTAAAGCGCCTGGGACCGTGTTCGTACTTAATCGATGCAGCCACCGGGCGGACGATTTGCCCGGGGGAATTGCCGCGGCTGATTCGGGCATATGGCGCCTCCTTGATATCCGCTGGTTTGAGGGGGGGCGATCGAGTGCTGATTGGTTGTTCTCTATCTCCCTCCAGCACCTTGGTCTATTTGGGAGCTATCTACGCGGGTCTCGTGGCGGTGCCGGTGGAAGATCGCGCGGTCACAGCTTCAGCAGCGATGCTGGTGGAAGCAACGGGCGCCAAAGCCGTGTGGACCGAAGCGGGCCTTCGGCGCGGAGGCACTAAGAAAGGATCTTTTCTTTGTCTGCATGGTGACTTGGCCCAGGAGATGCCCAAAATCATGCCGCCCGCTGCTTGCGTAGCGTCGGATCTAGCGGTGTTGATGGCTACTTCTGGGTCTACTGGTGCTCCTCGTTTCGTCATGGTCAGCCATGGGAACCTGATCGCCAATACTGAAGCCATCATCCGCAGCCAACGATTGGCCAGCGACGAAAGAGCCATCCTGATTCTCCCAGTGAGCTATGTTTTCGGCGCGAGCGTGATGCATACGCATCTCTATCACGGTGGTGGCGTGGTGTTTGATCGCCGCTTTATGTTTCCGGATAAAGTGCTCCAAGCCATCGCGCAATTTAATTGCACTACATTCGCCGGCGTGCCGACAGTTTATAACGTGCTTCTTCGACGATCGAATATTCGGCGGATCGCCATGCCTTCTTTGAGGCGTTTTCTCCAAGCTGGGGGGGCCTTGGCCCGCGACAGAATCAGCGAGATGCGGACTACTTTCCCGCTGACCAAGTTCTACGTGATGTATGGGCAAACCGAAGCAACCGCTCGGATATCGTGTATGGAGCCCGAACGGTGGGAGGAGAAACCGGGAAGCGTAGGTCGACCTTTGGACAACCTGACGGTCTCGATAGTGGATGAACAAGGAAATACTTTGCACGCAGGGCAGGTCGGCGAGCTGCTGGTCAAGGGACCGTCCATATGTTCCGGTTATTTGAACGACCCGGAAAAAACGCGTCGCATCTTATGCGACGGTTGGCTTCGAACCGGCGACTTGGCTCGCCAAGATGAGGAAGGTTATCTGTGGATCGAAGGGCGCAAAGAGGCATTTGTAAAAATGCGAGGAATGCGGGTGAGCCTTGCGGAAGTAGAGGAAAGAGCTACTGCGATTCCTGGGGTTTATGAATGCGCCGCCTGCGCCGTCGATCATCCAGAAGTTGGAGAGGCCGTCGTTTTGTTTGTTGTGCCCGATCAGAAGGCGAGAATTGTATTGGAAGAAGTTCATCGCCGCCTTCCAGCCCATTGGACTCTTGACTCGATCCGCTTGGTTTCTGAATTGCCAAGGACGTCCGCTGGAAAAATAGCTCGTTCGTCGATTTCGGTTTTGGTCAAGGGACACCATGCGGCAATTTGATGACAAAATAGACCGTGTTCTGTCAGGGCCTCCTTATTGTCAGCCTCCTGACGAAAAACAAGCGGGTCTGTTGGAAATACTTAAGGAGGAGCTGCGCTACGCTTGCCAGCGGCACGCTGGCTATAGAAACTATATCCAGCACTGGCCTTTGGACTATCGATGCGCTGGTCAGGTTGCCGATCTTCCCTTTCTACCGGTAGGAAATCTAAAGCTTAATCCTCCGTTGTCCCTCGTGGGGCGTGATCAGATCAAAAGAACGTTGACCTCAAGTGCCACGACGTCGCAGTTGCCCAGCAGAGTTGTGCTCGATTCGCCGACTGCACGGCGCATGACCAAAGGTGTCGTGATTATCGTGCGGGATTTCATCGGTTCGGCCCGCAGACCTTACCTGGTTGTGGACGCACCCAGTTTCATAGGAGGAGGGAACGCACTGGGTGCGAGGCTCGCGGCGATTCAAGGGCTGCACCCTTTTGCCACTGAGACCACCTACTGTCTAAACGTAAATGACCAAGGTGACTTGACGCTGGATCAAGACAGACTGAGAGAATTCGCCAAAGACCAACAGGATGCCGAGTTACTGGTGTATGGCTTCACTTCCATTCTATGGAGCCACTTGGTGAAGCCTCTCTTGGCGAAGGGTATCTGTCTCGACCTGCCCAAAGCTTGGGTCCTGCATAGCGGCGGCTGGAAGCGTTTGCAGGATCAGGCTATTGAGAAAGCACTGTTCAACGACCAGTTGGTGCGAGTGTTTGGGTGTTCCCCTGATCGCATCATCGACTTCTATGGCATGGTAGAGAGCGTCGGCGTTATTTTCCCGGATTGCTCCGAGGGTAACAAACATGCACCCGTGTTTGGCGATGTGATTGTGCGAGATCCGCTAACGCTAGCACCAGTCGCGGCAGGCGAACATGGCATTGTTCAGGTCTGCAGTGTCTTGCCAACAAGCTTCCCAGGCAACCTGCTGCTCACCGAAGACATGGCCCAAGTGATCGCCTATGACGGTTGCTCCTGTGGGAGACGGGGCATCAGTTTCCGGTTTGCGGGACGGATACCCAAGGCGGAGCTCAGAGGCTGCGGGAATATCCAAAGCAAGCGATCTATAATGAATTGAATAACGAGCAGTTTGATGACTGAACTTCAAAATAATGTTATTTCATCCGCAGAGATTGCGGATGCAGCAGCCAGTTTGCGTCAAGTGGTTTTCGACGCGGATATTTCTCCGAATGACGTTATGATCATTTTTGATTCTTGGGCGAGGAGCTTGGACGCCCGCGAGCTTGACGATGTACCCGGGATCGTTTTCCTTCGGATGTGGCTAAGGCGGGGGACCTTGGAACCTATCATTACCCGCGAACTCGGGTCCAATGGTCTACATGGTGGGTGGAGTGAATATGGTCGTGCTAAGTGCAAGGCTTTTCCCCTAGGCGTGGTGGGCCACTGGCCAGCCGGCAATGTAGATATCCAGCCCATTCTGTCCATGACCTGCGCTCTTCTGGGGGGCAATGCCTCCTTGGTGCGCATCCCTAGCGGTCTTGTCGACTTGACGCAGTGTTTGATGGAAAAGCTGGTTCAAAGCGATCCAGGCAAAGTGCTGACGCGACGCATTTCTATGACCACGTTCGAGCATGGCCGGCAGGATTTGCATGAGGCAATGGCTAAAGCCGTGGACGGAGCAATGATTTGGGGAGGGGAAGAGGCCGTTTTGCAGATTCGGGCATTGCCATTTCCACATTGGGTGAGAGTGGCAGTCTTCGGGCCCAGAATATCAGTAGCAGCGATGGACGTCGGGGCCTGGGGCAACCCCAACGAACGGCAGTCCTGGTGCCGGCGTATTGCGCGTGACGTTTGGCAGTTTGACCAGCAGGCATGTTCCTCACCCCAGGTTTTGTTTCTCGAGAGAGGGACGGGCCAGTCAACCGCTCAATTTCTGCCGTTTCTTCGACAAGCCTTTGAAACTGAAAACGTTGCGCACCCGCGGCTAACCATTCCTGCTGCCTTGACTTCAGCGATTTACCAAGCGCGCGCGTCCTGGCTGCTGAAGGATACCGCACATAAGGCATTTTTTCCGAAGGGTCCAGATTGGACGCTGCTAGTCGGCTCTGGATCGGACCTCCCCCAACCAATTCAAGGTAGAACCTTGATAGTCCTGGAAGTGGACAATTTGTTCGATACGGTTTTGAAGTTTGATGGAAACGTGCAAACGTTGGGTTTGGGCATGGCCGATCCGGAGAAAGAGAGGAAACTTGCCTGGCTGGCCGGGAAAAGAGGTGTAGATCGAATCGTGAAACTGGGGCGCATGCATGTCTTCGTTCCTCCGTGGGACGGGGTTGACCTAATCCGGCCAATGGTCCGAATGGTTCGTCATGTAAGCTCTACGGACTGAGTGTATTGCGAAGGACAACTCAAATGATGAAGGCTGCCAATGAGTTTCTTAGAAGTTTGGAGACAAACGCCAAGATGTTTGCTCCCTCCGCCCGGGCCACGTATGAGGCGAATGAAGCACTGTGTTCCTGGCTCTTGAACCCGCTCGCGCGGTGGGCTGGAGCGGCATATGGCGACCGCGCCTTTGAAGACGCTGCGAAGGGATACGCCAAGTACTGTATGGGCGTGTGGAAGTCCCAACAGCTCTATGAGAAAACGGGCCGGTACACGCCTGAAAACATCCCAGACCTCATTTCAGAGGTTTATGAAGACGAAGGCTACATGGTACCCTACATGTGGGCCGCGATTTTGATTTATCCCTTCTGGCCTTCAATGGTAAACCACATTGCACTATATCGGGACGAATTTCTGAAAGCGGTGTGGCCTGGAGCTAAACTTTTGGAATTGGCCTCCGGTCATGGAGTGATGAGCCTGCTGGCTGCCGAGACAAGGCCAGACATCCATGTGAAAGGTTTCGACATCAGTCCGCCGGCGGTGGCTGTGGCAAATCGGCTACTTGAGGTCTCCGGGCATGGTCACCGTGTAACCTTTGAGGTCAAAGACGCCCTCAAATTGAGCTTGAAGGAGGAGCGCGGATCGTATCAAGGAATTATTGCCGCAATGCTGGCAGAACATTTGGAAGATCCACGCCCCTTGTTTACAATGCTAGCACATCATCTCGCTGACGACGGACTCGTCTTTTTTAGCACTGCGCTGGAATCAGCCCAGCGTGATCACACTTTTGAGTTTCATCGGGAAAGTGAGCCCGTGAAGATGGCCGAAGAAGTCGGCCTCCGCGTTACCCGGTTGATCTGTGATGCGGGCGTCCCTGCTCCTGGTGGGCGTTTTACTCCGCGTGCTTTGGGCATGGTGCTGCGCTGGCGTTGAGGAAAATCATTGAATTGAATCGATTTCGAGCTGCGTGAATGGGTCAAAGCCAATTCTTCGAGCGATTATTTATGACCATGACCTTTGAAGAAGTAAAGGCACACTTAAAGCAGCGATTCCCGTTCATTATGGTAGACAGAGTCTTGGAGTTGGAGCCTGGAAGACGCATCAAAGCCCTTAAGAACGTGGCGGGCAACGAGATTCACTTCCTTGGACACTTCCCTGATTTTGCCATAATGCCTGGGACTTCGATCATTGAAGCCATCGGACAAAGCGCTTCCATCCTGTTTAGCCGTACCACTGGCAAAGGCATGGACTCAAGTGAATTCATGGTGCTGGCCGCGGTCAATGATATGAAGTTCTTCGTGCCGGTATTGCCGGGCCACACCATGACCATCGAAGTAAATATCGTTAAAATGACGGACGTAGCAGCCTTGGTTGAAGCAGTGGTCCGCGTGGAAGATACAGTGGTGACGCAGGGCAAGTTGAGCTTTGCCCGAAAGATTGTGTGAATATCCTGGCCGTAACCCCGTTAGTTAGCATGGCTCCCGCAGGCGCGAATTCGGGGCTGAGTTTAAGAGGCAACACGCTATGGTGATCAGAGCAAGATATCGACTGAGCACTTATAGAGCCTTGGTCAGAAGAGGATTCAATCGGACCCTACATATGATGGCCAGATTTCTACCTGGTGGAAAAAATCTAAGGCCGTTTCTTCATCGTTTGCGCGGGGTTAAGATCCACGGCAGCGTGTATATCGGCGATGACGTTTACATTGATGAAGACTATCCCGAATCAGTGGAGATTCATGACGACGTTGTGATCGCGCATCGTTGCACGATCATTGGTCATACTCGAGGTATTGGCAAAATTGTCATCGAAAAGCAAACTGCCATTGCCACGGGTTGCTTGATCGTGTGCGGGCCTGGTCAAACATTGACTGTCGGTGAAGGCGCTGTGATTTCTGCGGGCTCGACGGTGTCACACGATATCCCGCCCCGTACTCTTTGCGGGATGCCCCGGATCAAAGCATTCGGCAAAGTGACCGTACCCTTTACATGGGATACGACATACGAGCAATTCCTGCGCGGCGTGGAGCCAATGAGATGAGGGAGGTCACATTGGCCCAACTTTTGAGCGGATAAGTGAGAGAAGGATAAATAATGTCTTTTTGTGGATGTGAGAGAAGAAGGATAAATGACGGAATCATGCGGTTTCTCGAACAAGCCTCGGACCTCCCGTTCGCCGTCCGCAAGCTCGGCCTGAGCGCTACTGTAGGACTGGTCCGAACTCATCTCGAAGAATACGGTTCAAAAAATCGCAGGACGTCCGAAAGCTTCGGCTCATGCTCTACGATCCGTGCGGCCTAAAGGTTGCGCATTCCCGCTCTACTACAGGGTCCACTCGACGGACATCAACGTGCTTCAACAGGTTTTACTCACGACCGTTAATCAGCGCAATCGGACCAAGGCAGACTTGCTGCGGCTGCAGCGCCAGCATGCGATCAAGCGCGCCTGGGAGGCCGAGCGCGACCTCGGCGTTACCGCTGCAGTGAGCGAGCACGAGGGGATGTGGGCGGCGATGCTGGGGATGAGCGCAGCCATCTTCACCCTGTTCATTTGGACAACAGCACTGACGCAGTGGTTGCTGCGCTAGGCCGTAAGTTAATTGACTCCTCTGGCTTATCTCGCGACACAGTGGGTGTGAGCGGTGAAGTGGCGGAGATCAAAAATGCTCAACAGGACCGAGCAATCAGACCGTGCCCAAAACGCGAATGAGAAGCTGGAAAATTGCTACTGCTCGGCACTGCCAAAGGGATCAGGCCTGTGTCTACCCTGCTATACGCGATGGCTGGCGGGCGGGCGAGCGCCCCCGCCCCAGCAATTGAGCACGTAGGAACCCCTCCCTGATTCTCCGGTGGCCGTGGATGCGCTTTGCCGGCTTCTGCGGTCAGCGCATACACGACGGGTTGGAATTCAACGCGAGGCCCTTTGGAACGATGCAAAGGATTTTTCAGGCTGCAGCCTGGCTGCTCGCTGGGACCATCGTCGTTCTATCCCTACGTCCCGCATCCGTCCGGCCGATGACCGGCGCACAACATGATCTTGAGCATCTTCTGATCTTTCTGGCGACCGGGATGGCATTTGGTTTCGGCTATCCCGATCGATTTCGGCTTCTGACATTTGCGCTGCTAACATTCGCGGCTGCGATCGAGGTTGCGCAAATTTGGGCTCCCGGTCGCCACGCGAGGATCAGCGATTTCTTGGTCGACGCCGCGGCCTCATGCCTTGGCGTTGGATTATCGTATGCGTTCGTAAGGCTTTTCAATCCGAGATTCTCCAGATGAATCCCAAACCGGCATCAATGTTCGTGTTTTCCCGACCCTCTTGCAAGACAGACGCGAGGTACTGACCGCTACCAGCACCTCGGGTAATCCGAACGCTTGGTCGAGGGTCTGATCCGGCCATTTTCCCTGGCATTTGAACGCACTCCTTCTGTCGGTTGCTCTTGAATGCATGACATCGAACGTCTCACGCTAGCGCTGGTGGTGGCTGCGGCCGTAGCTCCGCGATCAGCCGCAAATCTCCTGGAACATTTGCCGTGCGATGGCGACCTCGGCCATCTGGAAGATAACATAGCGGCCGTGGCTCACCACCTTCGCGCCGATCTTGATCAGCTTGTCCTTCAAGGTCGTCAGCGACCAGTCCTTGATCGGCTCCGGCGTCGCCAGCGTGCGCAGGAAATTGCCGAGGTTGTAGGCGAGCGCATGAAGCTGGAGCCGCACCGCATTGGCGGCGAACGTTCGGCACGACAGTCGCGTCCACTTGATCGCGCCTTTGCCCTCCTTGATCCATTGCTCGCACGTCCCGCGCTTGTTGTAGAAAGCAACGACGCGCTCGGCCGGGCGGCTCATGT
>Ga0306920_100011903_pt1 | contig 11787 bp, 8 predicted proteins | sample flu12Cox44000170_FD_204666 | JGI IMG/M metagenome (GOLD analysis project Ga0306920, IMG submission 204666) | Lab enrichment of tropical soil microbial communities from Luquillo Experimental Forest, Puerto Rico - flux4day.12C.oxic.44.000.170 (v2)... | ecosystem: Environmental > Terrestrial >...
CATGGCAATGATCATGGGGCTGGCACCGATCATCGGCCCGGTGATCGGCGGCGCCGTGCAGACCGTGTTCGGCTGGCGAGCCGACTTCGTCTTCATCTTTGCGGCCGGCGCGGCGGCCGCCATGGGGTCGTGGCGCCTGCTGCCGGAAACCCGCCGCGCTCCGACGGCGCCCTTGTCGTTCGCCAATGTGCTGCGCAGTTACCGCCTGCTGCTCGGCCATCGCGGCTACCTCGCCAATATCGCGCTGGCGACGATCAGCTTCTGCGGGCTGTTCGCCTGGATTTCCGCATCGCCCTTCGTGTTGCAGGACCTCTACGGCCTCTCGGCGTTCTCCTACGGCTTGGCCTTCGGGCTGGCGGCGGTCGGATTCATGCTGGGAACGTCGCTCGCGGCCACCATCGTCGTGCGCCTCGGGCTCGATCGCACCATCGGCATCGGCGCGGCGGTGCTGGCCGCCGGCGGCCTTGCTTTGCTCGCAGTGGTGGGATGGCTGCCGCGGTCGGGGCTCGGTCTTGCCTTGCCGGTCGCCGTCTATCTCGCCGGCATGGGCCTGATCATGCCGCAGGCTTTCGCGTCGGCGTTGCAACCGTTTCCCCACCATGCCGGCGCGGCCTCCGCCCTGGGCGGCGTCATCCAGCAATCGGCGGCCGCGATCGCCGGCGCGGTGGTCGCCCGTGCGCTGGGGTCATCGGCATGGCCGCTCGCGGTCGCGCTCGCATCCGCCGGATGTCTTGCACCGATGGTGTGGTACTTCACCCGCGATGTGCGCAAGGGGTGATCGTTCAGCGTCCCGGGAACAGCCGCTCCATCAACCAGCCGTCGATGGTCCCCTCGGCCGGCCGGATCGGCTCGCGGCCCCGTCCGGGGATCGCCGCCGCCGGCATCGGCACGGCGGCGGACGCGGGTGCCGTTGGCAGCGGAGCGAGTCCTCCTGGTGCCACGGCACCCGGGCTCGCCAGCCCCGCGCTCATGACCGGAAGATCCGTCGCCGGCGTTCCCTGGTGTGCCACCTTCATGAACCGGCTCCAGACTTCGACCGGCAGGCCGCCGCCGGTCGCCTTCTTGGTCGGCGAGGAATCGTCGTTGCCGAACCACACACCGGTGACGAGCCGGCTGGTGTAGCCGACGAACCAGGCGTCGCGGAAATCCTGGCTGGTGCCGGTCTTGCCGGCGGCGGTCCAGCCCGGCAGGTCCGCCTTGCGCGCCGTGCCGGAGGTCAGCGTCTCCCGCATCATCGCGTTCATCATCGCGACATAGCGGGGATCGACGACGCGGCCGAGGCTCGGGGCGTTGCGCACATAAAGGGTCTTGCCATGGGCGGTGCGGACCCGCTCGACGACATGCGGCATGACGGCGTTCCCGCCATTGGCAAAGGGCGCATAGGCCGATACCAGCTCCAGAACCGAGACCTCGGAGGTGCCGAGCGCGATTGAGGCATTGGGCTCGAGCTTCGATGCGATGCCGAGCCGATGCGCGGTGCGCACCACGGCGGTCGGCCCGAATTCCAGCGTGAGCCGCACCGACACTGTGTTGAGCGACTGCGCCAGCGCCTGGGTCAGCGTCACCGGCCCGAAATATTCGTGGCCATAGTTCTCCGGGCGCCACTTCTTCACTTCGATCGGCCGGTCGTCACGAATGGTGTCGGGGGCAAGACCGTGCTCCAGTGCGGTGAGGTAGACGAACGGCTTGAAGGCCGAGCCGGGCTGGCGCTTCGCCGCCACCGCGCGGTTGAACTGGTTCTCGACATAGCTGCGGCCGCCCACCAGCGCCCGCACCGCGCCGTCCGGCGTCATTGCCACCAGGGCACCCTGCTCGACGCCGAACTTCTCGCCCTTCTGGGCGATCTCCTCGATCACCGCCTTTTCGGCGACCGCCTGCAGCGACCCGTCGATGGTGGTGTCGACGACGACGTCCTCCTCGACCCGCCCGACCAGCTCGTTGAGCACGTCCATCACCCAGTCGGCGACGTAGTTCGAGGAGCCGCCGGCGCTGGGCTTGACGATCTTCGGCGGGGCTGCCATCGCCGCCTTGGCGGCCTCATCCTTGATGAGCTTGGCGTCGGCCATTGCGGCGAGCACGATCTGCGCGCGTCGCTCGGCGCCGTCGTAATTGCGCGTCGGCGCAAGCCGAGACGGCGATTTGACGAGGCCGGCGAGCAACGCCGCCTCGGCCACCGACACGGCGCGAGCCGACTTGCCGAAATAGCGTTGGGCCGCCGCCTCGACGCCATAGGCGCCCGAGCCGAAATAGACCCGGTTGAGATAGAGTTCGAGAATCTCGTTCTTGGAGAATTTGTGCTCCAGCCACATCGCCAGCACCACCTCCTGCAGCTTGCGCATGAGGTTGCGGTCCTGGGTCAGGAACAGGTTCTTGGCGAGCTGCTGGGTGATCGTCGAGCCGCCCTGGGAGATGCCGCGGTGGAGCAGGTTCGCCACCACCGCGCGGATGAGGCCGACGGCATCGATGCCGTGGTGGAAGCGAAACCGCCGGTCCTCGACGGCAATGAAGGCGCTGGGCAGGTGCGCCGGCATGTCCTTGAGCGACAGCGCCGCGCCACCCATTTCGCCGCGGGTCGCGAACAAGCGGGCGTCTAGGCTGTTGATCAGGATGCTCGGCGGGCGCTTGGGGATTTCCAGGGACTGGATCGGCGGCAGGTGCATGCCGACCCAGGTGAACAATCCCGCCACCGCGAGCACTGCCCAGATCGCGAGGACCGCGCCCCAATAGATCAGGCGGCCGAAGCCGAACCGGCGGCGCTTGCCGCTGCGCCCGCTCGCAGCCTTCTTGTGCGCCGGGACGCGGGGAGCGACGGGCAGGTCGACCTTGGGTTCGATGCGTACCTTGGTGGCGCTCGGTTTGGCAGAAGCCGGCTTAATGGGAATGGGTTTCGCAGACCGGCGCACGCGCACCGCATCGGATGCGGGTGCCGCGGAGCGGTCCTCCGGCGACAGCCGCACGTCCAGCGTGCCCGCGCCACCCTTGAAAGAGGGCTCGCGGCGCTTGCTCGCACCTCGGCCTGGTTTCGCCAATTCCCGCCCCGTCCGCCACCCTGCATCGGGTCGCGCCAGCACGCTAGCCGGGCCGGTTTAAGGGGCGGTTACCGAAGGCGGGCTCAGCAAATTCGCAACTGGGCGTGCGACCGAAACGTGCCGCGTGACGCACGCCGGCCGTTCCGGCGGATGCGCGAGCCGTCGGCGAGTTGCGCGCGGAGAAGCAGTGAAGCTTCGAGATCGTGACCTTCTGATCGGGATCATTTCCTGGTCCGGCCACCACGGCATTGCGGCGCTCCGAGAAGATTTCTGGGCGCTGGCGGAACGCATGCGGGGGAGTAGTATCCTGGGGTACAGGATAACGGCCTTGATGCACTGGAGAAAAACCCCCAGTCCAGTGGGCTTGGAACATGCGGCTGAAACGCGCTTGGCGTATCCTCCCCCATAGGATATGCTAGAAACATGACACACGCACATGTTCATCAATCGCATCCAGACATCATCAAGCGCCTCAAGCGTGCTGAGGGCCACATGCGACGCGTCATAGCGATGTTCGCTGAAGGTCGGAGCTGCCTCGAGCTTGCTCAGCAGTTGCATGCTGTCGAGAAGGCGATCAACGAAGCGAAGCGGCAGCTCATCCACGACCATGTCGATCACTGTTTGGATGTTGCTGCCAACGGCAACGGCACCGCTCCTCACTTGAGCGAATTCAAAGCAATCTCCCGGTACTTATAGGATTTCTCGGTATGAGACCCGGGTGCGGGCTAAGACGCGGAACTGGCTCGTTCAACGTGCCCCCATTGGGTGCGCTTTGCCTCCCTGTCCTTCTTGCACTCCTCGTTTGGCTGGCCGCGGCACCCGTTACCGCCCACGAGGGACATGATCTCGAGATCCCTGAGTCACCCGGCGCTTCGCGTGCCGTGCCTCGGCTTGTCGCAGACTCAGAATCCTACGAACTGGTGGCCGTTCTCGAAGGCCAGCGCCTGGTCATCTACCTCGACCGCTTCGAGGACAATTCACCGGTCACCGATGCCAACATGATCGTGACGATCAATGAGGAGCCGGTAGTCGCGCAAGCCACCGGCAACGGCACCTATTCGGTCACGTCCACGCTCTTTGAACGCGGCGGCCTTTTCGAATTCGTGTTCGATATCAAAGCTCCCGAAGGCGACGATCTCCTGATCGGAAAGCTCACCCTGCCGAGCGCGGGGGCCGCAGGCGCACTCGCCAATCCGATGCCGTGGTACACCCAGGTCGTCTCCACTATCCGGCACGGAGCCGAAGATCACTCCGTGCTCATGACTCTGACGTTGCTTGCCGGGCTCGCGCTCGGTATCGGCCTGCGGCGACGACGGCGCGCTTACCTTGTTCCGATCCTCGTACTGGCGCTGCCGGCGTTGGCAATCACGGCGATAGGCCAGACGGCCCGCGCCCACGATGGCCATACGGACGAAGACGCGAGGGCCGCGACGACACCGGGCGACGCACCGCGGCGATTGCCCGACGGCAGGGTGTTCGTTCCCAAGCCGACTCAACGCATCCTGGATGTCCGCACCATTATTGCGAGACCGAAGACGATGCCGAAGGCGGCGGTGTTTGTCGGTCGCGTCATCGCCAATCCCAACCGCAGCGGCCTCGTCCAGAGCATCACCGGCGGACGTGTGATCCCCCCTGACCGGGGTCTTCCCCGGATGGGCCAGGTGATCGCCAAGGGCGACGTGCTCGCCTCGATAGAGCCGCCCATGGCCATTGCCGATCGCACGACAATCTCGGAGCGGATGGGCGAAATCGAACAGGGGATCGCCGTCGCAGAAGCGAAGCTGCGGCGCCTGCGCACGATGGCGCAACGCTCGCTGGTACCGCAATCCCTCGTCGTCGAGACCGAAGCCGAGCTCGAAGGCCTCCAGCGCCGGCGTGAAGTGGTCCGCGAGACGCGGCTTGCACCCGAAGTCCTGCGCGCCCCTATCGACGGCGTGGTGGCGCTGTCACGCGTCGTGGCGGGCCAAGTCGTACAGGCGCAGGACGTGCTGTTCCAGATCGTCGATCCCGGTTCCCTGTGGATCGAAGCCTTCGACTATGGCGACAACGATCCCGCGACGCTTGAACACGCGACTGCCATCGGCGGCAGCAACGTCGCGATGAACCTCAGCTTCCAGGGCTGGAGCCGGACCCTGCAACAACAGGCCACTGTGCTGAATTTCGCGATATCCGACCCGCCGCCGTCGCTGCGTATCGGCCAGCCCGTCACCGTGACCGCCCAACGCGGCGAGACCACGTCCGGCGTCATCATCGATCGCGACGCCCTGGTGCGCGGCGGCAACGGAGAAACCGTCGCCTGGCGTCATGTCGAGCCGGAGTATTTCGAACCGCGCCCGGTTCGCACGGAGCCGTTCGACGCGACCCATGTTCTCGTGGCGGCCGGCATCGGAGACGGCGAACGCATCGTCGTCCGCGGCGCCGAACTGATCAACCAAATCCGGTAGGAAGACGCCCGTGTTCAACCGGATTGTCTCAGCGAGCCTGCGCCATCGTCTGATCGTTCTCGCCGTCGCGTTGATTCTGGTTTGCTACGGCATTCTCGTCCTGCCCCGCATTCCCGTCGATGTCTTTCCGGATCTCAACCGGCCGATCGTGACCCTGATGATCGAATCCGAAGGCCTCGCGCCGCAGGAGGTGGAGCAACTCGTCACCTTTCCGATCGAGCGGATCATGAACGGAATGCCCGGCGTGGCGCGCGTCCGTTCCGTGTCGAGCGTCGGTCTCTCGATCGTCTATGTCGAATTCGACTGGGGCACCGACATCTTCCGCAATCGCCAACTGGTCTCGGAGCGCCTGGCGCTGGTGCGGGAGCAGCTCCCGCGCGGGACCACGCCGCAGATGGGCCCCATCACTTCGATCATGGGCGAGATCCTGCTGATCGCGATCGCGAGCGATCAGGCATCGCCCATGGAAGTGCGGGAGATCGCCGATTTCGTATTGCGTCCCCAGCTTCTGGCAATTCCGGGCGTTGCGCAGGTCATCCCGATCGGCGGCGAAGTTCGCCAATATCGCGTCGTGCCGGACCCCGTCGCGATGCACCTTCTCGACATCACTCACAACCAGATCGAGGGCGCCGTTACGCGCTTCGGCATCAACTCCAGCGGCGGGTTCGTCGACCAGCAGGGCCGTGAATACCTGATCCGCAACGTCGGGCTGACCAGGCGCCTGGAAGATCTGCGCGACACCGTGGTCGCCTATCGCCAGGATCAACCGGTGCTGTTGCGCCAGGTCGCCAGCGTCGATTTCACCGCACGCGTGAAGCGCGGCGACGCCGGATATCGCGGCAAGCCGGCGGTGATCCTCTCGGTCCAGAAACAGCCCGGCGCCGATACGGTGGCGCTGACCAACCAGATCGAATCCGCCCTTGCGGTCATCCAGAAGACGCTGCCGGCCGGTATCTCGGCGACGAACATTCAATTCCGCCAAGCCACCTTCATCGAAGCGTCGATCGGCAGCCTGAAGAGGGCGCTGGTCGAGGCGGCGATCGTCGTGGCGCTGGTTCTCATGGTTTTTCTGGTGAACGTGCGGGCGACCCTCGTTTCGCTCACGGCGATTCCCTTGTCCTTTCTCATCACCCTCATCGTATTCGAAGCGCTGGGGCTGACGATCAATACGATGACGCTGGGTGGCCTTGCCATCGCGATCGGCGAACTCGTCGACGACGCCGTGGTGGATGTAGAGAACATCCTGCGCAGACTGGGCGAAAACAGCGCCAGGCCCGATCCGCGCCCGGTTCTCAACGTCATCGCCGAAGCGAGCCAGGAGGTCCGCTCGGGCGTCCTTTACGCGACGATCGTCATCGTTCTCGTTTTCGTGCCGCTGTTTGCGATGACCGGCCTCGAAGGCCGACTGTTCACGCCGTTGGGCGTCGCCTACGTCGTCTCGATACTGGGCAGCCTCCTGGTATCGATCACCCTGACCCCTGTCCTGTCCTTCTACCTGTTCGCGGGCCGCGGCAGCCGGCACCATGACGGGTTTCTTCTCCGCCATCTCAAACGTGCCAACAGGGCGCTTCTGTCATGGGCCTTGCCGCGCCGCGACCTGATTTTTGCGGCAGCGGCAGTGGCCGTCGCGGCGACCCTCTTCGCCGCCGCGTGGCTGCCCCGCACCTTCCTGCCGCCTTTCAACGAGGGCACGCTCGACGTGAGCCTGCAGTACAATCCCGGGATATCCCTGCACGAATCCAACCGCCTCGGGCTGATTGCCGAACAGCTTCTGATGGGGATGCCCGAGGTCGCCTCGGTCGGGCGCCGCACCGGACGAGCCGAACTCGATGAGCATGCGGAGGGCGTTCATTTCAGCGAGATCGATGTCGATCTCAAATCGTCCTCGCGCCCCCGCGACGAAATCCTCAGCGAGATACGCTCACGCCTTGCGGTCCTGCCGGCATCCGTCAGCGTCGGGCAACCGATCGCGCACCGGATGGACCACATGCTCTCCGGAATTCGCGCAGAAATCGCGCTGAAGGTCTACGGCGACGACCTCGACACGTTGCGCAACCTGGCCGAAACCCTGCGCGACCGTCTGTCATCGGTGAAAGGCGTGGCCGACCTGCAGGTCGAAAAGCAGAATCGCATTCCTCAACTTCGCGTCGAGGCCGACTATGAACGGGCGAAACTCTACGGCGTGACGCCTGCCGCACTGACCGGGGCGCTGGAGGGAATGTCCAACGGCCGGGTGGTGTCGCAGGTGGTGACCGACGGCAACCGCCGCTTCGACGTGGTGATTCGCCTCTCGGATGCGGACCGCTCGACGAGGGGGCTCGCCGATCTCCTGATCGAAACCCCGTCAGGGCACGTCCCGCTCCAACTCGTTGCGAAGATCCAGGAGACCGACGGCCCCAATCAGATTCTTCGGGAGAACGGTCAACGCCGTATTGCGGTCTATGCGAACAGCGATGGACTGCGTGACCGCGCGCAAATCGTCGCTGATATCCGCGGCGTCCTCGCCCAGACGCAGTGGCCGCAGGGCTACAGCGCGACGCTGGAAGGTACCTACCAGGCCTACGAGGAAGCGGCGGCTCGCATGGGCATTCTCTCGCTCGCGTCGCTTCTGCTGATCTTCCTCGTGCTGCAAAGCCTTTATCGCTCTGCGACGCTGGCCTTGATCATCATGGTGAATATTCCCTTGGCGCTTCTCGGCAGCATTGCGGCATTGTGGATTTCCGGCCTGCCCCTCTCGGTCGCGAGCATGATGGGCTTTGTCACGCTGGCGGGCATCAGCACCCGCAACGGCATCCTGAAAGTCAGCCGTTACATCAATCTCGCGCTGCACGAGGGCGCAAAGTTCGGGCCGGACCTCGTCATGCGCGGCAGCCTCGACCGGCTCGCACCGGTTTTGCTCACCGCCCTGTCGGCCGGACTCGCGCTCACTCCGCTCCTGTTCGGAGCCGGCGAGCCGGGCCGGGAAATCCTGCATCCGGTGGCAGTGACCATCTTCGGCGGATTGGCGAGTTCGACGCTGTTCGACGCGGTTCTCACGCCCACCTTGTTTCTCGCCTTCGGCCGCAAGGCTCTCGACCGGCTTTCGGCTGCTCATGCCGGCACGCTTGCGCCGGCGGAAATCTACTGACGGGGGCCGGCATGTGGACGCGTTTGTCGATTGCGTTGCTCGGTACGGCGATTGCGTTCGGCGCGGCCGCCCAAGGCGCCAAGAAAGGCGACAATGGTGGTGACGTCGTCGTGATGGAAGGTCATCCGATCGAATTCGTCACCAAGGGACAGGAGATTACTTTTTATATTCTGGAGGACGACGCGAAGAGTCCAACTCCCACAAAGGGATTTGGCGGCCGTGCGGTGATCCAGGACGCCGGCAAGACGGTTTCGGTGGCCCTCTCGCCGGCAGAGCCCAACAAATTCGTGGGGCAGCTTTCGATGCCGCTCGGCTCCAAAGCGCGCGTGGTCTTCTCGGCGAAGGTGCCGGGCCACACCCTCCAAGCACGATTCACGACAGAGTAGGGGAGTTCGTATGCACTTCAGAGAGGCGACCTGTCACCAGACCGCCATGGGGACGATCTTGCGGGTGTCGGCATGGATCGCGTCGTTTGCCTCGGCATTCGCGGCCACTGGTGCCCTTGCCCATTCCGAACAGGGCGTGGCCATCGATTTTTGGGGCGGCTTCACCCATCCGATCTTCGGACTCGACCACGTGATCGCCATGGTGGCGGTCGGTCTGTGGGGAGCGTTCCTCGGACCGCCGGCCATTTGGCTGCTGCCGGTGGTGTTTCCGTTGGTAATGGCGGTCGCGGGCGCCTATGGCGTACTTGGGCTGCCCCTCCACGGTGTGGAAACGGGTATAGCTCTCTCCGCCATCATGCTGGGCGCAATGGTCGCCGGGGCGGCGAAACCGCCGCTGTGGGTTGCTGCGCTGCTGGTCGGTGCATTCGCGATCTTTCACGGCTACGCCCATGGCGTCGAGTTGCCGGTCGGCGCGGACGCCATAGCTTTTTCCATGGGCTTCGTCATCGCCACCGGCATGCTCCACCTCAGCGGCATCGCCTTCGGGGGGCTGTCTCATTGGCCCGCCGGCCGAATAGCCGTGCGTGCGGCTGGCGTCGTGATTGCGGTGATCGGTCTCGGGTATCTGACAGGTGTCGTATGAGCCGACGGTTTGGCGCTGCACTCGTTTTGGCGCTCCTCCTGAGCGCCACTCCCGCGCTCGCGCACTCTCCAATCATGGGCATCGGCGGGGTGGTTGGCGGAGTCCTTCACGCGCTACTCATCCCAGAACACGGGCTGAGCCTCCTCGCTCTCGGACTGGCTCTGGGACAGTGGGAACAGTCCGCACGCCGGGCAGGCATCATGATCTTCGCAGTCGCCCTGGCTTGCGGCCTTATCGCAGCTGCCTTCGCCTTGGCAGAGGCGCTGGCAGCCGATGTTCTTTTGGCGGCGACGGGCATCCTGGGTTTGCTCGTGGTCACTATGTGGACCCCGACCTACCTCGTATGGCCGCTGGCGGCGATCGCTGGTCTCACCATCGGGCTCGATTCGCGACCTGAGGTCGCCTCGAACGAGGAGGCCATTCGGATGCTACTCGGCAGCGGCCTCGGCGCCGCGGTCTCGCTTACGATTGTCGCCGAAGTATCGTTTCTGCTGAGAAGCAACGCACAGCGTATCGTGGCTCGCGTGATGGGCTCCTGGATCACCGCGATTGCAATCTTGGTGCTTTCACTCCGGATTGTGACCCAAATGACAGTCGGGTGAGGCGCGGAGATCAGCGATCATGCCGGCAAGCCCGTCCACGGACCGGGGCCTCAAACCGGTCACGGTGGGGGTGCGACCCGAACGCATCACCTCCCCGACAAAGGCTAGTCTAGGCTCGGACCAGCCGACCAGCATTTCGTTAATGTGCCCTTTCGGGCGCAAGCGGGCTTGTTTAAGGCAGTTTTACGTGGAGGCCTCGGCGGCATTGACCCGGATAGCCCAATACGGCCAAGTTGATGCTCGCCAAGAGCTGGGCCGCTTGTTACCGTCTCTCGCTCTTGGATGAGGCGCCCAACAGCGCGCTTGGACGGATGAGACGCTGGTCGGTCATATTGCTTCTGTTACTCGCCGGTGGCGGCTTGGCCTATTTCGTCGGGCCGTGGCTGCGACTTTCGCCCGGCGCGCCGGCTGCTTCGCGTGGTGCTGTCGCCATCCCCGTGATCGTGACTGATGTGCGGCGCGCCGACGTCCCGATCTTCCTGACTGGGCTTGGAATCGTGCAGGCGCTCAACAGCGTGCTCGTCAAGTCGCGGGTCGACGGGCAGATCATGAAGATCCATTTTTCCGAAGGCCAGGATGTCCACGCCGGCGACGTCCTGGTCGAGATCGACCCCCGACCTTATCAGGCCGCTCTCAACCAGGCCCAGGCGAACAAGCTCAAGGACCAGGCGCTCTTGGAAAACGCGCGCCTCGATTTGAACCGGTCTACCCGGCTGGCCGTGAGCGGCACGGTCAGCAGCCAACAATTGGACACGGCGCGGGCGCTGGTGAAGCAGCTCGAGGCGAGCGTCGAATCCGGACAGGCCATGATCGACAACGCCCAAGCCAATCTCGATTACAGTCGCATCCGTTCTCCCCTGGACGGGCGGGCGGGGACCAGGCTGATTGACGCCGGCAACATGGTGAAGGCGACCGACACCGGCGGCATCGTCATCATCAACCAACTCGACCCGATCTATGTCACCTTCCCGCTGCCGTCCGATTCGCTGCTGGCGATCCGCGCCGCCAAGGAGCAGGGCGACGTCAAGGTGACGGCCCAGGACAGCAGCGGGAAAGTTCTCGCCGTCGGCAAGCTCGCCGTCATCGACAACCAGATCAATCCGAACACCGCCACCATCAATTTCAAGGCGGTGTTCGATAACGCGACCCATGTGCTGTGGCCGGGCCAGTTCGTCAATGTCCGGGTTGAAGTCGACACCCGCCGGGATGTGGTCGCCGTGCCGATCACCGTCGTCCAGCAAGGCCCGAGCGGCCCCTTCGCGTTCGTCGTCGGCCCTGACCGCATCGTGCAGAAGCGGATGATCAAGGTCGCCGTCATGAACAAGACGACGGCAGTTATCGATTTCGGTCTCGCGCCCGGCGAACGCGTGGTGACCGACGGCCAGTACCGGATCCAGGCCGGCAGCCTGGTCGACCTCGTCCGTGATCCCACGGAGACGCCGAGCCAGAAATCAGCCGAGGGTTTCTGATGAACGTCTCAGCGCCGTTCATCGTTCGGCCGATCGCCACGACCTTGTTGATGATCGGCGTCACCCTCCTGGGGCTCGTGGCCTATT
>Ga0306920_100011906_pt1 | contig 11784 bp, 11 predicted proteins | sample flu12Cox44000170_FD_204666 | JGI IMG/M metagenome (GOLD analysis project Ga0306920, IMG submission 204666) | Lab enrichment of tropical soil microbial communities from Luquillo Experimental Forest, Puerto Rico - flux4day.12C.oxic.44.000.170 (v2)... | ecosystem: Environmental > Terrestrial >...
CTGGGCACGCCCGGCAGCTACGGAATACTGCAGACGCAGGTGCAGGCTCTGGTGCAATACCTCGACTTTGGCCTGCCCCTGCAACAGGCGATCGAGGAACCGCGCGCCCGCCTCTGGGACGGTCGGGCGGTCGAGCCGGAGTCGCGCTTCGACCCGGCCGTGCTCGACGCGCTCGGCCGCCGCGGGCATGCGATCCAACCGGGCGGCGCCTGGACCATGCGCGTCGGCGGCATCCAGGCTGTCGCCATCGATCCAGCCACCGGGCTCATGACGGGAGCGTGCGATCCGCGGCGCGACGGCTACGTGGCCACCGCCTGATCAAACCGCCATGTAACATGAGCATGTAACATGAGGATGGGGTCGCCTTCAGGCGGGGAAGCTTGCCATGCCGCTTGCTGCCGCCGATGTGCGAAACTCCTCCAGGCGTGCGCTCCGCGACAAGCTAGAGGATCGTGTCCTCGCCCGCAACCAAGTCGGCGCAGCGCCCCCGACCACGATCTGGCTCGCAGCGCCAACGATCCGCACAAGCTGCGACCGCTTGCTGCTGGGCCTCTGTCCAGACGCGGCGGCGCCCAGGAAATAGGAGTGCAGCCGGCATTACGACTGCGCCGTGGGCGTTGCATGGGGAGCCCCGTGAGAGGCGGCGCTATGGGCTCCGACGACGCCGGTACCGCTGCTGCACGAGCAGGTTGGCGGCCCCGGTCAACACCAATGTGGCCGTCATCAGGACGAACGCGACGGCGGCCCCGAACGGCCAGTTGTTGAGCCGGAACTGGCCGTACACCAGCGGCCCCATCATCTTGAATTGTGGGCCACCTAGCAGCACCGGTGTCGCATAAGCGTTCATGGCCAAAATGAAGCAGAGGATGGCGCCGACCACAATGCCGGGCAGCGCCAGCGGCAAAAGTACGCGCCGGCACATGGTCCAGGGACCCGCGCCGAGGCTGAAGGCCGCCTCCTCGGTCTGGCGCGGTATGCCCTCGAGCACGCTCTGCAGAGTGAGCACCACGTAGGGCAGGTTGACGGCGATGATGCCGATCACCACGGCCTTTTCGGTGAACATGATCTGCAGCGGCACGTTGATCACGCCGAGCTCGAAAAGTGCGGCATTGAGTGCGCCCTTGGAGCCAAACAGCGTCATCCAGCCTGCCGCCCGTACGGCATTGCCCACGAACAGCGGCAACACGACCAGCATCAATACCACGTTTTTGTAGCGGCTCTCGCTGCGCGCAAGTACGTAAGCCAGCGGAAACGCCAGCACGAGGCAGACGAGCGTACACAGGAGAGCAACTCGCAGCGTGGTCCAGAAGACATTGGTGTAGAAGGGATCGGTGAAGAACTTGACGTAGTTCTCGAGCGTCACCGCCTCCACCATCATGAGGCGCGGATCGAACTTGTTGAAGCTGTAGCGCAGCAAGATCAGGATCGGCAGCAGCAACCCCAGCGCAACCATCAAGGTTGCAGGCGCAAGCAGCGTGGACGCCATCAGCAGCGAGCCGCCGCGCGCCTCGTTTGCCAGCCTGCGGGCTGGACGCTCGAGACTCAGCCTTTCAGCTCCTTGTCCCACCATTCCTTCAAGGCCACGTCGTTCTGCGTCATGTAGCCGTAGTCGAGGTCAACGAGCGCCTTCACCTCTTCCGGCGTGAAGCCGATGCGCTTGTTGAGCTCGGGCGCCACAACTGCATTGGTCACCGTCGGGTTGTAGCCCATGTCGATGGCGAAGGCTTCCTGGGCGCCCTTCTCCAGCATGGCGTCGAGATAGGCATAGGAACCGGGCTTGTCTGGCGCGTTCTTCGGGATGACGAACCCCGACACGTACGCCAGCGCACCTTCCGCCGGCACGATGGCCTCAACGCTGATGCCGGCGTTTTGCCACTGCACGACGCGTGCCTTCCACATCACGCCGGTGCCGAACTCCTCGGTCTTGAGGCCCTGCGCGAACGCCTCGTTGGTGGGATAGATGCGCGCGCCCGCCTTCTTGCACGCGAGCAGCAGCTTTTTGCCAGGTTCCAGGTCATCGACCTTGCCGCCAGCCGCGAGCGCCGCGCAAACCAGCGTATACTGATATTGGATGTCGATGATGCCCAGCTTGTCGCCGCGCTTCGGGTCGAAAATCTCCTTGTAGCTCTTGGGTGCAGGATCGACGAGCCTGGGATTGTAGACGCCCACCTTGCCCGAATAGATGTGGCCGACGCCGTAGGGATATTTCATCGATGGGAGCAGGTTCGGGGCATTCTTGAGCTTGCCGTAGTCGATTGCGTCAATCACGCCTGCATCGTGCATCTGGAACATGCCGAGGGCGGAGAGACCCTGTATGTCGGTGGTCCCGCGCGGCAAACGCCGCTCCGCCAGCATCTTCGAACGCCGCTCGGGATCGTTAGCCTGATCCTGAATCACCTCCCAGCCATCGTTGATCAAGATGGGCTCGATGTTCTTGTGGAGCAGACGGGCATAGTCGCCACCCCACGTGCCGACCACGATCTTGCCCTTCGATTGCGCCGCGCCGCCGAGGGGAAGCTCTGCCAGCCCAGCGGAGGTGATCGCCGCAGCGCCTTTGAGGACCTGCCTACGCGAAACCGACCGTATCGCCGCCATTGCTGCCTCCGCTCTCGACAAATCAGATCCCGGTGCCGGCAAACACGATGCTGCCGTCGGCCGGCCAAGCAACATAGACCCGCCCCCCGACCTTCGGGGCGAGGCCGCTTCCCCGGTTCGAAACCTGCACTATCACGCGCTCCTTGGGCGAAATGCGCACGTGCATATCGAACGTCGCACCCAAATAGGAGACGAATTCCACCACGCCCGGAAGGTTGTTGTCCATGCTCCCCTGGGGCTCCGGGGCAAAGACGATGCGCTCCGGCCGCAATGCGAGGGTCGCCGGACCGGTCACCGCCTCCTTGCAGGCTATGGCAAGCCCACCCAGCGAGCGGAACCGGCCAGGGGCTTCGATTGCGCCTTCGATGAAGGTCGAGCGACCGACGAATCCGGCTACGAACCGGTCGCTCGGGCGTTCGTACAGGTCTTCCTGGGTGCCCACCTGACGCACGGCGCCATCGTTCATGACGACGAGTCTGTCGGCCATGGTCAGGGCTTCCTCCTGATCGTGCGTCACCATCACCGTCGTCAGCCCCAGCCGCTTCTGCAGCTCGCGGATCTCAACCCGCACCTCCTGGCGCAGCTTTGCATCGAGGTTCGACAGCGGCTCGTCCAGCAACAGTACGTCCGGATGGAAGGCCAGCGCGCGGGCGAGCGCCACCCGCTGCTGCTGACCGCCGGACAGCTGCCGTGGCAGCCGCTCGCCCAAATGCTCCAGGCGGACCAACCGCAGCGCATCTGCCACGCGGCCCTTCATCTCCGACGCCTCGACCTTGCGCATCTCTAGGCCGAAAGCGACGTTGCGTGCCACGGTCAGATGCGGAAAGAGCGCATAACTCTGAAACACCAGGCCGGCATTGCGCTTCCATGGCGGCAGCCGCGTGACGTCGCGGTCACCCAGCCGCACGGCGCCGCAAGTCGGCTCGGCGAAGCCCGCCACCACGCGCAAGGTCGTCGTCTTGCCGCACCCGGATGGACCCAGCAACACCACGAACTCGCCGTCGGCGACATCAAGCGAGAGATCCCGCACAGCATGCACGTCGCCATAGCGCTTGGTCACGCGGTCTATCTCGAGCCGGGCCATCGCTCGTCACACCACCTGACTGATCCTGACGAAACGGTCGGTGATCAGCATCACCGTCGCGATCAGCGCGATCTGCAGCACGGATACCGCAGCGATTGTCGGGTCGATTTTCCATTCCAAGTACTGCAGGATGGCGATCGGCAAGGTCGTGCGTCCCGGCCCGACGATGAACAGGCTCATCTCCAAGTTGCCGAACGACGATACGAAGCCGAACAACGCCGCAGCGACGACGCCGGGCCGGATGGCGGGCAGCGTCACCCGGCGGAAGGTGGAGAAGCGATTGGCGCCGAGGCTTTGCGCTGCCTCCTCGATGGATCGATCGAGGCCGACGAGGCTCGCCATCACCAGCCGCACCGTCCACGGGATGGCGATCAGTACATGACCGGCGATCAGCCCACCGAGCGAGCCCAGGACCGGCAGCCCAGTGGCGAGCTCGATCTCGACATGGAATACGTAGAGCGCAATGCCGAGCACGATGCCCGGCACCACAATCGGCAGCAACAAGAGGCTGCTCAAAGCCTCGCGGCCCCAAAAGCGCAGTCGCGCGAGGCACAGCGCCGCTGGCAAGCCGAGGCAGAGCCCGATGCACGTGGCAATCACCGCGAGTTCGAGGCTCAGCAGAAAGCCGGAGACAAAGCGGTCGTTGCCGGCGATGGCCCAGAACCAGCGCAGCGAGTAGCCTTCTGGCGGAAACGCAGGGATCTCCTGGCGGAAGAATGCGAGCCAGGTAACAAAGGCGAGCGGCGTCAGGATGTAGGCAAATGTCAGCACGGCCGCGCCATTGAGGACCACGCGACCAAACAGACGTGAGCTAGTGGTGCGGGGCATCAGGGTCTCACGCCGACGCTCACCATCCCAGCGCATAGGTTGAGCGACGCGGATCGGCGCCGGCGTGATGAACGCCTGCCAGCGGCTCGCTATCGATCATGCAGACCGCGCCGGCCTTCCAGGTCCATTCCGGCCACCAGGCAACATCGTGCCCCACGCTGGCGAGCTTGTCCGCCAGCGACTGCGGCAGGCGGGCCTCAAGCACCAGCCGACCGGGTTGGATGCTATGCGGCTCAAAGCTATCGGGAAAGCTGTAGGTGGCAAAGCGCGGGGCTTCGACAGCGGCCTGGGGATCCATACCGAACACGATGCGGTTGAGGAGGGCCTGCAGCATCGCCTGCGCCTGCACGTCGCCACCGGGCGTGCCGAAGGGAATGGCGCGCCCGTCCGGTCCCAGGGCGAGCGCGGGGCTCGGCGTCAGCCGCGGCCGTTTGCCAGGCGCAACGGAGGCTGGCAGTGCGGGATCGGCCCACGATTGGGAGCCCCGCGAGGAGGGGCACAGGCCGGTGCCCGGAATCACCGGCGTGCTGCTCGAGACGTCGCTCGGCGTCGCGGAGAATACGTTGCCGTGGCGGTCCACCACGCACACGTATGACGTGTCAAGCTGCGGCTGCGGGGCCGATGTGACGGGACCGCAAGCGTGCGCCATCCCCGCCTCGGCTAGCCCCGGCGGCGGCATCTGCGGCCACGCCCTGCCCGGGTGCACGAGGCGGGCGCGTTCGGCCGCATAACCTTCCGACAGCAGCCGATCGAGTGGCACATCGACGAATTTCGGATCGCCGTAATAGGCATGCCGGTCGGCAAAGGCGAGCTTCATGATCTCGGTTAGCGCGTGCACGTACTCGAACGAATTGTGCGGCTGCTTGTGGACCCCTGTGGCCTCGACAAGGCGCAGCATCTGCACGAGCACCGGCCCCTGGCACCATGGACCGCAGGTGTGTACCGAGAGCTTGCCGAAAGGTACGGCCACGGAAGGCTCGATTCCGCAGCGAAATGCGGCAAGATCAGCCATGCGCAACAGGCCGCCGTTTGCTTCGTGGTAGGCGACAATCGTGCGCCCAAGATCGCCGGTGTAAAAGGCCGCCCGCGCCGCCTCCAGCCCAGCTTGGCGGCCCTTGCTCAGCACCGCCCGTTCCTGATCAACCATGTATTGCAGGCTCTTGGCGAGATCGCTCTGGACGAACGGCTCACCCACCTTTGGCGGCCGGCCGTTCGGCAGATAGATGGCGCGATTTGCCGACCATTCCTCGTACGCTGCGCGATGGGTAGTGATGCTTTCGCACAGCAACGGATGCGCGGCAAAACCCTCCTTGGCAAAGCGCACCGCTGCGGCCGCCACGTCGCCAAAACGCATCGTGCCCCAGCGCTGCAGCGCCGCAATCCAAGCATCGGGTGCGGCTGGCACGACGGTGCGCAGCAACCCGCGCGGAATCTTTCCGGCGTGGCGGTGCATGAAATAGTCCGGCGTCACCAACCCGGGCCAACCGCCAAGGCCGCTGATGGTGAACACTTTCCGGCTGTCGGCATGGTAGAGAATGATGGGCGCGACACCTGCCACGCTGACGAGATCGCTCTGCAGCACTCCGAGCGCGATGCCCGCCGCAACCCCGGCATCGATGGCGTTGCCGCCGGCTTCCAGCATCGCGAACCCGGCGTGCGCCGCCAGGTAATGGCCTGCCGAGATCACATGCCGGCGAGCCGAGATCACTGGCCGATGGGACGTGATGCCGCTCATGTTGTCGGGCTTCCCAGCTACCTTGACCATCGTGCTAGCATGCACGTTTGCAGCGCACCGGCGCAACTGTGCGTGTCGGGACGCCGATGGCCGATCATAACCTGCTCGCCGGTGCCGGCGACAGCCGCTGAGACGGTTGGGGACCGGGCATGGCCGGCAACGAGGAGCGCCCTAAGCCAATGACCAATCGCCTCGAGCTGTCGGTGGTCGAGCGCACCCCCTTTGCCGGCGGTGAGAGCTTCGCCAGCACGGGTCCCTACGAGAGGATCGCCGGCCGCGCGCACTTCAGTGTGGATCCGACTTTGCAGGCGCAAGCGGGCGTCGTCGATATCGACAAGGCGGCGCGGGACGCGCACGGGCGCGTCCACTTCACGGCCGACTTCATGCTCCTCAAGCCGGTTGCCATGGCAAACGGCAATCAACGGCTGGTTTTCGACTGGGCCAACCGCGGCAACAAGCGCTGCCTGCAATTTTTCAACGATGCGCCCGGATCCAACGACCCAAGGACCTTGGCCCACGCCGGCAACGGCTTCCTCATGCGGCGCGGTTACACGGTCGTTTGGCTCGCCTGGCAGGGTGATATGCTTCCCGGCGGCGGGCGACAAATACTCGACCTCCCAATCGCTACCGACCATGGCCGGCCGATCACTGGGCCGGTGCGCGTGGAGTTCATCGCTGACCAACCGGGCGTCACGGTCTATCCACTGAGCGGTCGCGTCTCAACCCGTAGTCATCCAACGGCGTCGCGCGACACCGGCAAAGCCCGCCTGACCCGCCGCCGCTATCCGGGCGATCCGCGCATCATTGTGCCCTGCACAGACTGGCAGTTTGCCCGCATCGAAGGCGGCGGTGGGCTCGACAATCAGGGCACGGAGCGGGCCATCCTGCCGTCGGACACGCATATCTATTTTCCCTCCGGCTTCGAGACCGGTTGGATTTACGAGCTCATCTACGAGGCCAGGGATCCGCTCGTGCTTGGGCTCGGGCATGTGGCGGTGCGCGACTTCGTCGCCTTCCTCAAATACGAGAGCGAGGACGCGGCGGGTCAAGCTAATCCGCTGCGCGAACGCTCGAGCGGTGTAGAGAAGGCATATGGCTGGGGCCGCTCCCAGAGCGGACGCTGCATCCGCGATTTCGTCTATACCGGCTTCAACGAGGATGCGCGCGGCCGTCGCGTCTTCGATGGCCTACTGCCGCATGTGGCCGGCGCCGGGCTAATGTGGATGAACCACCGCTTCGCCAACGTCGTGACGCCGGCTGGCCAGCAGTACGAGGATCACTACAACGCCGCCGACCGCTTCCCATTTTCCTACGCCGCCTGCAAGGACCACTTCACCGGCAAGACCGACGCCATCCTCAAGCGGCCGCACACCGACCCGCTCGTCCTGCACACGCAGACGGCCACCGAATACTGGCAGCGGCGGGGTTCGCTGGTGCACACCGACACCCAAGGCAACGATTTGGCGCAACCAGAGACGGTGCGCATCTACCTCTGGTCGAGCTCGCAGCATTTCGCCGATCCACACACGACGGCGCCGACCCGCGGCGTGTGCCAGCAGCTCTTCAACGTCGTGCGCACGTCCATGCTGTTCCGTGCCATGCTCGACGCCATGGATGCTTGGGCGACCCACGGCACCCCGCCACCCGACAGCCGCGTGCCGCACCGGGCCGACGGCACACTCGTCACGATGGCGGAATGGCTCCTCCAGTTCCCCCGCATCCCCGGCGTGGCAATCCCTTCTGGGCCCAGTGACTTGCCCCGCCTGCAGTTCGGGCAGGAGTTCGCGAGCGGCATCTTGAAGGAACCGCCCACGGTCATGCCAGGGCCAGGCTACGCGGTGCTCCTTCCTGCAGTCGATGCAGACGGCAACGAAGTTGCCGGCGTGCGGGCACCGATGGTGCAAGCGCCGCTCGCCACCTACACCGGTTGGAATCTGCGCGCACGCGGCTTCGGGCAGGGCGCCATGCACGAGTTCACTGGCAGCACGATCCCGCTGCCCGACAGTCCTGAGGAGCGAGCCGCTACCGGCGATCCACGCCGCTCAATTCTCGAGCGCTACGCCGACAGCACGGCCTATGTGGCCGCAATCCGCGCGGCCGCCGAACGTCTGTTCGAAGAGCGGTTGATGCTGGCGGAGGACGTAGAGCGCACCATCACTGCTGCGCGCAACTGGGACCGGCCGCGCCACGACGTTCGGCTGGGCTAAATCTCTAGCGTATGCCGGAGCGTATGCCGGCGGTTAGGACGCTGCGCAGGCAGCCAACGACCAACCGCGGTGCCGGCATGGTGCCCGTATTAAGCATAAAGAGCATCGCCGCCACCTGCTTGACAGCCGATGGGGCGGCAGTCAACGAGCCCCGTCTTGGCGTATTGGGCAGGCGCCCAACACGCCCGTTCGTATCACTTTGTGGCGAGGAACGGCGGTGGGCTCGGCTGGGGGAGCGGATCCCCGGGCCTTGTGTTGCCGCAGCTGCAGAACGCTACCCCAGCGCAGATCTGCCCTTGGCGAGACGGCAGCAATGACCTCGGGGGTGGACTGGCCGATGGATGCTGCTGGGCGACTATGAGTGGTTGCGGTGGGAAAGAAGGTCGGAGTATATGGCTGCTGCCGAGAACGGAAGCGCCGGTGGGCGACCCGGACGGGCTTAGGGGACGGCGGCACCCGAGGTCTCTACCAGCCCAGAAGAGCAACTCACAAGGTGCGGGGCAGGGTGCCGGGCTGTCGCTACGCCAAAACTGCAGGTTAAGACCCCGCTGGGATTTTTTGGATTGATTGTATTGCGAGCAAGCTATTGCAATCCAAAGGCATGCACCGGTAGCTCAGCTGGATAGAGCACCAGACTACGAATCTGGGGGTCGGGAGTTCGAATCTTCCCCGGTGCGCCAATAAAATCAATATCTTAGCGAAGTCCCACGTTCCGCAAATACGGTTGAGCGGAACGTGGACGGAACTCAGAGTGGCCCGGTGAAGGTCGGCGGTCAAAGTCTCAAAAAGACAAAACTCGGCTTGGGATGGCCAGAGCAGGCCCGCTGGTCGTGGTAGCACGGCCGGAGGTACCACCCGGAAATCTGGCTGGCGGACGCACGGTACCGTCATGACCAATGATAGCGGGCCTCCGCTCTTCCCATCCCGCGTCAGGTACCACATTGCTCCCAAGCAGCCCCAGAGACTGCGCGTCATCACGCTTGCCAACCCAAAAGGCGGGGTCGGCAAGACCACCGTTGCTAGCGCGTTGGCCGTGCGCGCCGCCGAGGAAAGCAAGCGCGTAGCACTACTCGATCTAGATCCTCAGGAAAGCCTATCCAGCTGGTGGACACGACGCGGCAAGACGAAGAACCCGAAACTGTTCGAGGTTGATGCTGCGGTCGAGGCGATTGAGCTGCTGATCAGCGAGGGCTGGCATTGGGTATTCGTTGACACCGGCCCCGCCAGGATCGATCTGATCGAGTCCGGCGTCGCCGTGAGCGACCTCGTGCTAATTCCGACGAGGCCGAGCGCCTTCGATATCGAGCAGACGGCACTCTGCGTGGAGCTCTGCGAGAACCACAGCAAGCGCTACGCCTTCGTGCTCAATCATGCGCCGCCGGGTAACCAAGTTGACCAAAACCTCCACCAAGTTCCTGCAACAGAACGGCGGCACGGTAATCGATGCGCCAATCATGTATCGGACGAGCTACATGGCGGCGACAACGGTAGGCAAGTGGCACTGTGGGTGGCCGTTAAGAAGCTTGTAGCGGAAAAGGTGGCCTGACATGTCCGATCTCGAAGGCGAAGACATGGCCATTCTGGAGAGGTTCGCCAAGCGCCCGAGCGCAGGGACACTGGCCGGCCGGCGCATTCGCGAAACACGCCCCCTTGCTCCTGCTGATCGGCGCCGTATCACTCAGAACGATGCGGCGCCACCGCCGCCCAAGAGGCTGCAGCTTAACCTCAAGGTCCTGCCTGAATTCTATGAGCGTGTCAGCGCGTTGGCCCTAACTGAGGGCGTCGCCATGATCACAGTGATCGAGCGTGCCATGGAGGCATACGCATGCGCTAAGGAAGTCGGCACACGCGCCAAGGAAGGCGACTGACATGCGCACTCTGTTTGGGTGTTTGGCTGGGTTACTGTGTGTCGTGAGCGTCGCGCTCGCGGCGCGCTACGGCTACAAGGGTGCCGACACGGAGGTTGACGGGGTGATCAGCGCCGTTGTCTTCGGTCTCATTGCGCTCTGTGCCTGTCTCTTCGATGCCGACCAAGCGACCGCGCCGAACTCGCGAGGATTACGCGCGAGCGGGATGCGCTGAGCTTTACGCCAACAACGGACGATGCTGTGAAGGCAGGGCGCGACGCCGTCATCACGGCGGAGCGCATTAGGGTCGCGGAGTGCGGCAACGGCGATCCGCGCCAGCGTGGCCCGAACTGTCGTCAACGAGAGACCGAGGAGCAGGGAAAGCGCGATGCTCTTGCCTCAATTCTCGCTAGCAAAGCGTTGACCGAGTGTGCGGCGCAGTTGGACGCCGACGCGGAGCGTGTACGGGCGAAGCTCGCAAAGGCCCCGAGGGTGCAGAATGCCAACCCACTGGGCGCCGTACTCGAACAGATGATTGGCGCCACCGCAGCGGCCTTGACGGCATGGCAGCAGGCGATCGTCGCTGTGCGCGTCAGCTCCTGAAGGAGCAACAGACTAGAACATGAAGCTTGTTCAAGCCTTCCTTGAGGGCTGAAATTGTTGAGGTGCTATGACCCGCAACAGACCTCGCTCGCGTCGCCTCAATGGAGAAATCATGGGTTGGGAACTGTGCTTGTTGAGCGATTTGCCCACTGGGCAAGACTGCATTCAGTCGAAGGCATCCACCTAGTGACCTCGTGCACCTCTCGCAGCATCCCGTTCTACCGGCGCTCGGGTTTCCGCGAACTACGGGCGTTTCCTTGGAATTCCAGAATCTCGGTTTGTATGGGCCGCAAACTCTAAGACTTGCTGCTGATGGGGGGCCTCCAAGGCCAATAGTTCATCATGGACTGGCTACTCGATAGCGGCGTGCTTCTCGCATATTTCACCGTTGTGATTGGCATTGGCCTGAACAAGGGTCGCGGCGACAAAACGATGGAAGGCTTCGCCGTCGGGAACCGGAACATCCCGTGGTGGGCAGTGCTTGCTTCGATCCTTGCGGCGGAGACCAGCGCCGCCACGTTCCTCGGTGCTCCAGAAGAGGGATATGCCTCGCGCAACTTTACCTACGCACAACTAGCTTTCGGTACGCTGCTGGGCCGTGTCATCGTCGCCCTGGTCTTCATCAAGTCCTATTATGACTTTCGCGTCGTATCGATTTATGAGTTTCTGCAAGCTCGCTTTGGCACATGGACGAAAAATGCGGCCTCCCTTACATTTTTGATCACGCGCGCGCTGGCGAGCGGCACGCGGCTCTACGTGGGGGCGGTTGTGCTGGTGCTCGGGTACGAAATGCTATCCGGCGTAACGCTGGCACCGCTACAACAGGTCTGGATTTACATCGGCGCGCTAGTGTTTCTCACCGTTGCGACCGCGATCTACACCGCA
>Ga0306920_100011909_pt1 | contig 11783 bp, 10 predicted proteins | sample flu12Cox44000170_FD_204666 | JGI IMG/M metagenome (GOLD analysis project Ga0306920, IMG submission 204666) | Lab enrichment of tropical soil microbial communities from Luquillo Experimental Forest, Puerto Rico - flux4day.12C.oxic.44.000.170 (v2)... | ecosystem: Environmental > Terrestrial >...
GGCCTTGGCGCCGATCAGCAGCCCTTCGAGTGCGGCGACAAAATTGGTGTAGCCGAGATATTGCGTGACGAGCTTGGCCACACATCCGGCACCAGATTCGCCGACATGAAAGATGTTGCCGGCCATTGTCGCCAAGAGCGGCCGGTACTTCGCAAACACCTCCGCCGGGCCGCCGGCCATCACCGTCATCGTTGGCGGGCGGCCGCTGACCGGCGCATCGAGCATCGCGATACCGCGGCCGTCACAGGCCTCGGCGATGCGCCGTACGACGGCGGGGGCGTTGGTCGTCATGTCGATATAGCCGCCGCCCGCCGCCAACCCCGCGAGGATGCCGGTCGAAGAACCGAGCACCGCGTGCTCGACCTCGCTCGGACCGGGCAGCGAGGTAAACACGACCTCGCTCTGCCGCGCGACTTCCGCCGGGCTACCGGCCGTGCACGCACCGCGCGCGGCGAGTGGCGCCGTCGCGGCGGGCCGGATATCGAAGATCGTGAGCTCGTGGCCGGCATCGATCAGGCACCCCGCCATCGGCGCACCCATCGTGCCGGTGCCGACAAAGCCCAGCCGCACCGGATGACCCTTATTGGCCCGCGAAGTCGGCTGGTGACCGCGTCGCGCTGTCGGCGCCGGCGGCGAGCCGGTCGTATTCGACCGCCAGGTCGAGCAGGCGCGTCTTGACGGCGCGCGTCGTCACCCCTTCCGCGACCTGACGGGCGCGGGCCGCTTTGCGCCGATAATACTCGGCCGGCTGCGGCGACAAATCGCTCGAATTATCCATCGGTGCAGAATACCACAACCACAACAAATCTCGCAGCTGCTGATCGGCCGGGGGAGGGTTTTAATCGCCCTCGAGCGGCTCGGTCGCGATGATCTCGATGCCAAAGCCGGCGAGCCCGACATAGGTGCGCGAGCGCGTCGCCAGAACCTGGATCGAGGAGATCCGGAGATCGCGCAGGATCTGTGCCCCGAGCCCGATCTCGCGCCACAGCTCGCTGCGTTCGCGCTCCGAGCCGGTGGCGCTTTCGCCGGCGGTCGAAGTCGGCACACCCGAGGTACCGTCGCGCAGATAGACCAGCACCCCCAGCCCCGCCTCCTTGAAGCGGTCGAGCGCCGCATGGATCGGCTTGGCGCCGCCAAACACGTCCTCGAGCACGCTGGCGCGGTGAAGACGGGTCGGCACATTGCTGCCGTCGCCGATACTGCCGTAGACAAAGGCGTAATGATGCACCTTGTCGAACGGCGTCACATAGGCATAGCCGCTGAGATCGCCGATCTCGCTGGCGACGGTGAATTCGGCGACCCGCGTCACCAGCTTCTCGCGCGCCTGCCGGTAGGCGATCAGATCGGCGACCGACATGCGCTTTAGCCGGTGCTGCTTGGCGAACTCGGCGACCTGCGGTCCGCGCATCACCGTGCCGTCGTCGTTGACCAGCTCGCAGATCGCCGCCACGGGCTCGAGGCTGGCGAGCCGGCACAGGTCGATCGCGGCCTCGGTATGGCCGGAGCGCATCAGCACCCCGCCATCTTTGGCGATCAGCGGGAAAATATGGCCGGGCCGGACAAAGTCCGAGCGGCCGGAATTGCCGTTTGCCAAGTTGCGGATCGTCGCCGTGCGGTCCTCGGCCGAGATGCCGGTCGTCGTGCCGTGACGGTAGTCGACCGAGACGGTAAAGACGGTGCCGTGGATCGCCTCGCTATCGGCGACCATCGGCGAGAGATGCAGCCGCCGGGCGATCTCGCCGGTCAGCGGCGCGGTGACGATGCCGCAGGTGTGCCGGATGATAAAGGCCATCTTCTCCGGCGTCGTGTGCACCGCTGCGAGGATCAGATCGCCCTCGTTCTCGCGGTCGTCGTCATCGGTCACGACGACGATTTCGCCGCGGGCGAAGGCGTCGATCGCTTGCCTGACACGGGACTGGGACACGGTTCTGCTCTCCCGACCACGCCGCCCGGCTGATCAAAGCCGTTGGCGGCCAAGAATTCTGGGTTCGACTGACGGAGCTTGGCGATCGTCAGCCGCCACAGCATAGCGCGGGCGCAAAGCTCGCGGTCCGGCGAATTCTCGAAGGCGCCGATGCGCAGATCGCGGGCGAAGCGGCCCAGCAGCTCATCGGTGTCGGCTTCAGCGCCGTAGAGATCTTGGAACCCGTGCTCCGAGGTTTCCGGCGTTGCGGCCTCTCTCTGTGCGATGGCCATGCACCTGGCGACGAGCAGCGCATCCGCGCGGCGCTCCTCGGGCAGCAGCGGCATAAGCTCGCTCAGCAGCACCTCGCGGGCCAGCGCGAGGAGTGCCGGGCCGCTCGGCAGATCACGCATCGGCGCAGTTGCCTCCAGCGTCGAGCAGCATCAGCAGCTCGAGTTCGCACTCGGTGGCGCGCCGCCCGGTCAAGGCGAGATCGAGGTCGCGCTCGCCGCCGCTGAGGTGGCGGTCGGTTTGTTGCAGAGCAATTATCGCCCACCGCACATTCGCCAAGACCTCCCAAAAGCGGACCCGGCGGGGGTCGATCGCTCCGCCCGATTCCCGCTCGTAGCCGCGATAGAACGGGGTGCGGTCGGCAATCCCGCCGGCCTCCCGATCGAGCCGCGCGAAGCGCCAAGCCTTACAGCAAAACCAGCCGATGTCCTCGTGCGGATCGCCCCAGCCGGCGAATTCCCAATCAAGGATCGCGGTCAACGTCCCGCCGTCCAACATGTAGTTGCCGGTGCGAAAATCGTGATGGCACAGCACGGGCTCGGCTGTCGGCGGGACGTGCGTTTCGAGCCAGCGCATGCCCCATTCGAGCACCGGCCGCGGTGTATGATGACGGTCGAGATAGGCGCGAAACCCAGCGATTTGCTGCGTCAGCCCGACCTCCTGATAGGGCGCCAAGAAGGCAAGATCGGACCGCGGCGGTCGGATTGTATGGATCAATGCCAGCTCGCGGCCGAGCTTTTCGGCGATCATGCAGAGCGCCGGCTCGAAAGCGGGATCGCCGGTGATCCGGTCGGCCGCGGTGATCCCCTCAACTTGCCGCATGATGAAAAACGGCTTGCCCCAGATTCTTGGATCCTCGGTTGCGAAAAGCGGTTCGGCAACTGTCACCCCGGCTGCGAAGGCCGCCTTCTGCACCGCGAACTCCTGAGGACGTGTCAGGCTCGCCGCGACGCCGGTCGCGGCCGAGCTGCGCAGCACGAGCCGTTGTTGGCCGTCCAGCACGCCGCCCGAAAAGCGCGCGTCGAGCCCCCAATTTTCTTGCAGCGCACCGCCGCGCAACGGCATGAGCGCGATTATCTCGACCGTAGATGCGCCGCTTGCGGCCGCAAGACACTCGCGCAGCGCGCCGGTGCGGCGTGGTTCAGATCGCGGCGACCCCGTGCCCGCCATCGACGGAGATGACCGCGCCGGTCACATAAGCGCTCGCCGGCGAGGCGAGGAACAACAGCGCACCATCGAGATCCTCGGTCTGCCCGAGGCGCTTCAGCGGGATGCGCGAGATCAGCGCCTTGCCGGCCTCGGTCTGAAAAAAGGCGCGGTTGAAATCGGTCTCGACATAGCCCGGGGCCAGCGCGTTGACCAGGATGCCGTAGCGCGCCAACTCCATCGCCAACACATGCGTCAGGTGGGAGAGCCCAGCCTTGGCTGCACAATAGGCCGGCACCCGGCCGATGGTGCGGAAACCGAGCACTGACGAGATGTTGATGATGCGGCCCGGGCGCTTCAGCCCGACCAGGTGGTGAGCAAATTCGCGCGCGGCGAGCCACGCCCCCTTTAGGTTGGTGTCGACCACATGGTCCCAATCGGCTTCGGTGTGCTCAAACAGCGGCTTTGAGACGACCACACCGGCATTGTTGATGAGGATCGTCAATGGCCCGAGCTCGCTCTCGGCCTTGGCTACAGCCGCCACAACACTATCGGACTGGGTCACATCGCAGGCGATCGGCAGGCTCTCGCCGCCCTCCGCGGCGATGTCGCTCGCCACCTCGGCCAGCAAATCGGCCCGCCGGGCGGCGAGCCCCACCTTGACGCCGGCGGCAGCGAGCAGCTCGGCGATGTGGCGACCGATCCCGCTCGAAGCGCCGGTCACGAGCGCCACCTCACCGGCGAGGTCGAAGCTCGGCAGCGACGTCACGAGGTGATTTCCTTGGCGCGCTCGCGCAATTCGTATTTCTGGATCTTGCCGGTCGAGGTCTTTGGTAATGGCCCGAACACCACGGTTCGCGGCACCTTGTAATGCGCGAGGCTGGCGCGGCACCAGGCGACGATGTCCTCAGCCGCGATCCCGCCCCTCTCCGGCTTGAGAGTGACAAAGGCGCAAGGTGCCTCGCCCCAGACCGGATCCGGCTTGGCGACGACCGCCGCCTCCATGACCTCCGGGTGGCGATAGAGCGCCTCCTCGACCTCGAGCGAGGAGATGTTTTCACCGCCCGAGATGATGATGTCCTTTGACCGGTCCTTGATCTCGACATAACCGTCGGTGTGAGCGACCGCGAGATCCCCGGTGTGAAACCAGCCCTGTTCAAAGGCCGCCGCGGTCGCCGCCGGGTTCTTCAGATAACCCTTCATGACCGTGTTGCTGCGCAGCACCAGCTCACCCATGGTGACGCCATCGGCCGGGACGTCGGCCATCGTCTGCGGATCGACGACGCGCTGACGATCGAGGGTCAGATAGGCCGTTCCCTGGCGCGCCATATGAGCCGAACGCTCGGCGATCGGCAGCGCCGCCCACTCCTCCTGCCACGCGCAAACCGTCGAGGGGCCAAAGCTTTCGGTCAACCCGTAGAGGTGGGTGACCCGGAAGCCCATCCGTTCCATCGCCTCGATCACCACCGAAGGCGGGGCGGCGCCCCCGGTCGCGACCTCGACGATGTGGTCGAAGCGGCACTTGACCTCGTCCGGCGCGTGCACGAGCAGGTTCAGCACGATCGGCGCGCCGCACAGATGGGTGACCCGGTGCTCGGCGATCGCCGCAAAGATCGGCGCCGGCTCGACCCGGCGCAGGCAGACATGGGTCCCGGCGACCGCGGTCACCGCCCAGCTATGGGTCCAGCCGTTGCAGTGGAACATCGGCAGGGTCCACAGATAAACCGAGTGCCTATCGAGCCCCAAGGTGATCGCGTTGCCGAGCGCGTTCAGCAAGGCGCCGCGGTGATGGTAGACCACACCCTTCGGGTTGCCGGTGGTGCCCGAGGTGTAGTTGAGCGCAATCGGCTCCCATTCGTCGGGCGGCACGATCCACTCCGCCTCGGGATCGCCTTCACCGAGAAACGCCTCGTATTCGGTGCCGCCAAACGCGGCGCCGTTCGCGCCGTCGTCGATCTCGACCAGCGGCATCGGGCGGCCGAGCGCTTCGAGTGCTGCCTTGACGATCGGCGCGAATTCGCGGTCGGCGATCAAGAGCTTGGCTCGCCCATGTCCGAGGATGAAGGCGATCGAGCGCGCATCGAGCCGGTAATTCAGCGCGTTCAAGACGGCCCCCGCCATCGGCACCCCGTAATGCGCGTCGAGCAATGCCGGCACATTCGGTGCCATGACCGCGACGGTGTCCCCCCGCCCTATGCCGCTCCGCCGGAGCGCGCCGGCGAGCCGGCGGCACCGGGTATAGAGCTCGCGATAGGTGAACCGGTCGTTGCCATGGATCACGGCGAGCTTATCGGGATAGACCGCAGCGGCCCGCCGCAAGAATACGAGCGGTGTCAGCGCGGCGAAATTCGCCGCGTTTTTCGCGAGATGCGGCGCGTCGTAATGCTCGCCGCCTGATGGCACGACGGATTTCATCCCGCCATCCTCCCGGGAGGCTTTTCCGAGGTCAAGCGCCACTCGGCGCGTGACGCGGTTGGGGCAGAGCCAAATTGAAGCGAGGATTCCCTCAGCTCAGGGACAAAATTTTTGCCGCCCGCCTCGCAAGGGGTTAAATGTTTTGTCTTTCAAAAGCTTAGAGATTTTTCTGCAGTCTCGCTGAGGGAAGCTCGCAGGGAGGCAAAACCTGGGCCTGAGGGAGACAGCAGAGAAACACGAAAGTCGTTCTGAGGGAGGCGGTAGCGGGGGTGAGCACCCCGTCCCGCTCCCTGGTTAGTCCTGCACCTTACACCCAGACTGCGGCGACGAGATGACCGAGGAGGAAGGTAAGATCGCATTCGGTCGGCCGCTGTGCAGCGCATCGGCCACTCCTGCCCTATTGCTCAGCTCCGCGGCCACAGCCGGAATGATTTGGGCGCCAAAACCCCAAGCGCCGTTCGGTCTCCCGGCAGCCAACCACGACCGTAATGTCGCCTCCTGTTCACTCGTCAGTGCCACTTCCTCCGCTCTCATTCCGGCACGGGTGCCAATATTCGCTAACTTTTGCAACTAGGTACGCGGTCGGCAGCTGCGCGTCTGGCGGGAGTCTCGACCGCAACCCTGTCATGCGCAGCCATGCGCCTCCAGGTAGAGGGAGCGCAGAGGACGATCCTTGTGCAAAATTGAAGAATCGCGTCTTTCCCAAACTTGCGGCAAGATCATGGCCGGCAGCCCGGCACGCGAGGCGGATCGGTAACCGATCCGCAGCGTCCACGGCGGATGACGCGATTGGTCGAGGCAAGAAGCATCAAGGGATAAACAGCTGGCACAACCGCCTACTACAACATCGGCAGCGGCTTAGATTTGGACACTCGGTATGATCGGGGGATTCTTGGCTCCTCCCAGGCGCCCCGGATAGCGGTATACTCCAATTCGACATGAGCAGCCGGATAGGGGGTAGCATCTCGACGGAAGTTGAACTCAAGCTCGCAGCTCCGGCAGCCGATGTGCCCGAGCTAAAGCGTGCGTTTGTCAAAATGACGCCGGCAGCGGCGGGCGTGCCGAGCCGATTGATCAGCACCTATTATGACACTCCCGACCTGGCGCTGAAGCGCCACGGCGTGAGTCTTCGCGTCCGCGAGCAGGGGGGCCGCTTCATTCAAACTGTCAAAACGACCGATCCCAGCGGCGCCGATATTCTGAAACGTGGCGAATGGGAGGACGAAGTCGCCGAGGGCTGTCCCGACCCTCACGCAGCGCAGAGCGGGAAGCATCTGCCGAACGGGATAGCCGGCGACCTGCAGCCGTTGTTTGCCACCGATGTCACGCGTACAACGTTTGCGATCGAGCCTGCTCCGACAACGCGCATCGAGGCGGCGATCGACCAGGGCGAGATCCGCGCTGCCGGCGATGGCGGGACCGAGCCCATCAGCGAGATCGAGCTGGAACTCAAGAGCGGCGATGCGGCCGCGCTCTATGATGTCGCCTTGCAGCTGCTTGACGTTGCAGCGGTCCGCATCGAACCGCGCAGCAAGTGGGAGCGCGGGTACCGGCTCGGCGATGAGGCGGAGGCCGCATCGTCGGTCGTTCATGCGGAGCCGGTCGCTCTTGATCCGACCATGACCGTCGAGGCGGCCCTGCAAGAAATCGGCCGCGCCTGCCTTACGCATCTGTTGCACAACGAAGCTGCGGCGCTCGCTATGGACCCGGAGGGCGTGCATCAGATGCGGGTGGCAATACGCCGGATCCGCTCGGCGATCTCCGCGTTCAAAAAACTGCTTCCGGCCGCCGATTGCCGCCGGGTATCGGGCGAACTGGCGTGGCTCGTTGGTATTCTTGGAAGGGCGCGCAACCTCGACGTCTTCGCGACCGAGTTGCTGCTGCCCGCCCGAGCGGAGCTGTCTCACGAAACCGGCATCGACGATCTGGCAACCGCGCTCAACAGAGAACGCACCGCCGCATATGAACGAGTCGAGCGCGCCATCCTTTCGGAGCGGTATGCCGCCGAAATACTCCGACTCTCGCACTGGTTCGAGGCGCGTGGCTGGCGTCATGAGCGGGCGAAGCGATCCGCTCTGCTGACCTCGCCAATCGGCGAGCTGGCCCCGCGCATGCTCGATCGACGCTGGGGCGAGCTGCGCAAACGCAGCAAACGCTTCCGCCGATTGACGGCGCCGCAACGCCACAAATTGCGCATCGCTGCCAAGAAGCTCCGCTATACGTTGGAGCTGCTCGGAAGCCTGTTCGACCAGCACGATCTGCAGGAGTTCACGAAGGGATTAAAACGACTGCAGGACGACCTCGGTTACGCCAACGACGTGCGCGTCGCACATGATATTCTGCCTGAGCTTTGCTCAGGAGACCGCCGCGGGCCGGTCGCCCGCGCCGGCGCCCGGCTGCTCGAGTGGCATGAGCAAGCAATCGCGAAGGCCGAGCGAAAGCTCTGTAAGCGGGTCCATCGACTGACCCGCGAACCGCCCTTTTGGCGCGGACGAACGGTCGCGAATGCCCGATCCGAGCGGGTCGGAGAGTGAATGGCGGGTAGCGAGGCCCACGATCTCACAGAGCTTGCATTTGGTCGAGGAATGCAAGCGCTCGTCACGCGGCCACATGAGGAGTCCCAAAGTCTGGCTGCGGCGCTGGCGGCGCGCGGCGTCGGCGCGGTCATAGAGCCGATGATGGAGGTGCATTATTGCGTCGCGGCACCGCTCGAACTCGCTTCAGTGCAAGCGATCTTGTGCACCAGTGCCAATGGCGTGCGGGCATTGGCGCAGGCCACCAGCGAGCGTGGACTGCCACTTCTCGCGGTCGGCGAGAATACCGCGTCGCGAGCCCGCGCCGAAGGCTTCACCGCTGTGGCAAGCGCCAATGGCGGTGGTGCCGATCTCGTCCGCCTTGCAGCCGCGCGGCTGCGGCCGCAGGACGGGCGCCTGCTGCATGTGGCCGGCACTGTTGTCGCCGGCGACCTCGTCGGCGCATTGCGTGCCCATGGCTTTGTGATCGACCGCACTGTGCTTTATGAGGTTCGGCCGGCCGGCGTGCTGAGCGCGCCTGCCGTCTGCGCGTTGCGCGATGGGATGATCGACTTTGCGCTGTTCTTCTCGCCTCGTACTGCGGCGATCTTTGTCGGTCTTGCGGGCATCGCCGGGGTCGCGGGGTGTAGCAGAAGGATTACCGCTTTGGCGATTAGCGCGGCGGTCGACGCTGCTCTCGTCGACCTGCCGTGGCGCGACCGGCGAGTCGCCGCGAGGCCTAACCAGCCGGCCTTGCTCGATACCCTCGATGTTCTTCTCGCCGAACGGCGGCGGGGCTGACCGTGACGGACGAACATCACCAGGAACATGCAGCAGAAATCAGCGCACTCCCGCCAAAGACCGATCAGGCGCCCGGCGAGAGCGCGCAGTCGGCACCGGTGGCCGGTGGTACTCCGCGAACGAGCTGGTGGCTCGGCGCGCTGCTATTGCTGGTGATCGGCGGGGTCGGCTCGTCACCGTTCTGGGCGCGCGACATAGCGCCGCTTCTGCCGTGGGGCGGAAAGCCCGAAGCTCCTCAGGAGGACTTCGCCGCGCTCAACGCTCGGCTGGAGGCAATCGAAAAACGCCCTGCCTCACCAGCGCCTGATCTCAACGCGATCAATTCGGCGGCAAGCGCGCTGGCACGGAGGGTCGATCAGCTGGAAGCTTCGCGCAACACGGATCGGCAAATCGAGGCCACGGTCGCGGCTACCAAGGCGGTGCTTCAACAGCTCGAAGAGCGGATGAGCGCACTCGAGGCGCAATCGGCTTCCCGCAATAACAGCGAGACTGCCGAGTTCGCGAAATTGCGGCAGGAGCTCACGCAATTTGGAAGTGTCTCTACCGATCTTGGCGACCGGCTTTCGGCGATCGAGAATAAGGTCGGGGCAGTCGGCGCCGCGCGAACCAACGAGGCGCTCCTTGCGGCCCTGTTCCGGATGCGCGAGGCGGTTGACGCGACGCGGCCGTTTGCCAACGAATACAACGCTTTCACAGCACTCGCCCACGACCAACCCGACCTCATTGCGGCAGCCAGGCCGCTTGCCGGGCTTGCCCAGGCGGGGGTTCCCAGTCGCGCTGCCCTGAGCGACCAGCTGGGAAAGCTTTCCGGTCGGATCGCTCTAGAAGCGGCATCGCCTGTGAGCTCGGATTTGGGGGCACAGGCGTTATCGTGGCTGCACTCTTTGGTAACCGTGCGCCGCATCGATGCCACGGTGCAAACCGAGCAGCAGCCGACCATGCATGTCGCCGAAGCCGCCCTCGCTCGTGACGATCTGTCGGGTGCCGTTTCGGCGCTCCAAACGCTCTCCAGTTCGAACTCCGGGGCGATCCAATCCTGGTTACAGACGGCGCGTCAACGCCTTACGGCCGAGGCGGCCTTGGCACATTTGCAGGAACTGCTGGTGGCTCGCCTCGGCACTCCCACAGAGGCGCCGGGAGGCGCGCCGACCGAGGCGCCGGCGAAATCGTCGCAGCCGTCGTGATCCGTGCCATAATCGGCATTGTCGTCGTCGCGGTGCTGGTCGCCGCCGCGGTTTTCTTCGCCGATCGCCCCGGCCGGGTCGAGATTCTCTGGCAAGGCTGGCAGGTCGAGACCTCGGTCGCGGTGCTCGCTGCCGCCGCGATCCTCGCGGCCTTGGTCGCTGGACTGCTGTTCTCGGTCCTGTCGCTGATCGTCGACGCTCCGCGCAGATTGCTCCGCCTCCGGCGCGAAAGACGTCGTCGCACCGGCTACCGAGCGCTCGCCCAAGGCATGGTCGCGGTCGCCGCCGGCGATCCGCAAGAGGCGCGGCGCTACGCCAAAAGAGCCGATCTGCTGCTCGCCGACCCGCCGTTGACTTTGCTCCTTTCCGCCCAGGCGGCGCAGCTCGACGGCGACGAGGACGCGGCAAGGAAATTCTTCACGGCGATGCTTGAGCGGCCGGAAACCGAGTTCCTCGGGTTGCGCGGTCTATTGAATCAGGCGCTGCGCACCGGTGATCGCAGCAGCGCGTTGCGCCTTGCCGCGCGTGCCACAGCGTTGCGCCCGGGGACACGCTGGGCGGTCCAGAGCCGTTTCGATCTGGAGACGCGCGAGCGTCGCTGGGCGGCGGCACGAGAGACCCTGGCGCAAGCAGCAAAACGCCGGCTCGTCCCGGCCGAGCAGGCACGCCATCACCGCGGTGTGATTCTCTACGAGCTGAGTTGTGCCGCCCTGACCAATGGCGACCAGCGTCGCGCAACCACCTTGGCTGCCGAGGCCCGGGCATTGACCGAAGACCTCGCCCCGCTGGCCGTCCACTATGCCCGGCTGTTGCTCCGCGAGCGCCGGACCGGTCGCGCGGAAAGGGTCATCGAACGTGCTTGGCGTACTGCCCCCCATCCCGATCTTGCGCAGGTCTATGGCGAGATCCACGGTGACCTGGCGCCGCTTGCCCGGGTCAAGACCTTCGAGCGGCTCGCGGCGCAAAACCCGGCGGCGCGCGAGAGCCACCTGACGCTAGCCGAGGCGGCACTCGATGCCCGGCTGTGGGGCGAGGCGCGCCGCCATTTGAATGACGCGCAAGCGACGGGCACGACCCCGCGCCTGTGCCGCCTGATGGCACGTCTGGAAGAAGCCGAGCACGGTGAACTCGGACCCGTGCGGGAGTGGCTCGATCGCGGGGTTGGGGCGAGGCCTGATCCGCGCTATGTCTGCGCGACCTGCAACAAAGAGAGCCTCGATTGGCGTTCCCTGTGTCCCCATTGCGGCGCCTTCGATACCCTTTCTTGGCGCAATCCCTTGTGGGCGGCCCCCGACGGGGACTTCCCGATCGCAGCCGAACCCCAAGCGACGCCAGAACTCGCTTCGCCCTTGCCGCCACAGAAGCTCGCTACGTCAACGAGCTTGGCGCCTCCGCTCGAACCGGCTAGAAATCGTCCGCTCGACTCGCCCCGGTAGCTCAGCGGTAGAGCAACCGCTTCGTAAGCGGTAGGCCGTTGGTTCGAATCCGACTCGGGGCACCATAATTTCCAGTAACTTATCGGGCGATGAA
>Ga0306920_100011912_pt1 | contig 11782 bp, 10 predicted proteins | sample flu12Cox44000170_FD_204666 | JGI IMG/M metagenome (GOLD analysis project Ga0306920, IMG submission 204666) | Lab enrichment of tropical soil microbial communities from Luquillo Experimental Forest, Puerto Rico - flux4day.12C.oxic.44.000.170 (v2)... | ecosystem: Environmental > Terrestrial >...
GTCGGAAAACGGAGTCTAATGTTTGCGTGTCCTCAGGCAGGGTGTTGTATTGGCACTTTGAGTCGTATTCCCGCTCATTTTGGAACAACTCGTTGGTGACGCCCATCTCGACGTTGTAGGCTTCGCCGGCAAATATCATCAGCGACTTGTTCTGGGCCTTCCAACCGAAGCGGGTAATCGTCCCATCATTGCCCGTATAGTTAAATTGTCCAGTTATGTGCGACGCCGATCGTCTGTTTGCAACCGCCGGGTCAGCAACTGCGTCAATTAAGTTCTCATCCGGCGTATTCTCGATCAACCCGAGGCCGAAGACCGGCGTCGGAATGCGAAAGATCACATTGTCTTTAGCCAGCTCTCCGTCAAAATCCGGCTGCGTGATCCTGCACCCAGGTGCGTCCGAGCGGCCCGTGATGGTAAAGAGGTCATGCACTCCACCGTCGCTGATGAAACGCGCCTCGCGAACGGGGCCATTCTTGGAAATAAACTTTGGAATCTCGTTGTTTGCGCCATTGGCCGTCGCCGCAGTGATCTGGGGGTTGGTCGCCGGGCTAGTACCGCCGACAGCGGGTTGCGCATGGCAGCCGGCGCAGCTGTCGAGATTGAAACGCGGCCCCAGTCCGTCCGCCACGCCTTCGACCTCCTGAAAGGTTGCGAGCCCTGCCTCAAAGAAATTCGCGGATTGAGCATCGAGCCCGGAGATTGGTTCGCCGGCTCCCGCAGAACCGCCGCGCACGCCCGGGTCCTGCGGGCCGTTGCGCGCAGCTGGCGCGGCTGAGTCCGGTGAAGCTGACGCGGGTGCAGTCTGCAAAAACACTGCCCCCACGATGATGCCAGAAGAAATCCGGGCGAGTGATACTGTTCTGGCAACTCCGCCAGTTGCGGAATAGATCATTATGGCTGTCCCCCTAATTTCTTGCCGAATTAAGGTTAATCTATTTTTCGTTTTGGTATTTGTGGCAAAAAACGGGCTTCAGCCGTTGATGAAAAATTGACGCATGCAGCCGCGGCGGCTCTATTTCACCAAAGCTGGGAGAACGAAATCCGCCTCGCGCTCCACTGGCTGGCCGATCTCCGGCCGCGCAAAGTGCCGGCAAACGTAAGGCCGCCTCACCTCAGCACTGGGACCTCGACAAAGGAGGGCGTGTTCTCGCTGTGGTAGATTGTGTTCCTGGCGGCGCGGATCTCGGCCTCGGTGTCATTTGCAAGCACCGGATTGCCGCTGTTGGTGTTGCGAGCGCGGCGCGGAAAATTGCTGCTGGTCACATCGATTTCGATGCGGTGGCCGGCGCGGAAAACATGATGGATGTGGCCGAGGCTGATGGTCAGCATCTCGACCCGATCCGGAACCAAGTGACGGGGCTCGCCCGATGGGTCCCGGTACATCGCACGCACAACGCCATCCATTAGCATCATGGCGTGCGCATCGGGATGCAGGTCGATCAGCTTAGCGATAAAATCGGTGTCGGGGCAGCTCGATTGCACGTGCAAGGTTACCCGGACTTCACCGGCAATGGTCATATCCTCGGACAGCAGCTCTCCGCGGTAGATCAGGCCGTAATCGGGCAACGCCTGAACTGGGCGCTGGTCGCGCGGTCCGGCATCGATCAGCATGTTGCGTCCACCCAGGGTCGGGATCGGCCGGCGTGGATCATAAATATAGCCAAGGGGTGCACCACCTGGCCCGTCTGCGGTGAGCCTGCCGTCGCCCCTCAGAAAGAACCGCTGCGGCCGGCCATTTGGCAGCGGCCAGCGGCAGAATAGCGCCAGTCATTCGGGGCGTAGGTTTCGCGGTCCTCGACCGAGGCGCGCGGGGAATAGAACACCGCCGGCTCGTCCATGATCCCGGTCGGCGCGCCCTTTAGCCAATAGTCGAACCACTCGAAATAAGGATCGCGGGGCCAGAAATTGGTCTGATAGACAAAATAATGCTCGTTTGGACCGATCCACAGCTTCTGGTTACCGATGCGCGCCTGAATCTCGTTGAACGCCGCCAGCACGCTGGTTTGGAAGATGTCGAACCAGGTCGTGACGTGAAAACCCGGGATTTCGATGGTGCGTCTGAAGTTATGCGCCGTGCGAAACGCGTCCGGCCCAGGATGGGTAATGATCTCGTCGAGAAAGGGCTGCCAGGTCGCGAAATCCGGGTAGCGGGTCAGCGGCAATCGCATCCAATCATCGGAAGCGGTGAAGGGAGGATCGTTGTGACGCGCAAGATCGAGCCGCGCATAGCGCTCCGCAGCCGACCCGGCCGCCGCATCCAATTGCGCTGCGCTCACGCCAAAGCGCCGCATTACCGCCTCGCGATGCGACTTCGAGAGACCCGGGATGTTGCGCGCCACCCACAGCCACAGACGCTCGATCTCGATCGACTGGCCTTCATAGACGACGTCGTCATAGATGCTGGAAGCGCCGGCCTGGGCAAAAAAAGCGCGCAAGGTGGGGTGCCGGGTCGACGCAGCGGCAAAGGTCGTCGTGGCACCGGCGGAAGAGCCTGACATGCCGACGATGTGGTTCGTCCAGGGCTGGCCAGCGATCCACGCTAGCGTATCGAACCCATCGGCGGCGTCATCGGCATAGACCCGATCCTCACCTTCGGAGCCGTGGCGCCCGCGGGTATCCTGGTAGATCGCGGCATAGCCATGCTCCACGATGCTGCGCCAGCCGCGTATGATCGACCCGCGCAATGGTTCCTCGACGCTCGGCAGCCAAGCCATGGTAAAGTCGGCTTTGTGGCGCGCGTCGGACGAGGTGATGCCGTATGGCGTGCGGTGCAGGATGACCGGCCAGCGCGGCCCGCCGCTGCCGGGTAGGAAGACGAATGTGTTGAGGCGCGTGCCGTCACGCCTCGGCACCATTGCCTGGTAAGCGCGCGCGCCAGTACGATCATCGACGATCTGCATGGTTCCATCTCCAAGGTGGCATTTCAGCGCGCCGGATGTGGTTATCTGACGGATCATAAAGCCAGGGAGTTCGCCTATGACGACCCGCAGACAGCTGCTCGCCGGCACCGCCGGCGCGATCGCGGGGGTTGCGTTTGTCGGCTGCGGCCTCATCAACGAGGCACGATCGCAAGCGCAGCCGCGGCGCCGCGAGGTCGTCGTCAACGGCCGGCGCATCAAGACGGTGGATGTCCACGCTCATTGCGCGGTGCCGGAAGCAATGGCCTTGATGGGACGGAAAGTCACCCCGGCGGGATTGCTGATGTCTCAGGATCGTATCCGAGCAATGGACGAGCAGGGCATCGATGTCGAGGCGCTTAGCATAAACCCATACTGGTACAAGGCCGACCGCGACCTTGCGCGGCAGGTCATCAAGGTACAAAACGAGAAGCTCGCCGAGATTTCTGCCGAGCAGCCGGAGCGATTTGTCGCCTTTGCGACAGTGGCGTTGCAGCATCCGGACCTCGCAGCCGAGCAGCTCGACGGCGCCGTCAAGAAACTCGGACTGCGCGGCGTTTCGGTGGGCGGCAGCGTCAATGGCGAGGAATTGGCTGCCGTTAAATTTCATCCGTTCTGGGCGAAGGCCGAGGAGCTCGGCGTACTGGTCTTTATTCACCCGCAGGGGACGGCCGAGCTCGGCGAGCGCCTGAAAGGCAATGGTGGGTTGACGAACGTGATCGGCAACCCGCTCGAGACGACGATCGCTCTGTCGCATTTGATCTTTGAAGGCACCCTCGACCAGTTTCCAGGGCTAAAGATATGCGCCGCGCACGGCGGCGGCTATCTGCCATCCTATGCGGCGCGGTCGGACGCCGGCTGCATGACCTTTCGCGACCGCTGTGAAAAACCCCTCAAGAAAAAGCCGACGGAATACCTCAAACAGCTTTATTACGATTCACTGGTTTTCACGCCAGAGGGTTTGCGGCACTTGGTCGCCGAAGTCGGCGCGAGCCAGATCGTCATGGGCACCGACTATCCCTATCCGTGGACGAAAACAGCGGCGGATCACATTCTCGCTGCGCCCGGGCTCAGCGACGGCGAGCGGATAGCGATGCTCGGGCAAACCGCGGCGAGCCTGCTCGGCATCAACTCGTAGGGCGCGCCGGGCGAGCCGGTGTCCTCATCACGGATCGGCTCGCCTCAAACTAAGGCGCACCGGCGGTTTTACAGCTTTATCTGTGGTATTCCCGTTAGGACATCGGGCATTGCGTGCTCGGGGACTTGCAGCTCTCTCGTCCCGTTCTCGTCTTCAACCTTGATCGTATAGTGGAACCGGTCGGCGCCCGGCGACGGGGCGGCAGAAGGCGGCGATTGAAGCAGCCGCCGCAATGCCTGATGCTCGGCCGGCGTCAGCTCGCTCTCGTCGCGCTCGCCAAAAGCCGGCACTCCGGCAAATCCTCCCCGTCGCTCGATCTTGACCCGCATCGATCAGACAGACGGCAGCGGTACTTCCACAGTATGCCAGGCGTCCTGGAGGGCCTTTGTCAATTTGTCCTTGTCCGGCCCGGTCCAGCTGCTCGCGGCCGCGAACGTAGCAACGGCGAATTGTGCGATCGTGGCGCTCGAGGACAGATGTCCGCCTGTGCAGGCCGAGTACCACAGCTTGATCGGCGCGTCATAGGCATTGCCACCGACTGCTCGGGCGAACAATGCAAAAGCCCGATTGGGAATCCCACTGTTGATGTGCACATCTGCAGTCGGGTCGAAATGCGCGTATGAGCCGGGCTGCTGGCTAAGGCAATGCGTATCTCCCGGGTTCACCATGTCACGCAGACAAATGTAGCCCCTGGCTTTGGCGTCCGGTCCCATGATCCCGGCGCCAATCAGCCAGCCTTCGTCCTTGCTCGCCGACGCCTTCATGACCCATTGATTGAATGCAGCACCGAAACAGTCGCTGATGCTCTCGTTCAGAGCACCCGACTCACCTTCATAACGCAGCCCGCTCTCGTTCTGGGTAACGCCGTGAGTAAGCTCGTGGCCAATCACGTCCGGCGACTTCCAAAAGTCGATAAAGATGTGTTGGTCGCCGTTGCCGTAGACCATTTGCTGGCCGTTCCAGAACGCGTTCTGGAAATTCCTGCTATAGTTTAGGCTCGACACGAGATCCAGGCCGCGGTCGTCGACCGAGTTTCTTCCGAGCACGGTGCGGTAAAAGTCGGCGACTTGGCCCGTGGTATTGAACACGGTTTGAAAACCGACGTCGCCAGCCGACGGGTTGGCCACCGCGCGGCCCGGCAGCGAGGTTCGATTTCGGCAATCAAAGATGTGCTGCTCGGCCTGGTGCGGGGCGGCTTCCAAAACGACGCTGGTGTGGCCGATCAGCGAGGCGACGCGATGCGCCTCGCGAATTGTGCGCAGCCGCATTGTCTCCAGGAAACTGTCCTGGTACATCTTGGCGTTCCGCGGTGTAAGCCTCTGGTTTCGCGATAGCTCCTTGAGAATTTCCGGTGGCACAATGAAGCAGCACCCACAGTGGAGTTGTGCCTGCATGGGCGTCGACATCTCAGACTCCGCTTTTTTACTGAGTTGGGACTTGCCCGTCGGCGACCGACCGCGAGCGGCCTTCTGTCATCGATAAATCTCGATGTTCGGCGCTGACTGAGCATGGTTAATCTACTATAATTTGAACAAAATTGCAAACGGAAAGCGGCTGTCGACTCCCGGCTGCGATGCCACAGGAGTAATGCTTAACTCGCAATTTGGAAAAGATATGCCGGGACAGGTGTCGGGATATTGTCACATTGCGGGTTGTCCGGCGCCTTGTAGCGGGGCACCGTAAAGGTCGCGGGCACGCTTTTCGAAGGCTCCGACCATTCGGCGTACCGCCTCGCTGAACAGCACCTCGATCAGTTTTTGCAAGAGGCGGGATTTGAATTCGAAATCGACAAAGAAGCCCACGCGGCAGCCGCCCGGGACCGGCGTGAAGGTCCAGTGGTTGTTAAGGTAACGAAAGGGGCCGTCGGCGTAGGCGACATCGATGCGCTGCGGCAGGTCCAGCGAGACGCGCGACGTGAACCGTTCACGGAACACCCGGAAGCCGATGATCAGATCGGCAACGATCAGATCGGGGCGGCGCTCCTTGATTCGCGCACCGACGCACCAAGGCAGAAACTCGGGATAGCGCTCGATATCGGCGACTAGGGCGAACAGCTGTTCCGGCGTGTAAGGCAGCACACGCTCTTCTGCGTGGGTCGGCATCGTAACAGAGTCTAGCCGGCGGCGAGCTTGGCGGCACGCGCAGCGCGCAGCCGCGCGAAATCGTCCCCCGCATGATAGGAAGACCGGGTCAGCGGCGAGGCCGACACCAGCAGAAACCCCTTGCCGAGCGCGAACCTGGCGTAACTGCGGAACTCTTCGGGAGTGACAAAGCGGGCGATCGCATGATGCTTAGGCGTCGGCTGCAGATATTGCCCAATTGTCAGAAAATCGACCTGGGCGGCCCGTAGATCGTCCATGACCTGCAAGATTTCGGCCTTCTCCTCGCCCAGTCCGACCATCATCCCCGACTTTGTGAACAGCCGCGGATCGAACCGTTTGGCCTGATCGAGCAGCCGCAGCGAGTGGAAATACCGGGCGCCCGGCCGCACCTCGGCATAAAGACGCGGGACCGTCTCGAGATTGTGGTTGAAGACGTCGGGCTTTGCCGCGACGACGGTTTCGACTGCCCCGTCCTTGCGCAGAAAGTCCGGGGTCAGCACCTCGATCGTCGTGGCCGGAGCGGCAGCACGGGTTGCCCTGATGGTTCGCGCGAACTGCTCGGCGCCCCCGTCGTCGAGATCGTCGCGGTCGACCGAGGTGACGACGACATGCGAGAGCCCAAGCCTCGCGACGGCCTCGGCGACGCGACCGGGCTCGTGCGGGTCGAGAAGATCCGGCCGGCCGGTGGCAACATTGCAGAAGGTGCAGGCCCGCGTGCAGACCCGCCCCAAAATCATCACCGTCGCATGCTTCTGTTTCCAGCACTCTCCGATATTCGGGCAGGCCGCCTCCTCGCAGACGGTGTTGAGCGCCAGCTCCCGCATCAGCCGCCGCGTCGCCTGGTACTGTGGCGACACCGGCGCCTTGACGCGCAGCCAATCGGGCTTGCGCGGGATTGGACTGTTGGGATTGCGGGCCTTTTCGGGGTGGCGCACCAATGGCGCCGCGATCCCGATTGGGGAATTCATACCGTAACCTGTGACACGAGCCAAAATGCGTTGTTCGTCACCCCCGCGGAAGCGGGGGGTCCAAGGCTCGCGCCGGCACCTTGCCGCCTCTGGATTCCCGCTTTCGCGGGAATGACGGCACTAGAAGTGGATGGCGCGGCCGTAAGCGTCAAGCACGGCCTCGTGCATCGTCTCCGACAAGGTCGGATGCGGGAAGATCGTGCGGATCAGCTCCGTCTCGGTGGTCTCCAAGGTCTTGGCGATTGTGTAGCCCTGGATGAGTTCGGTGACTTCGGCGCCGATCATATGCGCACCCAACAGCTCACCCGTCTTGCTGTCGAAGATCGTCTTGACCATCCCCTCTGGCTCGCCCAGCGCGATCGCCTTGCCGTTCCCGATAAAGGGAAAATGCCCGACCTTTACCTCGTAACCTGCTTCCCTCGCGGCTTTTTCAGTGAGCCCGACGCTGGCGACCTGCGGACGGCAATAGGTGCAGGCCGGAATATTGCGGGTGTCGAGCGGGTGCACGTCGTTGACCCCAGCGATCCGCTCAACGCAAATCACCCCCTCGTGGCTTGCCTTGTGTGCGAGCCAGGGCGGGCCAACGAGGTCGCCGATGGCATAGATTCCCGACTCCCCGGTGCGCAGCCACTCATCGACGACAACATGAGTGCGGTCGACCACGACGCCGGTGTCTTCAAGACCGACGCTTTCGACGTTGCCAACAATGCCGACGGCGAGGATTACGCGCTCGACCTCTATTTCGAGCCTTTTGCGGCCCGCTTCGATCCGCGCTCTGACCCCCTCCCCACTGCGGTCCAGCCCCGCCACTGTCGCACCGGTATGAACCGTAATCCCCTGCTTCTCGAAGGATTTGCGAGCGAAGGCGGAGATTTCCTCGTCCTCGACCGGGAGAAGGCGGTCCAGGACTTCGACCACTGTGACCTCTGCGCCCATGTCATGGTAAAAGCTGGCGAATTCGATCCCGATCGCACCCGACCCGACGACTAGCAGCGATCTGGGTATCGCAGGCGGTACCATCGCTTTCTTGTAGGTCCAGACGCGCTCGCCGTCGGGCTCTAGGCCTGGCAAGCCGCGCGCCCGCGCGCCAGTGGCCAGCACGATGTGCGGGGCCGTCAGCTCGGCGACGGGGTTGCCGTCCTTGGCGACCGCAAGCCGACCCTTCCCCGCCAAACGTCCGTGTCCGTCGAGGACCGTGACCTTGTTCTTGCGGAGCAGATAAGCGACGCCGTTCGAGAGTTGCTTCGCAACAGCGCGGGACCGGGCCACGACTTTCCCAGCGTCAAACTCTATCTCCTTCGCCGAAAAGCCGAAATCGTCGAGCCGATGCAGTAGGTGGTTGATCTCGGAACTGCGCAACAGCGCCTTGGTCGGAATGCATCCCCAGTTGAGGCAAATCCCGCCCAAATGCTCACGCTCCACGAGCGCAGTCTTCATTCCAAGCTGCGCCGCCCGGATCGCTGCGACGTAGCCGCCCGGCCCGCCCCCCAAAACGATCAGGTCAAAGCTGCTCTCCGCCATCCCGATTGAGTCCGTCATTCCCGCGAAAGCGGGAATGCAGGTTGCAAGGGGTCGAACGATCGTCCCTGGACCCCCGCTTTCGCGGGGGCGACGATAATTTTGTGGGCGAGCAACATCAAAGAAGCATGCTCAAGGGGTCTTCGACGAGCTTCCTAAAGGCAGCAAGGAACTGCGCGCCGACCGCGCCGTCGACGACCCGGTGATCACAGGCGAGAGTGCAGCTCATGACAATAGCGATCGCTAGCGCGCCATTCTTGACGACCGGCCGCTGCTCGCCGACGCCGACCGCCAGGATGCCGCCATGCGGCGGGTTGATCACCGCGGCGAACTCACGGACCCCGAACATGCCGAGGTTGGATATCGAGAAAGTCCCGCCCTGGAACTCCTCGAGCTTCAATTTTCCCGCCCGGGCCCGCTCAGCGAGATCCTTAGTCTCTCTGGCGATTGTCGCCAGCCCCTTGCGGTGGGCGCTCTTGACGATCGGGGTGATCAGCCCGTCCTCGAGCGCAACCGCGACCGCGATGTCGACGGTATCCCAGCGCAGGATCGCATCGTCGCTCCATGAGGCATTAGCCGCCGGAACCTGGCGCAGCGCCAGCGCCGCCGCCCGAATGACGAAGTCGTTGACCGAAATCCGATAGGCATCGGATTTCGCATTGAGCTCGGCACGGATCTTCATGAGCTCGTCCATCTCGCAATCGACGGTCAGGTAGAAATGCGGGATCGTTTGTTTGGATTCGGTCAGCCGTCGTGCGATGACCCGGCGCATCGCCGTAAGCGGCACTTCCGTGTACGGCGGGTTGCCGGCGAGCGCCGCTACCTTCTCCTTGGATAGGACAGGCGATGGGGTCGACGCGGCGGGAACTTGTGGCGGCGCCGCGGGTTGAGCTGGCGCAACGGCGGGGACGGCCCGAGGAGAGCTAAGAGCTGCCTCGATGTCGGCCCTGACGATGCGGCCTTGCGGTCCCGAGCCACTGATTGCAGTGAGGTCGAGCCCCGCTTGTTGCGCCATCCGGCGCGCCAGCGGACTGGCGAAAATGCGGCCATTGCCGCTCTTCTCCCTCTGCAACATGGGCTGCGCCTGAGGCGGCTGGATCGTCGCCGGCTGTGGCGCGACGGCGAGAAAATTTGTTGGAGCCGCCGGTGCTTTGTCGATCGTCGCGGCATCTTCGCCTTCGCCGAGCAGCACGGCGATCGGCTGATTTACCTTGATGCCCTGCGCGCCCTCCGGGACGAGGATCTTTCCGAGGCGACCGTCATCGACAGCCTCAAACTCCATCGTCGCCTTATCGGTCTCGATCTCGGCGAGAACATCTCCTGAATGGACCTCGTCACCTTCTTTCTTCAACCACTTGGTTAGATTGCCCTCGGTCATCGTCGGCGACAGCGCCGGCATCAGGATCTCGATTGGCATCGCCCTCCCCTATGCCCGCAGTCAACGATAGGCGACTTCGCGCGCGGCAGCGACGATATCCTCGACCTGCGGCACCGCAAGACGCTCCAGGTTTGCGGCGTAAGGAAGAGGAACATCCTTGCCGGTAACCCGTTTCACCGGGGCGTCGAGCCAATCGAAGCACTCTTCCATCATGATCGCAGCAATTTCCGACCCGATGCCGGCGAACGGCCACCCTTCCTCGATGGCGACGATCCGGTTGGTTTTCTTGACCGACGCGACGACCGTTTCGACGTCGAATGGCCGCAAGCTGCGCAAATCGATAACCTCGGCCGAGATGCCCGCCTTTTGCAATTCCTCGGCCGCTTGCATGGCCAGCTCGACCATTCGGGAGAAGGCCGTGACGGTCACGTGCTCGCCCGGTCGGGCGATCCGCGCCTTGCCGATCGGCACCAGGTACTCGGGATCGTCCGGCACCGCAAAGGTTTCGCCGTAAACGAGCTCGTGCTCGAGAAAAACGACCGGGTTCGGATCGCGGATCGCAGCCTTCAGCAGCCCCTTGTGGTCGGCGCCGGTATAGGGCGCTACGACTTTGAGCCCCGGACAGTGGGCGTACCAGCTCGCGTAGCATTGCGAATGCTGGGCGGCGACACGCGCGGCAATGCCGTTGGGGCCGCGAAAAACGATCGGACAGCTCATCTGTCCGCCCGACATGTAGCGTGTCTTCGATGCCGAGTTGATGATCTGATCGATCGCCTGCATAGCGAAATTGAAGGTCATGAATTCGACGATCGGGCGCAGCCCAGCGAACCCGGCGCCGACCCCGAGCCCGGTAAAGCCCTGCTCGGTGATGGGCGTGTCGATGACGCGGCGCGGCCCGAATTCCTGCAGCAACCCCTGACTGACCTTGTACGCCCCCTGATATTCTGCGACCTCTTCGCCGAGCAGGAAGACCGAATCGTCCCGCCGCATCTCTTCCGCCATCGCGTCGCGCAGCGCTTCGCGTACGGTCATCGTCGTGGTCTTGCCCTTAAATTCCGCCTCCGGCGCGGCCGTGGGTCGAGGCGCAGCGGGCGGCGAGGCCCGCGACGGTGGCGCTTCTGCCGCCGGCTGACGGCGCGCCTCGGTAGCGCGAGTCTCCTCCACGGAGCCGGCTGCTTCACCGTTAGCGGCGATCACGGCGATCGGGGTATTGACCGCGACGTGCTCGGTGCCCTCGGGGATCACGATTTTCGCGAGCACTCCTTCGTCGATCGCTTCAACCTCCATCGTCGCCTTGTCGGTTTCGATCTCGGCGAGCACATCGCCGGCCCTCACGGGCTCGCCTTCATTCTTCAGCCAACGAGCGATTTTGCCCTCTGTCATCGTCGGCGACAGCGCCGGCATCAAGACTTCGGTAGCCATAGCTTCGTCCGCAAAAATCAGGCTTCGGCCAGCACATCCGTCCACAGCTCGGCCGGATCAGGCTCAGGGCTGTCCTGTGCGAATTGTGCAGCTTCGACGACGATCTCCCTGACCTCGGTGTCGATCTGTTTCAGCTGCGCCTCGTCGGTGCCGTCTTGCAGCAAGCGCTGCCGGACTTGCTCGATCGGGTCGTGCTCCGCGCGCATTTTGTTCACCTCGTCGCGGGTGCGGTATTTGGCCGGGTCCGACATCGAATGCCCGCGGAAACGATAGGTCAGCATCTCGAGGATGATCGGTCCCTGCCCCGACCGGGCATGCTCAGCGGCAGCAAGACCCGCCTCGTAGACTGCCAGCACATT
>Ga0306920_100011913_pt1 | contig 11781 bp, 15 predicted proteins | sample flu12Cox44000170_FD_204666 | JGI IMG/M metagenome (GOLD analysis project Ga0306920, IMG submission 204666) | Lab enrichment of tropical soil microbial communities from Luquillo Experimental Forest, Puerto Rico - flux4day.12C.oxic.44.000.170 (v2)... | ecosystem: Environmental > Terrestrial >...
TTCTTCGGGCGATCCCCAAGTAGGGCCAGCGGCCATACACGTATCTCTGAGGCTTGAACGCGTTTGTTCGAATCGATTCGCAACCTGCTTCATTCCATCTACGATGTCGAAGGAATAATCCGAACCGGCGGACCCCTGCTCGTCTGCCTGATTGTTTTTGTCGAAACCGGCTTCTTTGTTGGTTTTTTTCTCCCCGGCGATTCCCTGCTCGTTACGGCCGGCGTCTTTTCCGCCGCCGGCGTCATCCCTCTGAGATGGATTCTCCTGCCGGTGATGCTCTGCGCCATCGTCGGCGACCAGATTGGCTACTGGATTGGTCGCGCCGCTGGATCCGCGCTGTACAAACGCGAGGATTCTTTCTTCTTCCGTAAGCGCCATCTACAACGCGCCCACGACTTTTATGAAACCTATGGCGGCAAAACCGTCATTCTCGCTCGGTTCGTCCCTATCATTCGCACGTTTTGCCCCCCTGTCGCCGGTGCCGCGCTGATGCCTTACACCCGTTACCTCGTCTACGACATTTTCGGCGGCATTTTTTGGGTCGGCACCATGATCCTCGGCGGCTATTTCCTCGGACGCTCCATTCCGAACATCGGCCAGCGCATCCACTACGTCATTCTCGTCGTCGTCGTTCTCTCTTTGCTGCCGGCTTTTATTGGCATCCTACGCTCGCGTCGCTCCTCCCCTTCCGTTGACGGCACATCTTCGGCACCGGCCTCAGGAGATCGCTGATCATGGCCAAGTCCTCCGTCCGTGCCATCATCTTCGACATCGGCCGCGTCCTCGTCCGCGTCGATATTCGTAAGGCCAAGATGGGTCTCGCCGACGGCCTGCCGCTCTCTCCCGAAGAACTTTGGTCCGCCATCGAGAACGATCCTCGTTGGAGCGACTGGCAGGAAGGCCGCATCTCTCCTCGCGACTGGCACTTGAATCTCTCCAAGCGTCTCGGCCTCTCGCTCGACTTTGAAGCCTTCACCAAGGTTTGGAACTCCGCCCTCGATCCCGTGCCCATCCATCCCAACAAGCTGTTCGAAGCCCTCTCGAAATACTACCGTCTCGGCCTGCTCTCCAACACCGATCCCATTCATGTCGCCCGGCTCGAATCTACCTACGACTTCTTCCGCTACTTCCCAAAGCCGGTCCGTATCTACTCCTGTGTGGTGGGCGCCAGCAAGCCCGACCCGCTCATCTTCCGGGAAGCCCTCAAGGCCTGCCATGTCCGCGCTGAAGAAACAATCTACATCGATGACATTGCGGCTTATGCCGAAGCGGCCCGCCGCTTGGGTATGTCGGGCATCCAATATCAGTCGCCCGATCAGTTTCGGCAAGAGCTGGCTGCTTTAGGAGTCCAGACTCCCTCAGCTTCCACTGCGTAGGAATTCTCCACCCGCGTTCACCTGCGCGTAAACTTTGCAGGACCTAGTACTGCTTGACTTTTGGCACCTCGCAAATAACGCTCTGCACCCCAATCACTTACAGCAATACCCCCTAAACCTCCGCTAAGGTCCTGCGCTTGCACGCGCCAGATAGATGCTTCACGTCGGGCAGGCCCAAACTCCTGCCGATTCCGCAAGTTTCGTACCCTTCGGGGTGAGGAGAACAGATTCTATATGTCAGAGCAATATACCGTTGAAGAAACAAAGGGCGGCCCTTCTTGGCAACTACCTGCTATCGCGATTCTCGGCTTGGTCGCTTTGGGCGCACTCGGCTTCGCTTGGAGTAATTCCACAAAGCTCGATGCCACAAAACAGACTGTCGCCGATCAGATGAAGGCTGTTCAGACTTCCGTTCAGCAGGACGTGACTGCGCTGAAAGATCGCCTCGTCGCCAGCGAGAAGGCCAACACCGAACTCCAGGGCGACCTCAAGGTTGTCACCGACAAGCTGAAGATTACCCAGGGCCAGCTCAAGAAGGCCCGCCAGGAAGCGACCGCGCAGAACAATCAGACCAATGAAATGGTCAAGACTCTCGATACTTCGGTTCACAGCGAACTGGCCACCAAGGCCACTTCGGATGACGTGAAGACCGTCGACACCCGCGTGACCAAGGTCAGCGGCGACCTCGACAAGACCAACAGCGATCTCAACATGGCTCGCAGTGAACTCGGAACTCTCATTGCCCGCAACCATGACGAGATCGACGTTCTTCGCCGCCAGGGTGAGCGCGACTACATCGAGTTCACCATCAACGGCAAGAACCAGCCGCAAAAGGTTGGCAACGTCACCGTCGAGCTCAAGGGCGTCAACGAGAAGAAGAACCGCTCCAATATCGTTTACACCGTTGAAGACAAGCGCTACGAAGAGAAGAACTCCAACATCAATACTCCGATCTTCTTTTATATGTCGGGTACTCACCTGCCCGAAGAGCTCGTCATCAACAAGGTCGGCAAGAACACGATCAGCGGTTACTTGAGCATCCCCAAGGCCAACCAGCCCTCGGCGACCGCTGCCAGCACCAAGTCCGGCCGCTAATTTCCGTCCGTTCCTTCACTGCACCGGCGGGAGGCTTAGCCTCCCGCCGGTTCTTTTCTGGGCTCCTGCTGAATCGATCTCACACTTCGTACCCGCCCCAACGCTACACGTCAGCGGCGACTGACTCGCTCACGGCACCGCTGTCATCCCTGCCCTGCCCGACTCAGGCAGCCGATGTCCGCCGAGCGAGGGATCCCTCTTCTTCTTCCCTGGCCCTGCTTTCCGCTACAATCCTTTCCCGGCATGCGCTCTTCCACCACCGTCGTCTACTGCGCCATCGACAATCTCATCCCTCTCACCGGAAGACCTCTTCTGGGTTTCTCAGACTTTCTCGACCATCTCTCCAGCGAAGGCATTCCCTGTGTTTGGATCACCGCTCGCAACCGCCTTCAGCTCGATTCCACACTCCGCCGCCTTGCCCACCTGGCACCCTTCATCGCCGAAGCCGGCTCCGGCATTTTTCTCCCGGAGGACTACTTCCACCTCAAACCCGCCCGCACCATTCGACTTGGCCGCTTCACTTGTATCCCGCTGGCCTCTCCTCAGCCCGCCGCTGCAGAGGCTCTCGATCAACTTGCAAAAGAATCCGGCATCGACGTCGTCCCGCTCGGCGTGCTCTCTCATCGCGAACTCACGCAAAACACCGGTCTCGATCCTCGGGAAGCCGACCTGTTTCGCCAGCGCGATTTCGACGAGCTTTTTTTCTTCGCCGGCACCTCAGAAGCCGATGTTCAGCGATTCCTGAATCAAGCCTCGCGGAAAAGACTCTCGGTGCGGCCCTATGACCCGCTTTGGTCCCTTGCCGTCGGTCGAAACCTCCCCGCCTGCATTCACGAACTTTCGAAGCTTTACGACCGCGCCCTTAAAGGCCGCTCCTTCTCCGTCGCGCTTGCCACCTTCGACGAGTCCGCTGAACTTTTTCCCGCTTGTCATCGCTCGATTCTTCTCACCGATCGCGCGCATCCTGCCGGTAGCCGGTCCGCCGCTGATGGTCCCCCTCCCAAATCCTTTCCGCTTTTTTCGCCCGGTACTTGGGATTCGGTTCTCGAAGCGATTCGCTCCCGGCACTTTTAGTCACTGGAAGAGACTTGGCCAAACTGTGACCTTTTTTTTCACACGCTGGTTGCTCGGCCACAAATTCCTGTTGACTGACGCGCAAAAATCCGCAGAAACACTGCGCTACAATACTACTAGTACGAAGCCGAGTTTTTTTGGCCCACCGATTGCTTCAAAGAGCATCAAGTTCGCTCAATTCCTGGTCCCCGACTCATTGCATTTCTGTCTTGGGACTGTCGGAGTCGCTACCTATGGAGTGGATTCGCCGCCTGTTGCATGCGCCCGCTACAGAAACGCAGACCGGCGTCGTTCTCGGCCTCTGCATCTTCGCCATGAGCGTAATGTCCATCGTCCTGGTGTGGCAGGCCCAGATCATCGCCGGCCAGAGGGCCGTGATCCGCATGTTCGAATCACGTTTCGGAGGCTGACACGGTCCGTCCGTTCCCATTCCGTGGCACGTCGAGTCTCTTCTTCTTTTCTTCTCCTGCCGTGATTCCTCGGACTGTGGTTCAATCTCCTCATCGGGAAGTCTCGTGGGGATCGCACTTGCGCCGCACACTCGTCCTATTCCTGCTTACTATTTCACTTGCTTTCGCGTCTGTTGCGCCGGCAGGTCAAGCGCCGACGAGACACCATTCCTCCCACGCAAGACATCACAGCAAACCGGCCAAGACAAAGCCGCCCAAAGCCCCAAAGGTTCCTAAGGCTCAAAAGCCTCCCAACCCCGCAAAGGCTCCCAAAACCCCAAAGGCCCCGAAGCCGCCCAAAGACCAATATTCGACGAGTCCCGGCTCCACGAAAGTTCATTCGAACTCTCGCCACAACTCTCGCAGCTCGACCCCCGATTCCTTCCCGTCTAACAACTGAGCCGCGATCCTAATTGGCAACAGCATCAAACCAACTTTGTCCTTGTGCTCTTTGGGGCTATTCTCAACCGTCGCGTCTTGCCTCAATTGCCTTCGTTTGGGTCCCCGCGCCGCCTTTTGCGTCGTGGCGTACACGCTCGCTCCGTCGTCCCGAGCCTGCCTGCCCTGCACGCCGCAGGCAGGCGAAGTCCGCCGCACGAGGGATCTCTCTTTTTGCAGCACTCCCGGTCTGGTCGCCTTCGCCTTTCGAAGATTCGCCCCAAACGCGAAAAGGGCCTTGGCTACGCCAAGGCCCTTTTGCAATTTTGCTGCGTCGCTTGGTTGGCCGGAGTTGCTGCTTCCTGCCTGGCCGCGACTCGCACCGCGAGAGCGGTGTGTTCAGCTTTGTTTCGCTGTTAAGCCCGGTGGAGTCATCCGTCCCCTCCGAAGCTCAATGAGCTCACACCTCGCTTCTACTCCTCGGCTCGATTGGCCGCAAGAGGATTTTCTGGCAATTTCAGGCACACAAGCTTATCGCTATTGCCTTCAATCGATTACGCTGTGGATTTTCTGCCGCCTTACTTGATGAAGAGTGTTTCGCGCAACTGGTCGCGGCTCACGTACGACTTCATGGTGCGGAATCTTCCAAACAGTTCCTGGATTTCCCGGTTCTGATACAGTTTCTGCGCCGGAAAAATTGTCTTCGCTTCCAGCACCTGCAGCGAAGTCGTATCGACCACGCGGTAGCGCTGGAATCCTGGTGGCTTCTTGCTGTGAAACATCGCAAACACCACACCGCCCGGCCGCACCATTTCGGTCAGGTGCGCCACGGTTTCCTTCGCCAGTTTCGGTTCCAGGTAGTCCAGCGTGTCCCATAACAACATCGCGTCAAACGTTCCCGGCCTGTACTTCAGATTGTCATCCAGAAACCGCTTTGCCAGCGTCTCTGGAGTCCGTTCCGCATAGTCTTCCGCGGTCATCGGCCCCTTTAGCTTTTTCTCTTCCTCCACCAGAAAATCAGCCCAACCACGCAGAATATCTTCCGAAGTCACTCGAAAACCGCGCTCGATGAAAAAGCTCAACGTGGTCTGCGACGCCGGCCCCATGTCGAGCAGACTTCCTCGTCCCAGCCCATCGAGGTTCCACAGAAACTCTTTCAGGGCGTTTGACACGCGCGTCAGTTCCGGCATTTTGGGTTCGCGATGCGTTCCGGTCGCTGCAATTCCGCCGTTTCCGCTGCTCGAGTGTCTCGTCGTCGGCAGCGCACGGTCGCTTTCCTTCACTGCGTGGGCTCCAATCGCCTGACCCAGCTTGTTCAACAATCCCATTGCTTAATCGGCTCCCGCCACCGCCGCACCGGGGGTGGTCTGCTCTGCCCCACTCCCCGTGTCGTTGGACTTATCGGATTCCGCTCTTTTCACCGTTCCCGTGCTTCCCGACGCTATTCCGCTGCCCCCTGGCCTGCCTGCTTCCAACTTCCCATGCAGCTCCGCACCCTCTTCAATCGAAATCCTCACGGCCTTCATGTCGCCTTGGACACGCGCCGTGTTCCAGATCTGGATCTTTTCATTCGCCGTCAACTTCCCTTCCACTCGTCCGCGCACCACAAGCTCGCGCGCCGAAACCTCTGCTCTAACCGTGGCATTCGGTCCAACCGTCAGCGTCCCGTTTCCAAGCGATATCTTTCCATCTACATTTCCGTCGACGAACAAATCTTCCGTCCCGTTCAATTCTCCTTTGATCCAGATTCCCTGGCTGACGCAGGCCGCCGCGTGCGGAGAGACAACTGGGCTCGTCGAAGTGCTTCCACCAATTGTTGCTGCTCTTGTTTCCGGGGAAGTCTGCGGACTCCCATCTTCCTTACGCCACATGGGGACACCTCAACTCGCTATAGGTTTATTTTCTAAAGTCGCATTGGGTGGCTGGATGGGTCGCGACTCAGAATTTTAAACATATTACAGCACTTACAACTTGTAAAGGGCAAGGAAGCTTTTTGCTCGTTTATTGTGCCTTTATCGTCTACACCATTGAATTTCAGCCCGCTCTCCTGACCTCGCATCGCCGCGTGCGCGCTATGGTTTTGTGGCCCTCGCAGCTCCCAGACAGCTACAACCATCCCGGCCAACTCTCGCACAAACAACTTTACCGATTCCCGTTTCTCCCACCACCGTTCGGGATCAAAGCTCCCATCCCTTGCGCTCACTACCCTCACCGTGATTCCCGCTGGAACCACACGGCTGAAAATGTATCGCGCTCTCCTCGTGTGGTAGTTCGACGTTACCACCACGATGCTCTTCCAGCGCTTTTCCTCCGCGAATTTCGTCACGGCGGCCGCCTCCTCTTTCGTGCTGTCGGCATCGTGCGACAACCGCACAATCTTTTCTTTCGGCACTCCCCGTTCCACCAGATCGTGTTCCATCAATTCACTGATTCCGGCGTTCGGCCTCAGTCTCCTTCCACTCGCCGCCACCGTCGGCGCCACGCCCTCGCGAAACAGTTGCGCCGCATGCGTCGCGCGATCCGCATAGAAATTATCGTCGCCGAGCACCACCAGTGCGTCCGCGTGTTCCGCCGGTTCGTCCACCACCCAGCTTTCTGCCGCGAACCGCAGGATTGGATGCCTCGCGAGAAACACGATGGCGCAAAACGCCGCAACAAACGCCAGCGCCACCAGACTCGTCACGGCTCCCCCGCGCTCGTCTGACCGCTTTTTCTTCTTCTTCATGAATTTGGATCGATCGACCGCAGCTGTTCCGCGGCTTGCTCCGGAAGAAACGCGTTGAAGTACACTTCTTTGATGCTGTACGACTTGCTGCGCTTTTCCAGAATCGGCAGGATCTCGATGTGCCAATGGTAATCTTCCGCCAGCGTTTTCCAGTAGCCCGAAAGCTCCCCTTTCTTATTCCGCGTATTCGGAGCCGTATGCACCACCAGATGGAACGCCGGTGCTACCTTCTCTAATCGCCTCAGCACTCGCCCCAATAGCGCAGCCAATTGCCGCCGGTTTGCTCCCGGCCTCGGCTGCTCGAATAAATGATTGTGCCTGCGGTGCATCAACCACACCTCAAACGGCACTCTCGACGCGTACGGGCATAACGCATAGTAGTCTCCTTGAACATCCACAATGCGCTTTCCCTGTTTTTCCTCCTGGCGCACGATGTCGCAAAAAACGCACCGTTCCCGGTCTTTATACCAATCATGCGCCGCGCTCAGCTCGTATTTGATCCGCCGCGGAACGAAAATCGTCGCCGTCACCTCAGAGTGCGCGTGCGGCCATTCTTCTCCCGCCATCATCCCCTGATTCTTGAACACGCTCACATACTTGAACCGCGCATCTTTTTTCAGGTCTGCGATCCGTGATGCCCAGACCCACAGCACCCGGTCAATTTCGTCATCACTTAACTGCGAAAGCTTCTTGTCATGCTGGCGCGTTTCAACCACCACCTCATGCGCGCCGAGCGGACCCATCTTGTCATATATTCCTTCGGCCACTCGCCCCGGGTCGTTCTCCACCCGGTACAGCGGGTCTGGATGAGGGATCACTCGTACCTGCCATATCCCTTCAGCAGGCCACGTCAGGATGCTCTTCACTTCATCCGCGATTCCCGGATCAAACGGACATGGTGCTTCGCTTTCCTCCGCGCCCTCGCGTTGCCCGCATACAACCCAGCTCTGTGTTACTGGATCTCTTCGGATTTGCATGAATCTTATCGAGTGTAGCGCGTTGGAGTTGGGCCTTCTTCCAACCGGTGCCGGTCCCAGATCGCGCCTTCGCGGCTGTAATACGCCATTTCAAAATCCTGCGTCAGTTCCAACGCGTCCGTCGGACACGCATCCTCGCACAACCCACAAAACATGCACCGCGAGGTATCATACGTAAACGTGGTCAGCACTTTCCGCCGCGTCAGGTCGTCGCGTTCCCATCCCACTACGATCAGGTTTTCCGGACACGCCAGCGCGCACAAGTTGCAGCCGATGCAGAGCGTCTCTCCCGTCTCCGGGTTCTTGTTCAGCCTCGGCGCCCCCCGATACCGTTCCGCCACCATCGGCCGTTCCAGCGGATATTGCTCGGTATAAATGTTCTTCGGGAGTTGCGTCCGGAACGTGACCGCCATCCCCTTCAAAAAATCCGCCTGGAATATCCGTCCCACTAGGTCTTTCATGCTTTCAGTCTCTTTCCCCCAAGCCGTCTTGTCAAGGACTCTCGCCACCACGCCCCTCCACATCATTCATCATCACTATTACGGTTCGCACGCTCGCGCAGCGATCTTTGCTAGTAGGGGCGCAGCACCGCTGCGCCCCATGTTCCGCAACATCAATTCGTCTTGTCTCCGTGCGCGTCCCAGCACCTTCGCTGTTGGAGCCGCAGGCAACGGCAGCGGGCGAGGAATCCCATTTCGGCCTCCTCGTCCTCGTCCGCGTCCACTGTTGCAATCGCTCGTCCCATCCCGGCAATCTATTACATCATGCCGGAACTCCCCGACATCGCCGCCTATATCACCGCGCTCGAATCCCGCATCCTCGACCAAGCGCTCGTTCGCATCCGCCTCTCGAGTCCTTTTCTCCTTCGCACCGTGCACCCTTCTCTTCAGGACCTCGAGGGCCGCACCGTCCGCGAGTTGCGCCGCGTTGGCAAGCGCATCGCCATCGGCGTCGATCAAGACCTCTGGCTCGTTCTCCACCTGATGATCGCCGGTCGTTTGCATTGGCGTCCTCCAAATGCCAGGCTTGCCGGCCGCAATACTCTCGCCGCCTTTGACTTCCCGAGCGGCTCGCTGGTGCTCACCGAAGCCGGCTCCAAACGCCGCGCTTCGCTCCATGTTCTCGCCGGCGAAGACGGCCTCCATTCCGTCGACCCCGGTGGCATCGAAATCTTCGACTGCGATCTCGACTCCTTTCGTGCTGCTCTCTGCGCCGAGAATCGCACTCTCAAGCGCGCTCTCACCGACCCTCGCATGGTCAGCGGCATCGGCAACGCCTATTCCGACGAGATTCTGCACGCAGCCCAACTTTCGCCCGTCGCGCTCACGCACAAGCTTGCTTCAGACGAATGGGATCGGTTGTTCGTCGCTACGCGCTCTGTTCTCTCATTCTGGATCGACCGCGTGCGCGCCGAAGCAGGCCCCGGCTTCCCCGAAAAAGTCACAGCCTTTCGTGAAGGCATGGCAGTTCATGGTCGCTACGGCCAACCCTGCCCCAGGTGCGGCGAAAGGGTTCTGCGCATACGCTACGCCGAAAACGAAACAAACTACTGCGCACGGTGCCAGACCGCCGGAAGAGTCCTCGCCGATCGCGCACTCTCTCGTCTCCTCGGTTCCGACTGGCCCCGCACCCTCGAAGAGCTCGAAAGCCTCAAGCGCCGCTGAAACTCTATCGTCCCGAGCCTGCCTGCCCTGCCTACCGCAGGCGGCCGCGCAGCGAGGGATCCCTCTTCCAACAGGGCCCGGCATCCCGCCAGCGCCCGTGCTATTCTCATGCCCTCCGATGCCCAACGACCTCCACTTCATGCAACTCGCCCTCGCTGAAGCACGCGCCTCCGCCGAAGCCGGCGAAGTTCCTATCGGCGCCGTAATCGTGCAAAATGACGACGTCCTCGCCCGCTCCGGCAATCGCACTATCCGCGACAATGACCCCACCGCCCACGCGGAAATCGTTGTCCTCCGTGAAGCCGCGCGCCTCCTCGGCAACTACCGTCTTGCTGGTACCACGCTTTACGTTACCCTCGAACCCTGTTCCATGTGCGCCGGCGCGATCGTTCACGCTCGCGTTCCGCGCCTCGTCTATGCCGCCGACGACCCTAACGGCGGCGCCTTCCGTTCCTGCTTCGAAATCCTTGCGAGTCCTAAGCTGAACCACTCCGTCGACGTGACCGCCGGCCTCCTCGCCGCAGAATCTGCTTCCCTCCTCCAGTCCTTCTTCTTCTCTCGCCGCTAATCACCATTCATCTCTGTGGCTCCTCCCTTTACTCGCACCTCAGCGCTATCTGGTTATTGCTTTTCTCTAACTCCCTTCGCCTTTCTCTTCTTGCTTCTCCCTGCTTCTTGGTTCTGTCTCTCTTCGCTCTGTGTCCCCCGTGTCTCTGTGGCCAATCCTCCCTTTCTGTCCGTAGCACGAGTTCGCGCGGGTTTGCTAAAATAGGGCCAACCACTGCGGAGAGGTGACTGAGTGGTTGAAAGTACTCGCCTCGAAAGCGAGCATACGGGGAACCGTATCGTGGGTTCGAATCCCACCCTCTCCGCCATACCTACGTCTCAGGCCGCTCATCAGACATTGGAAGCGCTGCGAATTTTCGATATCTGCAACACTCACGCTGAGACCGCCCGTCGCGTAGCCTAAACGGGGCACACGAGGACTCATGCTGCGGTGCGAATTCGTCACGAAGCGCACTCAAATCTTCCTTGGGAATAGCAATTGACCGGCGCCGATAACCGGTCACCGGAGTTCTTCGAAGGCTGGTTTCAGAATCTGTACGGCTAGCGGCGGTGGTACTTTCCGTTCTTGTGTCGTAAGGAAACCCGCTCCCCGCGCACCAGGAGCTCGTGGTCTCCCTCAGGCAGTCTCGCCGTGGCGTCGGAATTCATGATGCTGAAATCGGAGTACTCCGGCGGTATCGAAGGGGCTCCGTCGAGAGTTGTTTGTATCGAGCTGACTTGGCAATTCACTTCATGCCCCTGCCCCACTAGGGTTCCGGGAAGCATTACGTTATAGATCTTCACGCTTCGGTCTCCCTAAGCTATTCCGCCACGCTCGACGAAAAGTTCCCCACGCTGAGATGAGCGGGTCGCCTGGCCTCCTTACTCACTTTTCGTAGCGCGGTGATTCCCTCCTCGTCGGGGCTTGCGATTCTTGTGCTGTTCATCTTTCTTCGACTGAGACCGTTGACTTTGCGTACCGAAGCGCTTCTCCGCCAAGAAACTTTACCCGGACTTTACGTCGCGAAGCCCCGTTCTACTTGAGCGTCTTTACGAAGTCGGCGATCGCCTTGGCTTGCGCGTCGTTTAAACCCGCAATCGCCTTGCCGTGCGGTGCCTTCGCTCCTGCCTTGCCTTTGGTTAGCTGTTCCGCGATCGCGCTGGCTTCCAGTGATGTCCCTTTGAGCGCAGGCGCTTTCACCTTCGGCTTCCCCTCCCCGCTCGCACCATGGCACGAGGCGCACTTCGTTTTGTACAATGCTGCTCCGTCCTCGGCTCCCGATACAACAGCGGGCGCCGCTAAAAGCAACCCGGCTCCGATTACATTCGCGATCAACAATTTACACTTCATAGATGCTCTCCTTCTCGAGAATTTACTTGGCCGCAGATTACGTTGTGCAAGTGCAGCACGCTGCAAACTTTTCATGTTGCTCGAACGATGCTGATAGACATTCGAAAATGCGCACACGAAATGACGGGTCGTTACGCAGACCGTTC
>Ga0306920_100011914_pt1 | contig 11781 bp, 11 predicted proteins | sample flu12Cox44000170_FD_204666 | JGI IMG/M metagenome (GOLD analysis project Ga0306920, IMG submission 204666) | Lab enrichment of tropical soil microbial communities from Luquillo Experimental Forest, Puerto Rico - flux4day.12C.oxic.44.000.170 (v2)... | ecosystem: Environmental > Terrestrial >...
GAAACACCGTCATCGCGCCGATGTCGAGGGCGTGCGAGCCGAGGAACATGAGATGGTTCAGGATGCGCGTGATCTCATCGAACATCACGCGGATGTACTGCGCGCGCTCGGGTGGCTCCATGCCGAGCAGCCGCTCGATGGCGAGCACGTAGGCGTGCTCGCTGCACATCATCGAGACGTAGTCGAGCCGGTCCATGTAGCCGATCGACTGGTTGAAGGGCTTCGATTCGGCGAGCTTCTCGGTGGCACGGTGCAGCAGCCCGATGTGCGGATCGGCCTTCCGGATCACCTCGCCATCGAGCTCGAGCACCAGACGCAGCACGCCGTGAGCGGCCGGGTGCTGTGGCCCGAAGTTCATGGTGTAGTTGCGGATCTCGGTGGCGGGAGTCGCGGCCATCATCGTGCCTGCGGGTCTTTCAGCGCTGGCTCGTAGCGGTGGTCGTGGCGGATCACCTTCGGCACGAGCACCCTTGGAGTAATGCTCACCGGCTGGTATACCACCCGTCGCCGCTCCGGGTCGTACTGCACCTCGACGTTACCGATCAGCGGGAAGTCCTTGCGGAATGGGTGACCGATGAAGCCGTAATCGGTGAGGATGCGGCGCAGGTCCGGGTGACCGCGGAAGAGGATGCCATACAGGTCGAAGGCTTCGCGCTCGAACCAGTTGGCGCTCGCCCAGATGTCGACGACGGAGTCGAGCACCGGCTCTGCCGTGTCGAGACACACTGCCTTCAGTCGCAGCCGCTGGTTGTGAGTGATCGAGAGGAGGTTGTAGATGACTGCGAAACGCCCGGCCGCGTCGGCAGCGGGCGGCGCGCTCTGCGCCTGACGCGCGCGGCTGAACCCCGAGCGCGTGGCGCCCTCGGTCTCCCAGTCGTCGCGACCGTAATGCAGGTAGTCGACACCGGCGAGATCCATGAGCATCTCGAATTTGAGCTCGGCGGTGTCGCGCAGCGCGCGGCAGACGGTGAGGAGTGAGGCTGCCTCGACCTGGTATGCGAGCTCCTGGGCGCGCGATGGCAGGCGCCGCACGCTGCCCTTCAGCTGCGCGTCGACCTTGCCTGCGAGAGCCTCGATGCGCTCGCTCACCTCAACGACCTCTCATATGCTTTCTCCGGCGATGGCGCCGGTGCGGGCAATCTTCTTCTGCAACTGCACGATCCCATAGATCAGCGCTTCCGCCGTCGGCGGGCACCCGGGGACGTAGACATCCACCGGCACGATGCGGTCGCAACCGCGCACGACCGAGTAGGAATAATGATAGTAACCGCCGCCGTTGGCGCACGAGCCCATCGAGATGACCCAGCGCGGCTCGGCCATCTGGTCATACACCTTGCGCAGCGCCGGGGCCATCTTGTTGACCAGCGTGCCGGCGACGATCATGACGTCCGACTGCCGCGGACTCGGGCGGAACACCACGCCGAAGCGATCCAGGTCATAGCGCGAGGCGCCGGCGTGCATCATCTCGACCGCACAGCAGGCGAGACCGAAGGTCATCGGCCACAGGCTCCCGGTGCGCGCCCAGCTGATGAGATCCTCGACGCGGGCGGTAACGAAGCCGCGCTGCGCAAAGCCTTCCACGCTTTCCGCCGCTAGTCCCAATCGAGAGCCCCCTTCTTCCACTCGTAGATGAAGCCGACCACGAGGATGGCAAGAAAGATCGCCATCGCCACAAGTCCGAAGATCCCGATCCGGCCGAGTGCGACCGCCCAGGGAAAAAGGAACGCGATCTCGAGATCGAACACGATGAAGACGATCGCCACCAGGTAGTAGCGTACGTCGAACTTGGCGCGCGCATCCTCGAAAGCGTCGAAACCGCACTCGTATGGGGCGAGCTTCGCCGGGTCGCGATGGAAGCGCGAGAAATAGCGCCCGATGCCCGTGCCGAGTGTCAGCAGCACGACCGCCAAGGCCGCGGCGACGACCAGGAAAATCAGGATTGGCAGGTAATTCGACAGCATGCGCCCAGCGTGCGTAAAAAAGGCAGATCGAACCGCGACCTGCCCTCTCGCTCAAGGGGCCGCATTGTAGCAGCGGCTCGCTCGTGCAGCGTGTCGATGCACGACTGCCCTCGCGCTCAGGCTTGACCTCGGCGGGATTTCGTGCCTGTTGGTGCCGACGGTCGGATTCGAACCGACACGCCTTGCGGCGCTAGCCCCTCAAGCTAGTGTGTCTACCAATTCCACCACGTCGGCAACATCGGATCTGGATCGCGCCTGGCCGCTGCCGCCTCACTTCGGTGCCGGCGCCGGCGCCGGAGCCGGAGTCGGAGTCGGTGCCGGCGCTGCGGGCGGCGGCGTGGCCGGCACCGACGCAGGCGCGGAGCTGCCCGTCGCGGGCACGGGTTTCGGCGGAGGCGTCGCAGCCTCGTCGAGGATCGTCTTCTGAACCTCCTGCTGCCTGCTGCTGGAGGTCCCGAGGTAAGCGAGCGCCAGGCTATTGATCATGAAGATCGCCGCGAACACGGCGGTCGCACGCGACAGTGCCGTCGTCGCGCCACGGGCTCCGAATACGGTGCCCGAGGCACCGGCACCAAAGCCCGCGCCCGCCTCGGCGCCCTTACCGCGTTGAAGCAGCACGAGGCCTACGATCACGAACGACGTAAACACCTGTACGCAAGTCAGAATTAACCGCAACATCGGAATAACTCACTCATCCCTTGGCGCGCGCAGCCGCCAGGATCGCCAGAAACTCATCCGCCTTGAGCGAAGCGCCACCGATCAACCCGCCGTCGACATCCGGCATCGCGAACAGCTCCGCCGCGTTGCCCGCCTTGACACTGCCGCCGTAGAGAATGCGCGTCGCGGCCGCGATTTTAGCATCCCGCTCCCCGATCCGGGCCCGGATGAAGGCGTGCACCTCCTGCGCCTGCTCGGGCGTCGCGTTGCGCCCGGTTCCGATCGCCCAGACCGGTTCGTAGGCGATCACGCCCTGAGCGAGGGCGCCCGCGCCACACAGCTCGAGCACCGCATCGAGCTGACGTACGATCACCTCGCGCGTGCGGGCCGCCTCACGATCAGCGAGCTGTTCGCCGACGCAAAGGATCGGTATCAGGCCCTTGCTGTGCGCGCTGCCGAACTTGCGTGCAACCAGCTGGTCACTCTCGCGATACAGCAGCCGTCGCTCGGAGTGGCCGACGATCACGTACTCGCAACCGACGTCCTTCAGCATCGCTGAAGAGATCTCGCCGGTGAATGCGCCGTGCGTGTCGGCGCAGACATCCTGGGCACCGAGGCTGAAGGCGGAGTCCCGCAGCAGCCGGCCCGCCTCGTACAGGTAAACGAAAGGCGGGCAGATCACGCCGGTGGCAACAGGCGCCGCCGGACAGCGCGCCAGCAACTCCTCGATGAGCGCCGCTGTCTCGGCGCGCGAGCCGTGCATCTTCCAGTTTCCGGCAACGATCGGACGGCGCATGCAGCGACCTCGGCGTCAGGCCTTTCGCCTCAGGGTTCAAAAAGGGCGCGGGATGATAGCGATGCAGGGGGGGTGGCGCAACGGCGCCGTTCCAGATATCCGGCGCGGCCGCCTCAGGCGGCGGCGCGCTTCACGATCTCGGCAAGCTCGGTGGCTGCGGCACGGGTCTTCGCTTCTTCTCGCCCCTCGACCATGACACGGATCACCGGCTCGGTGCCCGAGGCCCGCAGCACCACGCGACACTCGCCGCCGAGCTGCTGCTCGATGCGTGCTACTGCCTGCTGGATCAGAGGCACGTCATTCGGATCGAAGCGACTCGCCACCTTCACATTGAGCAGGATCTGGGGGAACTTGCGCATGGCCGAGGTGAGCTCCGCCAGCGAGCGGCCGGTCTGCTTCATCACCGCCAGCACCTGCAGCGCCACCACCAGTCCATCGCCGGTCGTGGTCTTGTCGAGGCACAGGATGTGGCCGGAGGTCTCGCCGCCGAGCACACCCTGAGTGTCACGCAACATCGACAGCACGTAACGATCGCCGACCGCCGCGCGGCGGAATTCGATCCCCACCGAGCGCAGCGCGACCTCGAGACCGAGGTTGCTCATCACCGTGCCGACCACCGGCCCGCGCAGCGTGCCGGACCCCTGCAGCGAGCGCGCGATCACGTAGAGGAGCTGATCGCCATCGACGATCCGCCCGAGGTGATCGACCATCACCAGGCGGTCACCGTCGCCATCGAGCGCGAGTCCGACGTTGGCCCGGACCCCGGGCACCGTGAGCTGCAACAGGTCCGGAGCCATCGAGCCGCAGCCATCGTTGATGTTGCGGCCGTTCGGAGAGCAGCCGATCGGCACGATCTCGGCACCGAGGTCCGCGAGGATGCGCGGCCCTACCTTGTAGGCTGCACCGTTGGCACAGTCGATCACGATCTTGAGGCCGGAAAGGTCGAGCCCCGGCGGCAGGGTCGAGGCGCAGAACTCCTGGTACAGCGTGCGTTCGCGGTCGACGCGGGTGGCGCGGCCAAGGTTGCGCGAAGCGCGCGTGAGCGGCGCCTGCTCGAGCTCGGTCTCGATGCGCTCTTCCAGCGTATCGGAGAGCTTGCCGCCCGAGGCGTCGAAGAACTTGATGCCGTTGTCATCATAGAGATTGTGCGAGGCGCTGATCACCACGCCGAAGTCGCAGGTGAAACGCCGCGTCATGTAGGCGATGCCGGGCGTCGGCAGTGGTCCGATCAGGCTCACGTTCACCCCCGCAGCGACGAACCCGGCTTCGAGCGCCGATTCGAACATGTAGCCCGAGAGGCGCGTGTCCTTGCCGATGAGTACGGTACCGCCCTGTGGGGCAAGTACGCGCGCGGCGGCGCTCGCAAGCTTGAGCGCAAAATCGACCGTCATCGGGTGCTCGCCGACCCGCCCGCGGACCCCATCGGTGCCGAAATATCGTCGACCCATCTCAGTCTCCATCCGGTCCCCGAACAGCGGCAGTCACCTTCAGGGCATCGACCGTCGCCGCCACATCGTGCGCGCGGACGATGCGTGCACCCTTCAGCGCGGCGAGAACCGCCAACGTCACGCTGCCGTACACGCGCTCGGCGGGCGGCCTGCCCGTCAGTGTGCCGACCGTCGCCTTGCGCGACAACCCGACCAACAGCGGCGGGCCGACGGCGGCGAGCTCCCCGAGATGCCGCAACAGTGTCAGATTGTGCTCCAGGTTCTTGCCGAAACCGAAGCCCGGGTCGATCGTGAGACGTGCCGCGTCGATCCCGGCGCCTCGACAGGCCGCAACGCGGGCGCCCAGAAAGGCGCGCACCTCGCCGACCACGTCGGTGTAGTGCGGTGCGACCTGCATGGTGCGTGGCTCGCCCTGCATGTGCATGAGACACAGCCCGCAGCCGCTGGCCGCCGCTGCCTCCAGGGCCCCGGGCTCGCGCAGTGCGCGCACGTCGTTGATGAACCCCGCGCCCGCCGCCGCGGCGGCTCGCATCACCTCCGGCTTACTGGTGTCGACCGAGATGACGGCCGTGGTGGCCGCCCGCAGCCGCTCGATGACGGGCAGCACGCGTCGCAGCTCATCCTCCGCGCTCACCGGTTGCGCACCCGGGCGCGTGGACTCCCCGCCCACATCGATCAGCGCGGCACCGTCGGCTGCCATGCGCAGCCCCGCCGCCACCGCGGCCTCGACGGAGGCAAAGCGCCCACCATCGGAGAAGGAATCCGGCGTGACATTGAGCACGCCCATGACCACCGGGTGGCTCAGATCGATGGTTTTATCGGCGCAGCGCAGGAGGACCGGCGGTGACGTCATGCAGCCCCAAGTGGTAACGCAACCCCGGCAGGCAAGACAACCCCCGCAGGGAAGGCAGCCCCGCAGGCAAGGCAGCCCAGTAGGCAAGGCAGCCCAGTAGAGGACACCCCTCCTGCCGATAGTTAGGCAAACACCTAACTATCCGCAGGAGCACCTGTGAAGCGTGCCCGCCGCCGGATGAATCGAATTAGTGCTGTCCGGCCGGGATGACGGGCGTGCCGGTTGGCGCAGGCGCCGTCGGGGGCTTGTTCGAGAGCGAGTCGTCCCAGCCGGCGGGTGGCTTCGGTGTCTTGCCTGCCATGATGTCCCTCAGCTGCTCCTCGTCGATCGTCTCGTACTTCATGAGCGCTTCCGCCATGAGGTGCAGCTTCTCGAGCGCGGTGGTGAGGATCTGCCGCGCGCGCTGATAGTTGCCCTCGATGACCCGGCGCACTTCCTCGTCGATCGCGTGCGCGGTGACGTCGGACACCTGCTTGTGCTGGGTCACGCTGCGGCCGAGAAACACCTCACCGGTCTCCTCGGAGTAGGTAAGCGGCCCGAGCTTGTCCGACAGGCCCCACTTGGTGACCATGTTGCGCGCGAGCTCGGTAGCACGCTCGATATCATTCGAGGCGCCGGTGGTCACCGACTCGGGGCCGAAGATCAGCTCCTCGGCGATGCGCCCGCCGAAGAGTGTCGCAATGGCGCTCTCGAGGCGACGCTTGGAGAAGCTGTAGCGGTCCTGCTCGGGCAGGAACTGGGTGACTCCGAGCGCGCGTCCGCGCGGGATGATGGTCACCTTGTAAACCGGGTCGTGCTCCGGAACCGTCATGCCGACGATCGCATGTCCCGCCTCGTGATAGGCGGTCATGCGCTTTTCGGCCTCGCTCATGACCATGGAGCGCCGCTCGGTGCCCATCATGATCTTGTCCTTGGCGCGCTCGAATTCCTCCATGCCGACGATGCGCTTGTTGGCGCGCGCCGCGAACAGCGCCGCCTCGTTCACGAGGTTGGCAAGATCGGCGCCGGAGAATCCCGGTGTGCCGCGCGCAATCAGCGCCGGCTTCACATCGTCGGCGAGCGGCACGCGCCGCATGTGCACGCGCAGGATCTGCTCGCGGCCGCGCACGTCCGGGAGCGGCACGACCACCTGGCGGTCGAAGCGGCCGGGGCGCAGCAGCGCCGGATCGAGCACGTCCGGACGGTTGGTGGCAGCGATGACGATGATGCCTTCGTTCCCCTCGAAGCCATCCATCTCGACGAGCAGCTGATTGAGGGTCTGCTCGCGCTCGTCGTGCCCGCCGCCAAGACCGGCGCCACGGTGACGACCGACGGCGTCGATCTCGTCGATGAAGATGATGCACGGGGCGTGCTTTTTCGCCTGCTCGAACATGTCGCGCACGCGTGATGCGCCGACACCGACGAACATCTCGACGAAGTCGGAGCCGGAGATGGTGAAGAACGGCACCTTGGCTTCGCCGGCGATAGCGCGCGCGAGCAGCGTCTTGCCGGTGCCGGGCGAGCCGACCATCAGCACGCCCTTGGGGATCTTGCCACCGAGTTTCTGGAACTTGCCCGGATCCTTGAGGAAGTCGACGATCTCGCCCACTTCCTGCTTGGCTTCATCGACTCCGGCGACATCCGCGAAGGTGACGTTCACCTGGTCCTCGCCGAGCAGCCGCGCACGGCTCTTGCCGAATGACATGGCGCCGCGCCCGCCGGAGGCGCCCTGCATCTGCCGCAGCATGTACAGGAATACCAGTATCAATAGCAGCGCCGGCGCCATCTGCAGGAACAGCTGCCCGATGAAGTTCGGCTGCTTGGGCTCGCGCGAGTCGAGCGTGACGCCGGACTTCAGAAGCGTGCCGATGAGCGCCGTGTAGTCGGTCTCCGGGTTGTGGGTCTTGAAGGTGGATTTGTCCTTGCGTACCCCGTAGATCATCTCCCCCTGCAGCACCACGGATTCGACGCGGCTGCTCTTCACGTCCTCGATGAAGGTCGAATAGGGAATGTCCTGGGGCTGGCCGACCGTCGGCATATAGCGACTGAACACCGCCAGCAGCACGAGCACGATCACGACCCAGAGCAGGATGTTCTTTGTCAAATCGTTCAAAGGCTTCCGTCCTCGTTCGCGGCGTGTGGCTGCCCGCCTCAGATCCTCAAAGCAACCTACACCAAGCGAAACTGCATGGCCAGTAGATAGATCTCGGGGCTGCGCGCGCGCGACGCTTCGGGCTTCAGCAACCGCACGCGGCCAAATCGCCCGCGGGCGTCCCTGAGCAACTCCGCGAATCCCGAGCCCTGAAAGACCTTGATCAGGGCGTGCCCACCCGGCTTCAAGACGCTACCGGCCATCTCGAGCGCCAGCTCCGCCAGGTGCATCGAGCGGGGCTGGTCGATGGCGTCCACGCCGCTCAGATTTGGCGCCATGTCCGAAAGCAGCACATCCACCTGTCGGTCGGGCAGGAGGCCGAGAACCTGATCGAAGATCTCCGGCTCGCGGAAGTCACCCTGAACGAATTCGACTCCTGGCAGCGCCGGCATCGGCAGGATGTCCGTCGCGACCACGCGTCCGCTCCCCCCTACGCGGCGCGCGGCGTACTGGCTCCAGGCACCAGGTGCCGCGCCGAGATCGAGACACACCGCACCCGGCTTCAGCAGCCGCGCGCGCCGGTCGATCTCCTCGAGCTTGAACACGGCCCGCGAGCGCCAGCCCTCGCTCTGCGCCTTCTGCACGAAAGGATCGGCGAAGTGCTCCTTCAACCAGCGGGCGCTGCTCTTGGAACGCCGCTTCATCAGTAAGGCCACTGCATCAAGGTGGAGCTCCGCTGCCGGGCATAAGTTCCACCTCTACAATGCCGCGATGGAGCACGTCCCGCACCTCGCCGGCGGACCGGCAGGCCCACAGCTCTCCGAACGCCAGCGCAAGCACCTTCGCGGGCTCGCCCACGCGCTGAAGCCGGTAGTTCGTCTCGGCAATGCGGGACTCACGCCCGCGGTGCTTGCTGAGACCGCGCGCGCGCTCGAGGATCACGAGCTCATCAAGGTGAAGGCCCCGGGCGGGGACCGCGCGGCCCGTGACGCACTCTTCGCCGCGCTCGCACGGGATACCGGCAGCGCGCTCGTGCACCGCATCGGCAACGTGGCCGTGCTGTACCGCCCGCACGCTGAGTTGCCGCGCATCCTGATCCCTGATCGGTGAGTGAACACTAGGCGGGGTCCCCGCCAAATTGCGCATCCTGCCGACCGGTGTGTCTCATAGGTGACGTTAAGCGCAATTTGGTGGGGTGGCCTAGGCGAGCCGCACGGCCACGATCTCGTAGGAGCGCGTGCCGCCCGGCGCCGCCACGTCAACGACCGCTCCCTCGGACTTGCCGACCAGCGCCCGGGCAATGGGCGATGTGACCGAGATACGCCCGGCGCGGATATCCGCCTCGTCCTCCCCGACCACCTGGTAGGTGACGCGCGCCCCATCGGCCTGGTCCTCGAGCTCCACCGACGCCCCGAACACCACCTTGCCGGTATTCGGCAGCCGCGCCGGGTCGATCACGTCCGCGCTCGCGAGCTTGTGCTCGATCTCCTTGATGCGCCCTTCGATGAACCCCTGCTGCTCGCGCGCCGCGTGGTACTCGGCGTTCTCCGAGAGATCGCCGTGGCCGCGCGCCTCGGCGATCGCCTTGATGATGGCGGGGCGCACCTCGGACTTGAGGCGCTTGAGCTCCGCACGCAGCGCTTCCGCGCCGCGCAGGGTCATCGGCGTGCGCTTCATGTGGCGAGCGCCTCGGCGTGCAGGTCCTGCAGGCGATGCACCTCGACCTCATCGAGGTGATCGAGTGCCTCGCAGGCCGCGAGTCCCGCGGCGATCGTGGTGTAGTAGGTGACGCGGTGGTGCACCGCCTCACGGCGGATCGAGTTCGATTCGCGGATGGCCTGCTTGCCCTCGGTGGTGTTGATGATGAGATCGATCTCATCGTTCTTGATCATATCGACGATGTGCGGCCGCCCCTCGCGCACCTTGTTGACGGGCCGGCACGGCACCCCGGCCTCGGCGAGCGCGCGCGCAGTGCCAGCCGTCGCCACCAGCTCAAACCCCCGCTCGATCAGCTTCTTCGCCAGCGTCACCACCGGCGGCTTGTCGCGATCGCGCACGCTGATGAAGCACACCCCCTGGCGCGGCAGTACCACACCGGAGCCGCTCTGCGCCTTGGCGTAAGCCTCGCCGAAGGTGCGCCCGGTACCCATTACTTCGCCCGTCGACTTCATCTCCGGCCCGAGTATCGGATCGGCCTCCGGGAACTTGACGAACGGGAACACCACGGACTTCACCGAGAAGTAAGGCGGTACGCGCTCGATCGCACCGACCAGCTGCTTGAGCTTGTGCCCGGTCATGACACGCGCGGCGATCTTGGCGAGGGGGAGCCCGGTCGCCTTGGAGACGAAGGGGACGGTGCGGGAGGCGCGCGGATTCACCTCGAGCACGTAGATGACGCCAGCCTGGATGGCGAACTGCACGTTCATGAGCCCAACGACGTTGAGCGCACGCGCGAGCTTGCGCGTCTGCTCGCGCAGCTCCGACTGCATCTCGCGCGCCAGACTCGCCGGCGGCAGCGAGCAGCTCGAGTCCCCGGAGTGCACGCCAGCCTGCTCGATGTGCTCCATGATGCCGCCGATCAGCACGTCCTCGCCGTCGCACACCGCATCCACATCGACCTCGACGGCAAAGTCGAGGAAACGATCGAGCAGCACCGGGCTGTCGTTCGAGACCTGCACGGCGCTTCCCATGTAGCTGCGCAGGTCCTCCTCGTTGAACACGACCTCCATGGCGCGGCCGCCGAGCACGTAGCTCGGGCGCACTACCAGCGGAAACCCCACCTCGCGCCCGAGCACGACCGCCTGCTCCTCAGTGCGCGCGGTGGCGTTTGCCGGCTGCTTCAGTCCGAGCTTCTTCACCAGCGCCTGGAAGCGCTCGCGGTCCTCGGCGATGTCGATCGAATCGGGCGAGGTACCGATAATGGGCGCGCCGGCCGCTTCGAGCGCACGTGACAGCTTGAGCGGGGTCTGGCCGCCGAACTGTACGATCACTCCCTCGGGCTTCTCCACAGCGAGAATCTCGAGCACATCTTCGAGCGTGAGGGACTCGAAGTAGAGGCGATCGGAGGTGTCATAGTCGGTTGAGACGGTCTCGGGATTGCAGTTGACCATGAGGGTTTCGAAGCCGTCCTCGCGCAGCTGCAACGCGGCGTGCACGCAGCAGTAGTCGAACTCGATGCCCTGGCCGATGCGGTTGGGGCCGCCACCGAGGATCATGATCTTGCGGCGTGTCGTGGGATTTGCCTCGCACTCCTCTTCGTAGGTGGAGTACAGGTAGGCGGTCGAGGTCGCAAACTCCGCCGCACAGGTGTCGACACGCTTGTAGACGGGTCGCACCTTCAACTCGTGCCGCTTCTCGCGGATCGCCTTCTCCGACATCTCGAGGATGTGCGCAAGACGGCTGTCGGAGAAGCCCTTGCGCTTCAGGAACCGCAGCCGCTCGGCGGTGAGCGCGCGGAAGCCGTCCTCGCGCACTTTCGCCTCTTCCCGCACGAGCTCCTCGATGTGCGCGAGGAACCACGGATCGATGCGGGTGAGCTCGGCGATGCGCAGCAGCGGCCAGCCGGCGCGGAACGCATCGGCGACATACAGCAGGCGGTTTGCGCCCGGCGCGCGCAGCTCGTGCGCGAGGCGGTCCTGGTTCTCATCCGAGAGCGGCATGGGCAACTGCGGGTTGAGGCCATCGAGCCCGGTCTCAAGGCCGCGGAGCGCCTTCTGCAGCGACTCCTGAAAGGTGCGGCCGATGGCCATCACCTCGCCCACCGACTTCATCTGCGTCGTGAGGCGATCATTGGCGGCGGGGAACTTCTCGAAGGTGAAGCGCGGGATCTTCACCACCACGTAATCGATCGAGGGCTCGAAGGACGCCGGGGTGGCGCCGCCGGTGATCTCGTTGCGCAGCTCATCGAGGGTGTAGCCGACGGCGAGCTTCGCGGCGACCTTGGCGATCGGGAAGCCGGTGGCCTTGGAGGCGAGTGCCGAGGAGCGCGACACGCG
>Ga0306920_100011915_pt1 | contig 11780 bp, 12 predicted proteins | sample flu12Cox44000170_FD_204666 | JGI IMG/M metagenome (GOLD analysis project Ga0306920, IMG submission 204666) | Lab enrichment of tropical soil microbial communities from Luquillo Experimental Forest, Puerto Rico - flux4day.12C.oxic.44.000.170 (v2)... | ecosystem: Environmental > Terrestrial >...
TCTAATCCAGTAAAGTCTTTCACCCCGATTGCCGATGTGGCAGACAGAAAGACGTGCCGCCTTCATCGTCAAGATGCCGGCGGCCACAGACCACGGGAGGGTCGAATATGAGTCAAGTGATTGCGAGATTGTGGCGGGACGAGTCGGGTCAGGACCTGATTGAGTACGCTCTGGTGGCGGCGCTGATTGCTCTGGGAGCCGTCGCCAGCATGAAAACCGTTTCTACGGCGATCGGCGGAGCCTTCACCCAGATAGAAACCCAACTCACCGGCGCCTTAGGGTAAGCGGCTGTTGCAAGCAGTCGCGGATAGGTAAGAGTGGCCATTAGGCCATTGGCCCGTGCGCGGGCAACCGCGCCGCGCCCTCCTTTCTCCCTGTGCCGGAGTTGCGCGATCGGGTGGCCGGCGAACGCGCCGTCCAACCTTGCCGAGTGGTTTGTCACATTCTTAGCGGCGCCAGGAATTTGCCCTGGTTCAGAAGTCTTTCAGGTGGCTCAGTATGGCGGATACTCGAGCAGAAACAATTTACTTAGCGGCGGCCCTGATTTGCGCTGCGGGCGGCGCCTGCTCCGACTATCGCCGCCGCAGGATTCCCAATGCCTGGACCGCACCGTGCGCGATAGCAGGGCTGCTGCTGCATGGATGGCTGGGCGGATGGCGGGAGATGGCCACCGCCCTGCTGGCTGCTTCGCTGGCCGGCACGGTCTTTCTGCTGTTCTACCTGGCGGGCGGCATGGGAGGGGGCGACGTAAAGCTGATCGCCGCCGTCAGCGCCTGCGCCGGGCTCAGCCATGTGGCCGCAATACTGATTGCGACAGCGTTGATGGGTGGCGTCTTCGCCTTAGTGGTTGCTCTCGCCGCACGACGGCTGCGACAAACCCTCGCCAATGTCGGCAGGCTGCTGGCGCACCACGGCGGGTCCGGATTGCAGCCGCACCCGGAGCTGAATCTCGCGCATTCCCAAGCCCATCGGCTGCCCTACGGACTGGCAATCGCAGCCGGAACCGCCTTGACCTTCTCCGCAGCTTGGCTGGGGCATTGATATGAACTCACGCCGTCTGCTGATCGCACTGTTTGCCGCCTTGCTTCTGTCGGGCGGAATCACCTTTTTTCTCAACCGCAAGATCAGCCGCCGGATGAAGGCCCCCGCGGTTACTACCCTGAAATACGTCGCCGCGGCCCAGCCCTTACAGGTTGGCGAGGTGCTCAAGCCAGAGAACCTGACTTTGGTGGAATGGCCGGACAAGCTGCCGCTCGAAGGCCCATTCACCCGCGTCGATGAGCTGGCGGGGCGGGTTTTGATCAGCCCGGTAGCGGCGCAGCAACCGGTGCTTGCCCGCTACCTGGCGCAGCCCGGATCGGGCATGGGGCTGGCGGTGAATATTCCGGAGGGCATGAGAGCGACATCGGTCCGCTCCGACGAAGTGGTCGGGGTTGCCGGCTTCCTGCTTCCCGGCTCGCATGTGGATGTGCTGGTGACTTTCCGCGGCGAGAATACTTCTTCCTCGGCTACGCAAATCGTGCTGCAGGACGTCGAGATTCTCACCATCGATCAGAAAGTTGCGCCCGATGCCACGGCAAAGGCCGAGAAAGCAGGAGTGGTGACCCTGCTGCTCAAGCCGGAGGAGGCCCAGAAGCTGGTGCTGGCAAGTACTCAGGGGACGATTCACTTCGTGCTTCGCAACGGCGCCGATCACGAGAAGCCGGTGGCCGTGCCCGTGCAAGTGACGCAGTTGCTGGGCGCGCCGCGGGTGGCGAATGCCGTTCGCAGCCCGGTGGCGGCCAAGCGTCCTTACGAAGTGGAAACCATCCTGGGTGACAAACATGCTACCAGCCAGTTTGAGTAACGCCATGACCGGCTTAGCGCAACGCGGACGCGAGGGGAAGGCGATCGGATTGGCCGTCATGGTTTGCTCCGTCGCGACCTTATGGGCGCAATCCGGCAGCGAAACCGTCCTGTCCAAGTCCCAGAGCGGGACGGGAGTCTTCACGGTCACCCAAGGCAACGCGCCAAAAGCTGCCGCTGTGGCTTTGCAGCAGCGGGTGCTTCGCTACGACGGCGACCACAAGGTCGATCCTGGCCCTTCCGCGCCGCAGGGCAATGAACATGAAGGTCCCCGCACCCTGCATCTGCTGGTGGGAAGGTCTGTGTTTCTCGCCACCCAGCAACGGCTGCGGAAGGTTTATGTCAGCAATCCGGCGGTGCTGGATTCCCTCACCTCTAGCCCGTACCAAGTGGTGGTCACGGGAAAGGCGGCTGGAACCGGAAGCGTCGTGCTGTGGGACGAAAGCGGGCAGTCGCTGCTGTACACGGTGCTGGTGGACTTGGATGTCACGGACTTACAGGAGTCGCTGGTCCAGGCGCTTCCGGGAGATCACATCACGGTCAAAGCTGCGGAAGGCCGGGTGTACCTTTCCGGTGTGGTGGGCAGCGATGCCGCGGTCAATCAGGCAGTGGCGATGGCCGGCAGCTACTCCAAGGAAGTGGTCAATTCGCTGCTGGTGGATCCCCGCCATGTTGCCCAGGTGGAGCTTCGGGTACGCATCGCCGAACTGGACCGCACCAAGCTGACCCAGTTCGGTTTTAATTTCCTCAGCACCGGGAAGAACACGGCCGCGATCACCACCCAGGGATTCAGTCCCCCAAACTTTCCCCAGATCGGCGGCGGCACGGGCACGCAGGCGTTGGTGCAGGACGTATTGAACCTGTTCTATTTCAATACCGACCTGAACCTGGGCGCGACGATCCGCGCGCTGCAGGACAAAGGCATCCTGGAGATGCTGGCGGAACCCAACCTGACTACGGTCGAAGGCCAGGCAGCGCGTTTTCTCGCCGGCGGCGAGTTCCCCTACCCCGTGATTCAGGGCTCCAACGGAGGATTCACCTCGGTGACCATCCAGTTCCGTCCCTACGGTGTTCATCTGGAGTTCACCCCGTACGTCAATCCGGATGGAAGCATTCGCCTGCGCGTCAACCCGGAGGTCAGCGCGCTCGACTACACCAATGCCGTCAAAATCTCGGGCTACACCGTTCCGGCGATCTCGACCCGCAAGGCCGACACCGAGATCGAACTGCAGAATGGCCAGAGTTTCGCCATCTCCGGACTGCTCGATCACCGCATCACCGACGATTTCAGCAAAGTCCCCGGAATCGGCGACATTCCGGTGCTGGGGCAACTGTTCCGCTCGCGCAATCTGAACCATGCAATCAACGAGTTGATCGTGATTGTCACCCCGACCATCGTCGATCCGCTGCAGCAGCCCAAGGGACCACCGCCGCCGCTGCCGGCATGGGCGGTTCCGTTGATGCAGCCGGCCCAGTTCGATAAAGGACTTCCCGGAACGAAAAATGTAACCCCCGCCCCGGCGCCAGCCGATAACCATCCATGAGGGCTGGCATGGTCAGCGGATCTCCTCACATTGCCGGCAAGGGTCTATGCCTGATCACGGTTGGCTTGGATCTGGCATCGGCTGAGACAGTTCAACAGATAGGCGCTGGCGAGACCATTCAGCACGTCACCGCTCTGGCGGACTACGTACAGGGGCGCGCGCCTGCGAGTGTTGCCGGCCAGGCGGACGATTCCGAGATGCTGGTCTGCCTGGTCGACTTCGACAAAAAACCAAGAGCTTGCCGCCGAATCGGCCGTGGCCCTGCAGGCTGCATCTGGAGGACGGGCCACGCTGGTGGCCCTGTCGGCCGGCGAGAATCCCGAACTCATCCTCAATGCCATGCGCGCAGGTTGTACCGAGTATCTCCGCAAGCCCCTACAGCCTGACGAGCTGGCGACATGCCTGCAAAAGCTGTGCGAACGCAATCGCACAACCGCGCGCGGCCTGGGTCCGTCGAGCGGCAGGATTCTCGGTTTCATGGGCGTTCGCGGCGGAGCTGGAGCTACCACTATCGCGGTGCATCTCGGCACCTATCTCGCCCAGTGTCAGTCGCGCAAAACTTTGCTCATCGACTGCCATCCCTGCCTGGGACATGCCGCCATGCTGCTGGGATTGGAAGCCGATGGCTATTCCTTTCCCGAGATGGTTGGCAATATCTCACGGCTGGATCATGAGCTGCTGAACAGCTTCGTTGCCCGGCACGCCAGCGGATTACATGTGCTTCGCTCTCCCGATGCGGTTAGCCCGGCGCCCTCCCTGTGCACCGAGGCTCTGGAGCTGGCAATTCGCTTTGCCAGCGGCGTCTACGACTTTGCCCTGATCGACTGCCCATCCGGCATGGACGAGAACAATCAGGCTGTCGTCCGCTGCTGTGATGAGTTCCATTTTGTTGCGACGCCGGAGCTGCCGGCGGTGCGGGACCCTCTCCCGCTACCTGGCGCGGATGGCCGAGCTGGAGTTGCCGCCTGCCCGGTTCAAGGTAGTCCTTAATCAGCAGGACTCGCGCCGGGCGGTGACGCTGGAACAGATTCAGGAGGCGGTTGTTCATTCGGTGGACGTTGTCCTGCCGTTCAGTCCCTCCGACCTGGTGCGCGCCGTGGATGCCGGCGAGCTGGTGCCGCCAGACAAGAAATCACCTTTTGCCGGCGAGATCCGGAAGTGGGCCAGTGCCCTGGCGCCGGTGACGGTGACCGCCGGCGAAACCCGGCGGCGGTTTGCTTTTTGGAGATGAACTATGACCAGTAACGTGCAGCACCATGGGAGGCGATATGGCAGGAACCATGACTAACCTGAGCAATTTTCCCCGGCCGCAGCCCGAGGAAGGACGCCCTGCACTCGTGACCTCCCGCCAGACGCAGGACATCAAGTCCATCGTGCACCACGAATTGATCAACAAGTTTGACCTGAACAAGCTGATGCAGTTGCCCGATGGACGGGCGCGCCAGCAGCTGGTCAGCGTGATTCATCAGCTCCTCAGCCAGCAGGAGGTGCCGCTCAGCGCGGTGGAACGGGAAGCGCTGGTGCGCGACGTAATGAACGAAGTCTTCGGCCTGGGACCGCTGGAGCCGCTGCTGCACGATCCCACGGTGAATGACATTCTGGTCAATACCTGCCAGACCGTCTATGTGGAGCGCAATGGGGTGCTGGAGAAGACTCCGGTGGTGTTCAAAGATGACGTTCACCTGATGCACATCATCGACAAAATCGTCTCCGGCGTGGGTCGGCGGGTGGACGAGTCGTCTCCCATGGTCGATGCGCGGCTGCCCGACGGCTCGCGCGTAAACGTGATCGTGCCTCCGCTGGCGGTGGACGGGCCTATCCTGTCGATCCGGCGATTCGGCTCGAAGCCGCTGGGAGCGCAAGACCTGGTCGCCAGGGGCGCTTTTACCTCGGAAATGCTCGAAGTGCTGCAAAAGGCCGTCAGGTCGAGGCTGAACATCGTGGTCTCCGGGGGCACTGGCGCGGGCAAGACCACGCTGTTGAATGTGCTCTCCAGCTTCATCTCCGACCGCGAGCGCATCGTCACGATTGAAGACTCCGCCGAGCTGCAATTGAAGCAGGAGCATGTGGTGCGGCTGGAGTGCCGCCCGCCGAACGTCGAAGGCAAGGGTGCAGTGCATCAGCGGGAGCTGGTAATCAATGCCCTGCGTATGCGTCCCGACCGCATCGTGATCGGCGAGGTGCGCGGCGGGGAGGCGCTCGACATGCTGCAGGCGATGAACACCGGCCACGACGGTTCGGTGACCACCATCCACGCCAACAGCCCGCGCGATGCCCTGTCCCGCATCGAAACCATGTCCCTGATGGCCAACCTGAGCCTGCCAGAGTCCGCTCTTCGCCAGCAGATCGCCTCGGCGATTCACATCATCGTGCAGGTTTCGCGCATGAGCGACGGTACGCGGCGCGTGACTCATATTACCGAGGTCACCGGCACTAACGGCGCCGTCATCAGTCTGCAGGACATCTTCCTCTTCGAAAAACGGGGATTGGGCCTGAACGGAAAGGTTCTCGGCCGGTTCCACTCGACGGGCATCGTGCCCAAGTTCGCGGAGAAACTGCGGGACGCCGGATTTCCGCTGACCATGAACCTGCTGGGGATGTCACACGAGGTCTAGAGATCGCTTATGGCTCTGATGGCGCTGGCCTTCCTAGTTTTTGCGGCGATGACATTTTCGATCGTCATGTACCTGACCCGGCCGTCGGCGACCGACCGCGCCATTCGCAGCCGTCTCGACCGCCTGCGCGAGGTCGGCAGCGTGGTCACCCTGTCGCGGGAGCAGAACGCCGAGTATCTGAAGCGGACCAGCTTAAGCGAAATTGGCTGGCTGGACGCCCTGCTGCACCGCTGGAGGCCGGCTGGGCGGCTCTCCGTTCTGCTGGCGCAGGCCGACAGCTCATGGAAGGTGAGCACCGTGCTGCTGGCTTCCGCCATCCTGGCGGCAATGGGGTTTGGGATTGTTTATTACTGGACGGGGGTGCCAATTCCGGCGCTGATCATCGCTGTCGTGGCCGGGTCCATTCCGGTGATGGCGCTGCGCTTCAAGCGCGACCGCCGTCTGACCGCCTTCAACTGCAAACTGCCGGACGCGCTGGACCTGATGTCGCGCGCCTTGCGCGCCGGCCATGCGGTGAGCGCCGCCATCGAAATCGTCGCCGAAGAAGCCCCGGAGCCGGTGCGCTCCGAGTTTGACGAGGTGCACAAGCAGCAGAACTTCGGTATTCCCAACCGCGACGCCATGCTGCAGCTGGGGCGCAGAGTGCCCTCCACCGATCTGCAGGTGGTGATCACCGCCATCCTGGTGCAGAAGGAGACAGGCGGCAAACTGGTGGAGATTCTGGAGCGTACCACCGCGGTCCTGCGCGACCGGCAGCGGATCCAGGGGGAATTGCGCATCCATACCGCGCAGGGCCGGCTTACCGGTTGGATCCTGTGCCTGCTGCCCTTCATCATGTTCTGCCTCATCTCGCTCACCAATCCCGGATATGGCGCCGTTCTGGTGCATGATCCGATGGGTCGGAAGCTGGCCTATGCCGGGGTCACGATGATGGCCATGGGCGGGCTGATGATCCGCAAGATCGTGAGGATCCGGGTGTGAACTACGCACTGTTGCTCAGCATTCAGCTGACTGCCTTTTTCGGGGTGGCGCTGTTTTGCGTGTGGATGATGACCCGGCGCAGCACCTCCAGCCGGAGAGTGCTGGGCATTGCCCGCCTGCTGCCTCCGGAGGAGACCGAAGAGCACCGGCCGCGCCGGCCGCAGGACCAACTGTTTCGCATTGTGGGAGTGCTGCGTGACCGGCTGGGAATTACCCCCAACCAGAAGTTGCAGAAACGCTTCCACGCCGCTGGCCTCCGCAACCCGAGCCGGATCAACGCCTATTTCGCGATACGCATCCTTGGCCCGCTGGCGACGCTGATTTCATGGACCTTTTTTCGCCAGATCCCGTTCTTCTATGTCTCGATGCTGCTGGGGGTCGGCTACCTGGCGCCGGATTTCTGGTTGTCGGCCAGGATCAAGCAGCGCCGGGAGGAGATTCGCCTGGGACTGCCCGACGCGCTGGATCTGATGGTGGTTTGCATGGACGCCGGGCTGGGTCTCGACCAGGCGCTGCTGCGCACCGGGCAGGAGCTGTCAGGGAGTCACCCGGTGCTGGCGGAAGAATTGATGCAGATCAATCTGGAGCAGAGGGCGGGCAAGCCCCGGGTTAATGCTTGGCGCGACATGGCCGATAGAACTCAATTAGAAACGGTAAAAGGGTTTGCCAGTATGTTGGCCCAGTCCGACCGCTTTGGGACTCCCGTTTCGAAGGCGTTAAGCACGTTTGCCGACCGCCTGCGGACTCACCGCAGTCAGCTGGCGGAGGAGATGGCTGCCAAGAGCACGATCAAGCTGATGTTTCCCCTGGTGCTCTTTATCTTTCCCAGCATGTTCATCGTTTTGCTGGGCCCGGCGGCACTCACCATCTCGCGCAGCCTGGGGACACTGGGCGGGAAGTAAAACGGGCAGTGCAAGCGGCTGCCCGAATCAGGAAGGAGAACTTATGGATAGCTCGATCGTTGTTCGCATCGTTTCCGGAATCCTCTTCATGGCGGTTCTGGGCGTGCTGGTTTGGCGCAGAAAACGTACGGCCTAAGGAGCCTGGACTGGTCTGTCTTCATGATTGCGCCCTCGCGGATCACGATTGTCAACGCGACGAAGCACACGACCGTGGGCGCCGCGATCGATGTGGCTGACGCCTTTCGCTCGCGGATCATCGGCTTGCTGGGCCGGCGCCGTCTGGACCCGGGAGAAGGCCTGCTGATCACGCCCTGCTCCGGTATCCACACCTGGGGAATGCGCTTTCCCCTGGACGTGGTGGCGCTGGACTCTGCGATGCGGGTGCTGAAGGTCCGCGAGAATCTCGGCAGCTTCCGGATCGCTGCGGTGGGCTGGAAGACGCGGAGAGTGCTTGAACTGCCGGTAGGGACGATACGCGGCAGCGGGATCGAGATTGGCGATCAGTTGGTGGTCAGCTCTCCACCGGCACAGCCAACGCTCGGCTCATAAGCTCGTCCGGCAGGTGCGTATTTTCTCCGACGGATGGAAACCACAATGGAAAGGTGAGAGGAACGCCAGGCCATGGCCGATGCTGCGCCACCGCGAGTACGCAGCGGGCCGGGGACGTGATTTCCGATCAAGCACAATGCACGGAGTTCCAACCAAAGGAGGCGCTGCGCGCGCAAGCCATCGATGAGTTTACAGGTGATCCCCTCCAAGTCCGGCGAATCTGCCGAGTCAGCCGGTATCTCGCTGGTTGCCGTGCATCTCGACTCGCAAACCGTCAGCCTGGCTTCCCGCTTGGCGGCGCAGCACATCGGAGCATCGTTCGCTGGCAGCCTGGCTGATTACTTGCCGCGCAGCCGGGATGCCGAATTTCTGCGGACCATTCAGAAGTCCAGCGGATGCCTGTGCATCGTCAATGTCGATGACGATTTCGATCTCGCCATGGAGACGGCCACTTCCCTGCAGCAATTGCTGGGAGAACGTGTGCTGCTGGTCGCGCTCTCGTCCAACTCCAATCCGGATCGCATTCTGAGCGCCATGCGTGCAGGTTTTGCCGAGTATTTGAGTGCCCCGATCGACAGCGACCTGTTCAGCGAATCGCTCCTGCGGCTGCGGCGGCGCTGGACCGTGGCCCGCAATACCAGGCCGGGACGGGTGCTCGCGTTTCTCGGCGCGCGCGGAGGCGCCGGAGCCACCACTCTCGCGGTTCACCTCTCCACGTTTCTGGCGCAGCTCTGCGAGAAAAAGGTCCTGATCGTCGATCAGCACCGCCAGTTGGGTCATGTGGGACTCTATCTTGGCCTGCCCATTGCCGAGTATCACTTCTATGACCTGGTTCGAAATATCGAACGGATGGACGCCGACCTGCTGAACGGTTTTGTGACTCGCGAGATCCATGGAATTGACGTGCTGCCTGGCCCGGACGGGCTGTTTGGGCTTTCGGAGGTGCCCCTGGGCGCAGTCCAGCAAACTTTGCGATACCTGCGGGGAATCTACGAGTTCGTGGTGATTGATTGTTGCCATGGCATAGGCGCTAACGAGCCGGTGTTGGCAGAATGCGACCAGATTTTCCTGGTGGCTACTCCCGACGTTCCCGCCGTGCATGATCTTTCCCGCTATGTTGAGCGCCTGCTGCTGTACAACTTCCCGGCAGGCAAAGTCAACGTGGTCATTAATCGCTGCCGCTCGCGAGGAGAAGTGGAAATGAAAGCTATCTCCGAAGTGGTTCAGGTGCCAGTGGCACTCACCATTCCCAATAGCTCCGACGAGCTGATTAGGGCTATGAATACGGGAAAGCCGGTTTCGCCGAGTTCGCGGTGCGACTTCGCAAAACACCTGAAGAAGTGGTCAGCCGCTCTGGCAGGCATTCCCAACCAAAGTACATTATCCAAGTTAGCGAGTTCCTTCTGAATGTGAAGGAGTCCAGGAAATCACTTAGGGAACATAGTGAAAAGAGGTAGTGGGTCAGTTTAAGTGTCATCCCGAGCAAGCCTCTTTTGCGCCGCGAGGGATCTAGGCGTGCCGATTCGCGCCGGCGCGCGAAAGGCACCGCATCCCTATTTCAAACGGACCTACTACCTGAAAAGAATGCCTGTCATTACGAAATTGGGCGCACTGTGAGCGCAGGATCGAGCAGTCGATCGGCTGCCCAGTTTGAGCTAGATGGTCAATTGATTTTGGAGGCAGAATTGGAGGCAGGCGGTTTGACCCGTTACTGTAAGTTGTTGAAGAGTATGGTGGCCAGGGACGGAATCGAACCGCCGACGCCAGCCTTTTCAGGGCCGCCTGCCGATTAGCCCAAAGGCTTTGGAATCAGCGGATGTAATTGATGTGAAGGGATTTGCTCCGAAGCCCTTTTGGGCTGCTGTAGGCAGAATTGGGCCGCTTTCGGCGCTTCCGTGTTCGCGCATTGTTCGCGCGTGCACGAGGGACGACACGTGGCATTGGCGAACAAAAAGCGAATAGTGCGCTATACTCGTCCGCATGGGGAGCGAACGCGCTTCGTCAGTTCGCCAGCGATACGCCGGCAAGATCTGTTGCGAATGCGGGCGGGCGTTGCCGCCTCCGCACCGCCGGGGTGAGCGGCTATGCCACAGTTGCGCGGGTGTGGGTCCTAGGCGTGTATTTCTCAAATTCAAGTTCATGCACGGCTGGCTCTGTCAATTCTTCGACGAGGAGCTTACGAGAGCGCTGCCGCGAACGGTGGTGTTGCCAGATGATAAGAAGCTATTTGAGATGTTGAAGCGCGGAGGGTTCACGCTTAATATTGCTGGCCGTCAGGAGATCGAAGCAGCGATTCGAAAGAAGAGTGGTGGTGTTTGGCTGGACCTCACGGCGGAGCAATATGAAAAGCTTCTAGGTGGACAATGACGATGCCCGCGCGGGACTGAGAGCGGTTGAAACGGTCGGTCTTGAAAACCGAATCAGCACATTTCTCTAAGCCGTTCAAAATCAACAGAACCTCTTGTCAGCCAACAGCTTAGGGGCGAATTTTGATTTCACGTGATTTCATTCAATTTCACTGGATTTCGACGAGTTATAGTGACAGTTTGGTGACAGTCGATCCTCATCTCGCGGACTGTCAACTATTAGGCGCGGGGAGAGACGCTTTCGTCCTCAGTTGTGAGATTACTTCCGGCTTCCCCCATCAGTCGCCAGCACGCACGACTTAGGTCCACTGGACTTCAGTTCGTAGTTTTGCTCAAGCTTCTGAGGTTTCCTCTAAGAGGTTCGGCTCAATGCTTCGTTTCATTGATTCCCACCACAAGCTGAACACAGCACTGAAAACAATATGCAGGCAAGACGTCCTCACCGCCGCACTTTTCTTGCTGCTGCCGTTTACAACAATGGGCTCCCAAGCTCAAGCAGTAAGCTCCGCCGAAGCCGGCGCCATCGCCCAGGAGGCATACATTTACTTTTACCCGCTCGTGCTCATGGACGTCTCGCGCAAGCACTTCACCAACGTCGAGCCAAACAAGATGTTCGCTCGCGGCCCAATGAATACCTTCTCCCACGCACGCACATTTCCGCCTGCCACCTTCCGGGGAGCCACTCACGCCAACTTCGACACGCTTTATTCCGTGGGCTGGCTCGATCTGACCAAAGAACCGGTCGTCATATCGGTGCCGGACACACAAGGCCGCTACTACCTGTTGCAGCTGCTCGATATGTGGACGGATTCGTTCGCGGGGATCGGGAAGCGCACCACGGGCACGGGCGCCGGCGATTTTGCCGTCGTTGGGCCGAGCTGGCAGGGTGAACTGCCCCAAGGCCTGCAGCGAATCAACGCCCCAACTCCATTCGTCTGGGTCATCGGTCGCACCCGCACCGACGGCCCTCAAGACTAC
>Ga0306920_100011916_pt1 | contig 11780 bp, 11 predicted proteins | sample flu12Cox44000170_FD_204666 | JGI IMG/M metagenome (GOLD analysis project Ga0306920, IMG submission 204666) | Lab enrichment of tropical soil microbial communities from Luquillo Experimental Forest, Puerto Rico - flux4day.12C.oxic.44.000.170 (v2)... | ecosystem: Environmental > Terrestrial >...
GGGCAGGGCGCGCACCGCGTTTGCGATCGCGTTGCTCACGCAGGCGCGCTCGACCGCGCTAGCCTGCAGGTCTCGGATGTCGACGCCACCCGCGTCGCAGACCTGGTGCGCAGCCGCGGTGACCCGCGCGTACAGCGTGTCGAGGCCCTTGGTGCTGGCGAGATTGAGATCGGCGAATGACACGGTGACCGAGGGCCCGGCATCGGGCGTCGCGCCATGGGCCATACCCGCGAGGCCAACCGCCATGCAGGCAGTCAGTGCGGCGAGCATGGAGCCGTGCCAGAGATCGTTGAACTTCGTGTTGGTCATGTGCTTCTCCCGTCGTGTTGGTTGGAAACGTGTTGGATCGTCGCTCGCTGTTGGGTCCGTGAATCGTGTTGCTTCGATGTGTATGAGACTCCGGAACGCGCGCCGCGCTAAGACCCCGTGGCGCGTGTTGATCCCGCCCATCGACGGATCCGTACCGCGCCGTTCCTGCTCTGCCGTATCTGCTGCCGTCATTGCCAGCGCGCGCCGTGTGCAGCGGCGCACAGAATTTGCCGGGCTGCAACGGCGTGCCGCGCGCGATTGCCGCGCGGCACCCGGGCTCGTCCCTGCGGGCAACGATCTCGTCCCTGTTTTGCCGGCGCCCGCGCACGGCGACCGCACTTGGAGGTACGCTATGGGTAAAGCGGTCGTGCCCGGCCGCAGCTAAGGAGTTCCTCGGGGGATGAGCGCACCGCCACTGGAGCGGGTGACACCCGCACTCACGACTCTCGGTTGGCGCACGCCCGCGCCCGCCGCGGAAGCTGCGCGTGCCGGCTATCGCAGCTTCCGGCCGCTGCTCGGCGTACTCACCGCGTTCTGGATCTACGTGGCGCTCTCGAACCTCATGTATGCGAACAGCATGCAGGCGAGCCTCGAGGTGCAGAACATGCACCGCGTATTCGCGCGCTGGGATGCGCGCGTCATCCAGCACCTGCTGCTCTATCCACTCTTCATACTCAGTATGCGCGGCGCGCTGCGCACCGGCTGGCAACCGCTGTGGCGGGCGCTGCCGCTGCAGCTGCTGTGCGCGCTCGGCTTCGCGGTGCTCGCTTCCCCGGCGCTGTGGTTCGGCGAATACGTGACCAGCCTCGGTCACGGCGAAGCCGCCATGATGCATGACTCGATGGACAAGTCATGGGGCAGCTGGAGCGGCTTCGTGCATCACGAGATGCCGATCTGGCTCGCAAGCATCACCAGCTTCCTCGTGACCTACGGCTTCGGCCTGGCACTCGTCACGGGCTTCGCCTTCTATCAGCGGCTGCGCGATTCTCAGCTGCGCTCCGCGGCGCTCGAACGCGCGCTCACGCAGGCGCATCTAGCGGCGCTGCGCATGCAGCTCTCGCCGCACACGCTTTTCAACCTGTTGCACACGATCCGCGGTCAGATCAGCTGGGATCCGGCGACCGCGCAGGCGATGGTGGTGCAGCTCGGCGATCTGCTGCGGCGGCTGCTGACCGCTGGGGAGCGCGAGTTCTCGCGCCTCGTGGATGAGTTGCAGTTCGTGACGCTGTATCTCGAGCTGCAGCAGCGACGCTTCGCCGATCGTCTCACGATCCGGGTGCCGCTGCGCGAGGACGTGGCGCGCGCCTGGGTGCCGAGTCTGATTCTGCAGCCGCTGGTCGAGAACGCCGTAGTGCACGGACTCGCTGGCCACGAAGGCCCGGTCACGATCCGCGTCGAGGCGTACGTGAGCGGCGAGCGCCTGGTGCTGCGCGTCCTCAACACCATTGCTCCGGGCAAGCCCGCCGGGCTGATCGGCATCGGCCTCGCCAACGTGCGCGAGCGGCTCGAGGTCCAGTTCGGTGCTGCCGCCACCTTCAGCGCCGGGCCGGCGGATGAGAATCTCTGGCTCGCCGAGATTCACATGCCGCTGCTGCGCGATGGGCCGGGCGCACCGGGTGGGCCGCTGCTCCCTGAAGGTGACCGGCGCCCGTGATGGACGTGATGATCGTCGATGACGAGCCGGCGGCGCGGCGTACGGTGCGCGAATGCTGCGAGCGCGAGTCCGACCTGCGCGTGACCGGAGAGTTCGGCGATCCACGCGCGGCACTCGAGGCAATCCGCGCCCAGCACCCGCACGTGCTGTTCCTCGACATCCAGATGGATTCCATGACCGGCATGGCGCTCGCCCGCGCCCTCGACCCCGAGCGGCTGCCGCTCATCGTGTTCGTCACTGCCTACGATCATTACGCGCTCGAGGCGTTCGAAGTCAGTGCGGTCGACTACCTGCTCAAGCCCTTCGACGACGCACGCTTCCGCGCCACCATGGCGCGCGTGCGCCGCCGGCACGAATCCGAGGGGAGCTTCGATCGCCAGGGTGCGCTCGCGGCGCTGCTCGAGCAGCTCGAGCGCGGTGCACGCGTGCACGCGGATACCCAACCGCGCGTGCTCGCCGAGGCCGGAAGCCGCATGCACATGCTGGACGTGTCGCAGGTGGAGGTGGTCGAGGCGGACCGCAACTACGTACGTCTCACCATCGGCCGCGAGACCTTCCACGCCCGCAGCACGCTGCAGCAGGCAGAGAAGTCCTTTCAGACGCAGCCGATGCTGCGCATCAGCCGCTCCTGCCTCGTCAACATGCGGCACGTCAAGGAAATCAGCCGCACCCCGCGCGGGGACTTCATCCTCGTCGTGGCGGGCGGCACCACGGTGACGAGCAGCGAGGGCTATCGCGAGCCCGTGCGCCATTATCTCGAGCGACTGAAACTCGCTCCGGCGTAAAACACCACCCGAGGAAATCAACCTGCGGTAAAGTCCGCGCGGGCTCAACCGCACGGGAACTCGCCATTGGTCGCACCTGCATCGCGGCGCCCGGCGCTCATCGCGCTCGGCGTGCTGACCGCGATCAACCTGCTCAACTACCTCGACCGCTACCTCGTGCCGCCGCTCGTGCCCGAGCTCGAGCGGGCGCTGGGGATCTCGCACGCGCAGGCCGGCTGGCTATGGCCCGCGTTCATGCTGGTGTACATGATCGCGGCACCCGTGTTCGGCGTCTGGGGCGACCGCGGCTCGCGCACCCGGCCGATTGCGCTCGGAGTCGCCATCTGGAGTCTCGCGACGGTGCTGTCGGGCCTGGCGCGCACCTACCCGCAGCTCTACGCCTCGCGCGCGCTCGTCGGCATCGGCGAGGCGGCCTACGCCGCGATCTCGCCGGCACTGCTGGCGGATTACTTCCCGCTGCGCGCGCGTGGGCGCGTTTATGCAGTGCTCAACATGGCAATCCCCGTGGGCGCGGCGCTCGGCTTCGTGCTGGGTGGTTTCATCGGTCATCACTACGGCTGGCGCGCAGCGTTCTTTCTGTGCGGTGCACCGGGAATGCTGATTGCGGCGGTGGTACTGGCACTGCCCGATCCGCCGCGTGGATCGCAGGATGATCCCGCCACGACAACCGCGGGCGCGCGGCCGGCCGCGGCGGCGCCGCGCGGCGCGCAGCAGGCGCTCGGCGTGTATCTCAGCCTGCTGCGCCACACGCCGTTCCTGCTTCTCATCCTCGGTTATGCGGCCTACACGTTCGGACTCGGTGGGCTCGGGTTCTGGATGCCGACATTCCTCCAGCAGGTGCGCGGTGTCTCGCCCGACGCATCCACCACGAGCTTCGGCGGCATCGTCATAGTGACCGGCTTCGTCGGCACGCTCGCCGGCGGCTGGCTCGGCGACTACTTTCTGCGCCACTCGCGCCAGGGATATATCTGGTTCTCGGCCGTGACGACCCTCGCCGCCGCGCCGGTTGCGGTGGTCGCGCTCGTCTCGCCCTCACCGGGCATCTACTACCCGGCGATCGTCGTCGCCGAGCTGCTGCTTTTCATGTCGACCGGCCCGGTCAACGCCGCCATCATCAACATGGTGTCGCCGCTCAAGCGCGCTTCCGCGATGGCTCTGAGCATTTTCACCATTCATCTGCTCGGAGATGTGCCATCGCCGCCGCTCATCGGTCACCTGGCGGTGACCGGATCGCTCGAGCGCGCGGTGCTGGTCGTGCCGGTGGCGCTCGCGATCGGCGGGGTGATCTGGTTGCTCTCGGCGCGAGCCGATGGACGGGTGACGCAGCCGGCACCGGCGTGACTACCGCGGCGCGCCCCTTCGATGCATCGCTCGCACCGACCGCACGGCCGTTGGCGATGCTTGAGAGGGCGCACGTCGAGGCGCACCTGCGCGCGGCGCTCGCGGCGGGGGAGGGGGCGGCCGGGGCGCATTGCGTCCATGAGCTGTGGATGCGCGGCGAGTTCGCGGCCAACATCGAGGCGGCACTCGCGGCTTTGTGGCGCAGCGCCGCGGCCTCGATCCCCGAATGGCTGCCGATGCACTACATCGAGTGGCTGCCGACGCTGTATGAGGTGACGGGCGGATTCCGCGCCACACGCCGCGGCCGCTACAACCTGTACCTGGTGCTGCTCGACTTCGCCGATCGCAACCGCGGCCCGCACGGCGTGTATGTCGGAATGACTCACTACGCTCCGGCGCAACGCTTCGATCAGCACAAGGCGGGCATCCGCGCCGCCGGCAGCGTGCTGCGGCGCGGCATCGAGGTGTTGACTGGGCCGACGCTCCATCTGCAGCGCATTGCGCGGCCTGAGGCGCTGCGTATCGAGGCGGAGCTTGCCGATGCGCTGCGCGATGCGGGATTCCTGGTCGAAGGCGGCCACTAAGCTAGCCCGCCCGCGCCCGGCACGACGCCGCAGCGACACCAACCCGAGGAACCGCCGCGGGGGTGAGCGACGCCGGGAGCCTATGAGGCTGGGGTACGCGTGACGAAAGCCCGCTCGATCACGTAGTCCCCGGGCTCACCCGTATGCGGTGAGATCGCGAAGCCGCGCGAGTCGAGCAGCCCGCAGACATCGTTGAGGAGCGCCGGGCTGCCGCACACCATCAGTCGATCGACCGTCGGGTCGAGCGCGGGCAGCCGCAGAGCCTGCAGCAGACGCCCGGACTCGAGGAGCACCGTGAGGCGTCCGCGATTGACGTACGGCTCGCGCGTCACGGTCGGGTGATAGCGCAGGGCGTTGCGCACCCGCTCGCCGAGCAGCTCGTGTCTGCGCAGCGCGGCGATCCGTTGCCGGACCACTTCGGTCTCCCGCGCCCAGCGCACGCCGTGGATGAAGATGACCTCGGCGAAGCGTTCATACAACTCCGGGTCCTGGATGATGCTGAGGAAGGGCGCGGCGCCGGTGCCCGTGCACAGAAGATACAGCCGCGTCCCGGGCCGCAGATCAGCGAGCAGCAGCGTGCCGGTCGGCTTGCGGCTCACCAGGATCTCATCCCCGGGCCTGACGTGCTGGAGGCGCGAGGTGAGGGGCCCGCCGGGAACCTTGATGCTGAGAAACTCGAGGTGCTCGGCGTGATTCGCGCTGGCGATGCTGTAGGCGCGCAACAGCGGTCGCTCGAGCATCAGTCCGACCATCACGAACTGGCCGTTCTCGAAGCGCAACCCCCGATCGCGCGTGGTGCTGAAGGTGAACTGGGTATCGGTCCAGTGCTGGACCTCGAGCACGCGTTCCGTGCCGATGATCGCCATGCCTTGCTGCCTGCAAAAAACTTCGCGCCATGGTAGCGAGGGCAGGGCGCGTGTTGCGATCTTTCGCGTCATGGGCTCATAAGCAGCCGTTATGACCGCGGGCCGCTCGCGCCGCAGCGGTTTCCCTCCGCAGTGCGGCGGGCGCTAGACTCACTCAGTCAGGGGGCCACGCATGAGCCGAAGGACACCAACCGCAGTTCTGCCCACGCTGTGTGCCGTGCTGCTCGCCGTCATACCGGTGACGGTCGCGGCCTCGCGGCCGCCCCCGGCGCTGGTGCTCCCGGCTGGCGCACGCATCGGGGTCGTCAATCTGCTCGATTCCGAGGTGACGCACTTTCACGCCTCGCGCCAGATCGAGAACAGTTTTCTCAAGACCTACACGGTGAGCTGGTCTGTCAGTGCGATGTTGCAGGCCGCGGTGAAGGATCGTCTGAGCCAGCTCGGCTTCACCATCGTGCCGGTCGCGGCCGGCGACGCCCTGCGTCGCGCGCGCGAGAGTTGCTTTCTCGATGCGACACTCGCGAAAGGTCTGCCGAAGGAATGCGGACCATTGTATGCACAGCTGGCTGCGTCTTCCGGCGTGAGTGCCATCATCGTGCTCGGCCCCGGCCGCAACGACTCGGCGCACGCCGGTGGCAGCCGTCACAAGGAGCTGCCGGAGTACCTGCGGGGATGGTGCTTCGTGACCGGCGCCGAGCCGCTGCCGGTGCTGCTCGACATGACCGAGCTGCTGCTCGTGGGAGTCAGCGGCTCGAAGGCGGAGCTCTTCGGCCGCGCCTGGGGTGGTGACGGCAAGAGCTGGACCGGGTACCAGTCGCCCGCCGATCTCAAGGCGTTCCCCGAGCAACAGCTCAACCAGCTGCAGCCGTTCTACGGCGCGATGCTGAAGCAGCAGGCGGACACGGCGCTCGCGGCGCTGCAGGTCGCACGCTGACCGGACGGCGCTAGGCGGCGTGACGGATGGCCCAGGCGCAAACGACCACGCCGACGAGGCCCAATGCGAGGTACAGACCCGCGAAGAGCTTCTCGCGTCGCTCGAGCGCGGCTTCACTGAGGGGTGCGATCAGGAAAGGCTCGCCGTTGGTCGGCTCGGAAATGACGCTCTCGCGCACGATCGAGGACTGCAGAGTCTGATTCTGCGACTCGCGGGCCGCCGCCTGCCGGGCCGCTTCCCATTCGGCGTCGTTGAGCCGGCCGTCGTGGTCGAGGTCGAAGCGCGCGAGCAGGGCCTGCTGGTCCTGCTTCCACTCGTGGATCTTGGCGGCGGCGGCAGCATTCACGTCGCCGACCTCGGAATGCGAGCGGAGCTCCCCCATGACGCACACGCGCGCTCCCACCTCGAGCAGCTGCTCCGTGTATCGCCAGCTGCCGAGACGCAGCAGGAACGAGCCCGGCTCCGACTGCGGCGGTCCGCTCATGGGCCACGCCGTCGAGCCGTACCAGACATTGCGCACTGTCGGTGTGATCTCGGCCTTCACGGGACCGACGAGGCAGCTGGCATCGTCCTCATCGACCAGGGCGAACGGTTCGACACTGTTGCGGCTGTCGGTCGTCTGCCAGCGGCGATTGCCCTTGGAATCGCGCTCCTCGTGCGCAATCTCGTACGACCACCACACGCAGGGCCGGGTGCTGAGCGGCGCCGCCGTCGGTGCCGGACCCGCCGGCTGCGTGCGTCCCCGCACCTTCACGTAACCCTGCGCCGCCGAGCGGATGCGCGCTTCCGGTGTGTCGGCAACCAGGCGATCCCGCTGCACGCGCACCAGGAACCGCCACAATGCGAGCAGCGTCGCCGCCGCGGCTGCTACCGCGATCAGCACAAACGGCGGCGGCTGAGCCGTGTGCACGGGAGGCGTGCTCTAGCGCGAGAACGCCGCCTTCAGATCGACGTCCGCTTTCTGATCGGCCTCGAAGTGCAGCAGCTGCGCCGGCGGGAAATCGCCGAGGTGCGCGATCATCACGTCCGGGAAGGTCACGATGCGCACGTTGTTGGTGTTGGCGGCTTCGTTGTAGACCTCGCGCCGGTCGGCGATCGCAGTCTCGAGGCCGCTGATACGATCCTGGAGGTGACGGAACGGCTCGCTCGCCTTGAGCTGCGGGTAGTTCTCGGCCACGGCGTACAACCCGGTAAGACCGCTGCGCAGATCGCGCTCGGCGGTCCCAAGTGAGCTCATGTCGCCCGAGTTGCGGGCCGCATCCACACCGGCACGCGCACGCATCACGCGCTCGAGCGTGCTCCCCTCGTACTGCATGTACTGCTTGCAGACCTCGACCAGCTTCGGCAGCTCATCGTGACGCTGCACCAGCAGCACATCGATGTTCGACCAGGCGAGTTTGACCGCCGCGCGCACGCGCACCAGCCCGTTGTAGACGCCGATCAGGTAGCCGGCGAGCGCCAGCACCAGAAAGAGGAAGATCAGTAGGCCCAGCATGACGCGACTCCACTATGGGCGCGACGCCCGCGCCGGAGCATAGGCTATGTCTGGGCCGTCGGGCCCATTTCAACGCGGTATTTGGAGACTCACATCACGTCCCGGAGGGGCCGGCCAACCGGACGTGCGTCGCAGTTCGGATGCGTCCCCGTCAGGGGCTCGGCAGGGCCAGTGCGAGGTCGATGCCGGCGATCTCGTAGCCCTTGCGGAAGTCGCGGATGTGGCGCGCCATCCAGTCGTGTGCCGCGCGCTCATCGCGCGCCTCGAGGGCCTCCAGCAGCCGCCGGTGTGCGGTGGCGATGCGGGTGCGTGCCTGCGGTACCTTGTCGATCATGATGCGGAGCGAGGGCTCGAGCAGCTGCAGCAGCGGCTCCTGCGCGAGCCCCAGCACGGGGTTGTGGGTGGCGCGCGCGATGCTGCGAAACACTTCGGCGGTGCGGTGCACCGTCTCGGCGGTGTCGGCCGTGCTCACCCCGAAGGCACGCGCCGCGGCGGCGAGCTGCTCCAGATCCTCCGCCGTACGCGCGCGGGCCGCGGTCTGCGCCAGCGGCGGCTCGAGCAGTCTGAGCGCCTCCCACAGGTGTTGCACGGTCACATCGTGCAGCAGCAGGGCGTGGCTCACGCCCTGGGCGACGGCGGCATGCTGCGGGCGGCTCACCGACATGAGCTTCGAGCCTGGACGGCGTTGCAGGAGTCCGCGGCTCTCGAGCTCGCGCAGGGCCTCGCGCACCGTCGAGCGGTTCACACCGAACTGGCGCGCGAGCTCGGTCTCCGGCGGCAGCCGCTCACCCTCGCGCAACGAGCGGCTCAGGATGCGCTCGCCGATCGCCGCCGCGACCTTGCGGTAGGCCGGCTCGATCAACACCCTGGCGAATTCCACGCTCACGCCGCGGCCTCGAACAGCTCGCGCCCGATCAGCATGCGGCGGATCTCCTGGGTGCCGGCACCAATCTCGTAGAGCTTGGCGTCGCGCAGCAGCCGCCCGGCGGCGTAGTCGTTGATGTAGCCGTTGCCGCCGAGCGCCTGGATCGCCTCCAGCGCGGCGTGCGTGGCGCGCTCCGCGGCGAACAGGATGCAGCTCGCCGCATCGCGGCGGCGCGCGGTGCGCGTGTCGCAGGCGCGCGCCACCGAGTACACGTACGCGCGCGAGGCGTTGAGCGCGGCGTACATGTCGGCCATCTTGCCCTGCATCAGCTCGAAGGTGCCGATCGGCTGACCGAACTGGCGCCGCTCGCGCACGTAGGGCAGCACCAGGTCGAGCGCTGCCGCCATGAGCCCGAGCGAGCCGCCGGCGAGCACCACGCGCTCGTAGTCGAGTCCGCTCATGAGCACCCGCACGCCGCCGTGCTCGCTGCCGAGGAGATTGGCGGCCGGCACCAAACAGTCATCGAACAGCAGCTCGCTGGTGCCGGAACCGCGCATACCGAGCTTGTCGAGCTTCTGCGCGCTGCGGAAGCCGGCGGTGCCGCGCTCGACGATGAACGCACTGATACCACGCGCACCGGCGGCGTAGTCCGTCTTGGCATACACCACGCACACATCCGCATCGGGCCCGTTGGTGATCCACATCTTGCGGCCATTGAGGAGATAGCCGTCGGCGCGCTTCTCGGCGCGCAGCTGCATCGACACCACGTCCGACCCCGAGCCGGGCTCAGACATCGCGAGTGCACCGACGTGCTCACCGCTCACGAGTTTCGGCAGATAGCGCGCGCACTGCGCTTCGTTGCCATTCAGGCGCAGCTGGTTGACGCACAGATTGGAGTGGGCGCCGTAGGAGAGCCCGACCGAGCCCGAGGCGCGCGAGATCTCCTCCATGACGATGACGTGCGCGAGGTAGCCGAGGCCCGAGCCGCCGAGGTGCTCGGGTACCGTGATGCCGAGCAGCCCCTGACTGCCCAACGCCGGCCACAGATCGCGCGGAAATTCGTTGCTGCGATCGATCTCCGCAGCACGCGGGGCGATCTGCTCGGCGGCGAAGCGCCGCACCTGCTGGCGGATCTCCTCGAGCTCCGCCGGCAGTCCGAAGTCGCTATCGATGCAGTCGAGTGTGTTCATGGGCTTGCCTTCCCGGCGAACGTAATCGTATGATTGTCGGACAAACCGGCAACCATGGCAAGTCGCTCATGCCCCGTCTCAGCACCCGGGTCGACCTGCATTCCGAGGAATACCGCGACAACGAGCGCGCCATGCGCACGCTGGTCGATGGACTGCACGGCGAGGTCGCGCGCGTCGCACGCGGCGGCTCGCGGGCCGCCACGGACAAGCACAAGGCCGCCGGCAAGCTGCCCGCGCGCGAGCGGGTGCGCGTACTGCTCGACACCGGTAGTCCGTTCCTCGAGCTCTCGCAGCTCGCCGCGCACGGCATGTACGGCGGGGACATCGCCTGCGCCGGCATCATCACCGGCATCGGCCGCATCGCCGGGCGCGAGTGCGTGGTGGTGTGCAACGACCCCACGGTCAAGGGCGGTACCTACTATCCGATTACGGTGAAGAAGCACCTGCGGGCCCAGGAGATCGCGCGCGACAACCGCCTGCCGTGCGTCTATCTCGTGGAAAGCGGCGGGGCGTTCCTGCCGGCCCAGGACGAGGTCTTCCCCGATCGCGACAATTTCGGCCGCATCTTCTACAACCAGGCGACACTCTCCGCACTCGGGGTGGCGCAGATCTCAGTGGTGCACGGCTCCTGTACCGCGGGCGGCGCGTACGTGCCGGCGATGTCGGACGAGAACGTGATCGTGCGCAACCAGGGACGCGTCTTCCTCGGCGGGCCGCCGTTGGTGAAAGCCGCCACCGGGGAGGACATCGATGCCGAGACACTCGGCGGGGCGGACGTGCACTGTCGCGAGTCCGGCGTCTGCGATCACTACGCCGAGAACGACACTCATGCACTCGCCATCGCGCGGGGGATCGTCGCGCGCTTGAAACCCGCGCCGGCCACCGCACCGCCGCAGCCACCGCAGGAGCCACGCTACGCGGCCGCGGAGCTCTACGGCGTGCTGCCGGCGAATCTGCGCAAGCCCTATGACGTGCGCGAAGTGATCGCGCGGCTGGTGGATGGCTCCGAGCTCGATGAGTTCAAGCAGCTCTACGGCACGACGCTCGTGTGCGGCTTTGCGCACCTCGGCGGCTACCCGGTGGGCATCCTCGCCAACAACGGCGTACTGTTCTCGGAGAGCGCGCTCAAGGGCACGCACTTCATCGAGCTGTGCGCGCGCGAGCAGATTCCGCTCCTGTTCCTGCAGAACATCACCGGCTTCATGGTCGGGCGTCGCGCCGAGGCCGGCGGCATCGCCAAGGACGGCGCCAAACTCGTGACCGCGGTGGCGTGTGCGGAGGTGCCGAAGCTCACCGTCATCATCGGTGGCAGCTATGGTGCGGGCAATTACGCCATGTGTGGCCGCGCCTACGGACCGCGTTTCCTGTTCCAGTGGCCGAACGCGCGCATCTCGGTGATGGGCGGGGAGCAGGCGGCGAGCGTGCTCGCGACCGTGAAGCGCGAGCAGCTGAAAGCCACCGGGCGCGAGTGGCCCGAAGCGGAAGAGGAGACCTTCAAGCAGCCGATTCGCGAGCAGTACGAGCGGCAGGGACACCCGTATTACTCCTCGGCACGCCTGTGGGATGACGGGGTGATCGACCCCGGCGACACGCGCCGCGTGCTGTCGCTCGCGCTCGCGGTGGTGGGCAATGCCCCGCAGGAGCCGACGCGCTTTGGCGTGTTCCGCATGTAGAAAGGCACGCGCGTGATCAAGAGTCTGCTGGTCGCCAACCGCGGCGAGATCGCCTGCCGCATCTTCCGCACCGCACGGCGCATG
>Ga0306920_100011918_pt1 | contig 11778 bp, 12 predicted proteins | sample flu12Cox44000170_FD_204666 | JGI IMG/M metagenome (GOLD analysis project Ga0306920, IMG submission 204666) | Lab enrichment of tropical soil microbial communities from Luquillo Experimental Forest, Puerto Rico - flux4day.12C.oxic.44.000.170 (v2)... | ecosystem: Environmental > Terrestrial >...
ATCCACGCGCCCCGCGAGGGGCGCGACGTCCCGTTCCGGGGCGATTGGCTGGCGGTCGAAGGCGTTTCAATCCACGCGCCCCGCGAGGGGCGCGACTCCGGGGGCCAATGTACCGGCTCTGCACTGGCTAGTTTCAATCCACGCGCCCCGCGAGGGGCGCGACCCGGTATCGGCCGCACACCAGAGCACATGATCGGTTTCAATCCACGCGCCCCGCGAGGGGCGCGACGCAAGAGGTTGTGCAATGACCATTAATCACGCCGTTTCAATCCACGCGCCCCGCGAGGGGCGCGACAGCCGAGTTCTGAAAGTCCGGCCAGGAAGCAGTTGTTTCAATCCACGCGCCCCGCGAGGGGCGCGACGGTGCGACGACGAAATCCCGCAAGAACGTAAGTAGTTTCAATCCACGCGCCCCGCGAGGGGCGCGACGGTGCTGGGCTGGTTCCTGGCGCGGGGCGCATACGAGTTTCAATCCACGCGCCCCGCGAGGGGCGCGACGGCGGGCGTTCTTACTCGCCCAATTCCAGCAGCATAGCGCGATAACTTCGCGAATCCCACGTTTTTCTGAGCCCTCAACTGAGGCGGAGCAACTTACCATCACGCAAGCTACGACAACGAAAGGGATACAGATGCGCGGAATGCGGCGGGACAACAGCGGTCACTTGGGGTTCGCGCTAGACATCCAGGAACCCTTCAGGGTCGTAGGACGGATGTGCGCCGATATGTTCGACGCGGCGTCGCCAGTTGTTGCCAAGAAAGTAGAATCGCAGACTATCACGTTCCGGATCGATCTCTCGGACGATCTTGTCCCGGAAGGCAATGAACTGCGCGAAGTCCAGCGAACACTCAAAGACAGACTTCTGCACACGCTGCCCGTGATCACGGCCGGCGCCCGGCAGCCTCGCCGGTGGCTACATCGTAAGTAACGAGAACAAGTATAGAGGCCCCCTGCTCACCGCCAGACCAGCGCAGGATAAGCATCCAAATCGCCCCGCAGCCACCGTGACAACAGCAGCGCCTGAACGTAAGGGAACAATCCCAGCGCTACGGCTTCCCCGAGGAAAGGATGCGTGACCTCTTCCTGCTTGCGCGCCTGCCATTGCTGCAGAACTGTGCGGCGGGCACTTTGGTTCATCAGGACAGCGCCATTTGGCTGGATCTCGAAGTCATTGGCGCCTACCTGCTTGCGATTGATCAAAGTGAGGACGAGCCGGTCCGCCAGAACGGGACGCATTTCCTCCATCAAGTCCAGTGCCAAGCCCGGCCGGCCAGGCCGGTCAGTGTGCAGGAAGCCGACATAGGGATCAAGACCAACTGATTCCAGCGCGCCCACAATATCGTGCATCAGGAGCGTGTACACGAACGAGAGCAGGGCGTTAATGCGGTCCAGTGGTGGACGCCGGGAGCGGCCGGTGAATGAAAATGCCGGCTTCTCTGCCTTGATCAGCGCGTCGAAAACGGCAAAGTACTGTTGCGCGGCATCGCCTTCCAAGCCGCGAACGGCATCAACAGTGAGAGTGCCGGCGGCATGGCGGGCCTGCAGCGTTTCGAGGGTGCGGGCCAATCCGTCACAGGCAGGTTCCACCCGGGACCGTATGTCTGTGAGATCACGAATGGCGCGCAAAAGTACAGTACGGCAATTTGCCACTTTTGCGCCCACGAAGGCATAACTCGCCTCAGCGCATTGCGATGGCTCGTCTGCGGCGCGGTATTGCGCGCGTCGTAACAGAACGTTGCCTGCGACTGGGCCCTGCAGGCGCGCGTAGAACTCACCGCGACCGGAGACACAACTGATCTGTACGCGGTGCTCGGCGCAAAACCCCATGAGAGGAGTGCTGAGCGAACTGTGCGACAGCAAGATAATGCCCTCCAGCGTGTGGATGGGCACACGAAGAGCGACTTCGCGATTGCGCGAGACTACGACGGTCTCACCCTCGCGCGAGAGATACGCGTCGTCACTGGTGACGAACAAGGTGTTCAGCAGCTTCTTCATTGCATCACAACCCCTCCTGCGCGGCGGCGCGCAGCGCACGATCCAGCCAAGAGCGTGCGCGTTGATGAGAATTCAGCGGCTTCGGCTGGCAGATCTGCAGCAGTGAACAACGATCGCACCGTGCGGAATCATATGGCGCCAAAGGCGTCGCACCCCGCGAGTAGAGCTCATGCATGCGTGCCGCGGCGCGTTCGCTGGCCACGCGCAGGACGTGCGTGAAGGGCACCACGGTGCGGCGGCGCGGCATGCCATAAAACAATGCTCCTTCGGGTATTGAGGTCCCCAGCATTTCCTCGAGGCACAGCGCCTGGGCGCAGAGTTGCACCTCATCCCATGTCTCATGCTTGGGGCGGCCTCGCTTGTACTCAACCGGTAACGGCGGCCCACCGCCGGTCAGAGGAAATTCGACCACATCAGCCTTGCCGGAGATGCCGAGGCGCAGAGAACGAATGGGGAGCGAGCGGACAATGCGCACTCCCGCATGAGACTCGTCGGCGGCTTCGTCCACGGTGCGATGGAGCACCCGGCCTTGCGCCGTGAAGCGGTTTTCTTCCCACTGCTGCTCGATATGGATCAGTGCCCACTGCCGCTCGCAGTACAGCAGATGCTGCAGGCCAGAGAGCGGCAATAGGTCGGTTTCGGCGAACATTTTCCCCACTCTCTAGGTAGTCGCGACAAGCCAGCGGGTCGAGACCCATTCCTCGGCGGTTATGCCTTCGGGAAGTGGCTCGCGCAGCGAGATCACGTAATCGTTGCGGGAGCGAGGTGGGAGGTTTTCAGCCTGCAGTTCCGGACGTTTCTCGACCGTCACTAAGGAGAACAGCTCGTCCGCGCGCGCATTGCCCAGCTTGTTGTCGTGGCGGAAAGCGATGCAGCGCACCGGCGCCATCAGACCACGTGCCGAGGAGTGGTCCACTTCGAACATCTCGTTGAACGCGCCTTTGATTAGGCCCAGGTCCTCTTCGCTGAAACCGGTTTTCTCAGCGAGCGTAGGATTGATGAACCCATGGCAGCGGTAGAGACCGTAGGGGACGGTGAACTTGCGTCCCATCTTGCGTTCCTTCTCGGCATCCTTCTCATTAGTGACGGCGCAGCGCGTAATTGAGAACTCCGCCGCCACAATCGGATCGATACTGCGGGCAAAGGTTAATTGCAGAGGGCCCCGCACTTGACCGCAGTCGGCTTCGCCGGTTGTCATGACCGCACCGAAGGTCCGCACATCGAAGAAGTTCTCGCACATCCGTTTCTGCGCGTCTTGTTGCGCTTTCGCTTTTTCCTGGGACGAGCGCTTGGCCTTTGGATCGATTTGCTTAGCTTCGTACGCTTCCTCGTGTAGCGCGTTCAATACAGCCCGTTCGCGCACATAGATTTGTAACCTTGCTCCTTGGGCGGATTCAGCGACACGTAATTGCGGATCTTGCGCTTCAGGCAGACGTCGGTAACGAGGCCCTGATTTGTTTCCGGGTCGACACGCGGCAGGTTGCCGGCGTCGGGGTCGCCGTTAGGGTTGCCGTCGCTTACATCAAAAAGATAGACGAAATCATAGCGATGCTGAATGGCGGCGCTCATTGAACAGCTCCTTGTTCTTGGGGTTTCTTCGTAAAGAGTTTCTGTCGTTGGTGGTAGTAGCCGATGACAAATAGTCCCTGATCTTCCAGGGTGAGGTGGGCGGGAAAGTCGCACAGGCCGGAGATGGTCTCCTGCAGGAGCTTCTCGTAGTAGACTTTCGTGCCCGGCGGCAGCTTGGCCTGGTGATGCTGCGACAGACGGAACAAACGCGGAAATACCGCCGCAGGAGTAGTGCTGGCGGATGAGAAGTAACGGTCCTTGATAGTGCTGTTCAGGTCGCTCTCGGCGCTGTCGCTTTGGATCTTCTCCAGCAGCGCAAACAGGCGACCCATTCGATAGGCGGAAGCAGTCTGGCATTCATCGAGTTCCACGGAGACCTCCAGGTTCGTGCCGCGCAGGCGGGCATTTCGTACGAGGCAGCCCTTGATGGCAGCCACGCGGGCAGGGTGCACCTCGCCATCGCTGCGGATGCGGCGCAGCATGGCGGAGAGCAGAGATTGAGGATAAGCGGCGCCGGTCAGCACGGAGCGGGCCAGCTCGCCAATGAGTTGATCGTTTACAGACTTGGTATCGAAGCCCTTGAACCGGCCATCTGGACCGCGCTCAGCGCGGCCAGTGGAGCGGGCGATGTCGCGCAAGGTAAGCGGGCGATCATCGCGCCTGACGACCCTTACATCTTGGAGGTGCTTAGCCAGCCTGAACTCCAGTTCTCCGGCAGAGGCCTCGACCCAGAAGCGAACCGAGATACGCGAGGCGTTCGGGGCAAGACCGAGGATGAAGAAGCTGGTGTGGGACTTCGGGTCGAACGCCGGGTCCTCGGCAGCGCCGTCCCGCAACTGGTTGAGGAACCGCCGCGCCTGCTGAACGCGGTCCTCGTCTTCCGCGCTTGGTTCCGGCAGGGCGATTTCTCCGAAGAGGTCGCTCATCGCCTCCTCCAGAGCGTGGCGTCGCTCGGCCCAGAAGACGACGGTGGCATCTCCCAGCGAGACGCGGCGGCGTTGGTCCTTAAGAAGGAAGTTGAGAGCGTTGGCGTACTTGAAAGCTGCGTCAACGCTCACCGGCGCGTTATAGCTTTGCTCCTTCCCGTAGGACTCGTAGGCCGCAGCATTGAATGAGACGAGGAGAGCCCCGGCGGATTGCGCTCCACTCACGCCCTTGATCTTAGGTTCATGTAGCCGGGCAAGCGATGCGAAGCGACCCGTCACCAAGCACATGCCTTTCGCGGCCTTAGGCTTGTCATCACCGTCAAGCAGGTCTGCGATTTCGGCTGCGAACTGCTCATGAAGGTAGTTCTTGGTTGCCGCTAGTCGGAAGACGCCGAAATTCGTTGCAATCTCGTCCAACAGCGCACGATGCTTCTGCGCCTCTTCTGGCGACCACGAGCGCAGAAAGGTGCAGAGAGCCTTATACGCAGGCTGGCGAAGCCGTGACTCTAGGTCCAAGTGACGGTCCCGAAAAGCTGCAAAACACTTTTGCGTTCTCTCCGGGTCGCAGTCCTTGGGCTTGTATCCCAGCATGTACTGCGAACTGTCCCACAACAAACATGGGGTTATTGAAGAGCCAGACGGTTTACTCTGCCCCGGCACCAGCATCTCTCTCGGCCTGGGTTTCCCCCGTCCGTGCGGCTCGAGCAACGACTCGCAGCTGTTCAGCGTGCCGTCTTCGTTGAGTACGACGCAGAAGCTTATCTTTTGCTCGGACCACCCGGTTCGAGGGACTTGCGCTTCGGGGTTGGCGGCGATGCGGTCATAATGTTCGGCGAGGCGCTGCAGGATCATCGGCGGGCCTCCGCAAGCGGCGGCACATGGATAACGCCGTCCTGCATCGTCGCATGGAAGAACCGCGGCTGAAATTCATTGCCGAATTCAATGTCATGCAGCATCCAACCCAGGTCGCGTGGGCCCCGCACCGATGAATCAATTTCCGGAATGGCCTCCCCGTTCTCGATGAGGGCGAAGTTGGCGGCAAATTCCCGGCAGCCTAAATACGGTCGCGTGTAGCACTGCCCCCGGCGAGCACGACGGCAAAACTGATCCAGGTGCTTGGCTTCGTTGTCGGGGCCGCTAAGGACCTCGAAATGCGCTTCTATCAGGTAGGCCACATCGCGTAGCACGAGCGCAGCGCGCTGTTGCCGATCTTCCTCGATATACAGCGCCAGATGGCCGCGGCCCTCTCTCATGGCCTGCAGCGCAGTTTTCTCGCTGATCTTTTCGCTGACCTCGTTCCTGCGGACGGAAATGAACTGAATTGGTTTAAGTACCCTGATATGGTCGATGGACCATCGGATCTCGGGCTTCCAGTAGATCGCTTCCAAAATGCCCCGCGCTGCCGACGGGGTTATGACCTCGTAGCTCACGCGTTCCACCTTCATTTCCGGGCGGGTGAAGCATGCCCACTCACCCCAGCAGTGCAGTCTTACGCCATATGCCATCGGGCCTCCTTGGATTAAATCTCTAGATAGCGCAAGCCTGATGCTGAATCAGCAGACATCAGGCCTTGTGCGTTTGAGTAAAGAGCATCGTTGCATAGCAGCCACACACCAGAAGCGTGCTCGTGGACAGCGCCTTCGCGCTTCAGTTTGTCCAGATCCCAGATGTGTACGCTCACCAAATACGGCTGCAGCTTGCGTTGCGAGATGTAATCCGCACCGCCTTGCAGCGCGTTCCACATTGCTCTCGCACGCCGGTCATACGGCACGAGAATGGGATATTGTTCCTCCTCAATCAGCTTGTACTTGTGAGCGGCCTCGCGGAACTGAATGCGGAGGAACTCGCTGTGAACATCCGGACGGAGCTCAGGCATGACTCCTTTCTTGTCCCAACTCTGTGATTGCGACCAGTAGAACTGCCGGAAGTAAGCTTCAATGGCGTTGGGTGAGCTGGGATCGTCATACTGGTCCAGCAATTCGCTGGTGACTTGTGCTCCAGCACGCAACCCGGGCGGCGGAGGCTGCTCTGGTTCGAAGATATACGTCTCTCCCAAGGAAGGAAGCCTTCCTTCGCGATTGCAACGTCCCGCCGCCTGAGCTATGGAGTCGAATCCCGCTGACGCCCGAAACACCACCGGGAAATCGAGGTCCACGCCTGCCTCGACGAGTTGCGTGCTGATGACGCAACAGGGCTTTCGCTCCTTCAGTCGCTCTCGTATGACGCGCAAAACGCTGCGCCGATGCGCGCCGCACATGTTGCGGCTGAGGTGAAAACACTCCTCCGCAGGGGCGTCCTCTACCAGCAGAGTGAATACTTCGGCTGCATGCCGCCGGGTATTGACGACGCACAACGCACTCCGTTCGTGGGCCAGGCGTGTCGCCAGCTCCGCATTGCTCAACCTGCCTGCCTTGTGAATTCTCACCCGCTGCAGAGCCTCAAACAGCGGGCCGGTATCAGGCACGATTTGCCGCACGTCAGAAATCCCAATTGGGAACTCATTGCTGTACTCCAACGCAGGCTGGGTTGCCGTGCATAGCACGACCGAGCACCCGTAGTTGAGCACCAGCTCTTTGAGGGCCTCCAGCGTAGGCTGCAGCAGCTTCACGGGGAGCATCTGAGCTTCATCCAGGATGATGACGCTGTTCGCAAGCCGATGGAGCTTGCGACAAGCACCCGGCCGAAAGGCAAAGAGCGATTCGAAGAGCTGCACGTTTGTAGTGACTATCACCGGAGCATCCCAGTTTTCGGTCCCAAATTGGTTCGCCCGCGTGTCGCGGCTGGGGCGCAGATTGGTGTGGTGCTCGGTGAGGGCTCGCTTGGCGTGCTGGCCGAACGCTGCATGGAAGGTATCTGCCGTTTGCTCAATAATGCTGGTGTAAGGTATCGCGTAGATGACGCGCCGGAGGTTGTGCGTTACCGCGTGTTGCAGGGCAAAGGCGAGAGAGGAATAGGTCTTTCCCCCTCCCGTTGGTACCTGTAGCGAAAAGAATCCAGATGGAAGCTTTGAAGCGTTAACGCATTCGCTCAGGACCTTGGCGCGCCAGTGGTTCACAATCGTCGGTGGTGCAGCCGCTTGCATTGCCTCCAGGAAACTGGTCAACTGCGCCGCAAGCGTCATTAGCGAAGGTCTGGGTCTCTGACGTTCCGCGGCTCGTGTCGCATCGCAGAATGCTTCCGTTGCCAGCCGGTCAGCATCCACCAGACACGAGAAGAGCATGTGCACGAAAAATGCCAGCCGGAATGGTGTTTCCTCACCGGGACCTTTGAGCGGCGGCAATACCGGAACCTCGAGCTCGACGATCGGGTGCTCGATGGCGGGCAATTGTTGCCGCAAACGCCACCGCAACGTGCATCGCTGGCTGGTGTCGTTATCCGAGGTGCCGTCGGGTAGTCCCGCATGATGCCCCGCGATGCAATACGCAAGCATCTGGCCCTTACGCTTGCCGATCTGGCCATCCACGAACTGGCTGCCGTAGGTCGAATGGTCAACCCGTCCGGGAACCCCGTCGGCAGCGCCCGCGTCGGGATCGGCGGTCGCCTTAAGGTATCGCTGGAATTCGGGGGAGTACTTCCCTAGATCGTGGCAGCGGCCGAGTATATGGCCCCAATCCCGCGCTCCAAAGGCAGCGGCGAACCCTGCCGCAAGCTCCGCAACTTTCTCCAGATGGGTCTCCAGCGGCTCCCAAAAGTCCTCTGATTTCCCGGGGATGGTATGGGCGAATGCGCGGAGATTGGTGTCTATAGAGGTGGCGCTCATGTGGCCGCGGGCCTCACTCTAGCTTCTTGACTGAAGGATCGCTGTGATGTGCATCACGGGTCACCGGTGAACGTTGCCGGCGGGCACAATGCGAAGGCGGCAGGCTCATCAGCCGCCGCAACGGGGACTGGGAATATCGCGCCTCTAACGCAGTCGGAGAACAGCCTCGCAATTGCGTCAAGCTCGGGGTATTTGAGGCCGATTTGCGTGCAGGTGAAATCCGCAAGCTCCCACTGCAAGACAAACGAACCCGCATTCTTTCGGCGCTGCTTAGGAATCCCGGTACTGTGGTTTCACGCGACGAACTGCGCCGCGGTGTGGCCGGAAGATACCTTTGTTGATTTCGACAACGGCCTGAACACCGCGATTAACAAAATACGCGGTTCGGCCGAAAACCCTAGATTCATCGAGACCCTCGCGCGCGGATACCGCTTTATCGCTCCGGTCGAGATGCCGGCGACCGCGATTCGTTCGGTTGCCGTGCTGCCATTCGTAAGCTACTCAAGGATTCGCCTGAGACGCTGATCTCACATCTGCCGAATGAAGCCACCGATGGTCGTCTCCCGCATATCAGCTATGCGCTCCAAGGGCACGCAGTTAAGTGTGCCGGAGATTGCGCGCGAGTTGAAAGTAGATGCGCGCGAAGGCTTAAGGCTTATTGAAGTTCTTTTTGATGCGAGTACCGAAACTGAAATTACGCTTCGCATTGTTGTGACGGTCCAAGGGCGCACCGTTGGCACCATACTCCGCATCGTCTAATCTATAGCTATGTCCGCCGCTGTGGAGCAGGCGCTGAACCTGCTTCGCGATCGCCGTCCGGATTCACTGGACAAGGCGCTCGCGCTACTGCAAAGCACCGTTTACTCGTTCAGCATGAAAGTCTGCGGCCATCCTGAGGATGCCGAAGACACGATGCAGGAAGTTCTACTTAAGTCTGTCTCGCAGCTGCCGAAATTTGAAAGCCCAAGCGCGTTCGCTGTGTGGCTGTACAGAGTCGCGCGTAACCGCTGCATCAGCAGTCGCCGGCCCCAGAAGAATTCTTCGGCAAGGAACGTCTCGCTCGAAGAACTCATGCCCGATGACCGCGAATTACGGGAACTGCTCAGTAAGTCTCCCAGTCCCGAGTCGACTGCCCTGAGTCGAGAGAGTGCCGATCATCTTCGACAAGCGTTGGATGCCGTTCCTCCTGCGTACCGCATGGTGGTGGTGCTTCATGACATGGAGGAGTTAAGCACGTCTGAAGTCGCCCAAATCACCGGATTGCGCGAAGGCACGGTGAGGGTACGGCTCCATCGTGGGCGATTATTGGTGAGGAAGGAATTGGCCCAGATTACAAGCGGCAGTAGGCCTGTGACCCATCAATTGCGCGCTGCCGCCACGGAATCGCGGCCGCTGCGTTGCCGCCGGTTATTTGCCGCATTGTCCGACTACATGGACGGCATCGTGAATGATGTTGTTTGCGAGCAGATGGACCGTCACATCGCAGACTGCGAGCCGTGTCAGGCTTTCCTTAGCAGCTTGAAGCAGGCGGTCGACCGCTGCCGGACCTACCGGCCGGCTTGCGATTCGCGACGCGCGGAAGAGCTTCGCCGCGATTTGATGACGAAATATCAGGACGCCGTCAGCGCGCTCCAGGCCCCAGCGGCACAGTGATTCCGGAGCGAGTTCAAGCCTTCCCAATTTGGGAATTTTGGCACTTGCGACGAAATACCTTGTAACACTTTCAAAGATCACAGCGTTTCTTCCTGTGAGCCGCTCTAATGGCTCACGCAGCCGGTAAGTGCTGGTTCGTAATAAGGGAGAACGCAATGATTTCCGCAGTCGTAACTCTTACCCAGCCGGAAGGCACTCATCGCCAGTTCGTCGCCACCAGCGGTACCGGGCACCACCTGCTGATTGACGATGCCGCCGGGAATACCGGCGCCAAGCCGATCGAGCTCGTCGCCATTGCGCTGGCGGGATGCACGGCCTTCGATGTCATCAACATCCTGCGCAAAAAGCGGCAACGAGTAACTGGCTATGAAGTGAAGGTCGAGGCCGACCAAGCCCCGACTCCGCCGCAGGTCTTTACGCACGTTCGCATTAACCATGTCATTACGGGTGTCGATGTTTCGCCGCAAGCGGTGGAAGATGCCATTTGCATCTCGGAAGAGAAGTACTGCTCGGTTGGCGCGATGGTGCGGAAGATCGCCGAACTGCACGTCACGTTTGAGATTGTTCCGGCGACGAATCCCGTCCTTGAGGCGTAAAGTGCCCTCGGGTTCCAAACAAGCGCAGGCGGCGAACGCTCTGGCGCGAAGTGTGCGATCGGTCGCGCGCTTGGGTGTGCTTGCCGTGGTTCTCGCAGCCGTGCCCTCGCCGCTGATGGCGCAGACGCCGCTGACTTTGCCGCAGGCGGTCAGCATGGCGCTGGAGAAAAATCCAGTGCACAAAGCGGCGCTTGCGGACATACGCATCAGCACGGCCGCGGTCCGCGAATCGCGTGCGCCGCTGCTGCCGAAAATCACTTTCACAGAAAGCGCGTTGCGGGGCAACGATCCGGTATTTGTCTTCGGCTCACATCTGCGGCAGCAGAACTTCACGCTGGCCGACTTCGCACTGAACAGGCTCAACACGCCGACGCCGATCAGCAACTTTTCCAGCCGCTTCTCCGGCCAGTGGAATTTGTTCGATGGTCTGCAAAGCTGGTACGCCGTAAGCCGTGCCAAATACTTGAAGCAGGCAGCCGAGCAGCAACTCGATCGCGGCGACCAGGAGCTCGTGTACCAGGCGGTGCAGGCTTATTACGGAACGCTGCTGGCGCAAAGGCAGGTGCAGGTCGCAGAAGCCGGGGTAGAGACTGCGCAAGCCACGGAAGCCAGCAGTCGCACGCACGTGGAGAGCGGGATGGTGGTCGAGGCAGACCTGCTGAGCGCGCAGGTGGCGACGGCGGCGCGCAAACAGGAACTGATCGCGGCACAGAATGCGCTCTCGCTGGCGCGGACGCAGCTGGCGCTGGCCGTTGGCGTCTCTTCCGACACGCTGTTCGAGCCTCAGGATGCGCTGAGTGAGCGCACGTTCTCGCCGCCGCCTGTCGCTGAGCTGGAAGCAGTCGCCATCGACAAGCGTCCGGATCTGAAGCGAATTGAGTTGGAACGGAACGCGCAGGACAAGAGCATCTTGGCTGCGAAGGGGGCCTTTGCGCCGCGCCTGAATGTTTTTGGATCGTGGCAGACGGACAGTCCCACGCCCGGATGGAACGGTGGTAATAACTGGATCGCTGGGGCGGAGCTTCAGTTCGATCTCTTCGACGGCGGCGGCAAGCGCGCGAATCTCGCCATGCAGAGAGCCATGCAGGAGAAAGCAGTCGCGATGCGCGACAGCTTCCGCGACCAGATCCGGCTCCAGGTTCGCAAAGCCTACTACGAGTACGACGCGGCGCGGCAGCAGGTGGATGTTGCGAGCACCGCCGTCGCACAAGCGGAGGAGAGCAGGCGCATCAACCAGAACCGTTATGACGGTGGGTTGACAACCATCAGCGATTTGCTGCA
>Ga0306920_100011919_pt1 | contig 11778 bp, 6 predicted proteins | sample flu12Cox44000170_FD_204666 | JGI IMG/M metagenome (GOLD analysis project Ga0306920, IMG submission 204666) | Lab enrichment of tropical soil microbial communities from Luquillo Experimental Forest, Puerto Rico - flux4day.12C.oxic.44.000.170 (v2)... | ecosystem: Environmental > Terrestrial >...
AGAACGCGGTCAAGACATAGTTGGCGTGCTCCTCGTTGCTCGCCGCGATCCGGTATTTCAACAGCAGTGACGTATCTCCGAAGCCATCGTGAATTCTGGGATTTTCATGCACCAGGTACGATGGAGGCGTGATGACGAAGTTGATGCGCTCGGCGGGGATCAGTAGCAGACCTTTGGTCCCTCCGAAGCTTCTCAGATCACCCTTCGCCGTGCTTTGGCGCGAGATGTCATAGACAAACATCTGCTCTAGCCGTGGGGTGGCTGTGAAAACAGGGGCGAGCCAAGCTGGCTGTTCGGCTTGAGTGCGTGACACGCGCTCAGACCATCGGCTAAAGAAGCCGCCGTCGTTACCTTTTTCCACGGTTTGACAGTCACCACTTTGGGCAAGCCAGAGCAGTATTGCGAACACGAACCCATGCGCGGTTCTCATTTCGGGCTCCCATCTGCATTTGGGACGGTGCTCGCCGCTGCTAGCCTACCTCTCGATGACGTTCAAATTGCCCGAGGAACCTAAACCCACGGCTTTTGATGGAGAGACAAAATAATAGACCATGTTTGGGGAGAGGGTAGCCCGGCCATTCGGAGCCACTGAGTAGGTTCCCGTGAGCAATCCGGTGAAGCTGCGGACACCATCCGCTGAGACGATTCCGGTGGTGTGTGGCAGATCAAGGGGCGAAAACGGCGTCGTCCCGAAAACATAGTTCCCGCTGAAAGACGTATCGCTGAAAGGACCTCCTGTCTGCGGCTCAAAGGTGCCGAACTCGAAAGAGCCATTGCCCGAAATAATGAACCCTTTATTCGGGCTGACAAGGTAGAAGAGATTCAATCGCGGGCCTTTGACCTCGCTAATTACGCCACGGCCGAGCCCATTCGAGTCCACGCTATAGGTTCCACTGATGGGTTCGTCGGCGAATTGATCCCCGTCGCTCGTGCCGGTCAGACCTCCCCTGCCGTCAAACCAGACTTCGCCAACGCTGACGGCGATGTTAACCGCGGTGGTGTTCGCTGTGCCAAATACCGCCGCGCCATCGAGCGAGCTCGCCGAGAAGGGTCCCCCGGACTGTTGCAGGGCGGTGCCTGCCGTGCCGCCGCGGCCTTCCATCCAGAGCATCTCGCTCGAGGAAACGACGTAGAAGACGACGTTGAGTGGGTTGGAGCCTCCAGAGATGTCAAGGGTGGCCACACCGCCACCGCGCCCGCTGGCGTCCACCGAGTATGTCCCCGTGAACGGCCGATCGGACTGGGGCTGGTCGCTGATGCCGCATCCGACAAGGTCGATGCGGCCAGCGCTGAGCGAGCCGCCAGCGGCCGTAAAGCGACCGAGGGCCACATTCTCTTGGTCGAAGGAGTCGCCGAGTCCCATGAGGCCAAAAGCATAGTCACCGTTAATCGCCGCCGTCGAGAACGCCTCCGGATCCTGTCTCACAAGAAAGCCGGTTCCGCTGCCTAACACAGGGACAATCAGGGATCCGTGGGCTGCCACACCGGCCGGCGAGAGCGAGTCGAGCGCGAACCAGGCGTTTATGGAGAAGTGAGAGTTGTCACTTCTCACGAAATCTAGCGTCATCGTCCCATGGTTGTCGGATCCAACCGAGTAAGAACCGTTAGCAAGGGCTAAGCGTTGGGGGCCAGTGGTTGAAATTCCAGCGCTCATATAGCCTTCGCCGGCGTACAAATTGCCGTTGCCGTCCGCTACGAAACTGCCCACCAAGGCGACTTGTGGTGCTTCGTCCGGGACCGATCCCCTTATCAGCACGGCGTATCGCCCGCTCAGCTTGACGTTGTCGCTGGTTGGGACACTGACCGTGACCGCAGCTGAACGAGACCAGTCGGTGTTTGCGGCCGCGACAGCTGTCACCCACGCAAAGAACGGTACAGCGGCACCGGCCGCTGGCGCGGTGTACTTGCCGGTTGCGTCAATGGTTCCGCAGCTCTCTCCTGTGCAGCCTGTCCCGGAGAGGCTCCAGGTGACCGTCTGGTTCACTCCGCTCGGACTCACGGTCGCAGTGAATTGCTGGACGCCGCTGGGCTCAAGCGCCACGCTGGAGGGTGACACATCCATCCCAGTCACGGAGAGCGGTGGCAGTGGGGGAGGTGGCGGAGCCGGGCTGCTACTCCCCGTGTTTCCTCCACATCCCGCAAGCAGGGCCAGCCCCGCAACTCGCAAGATTGGCAGCATTCTGATCAGCTCCACTTGGCTGTTCATAACCCCCCTCCAGTCAGGCGCACTCTGTGGAATATGTGAACCCTTCTTCGCCCACCGCTAATGTCCAAGACGATTCAAGTCGGATCGGAGGTCACCCTCGGCGTAACGGCGCAGAGCTTTGACACGACCTGTCAGTGAGTTCAATTCACCGCGCATCTACCCCGGATCAATGGTGTGTCTACCCATTAGTTGAGTGCCCTCAGCGGATTGAGCGCCATCTGCAGGTGGCTCCGCTCCGTGCGACAGATTTCTCTTCCAGATAAGCGGATTCGGTTTGGAGAAATCGGCCGGCTGAGAACGCGGTGCGCGCGTGCGCCGCGTTCTCACCCAGCCTCGGCCAGGACGGGTCCCCGGCCGGTAGCCCCACGAAAGCCTGCTTAGTTAACCCCGCACCCGGCCAGGCACCTCGCGTCGCCGTCAAACTCCATCGTGCGGCCGCTCAGAGGGAGGTACGCCGGTATATCGCCCAGGAGCCTGATAAACTCAGCCACCCGGGTGTTCGGTAGCAGTTTTCCGTTGACCGTGACCGGCTGCTCGGCGTGCGAAGGAATAACTGCGGCCGTGTGGACGAGCTCTCTCATGGCATAAGCGGCTTCCACGGGTCCCATGTTGTTCAAACTGTCCATGTTGGCGACCGTGAGGTTTGGGTGATAAATGCCCCTGACGACAAATGCCATGTCGCTCGTTGGACCGGTATCTCCGGTCAGATACACTCTTAAGCCATTGGTGAAAGTAACAACGAATCCGGCGGCCAACCCGTCGTAGGCCTGCAGACCGTTGTCGTCCAGCACTTTCCCGAACCTATCGGCTGGCAGCAAGAGAACCGGGTTATACAGGCTGTCGTTGTGCAGAGCAGCGACCGTATTGATCCGCACGCCAGGCGTGCCGGCAGCACGGGTGAGAATAACTAACGATCCAAATTGCCCGCCTGCTGTACATGGTGAGGACTGCGGAACGACCGCCTCGTTGTCGGCAAATTTTCCCACTCCTGAACCCCCGCACCCACCCGCTGGGACACCGATCATGTTCTGTATTTTCTGACTGAGGAAAACGCTCATGCTTCCAGGTACGACCATGACAGAATTCTTCGCAACGGCGATCTCTGCCGTGTTCGTGTTGTGGGTTTGTTTCGATATATCAGGGCTCAAGTCGCAGATCGCGTGAGGATCATCGGGATTCTGTGTCAATTTCCGGTAGCCGATGTGGTCGAAGTGATTGTGACTGACGAGAATCGCGTCGACCCTTCCCAATCGACGATCTTCACCGCCCGCAACCGTAACGCCAGGATCGTAGAGAATTCTGATTCCCGTTGGGTCTTCGAACAGCAGTGCACGATCGGTTGCGCAGAACTCACCCGTACGCTGACCAACTGGTGTGATCCTGACCGTGTTGTGATGGCTGCCTGTAGCGGCTGCTCCGCTATCTGTGCTCTGAGCGGTTGTTGCAGGTGCGGCGGCGAGCACTGTTGCTATGGACACAGCTGCGGTGAGGATGCCGCCTGTTCTGATCTTCATGGGTTGCTCCTCTTAGCCAAAGGACTGGTGGATGGATGGCGATCGATGCGGTATCCGTCTGTAGGTAATGCTTCTTTGGATGCTAAGAACTTCCGTGGTGAGGCTGATGGTTTTGGGTCGACAGGTTGTTCGAGCACGGGCAGACCTTGGTTATAGATTTCCGCGCTGGCAGTCGGATGCGGCCAAATGCCGCAGCCACCCGCTATCAACACCGTGCCATCTGGGAGCAGAGTGGCTCTGTGCTCATGGCGACCTGTGGTCATGTCCGCTGCCTTAGCAAACGTACCGGTGGCGGGCACATAGAGTTCGACCGCGCCGCCGAGCTCCTCCCACCCCCGCACGCCGTGAAGAGGGACGCCGCAACCAAGGAAAGAGAGAACATCAGACTCGAAAAGCCGCGATGCTCTTGCCACTGCGCTCGCATACCACGACCTCGTTGTTGGAAATCGTTTCCGGGTCCGCAGCACGATCATTCACATGGCGGGTCCTCAAGCTCGTTGTCACCATCTGGTCGCGTTGGTATGAGAAAACGGCATGCCGCGAAGGTCCCGATCTGCTCGCCTACTTGTTCTCCCCGCACACTTGACGTTCGCCAGTGAATTCCACCCCATACGCGGGCATCGACAACGCCGTCAGCGATGTCTTCAAACGTCGTGTAGGTCTCGACTACGCCGGGCGCAGTGGCGCTCGTCAGTGTCATGGCTACTCCAGGGTTCCTCCCGAAAATATGCTCTAACACTTGCTTTGCTGCTCCGGCGTACGTCGTATGTCCGGCGATGTAGTCGGGAAATGGTGGGGTGACAAGCAGCGGCGTCCAGGCAGGATCGGCAAGCGTGTCGGGGTTGCCGTCGCTATCGGCCGCTCGTATGGCTGTTACCGGGCGCCACTGGTTGTATGCGAACTTGGCGTCCCAGGCAGCGATAAAAGCGTCGGCTCCCGCCAAATTCACTAGCGCGAATGCGCGAGCATTCTGTGAGAGACTCAGGCCTCGCGCACTGGCCAGTTGACGCACCGCAGGATTCCAGTTCTGTGGCGCAGTGGAAACCCAGAAACGTGCGAGGTTGGTCTGGTCTTGTGTGCGCGTCGTGCTCGTCAATGAGCCGACTTCCTTGATCTCGTTGAAATCACGTGTGAATCGTGGGCTGGTCAAAGCCGGGGGTGGCCCGGGGCGAAACTGCGAGCTTTTGCGGAGCAAGAAAGGCAGCACCGTTCCCCAGCCGGGGTCCAACGCAGGATGGAATGCGGGTGGCGTTGGAATCCAGTCACCCGGCTGGGAACCGGGTGTATAGGGCGCGACGATCGCGGCTTCGGCACCGTCATCGGCCCGCAAGGCAAGGAGCTGCGCGGCTACGGCTTCACCCACCGTGATGCCGGCAACCCTGCCGGTACCTGCAGGGATTGCTGCAAGCGATGCGGCATATGCGCCGTCCAAGATCGCCTGCTGGGCAGGGTAGAGCTGTACGAGCGCGTAGTGCGCGGCTGCCGCAGCGGCGGCGTCGGGCGACGCTCCATCGGGGGCGCGGAGCTCGATAGCGTAGGGACTGTACTCGCCGACGATCGAGTTGACCGCGTCAAACATCGCTGCGTGGACGATTGCTAAGTTGCGAGATTCGACGGGCGGATTGAAGGGTGCAGCTGCGGTCGTCTTAAGTGCGGTGACGTTCCAGTCGAGAACAGTGTCTGCTCGGACGGTCGTCACACTCAGAAGGATCAGGGAGCTCAGTCCTACGGCGCGCAGGCCGATGTTCCGCAAGACTCCGCTGCATAGTCTCTTGTTCGTAGTCATAAACTCACCTCTAGAGAAGTGAAGATCCGGGACCCACACAGATCAGCCAAATTCGGGACGAGGATGGGCCCCCTTTCATCAAGTTATCGTCACTATCAGCCTCAATTCCGCCCCGGTGCAGCTCGCACTCGACTGCGCGGCTCCGGAGCAATGGCTCTTGCCACATGGGTGGGCGTCTTCCACGCGCTCGTATGCGCGCCTTGCGGCTCGTGGATCAATCCACCGGAGGTCTTCTGAAGGTCAAATCTTGTCAACCGTTAATCCATTGATTTTCCGAAGGCTTCTGCTTTGTAAGAGATGCAGCCATGCGCCTCGTCCAGGGAACAGGAGATGCAACATCCCAGAGCCTTTATTGCTGAGCTAAACTCTCATGGCTACTAGGGGGTTCCGGCAGTGGAACGGGTCGGTGGTAGCAGGCGTGTCCTCCACTTCGGGCCGTTCGCCGCCGACCTGGAGACCGGCTCGCTTTATAAGCTGACACGCCGGGTCAAACTCCAGGAGCAGCCCTACCAGGTACTCGCGGCTCTGCTCGAGCGTCCCGGTGAGCTGATCACGCGCGAAGAACTGCGCCAGCGACTGTGGGCTGCCAATTCGTTCGTGGATTTCGACCACGGGCTGAATATCGCCATCAATAAGTTGCGGGAAGCCTTGGGCGACTCCGCCGAGGAGCCTCGATACATCCAGACAGTGCCGCGCCGTGGCTATCGGTTCATTGGCGTACTCCAGTCTGATGAGCCCTTGAACGAGGCGGCCTTGCGAACGGATACGCCGGCCGCCAGGCCAGTAAACACCCGACACATCTTCTATGCAGGGGTCGCCGGTGTCCTCGCGCTGGCGGGGGCTCTCGTGCTCGTTCTGACCCGGTATCACGGCTCATCCCACGCCAACCCCGAATCCAGACGCATCGAATCGATTGCCGTTCTGCCGCTCAGAAACCTCTCCGGCGATTCCGAGCAGGAATACTTTGCTGACGGGATGACCGAAGCACTGATCACCGATCTGGCGCAGATCAGGGCCCTGCGCGTCATCTCCCGGACTTCCGTCATGCGCTACAAAGGCTTGAACAAGCCGCCACCGGAGATAGCGCAGGAATTGCACGTCGAGGGCGTGGTGGAAGGATCGGTGCTCCGCTCCGGCGGCCGTGTGCGCATCACCGCACAACTGGTCGATGCCGCCTCTGCAAAAGATCTTTGGGCGCGGAGTTACGAGCGGGAGCTGCGCGACGTACTGATCTTGCAGAGCGAGGTTGCGAGCGCGATTGCGGATGAGATCCGGGTCAAGATCACGCCCCAGGAGCGGAACCGCTTGGCCACGAACCGAGTCGTCGATCCGGCGGCGCACGAGAACTACATCAAGGGCCGCTTTTACTGGAACAAGCGGACTGAGGAGGGGCTGAAGCGAGGTATTGACTATTTCCGGCAGGCGATCGACTTGGAACCGAGCTACGCCGAGGCCTACGACGGCCTGGCGGATTGCTGGATGGGGCTGGCCTGGTATGGCTATGTGCCGTCAAAAGACGCTTTCTCACGTGCCAAAGCGGCCGCCACCAGAGCGCTCGAACTCAACGGCCTAATGGCCGAAGCGCAGACTTCATTGGCATTCGTCAACGCCAACTACGATTACGACTGGAAAGCCGCCGAAGACGGATACCGACGCGCGATTGCCCTGAATCCCAACTATGCTAACGCACACCACTGGTACGCCGATTTGCTGTCGGCCATGGGCCGACATGAGGAGGCCATAGCCGAATCCAAACGCGCACGCGATCTCGATCCCCTGTCGCCTATCATCAACACATGGCTTGGCTGGCGATACCAGTTCGCCCGCCAATACGATCAGGCCATTGTGGAGTATCGTAAGGCACTTGACCTCGATCCCAGTTTCCCGCCCGTACACCTGGTGCTGGGCCAGACGTACGAGCAGAAAGGAATGCTCAAAGAAGCGACGGTGGAATTGGAACAGGCTGTGAATCTCTCGGGGAATGGCGCTATCTATCTCGCATCGCTTGCCCACGCTTACGCAGTGGCTGGGAGACGGACCGACGCCCTGCAGCTCATCCGGAGGCTCGAAAGACTAGCTGCCGCACAGCAGGTGTCATCGTACGACATGGCGCTGGCGTTCGTGGGAATGGACGACAAGGACTATGCGTTTTCTTGGCTTGAAAGAGCGGCATCGGACCACGCCGGGCGGTTAATGTTCCTGAATGTCGAGCCGAGGTTCGACAGCGTGCGCTCCGACCCACGCTTCGGTGAACTTGTACGCCGCCTTAAATTTTCCTCTTAACGCTAGGCTGGACGTGCGACAGCCGGATTCCGAGAAGCTTCCGGCGTGTCTGCTTCTTCAATCACGGGGCGGACGCTCACGGCCAGCACGACTTCCCGCGCCTTGCCGGTCAGCATGAGCAGTACGGTCCTGAAGCAGCTCGCCTCATTCCAAAGCAACCAGTACTCATCGCCAGGACATTGGCCACTTTCGCGATCATCTTCGTGAAGGTTCTGGTTGATTTCGTTGTCAAACTCGCGGAGCGGGCAAGAAAGACGCGCAACCCTCGACCTTTCCCGCGCTCCTCGCCCACCGTTGAGTCGAAGCTTCAGCGCTGGTTGCGGGAAGTGTTAGGTCAATGAAGAATCCATGATTGCGCTCGTGCTGCGGTGCAGGATTGCCGCGCTCGGCATCAAGCGTATAAATCCTGTTAGACCCCAGTTCGCGGCCGAGCAAGAAAAGATAAGGGGAAGCGACATGCGTTACTTCCGTCTGGCGCCACTCGCGGCGCTCCTCGTTCTTTCGGTTGCACACGCCGGCGCCAACCCGCCCGGCCAGGTCAAGGACACCACGGTAGCGCTGCCGCAGCTGCATGGCTCGGGGCGGATCCTCCGCGACATCGACGGCATGCCGCACATCTACGCGTTCGATGAACACGACGCACTGTTTCTCGAGGGGTGGGTGCACGCCGAGGATCGGCTGTTCCAGATCGATGTGCTGCGCCGCGAGGCGAGCGGCACACTTGCCGAGCTGCTCGGGACCGGTGCGCTACCCAGCGATGTCGACCTTCGCACGATCGGCCTTGCGCGCGCGGCACAGCGTTCCTTCGCCGTACTGTCGCCGCAAACGCGCGCCGGGCTGCAGGCCTACGCGGACGGCGTGAATGCCTGGGTGGCACGCCATGAGCTGCCGATCCAGTATGCGGCGCTGTACCTGACTCAGTTCCAGCCGTGGACGGCGTTCGATTGTCTGGTGATTGGCAAGGCACTTACCTTCGAGCTCTCTTTCGACTTCGACGACGGTCCGACCCAGGATTTCCAGACCTACGTGGCCAAACTCGGAGCCGCGGCCGGCCAGGCGCTGTACTTCGGCGATGTGTTCCGCGCCGCCCCCTTCGACAACGCTTCGACGGTGCCTGATGCCACTGGCACGGCACCGTTCCTCGGCCCGCTCCGCGTGCAGCACGCTGCCGCGGCGCCCCGGGGCGCCTCCTCCTCCCGCTCTGCACCTTCCTTCAGGGTTCCTGCGCTCGATGCGAATGTCCTGAACAGCCTGCGGCAACTGCGCCAGCGCTACGAAGCGGTGCCGTTCCTGAAACGGACGCTCGAGCGCGCCGAGCGGCAGATTGGCAGCAACGAGTGGGGGGTGGCTGGCTGGCGCACCAAGGACGGACGTCCCCTAGTGGCGAACGATCCGCACCTGAGCCTCGGACTGCCGCCGAACTTCTATCAGCTCCAGCTCAACACCAAGCAGGACGACTTGGATGTGATCGGCGACAGCATCGCCGGCGTGCCGTGGGTGTTGCTCGGCCAGAACCAGTACGTCGCCTGGGGCCTGACGACCACGGGCTTTGACGTCACCGACTGGTATCTGGAGCAGCTGGTGCCAGATGCGACCTCACCGAGCGGCTTCTCCTCGCTGTACCAGGGCAATCTCGAGCACGTCATCGCGATCCCCGTGACGTTCAAGGCCAATGCCAGGAACGGCACTCCGGATACGATCGTCACCGTGCCACCGGGTGGCGGCATTCCGGCGTACGTGCTGACCATTCCCCGCCGCAACAACGGCCCGATCGTCGCCAATCTCGGTGGCGGCCAGGCCATCAGCGTGCAGTGGCTCGGCTTCAGCGGTACGCGCGAAGTCGATACCGTCCGTCTGATTGATCGCGCCAACAACCTCGCCGAGTTCAAGACGGCGCTGCGCTATTTCAACGTCGGCTCGCAGAACTTCGTGTACGGCGATATCTATGGCAACCTCGGCTACTTCACAACTGGGGTCGTCCCGCTGCGCGAAGATCTGCAGGCTGGGACAGTCGATGGCGCCCCGCCGTGGTTCATCCGCAATGGCCAGGGGGGCAACGAGTGGTTGCCGGATCCCAATCCGGACCAGTTCAACCCCACGGGCTATCTCGGGTTGCCGTTCGCCGAACTTCCGCAGACCGTAAACCCCAAGAACGGCTTCCTCGTCAACGCGAACAACGACAGCGCCGGCGCCACACTCGACAACGATCCGCTCAACCAGCTGCGCGTCGGCGGCCAGGGTATCTATTACCTTACCCGCTCCTTCGACTACGGCACGCGGGCCGGCCGGATAACCCAGGCTCTCAACGAGCGCTTCGCGACGGGCAAGGTCGATCGCGGAGACATGGAGGCCATCCAGGCCGACGTCACGCTGCTCGATGCCGAGGTGTTCACGCCATACATCCTCAATGCCTTTGCCAATGCCACGCAGCCGGGTGCCGCCGCCGCGCTGGCCGCCCTCGCCGCGGATCCGCGAATCGCGGAGGCGGTCAGGCGCCTCACGGCGTGGAACTACACGACGCCGACCGGCGTCGCGAGCGGCTATGACGCGGTCGACGTCGTCAATGGCGTACGCCGGCCGCCCTCTGCCGCGGACGCTGCGAACAGCGTTGCCACGACGATCTACTCCGTGTGGCGGGGACAGGCGATTCGCAACGGAGTCGATGCCACGCTCAACGGCCTCGGCGTACCAATTCCGGACTCCGACAGCGCCGTCAAGGCGCTGCGCCATCTGCTGGAAAACGGCGGCGTCGGCCTCTCCACCATCGATTTCTTCGCCTGGACGGGCTTACCCAAGCCGCAGGATCGCGACTACATCATGCTGAAGAGCCTCAAGGACGCACTCGACCTGCTGGCCGGCGCGGACTTCGCCGGCGCCTTCGGCGGGTCGACCAATCAAAACGATTATCTGTGGGGTCGGCTGCACCGCATCGTATTTGCCGGTATCGGCGTGGGTGGACCGTTCAGCATTCCAAACCCGCAGCTAGGCTTTCCGCCATCGTTCCCCGACCTAGCGGGACTCGCCACTGACGGCGGCATGGGGGTGGTCGACGCCTCCTCGCACGATGCGCGCGCGGCCTCAACCGATGCCTTCATGTTTGCGCACGGGCCGAACCGTCGCTACGTCGGTGTGCCGGGCACAGCGCCCGGCTCGATCGTGGGGCAAACCGCCCTGCCCGGCGGTATGAGCGGCGTGCTTACGAGCCCGTTCTACGCGAACCTGCTTGGCCGCTGGCTGCTCAACGAGAGTTACCCGCTTCGCCAGAACCTGGGCGAGGTGATGCAGAATCTCTACAGCCAACAGATGTTCAAGCCGGCGTCGTCGGGCAACGGCAGGCGGCGATAACCGCAGAGGCGCTGCGCCCGGCGGCGCGATGCTGTACGACGCGCACGTTGTCGTCGGACCCGGGGTGGCGACGAACGGGGCGGCAGTTATCGGGCGGCGACAAACGGCTAACTAGCGAGTAGCTGGCCGTCCGCGGTCCCCGGGTCGAGCTCCGGCACTGTCTGCCGCGCGGCTGCCAATGCTTTTCTGATGTTGAGTGCCCCGTAATGAGAGACCGCAGTGCCTGCGGAGGGTGCATGGCGCCATCCGGCTCAAGACGGCCGAGGTTAATGGAATGGTCATCCGTCTCTGACCGGCCCAGAAGCTGTCATTCATCGATTAGGGGGGATCCTCGGTGGCGGGCCAACACCGGACAATTGCTCTACTACGCGCGCGGCGAGTTCGAAAAGATGCGCGCGGTGTGCGAGGGCGTCGGGGAGGCCGTCGAGGACGTCCAAGACTGCCTCGCACTGGCGTACCACAAGCTCGGCCGCCAGGCTGACGCTGAGGCCGCGTTGGCACGGTTCAAGGCGTTACAGGGCGATGCCGCTGCCTACGGTTACGCGACAATCTACGCGCAGTGGGGCGATACGCGAGAAGCACTCAGGTGGCTGGAAACGGCCCTACGACTGCGTGATCCACAGTTGGCTTCCCTAAAGACCGAC
>Ga0306920_100011920_pt1 | contig 11778 bp, 7 predicted proteins | sample flu12Cox44000170_FD_204666 | JGI IMG/M metagenome (GOLD analysis project Ga0306920, IMG submission 204666) | Lab enrichment of tropical soil microbial communities from Luquillo Experimental Forest, Puerto Rico - flux4day.12C.oxic.44.000.170 (v2)... | ecosystem: Environmental > Terrestrial >...
ATCCACACAGCAACAAGCCATGGTGACGGCTTTCTTCTTCATCATGCCGGCCATCGTGTTCTCAGGATTCGGATTTCCTATATCGACCATGCCGCAGTGGCTGCAATATATGACCTATCTGAGCCCGCTGCGGTACTTTCTGGTCGTCCTGCGCGGGACGTATCTGAAGGGCGTTGGCATGGAAATTCTGTGGCCGCAGATGGCCGCTATGGCCGGGCTGAGCGTCGCACTCATCGGGCTTGCGATTCTGCGTTTCCAGAAGGCGCTGGACTGAGTCTCACGGCCTTCTCGCATTGCGATCCGGCGATTCTGTCTTTGACATGCAGTGGAAGCACAAAAGCTCTCTGTGGTCACGTGCTGCGCATCAGAAGGAACAGGGAGGAGTCGCTGAATCAGGGACAGCACGGGTTGTGTGCGGATTGTGCTCCTTCAACTCTGGTGAGAGAATGTTCTTCCGTCAAAGGTCCCTTGGCCCTCATGATTTACCTTGGAGTTGATCGCCTGTTCGAACCGGGGCAGCTTAAGACCCCACTGGCGCAGAGGATTCAGCTGGAGCAAATGGACGACGGAGTTCGCCCCTGATGATGGAATTCCACATTGCGCGCAAGGTCCGTGAGCGGTACGGGTTTGCAGAGACGCTGTTCTCCTACACGGGCAACGTTGTTCTGGATAATCTGCCGGCCTGCCGTGAGTTCGCGCATCGCATGAACCAGGTTCGCGATGTAGAAAAGAATCCAGATCTGGCGATTCATGCGGGCGCCCTTTACGCGATGGGATTGATCGACGAGGCCAGTCACGTTCTGATGGCCCGTTACCGCGAACAGTTCGATCCCCAGGTAATGTCGGCGGCCCTGGATTGGTTTGGCTCCCAGCTTGGCGCCGAAAATCTGGACAAGATGCTGCTGATGTTTGTGGAGCATTTCCCCGGTTCGACGATCGTGCTTGGCCACAAGACTCCCGCCGAATGGCTGGCTGATTCGACCGGGCCGATGAGCCATCGTGAGGCAGCACTGGAAGAGCTGCTCTTGCTGTGGATGGCCAATCGCAATGAAGCCTTCAAGCCGTTTATCGAGCTGTTCGACGAAGCAACGCTGGCGGAGAAGACCGTCTACAAGCAGGTCACGGCTCAATTGCCGGAGTACTTTGCAACGCGGCCGCTGATCCCCCTTCCGAATGCGAATCCGGTGAGTCTGCTGGATCTGCTGCGATCGCCGGCATTGCGATCACCCGGTTCTCTGGCTGAGCAGCTTGAGGTTATCCGGAGCCTTTGGCGGTCCTTACTGGGCGATGCGCTGGATCGCCTGCTGACAAAGGCGAGCGACATCCTGCGCGAAGAGGCCCTGGCGATTTGGGCGCGCTTTAATCCTCCGGGACGCGGCACAGCGCAAAGACAGCAACACTGGACAGAGGTTGTGGCTTCGGCGCAGGTGCCGGTTTTCGGTGATCCGGCCCATGAATATGAGAAGTTTTCACCCGACCAGGCGTGGATGCCAGGCGCGGTCCTGATTGCGAAGAGTACCTATGTTTGGCTTGCACAGTTGAGCAAACAGCACGGGCGCCATATCGGCAGGCTCGATGAGATTCCTGACGAGGAACTGGGAACACTTGCCCGGCGCGGCATCAATTCGCTCTGGCTCATCGGCATCTGGGAGCGTAGCCGCGCGTCGAAAACGATCAAGCAGTTGACCGGCAATAGCGACGCTGTGGCATCGGCCTACTCGCTTTTCGACTATCGAATTGCAGACGATCTTGGCGGCGAAGCTGCGTATATCCATCTTCGCGACCGGGCATTTCACCACGGCATCCGGCTGGCGAGTGACATGGTTCCAAATCACATGGGAATCGATTCACCCTGGGTGGTGGAGCATCCCGAGTGGTTCATGTCGCGCTGGGAGTCGCCGTATCCGGCGTACAGTTTTAACGGGCCGGATCTGTCGAGCGATGGCCGGGTTGAGATCAAGATTGAGGACCATTATTTCGAACAGAGCGACGCTGCCGTAGTGTTTCGCAGGCGTGATAAAGCGACGGGAGAAACGCGCTATATCTATCACGGGAACGATGGAACGAGCTTCCCGTGGAATGACACAGCTCAGCTTGATTATCTGAATCCGGCAGTGCGCGAGCATGTTATTCAGACGATCCTGCATGTGGCGCGCCTGTTTCCTGTGATCCGGTTTGATGCGGCCATGACGCTCGCAAAGCGGCATTTTCACCGGCTGTGGTTTCCGGGGCCGGGCCACAGCGGGGCGATTCCGTCACGTGCAGAATACGGCATGTCGCACGCCGAGTTTGACAAGCACATGCCGCACGAGTTCTGGCGCGACGTTGTCGATCGCGTGGCGCAGGAAGTTCCAGGAACGTTGTTGCTGGCCGAAGCCTTCTGGCTTATGGAGGGCTACTTTGTTCGCACGCTGGGCATGCATCGCGTGTACAACAGCGCGTTCATGGTGATGCTGCGCGACGAAGACAATGCCAAGTACCGCCTCGTGTTGAAAAATACGCTGGAATTCGACCCGGACATCATGAAGAGGTATGTGAACTTCATGAGCAACCCTGACGAGCGGACGGCGATCGACCAGTTCGGCAAGGGCGACAAGTGCTTCGGCGTGGCGGTCATGATGTCCACGCTGCCCGGGTTGCCGATGTTCGGGCACGGGCAGATCGAAGGCTACACGGAAAAATATGGCATGGAGTATCGCTGGCCGCGCTACGATGAGTGGCCCGATCCGTGGCTCGTCGAACGCCACGATCGCGAGATTGCGCCGCTGCTCAAGCGACGCTGGCTGTTTGCGGAAAGCGGCAACTTTCTGCTCTACGACTTCTTTACGGCGAGCGGATCTGTCGATGAGAACGTGTTTGCCTACTCGAATCGCAACGGCCACGAACGCGCGCTGGTCATCTACAACAATCGATACGGCTCAACGCACGGAACACTCAGTCAGTCCGCTGCCTATGCGGACAAAGGCTCTGGACACCTGCGACAGCGCAGGCTGCATGAAGGTCTGGGACTGAGCGGGGATCGAGCTGTAGTTCTGGCATGGCGGGATTCGCTTACTGGCTTGGAATATCTTCGGCGGGCAAATGAAGTTTTCGATCGAGGGTTGACCATCGGGCTCAACGCCTATCAATCGCATGTGTTTCTCGACTGGCGCGAGCTGCGCCCCACTGCAGAAGAGCCGTGGGACAGATTGTGCGATGCGTTGCATGGCCGCGGTGTTTCCAGCTTGCGCGATGAAATCGTCAATCTTGAATTGAGGCCGGTGCACGATGCATTGCGATCTTTGCTGGAGCCGGGACTTGTGCGTGAATTTGCAAGCCTGGCAGACCATCGGAGCGTTGAAAGCAACGCCACGGAGCGCAAGGTAGAGCGCGAACGCAAGCATTTCATGGGTGATGCGTGGACGCGGACATTTGAATTCCTGCGAACGGCACAGAGCGCTTACGCGATACGCCTGGAGCGAACTGGCAAGCGGGCATCCGAGTTAAAGCCGCTCGAAGCAGAGCAGTTGGCAGATCTCTTCCGGGACCGCATGCGGGCCGCAATGCGCCTCCCGGTGATCGAATCGCTGTTCACCCAGCCGTCGAGTGCCGCCGTGCGGCGAACGCTGCCCAGCTCAAGTCCCGCTGCGGGTGCGACTGCGATGTGGGGGCCCATCCTGAGCTGGTGTGTTCTCGACCTGCTGGCAGAGACGCTGGACGGTGAAAGGAAAGCGCAAGTCGCGCTGGATCTTTTCGATCGACTCCGTTTGCGGGAGCCAATTGCACAAGCTCACGCCGCGTTGGGGCTCGAAGGCGAGGAAGGCTGGCGTGTGGCAGCTCGCATGAAGGTGGGCGTGCTGGTAAACGCCCGCGTCGGCAGGGAAGAGACACCGCATCTCCCCGCGGTCGAAGATCTCGCTACGGAGCCGGAGGATCGCGCACCAGCCGGAGACTTCTCGCTTGAAGAACTGAGCGGAGAAGAGCCGAGGCCGGAGGCTTTACCCGAGACATCGCCCAACGAGGCGAACGAAGATAAGTTTGGTGTTGCGCCCGAGCTCTGGTCCGATCCGGATGTGTGCTGGCTCAGCGGCGTCCACGAAGCGGAAGGTTGGCACTACGTTGTACGTGAGCAGTACGAAGAACTGCTCTGGTGGTTGCTGATGCCCGAGTTGCTGAAGCTGGCAGCGGTCGAGCAGGTAAACCGCACATCGGTGAGGGAACTTTGTAGCCGCGTGGATGAAGCTCTTAAGCTGGCCGAGGAAGCCGGCTATCGCGTTGAAATCCTGGTGGGCGGACCAGATGCCGGATCGGTCAGCGATGCGGAGGCGGTGCCAATCAAGCCGGTCGCGGGCTCAACAACGGCTGAACAAGCCGCCGTACCGGACGACAAGATAACCGGCTAGCTCGGGATAGGAAAAGGCGCGGTAGAGAAGCGCATGCGACACAATCACAGGCGGTTGTGATTCCAGGCACATCGAAGTGTCTCCATTCGGGATCAAAGTTCCGAACGGAGATTCTCCGGGGAGAAGTCGTCACGCGTATTTCATCGCCGCGGCCCCTGAAAGATCAACGGCGATTGTCTTCGTTCTCTTACTTCTTTTCTCCCGGGAGAATCGCACGGATGTCCGCGGGAACAGGCGGTTAGCTTCCTGCGGCTGGAGGGCTTATGCCCGTCGCTGCGGTTCAGGAATCTGCTGGAACTCTCGAAAGCCATGAAAAGCTGCTGATCGACCATGCCATTGCGCAGTACGGCGATCGCGCGGGCGCGCTCCTCGGGATCCTGGGGGCCGTGCAGATGGCGAATGCGCATAAATACCTCTCCATGGAGGCACTCCGCTACATCGCCGCCGAAACGGGAATACCCCCGGCACGCGTGTTCAGCGCGGCCACGTTTTATGCCTTGTTCAACCTGGAGCCGCAGGGCGACAACGTGGTCTGTGTGTGTCGTGGCACGGCATGCCACACGCGCGGATCGCGAGACCTCCTCGACAAGCTATGCCTTGACCTGGGCCTCAGTGGATACGAGCAGAATGAAATCAGCGAAGCTGACAAGATGGCTCTCACCACGCCGGATCGCAAATTCACCATTCGCACCGTGGCGTGCTTCGGCCAGTGCGCCCTGGCGCCGGTCGTCGAGATCAACCATCACATTCTGAGCCATGTGAATGAACGCGCTCTGCAACGCGAAGTGAAGGCACTCAGGCAGGGAGGGAAGTGATGCCGCGAATCCAGGATATTGGCGCCTTCAACGCGACCCGCGAAGCCGGCATTGCAAAATTGATGCCTTCGGTTCCGCGCATTGCCGTCGGCATGGGAACCTGTGGCCGCGGCAACGGTGCTGAAGAGGTGTTCCACGCGCTCAATGAGGCGATTCAGCGCAGCGGGCTTGACGTTCAATTGACGAGCACAGGGTGCTTCGGCGCATGTTTCCAGGAACCGCTGGTAAACGTGCGAATGCCCGGAGGTCCGCTGCTGATTCTGAAACGCGTGCAGGCCAATGACTCTGAACGGGTGCTCGAAGGCATTTCATCGGGTGTGCCGCCGCGCGATCCGGTTTATTGCAAAGTCGAAGAATGGGATCACATCACCGCAAGTGTTCGATATGGGCAGGGGCTTCCTGAGATTCCGCCGTGGAACACGATTCCATTCTTCAAAGGCCAGAAGAAGATCGTCCTACGGAATTGTGGTCTCATCAATCCTTCTGACATTGAAGAGTACATCGGTGTCGGCGGTTACCAGGCGCTTTACAAGGTGCTCATCGATGGCCGAGCAGATTCGGTGATTGAGCAGGTCAAGGCTGCGAGATTGCGCGGACGCGGCGGTGCCGGCTTCCTCACGGGCAACAAGTGGGACTTTCTCGCCAAGGCCAAAGCGGATGCCAAGTACGTGATCTGCAATGCGGACGAGGGCGACCCCGGCGCGTACATGAACCGCAATGAAATCGAAGGTGATCCGCATTCGTTGCTGGAAGGCATGATTATCGGCGCCTACGTGATGGGAGCTACCGAGGGAATCGTGTACGTCCGCGCGGAATATCCACTGGCGGTGCGACGATTGACCAAGGCGATCGAGCAGGCCAGAGAATACGGGTTGCTGGGCACGAATATCCTCGATCGTGGATTCAACTTCAATATTGATCTCGTGCAGGGTGCGGGCGCCTTTGTCTGCGGCGAAGAGACGGCGCTCATTGCATCGCTTGAAGGATTTGCCGGTCGTCCACATCCGCGGCCGCCTTATCCGGCGCAAAAGGGCCTCTGGGGCAGACCGACAAACATCAACAACGTTGAGACCTGGTGCAATATCGCCCCCATCGTCGCACGTGGTGCTGCATGGTTTGCAGAGACGGGCAGCGCAAAGAGTCCGGGAACGAAGGTCTTTTCACTCGTGGGCAAAGTGCAAAACACGGGCCTCGTTGAAATGCCGCTGGGCACTCCGCTCAAGAGCTTTATTTACGACATTGGCGAAGGCGCCCCCTCGGGCCGCCGGGTCAAGACTGTGCAGACAGGCGGACCGTCCGGCGGGTGCATCCCCGTGGAAATGCTTGACACTCCGGTCGACTACGAGAGCCTTGCACAGATCGGCTCCATTATGGGTTCGGGCGGCATGGTGGTAATGGATGAAGACAACTGCATGGTCGACGTGGCCCGCTACTTCGTCGAATTCACGCATTCTGAGTCCTGCGGAAAATGCGTGCCCTGCCGAGTCGGCCTGAACAAGGCGCTACGCACGTTGAATGCAATCACAGCGGGCAGCGGAACTCCCGATCACTTGGCGCTGCTGGATGAACTGGGCCGGATGATCCGCGAGTGCTCACTGTGCGGACTCGGACAAACAGCGCCCAACCCGGTCCTGACCACCATCCGGCATTTCCGTGATGAATACGAGGACCATATTCTCGCTCATCGATGCAGGGCAGGCGTTTGTCAGGAACTCGCATTGTCTCCCTGCGAGAACAGCTGCCCGCTGCGCATGAACATTCCGCGCTTTCTCGAGCTGTGCCAGGAAGGGCGTCTCGAGGACGCATTCGAATCCGTCATACTCGACAACCCATTGCCGGCTTCGACGGGTCGCGTCTGCCAGCATCCATGCGATAACCGTTGCCGGCGTCAATCGTTCGATGAAGTGGTGAATGCGCGCGAGGTACACCGCTACATTGCCGATTCGATTTACCAATCCGATAAGTTCCCTGAAGTGATGCAGCGCCTGCTGGTGCGCAAGATGCCCGCAACCGGCCGCAAGATTGCAGTAGCCGGAGCTGGGCCGACGGGCCTCACCGCCGCATTTTATCTGGGCATGCTGGGACACGACGTGACGGTGTTCGAAGAACGCAGCGAGGCCGGCGGCATGCTACAGTTTGCCATCCCGGAGTATCGGCTGCCGAAAGCGGTTCTGCGAAAAGAACTGGAACTGATTGAAGCTGTGGGTGTGAAGTTCGAGTTCCAAACCCGTGTAGGCATCGACCTGCCGCTCAACGATCTGGCCGAGAATTTTGACGCAGTATTTCTCTCGATCGGCACATGGAAGGAGTCGTGGCTTTATCTGCCCGGCACCGAGCTGAAGAATGTTTATCCGGCACTAATCTTTCTTGAAGCTGTTGCCCGCAAGGAAGGCCCCGTTGTCGGCGCTCGGGTAGCAGTCGTCGGCGGTGGCAATGCCGCCATAGACTCAGCCCGCACGGTGCTTCGCATGGGGGCGCAGCCCACGATCTTCTATCGGCGCGAACGGAAAGATATGCCTGCAATCGATGAGGAGATTCAGGCGGCGGAAGAAGAGGGCGTTCGCTTCATCTACCTCGCTTCTCCGCATCGCATTCTGGGCGACGCGGCCGGGAACGTAAAATCCATCGAGATTGTAAAAACGCGGCTGGGTGAGTATGACAAGTCTGGTCGCCGACGGCCGATGCCGACGGACGAGGTGCAACGGTTCGAGTGTGACAGTGTCATTCTTGCCGTTGGTGAGACATTCGACCAGGACTTCTGCCGCGCCTCCGGGCTGGCTCTCCGAGAAGAGGGCACGCTTGAGGTAAATCGCTTCTCGCTCGAGACCAGCCGTCCCGGATTTTACGCAGGCGGAGACGTGATCACGGGCGCATCCAATGTTTCCAACGCTATGAGCGCAGGCAAGCAGGCAGCGCAGCACATCGATCTGCGCCTGATGCCGCAGTCGGCAGATCTGGCTGCGCGCTGGGAGCGGCTGTTTCCGGACTTCGCTTATAGCAGGCAGGTGCCGGGTGAACCCAGCCTGAGCCGCAGGCACATCGCGGCTTCTCTTTCGCCGCGCTTGCGTATTCATTCACAGCAGGAAGTGGTCTCAGGGCTCAGCCATCAGGAAGCGCTCGACGAGTGTCGCCGGTGTTTGCGCTGCGATCTGCGCATGCCGGGCAACACCCATTGATCGCGCAGGAGCGTAGGAAAAGGAGCGCAGCCTTGCCGAACAAAACGATTTCGGTCCGGATCGACGGCGAACTTGTGACGGCGCACGAGGGGGATACGGTTCTCGATGCGGCGCTTGCAAACAATAAGTGGATTCCTACGCTCTGCTATTTGAAGGGTTTAAGCGCGGCCGGGGCCTGCAGGTTGTGCATGGTGGAGCTTGCCGGGACGGATCGATTGCTGCCCGCCTGCACGACGCCGATACAGGAAGGAATGTCGATCAAGACGACCTCAGCCAAGCTCACGCAGTACCGGCAGATGGCGATCGAGCTGCTGCTTGTGGAACGCAATCATGTCTGCTCGTCGTGCGTCTCCAACGGACATTGCGGACTTCAATCGATGGCGCAGAAGCTTGGGGTGACGCATGTCCGGTATTCCTATAACAACCCCCGTTTGCCAGTGGATATGACGCACCCACGATTCGTGCTCGATCACAATCGGTGCATTCTCTGCACGCGCTGCGTGCGCGTATGTACGGAGCTTGAAGGAGCAAAGGTCTGGGAGGTTGCTTCGCGGGGAATTCATTCACGCGTCGTCAGCGATCTGCGCGATGACTGGGGAAAAGCGCAGAACTGCACTTCGTGCGGCAAATGCGTCCAGGCCTGCCCAACCGGCGCGCTGGCAGAAAAGGGTTTCGCCGTACATGAGATGGTCAAGCAGAGCGAGCAGTTGACCCGGTTGGTGGCGCAGCGGGCAAGATAAGCAGTTTGGCGAGGACGAAGGCAGGCTCGCGCAGTTCATTCTGTGAGACGGTTTTTCTGTATTCGGGCGAAGGTGTCTGAGGCGAGTCGCTCGCAAAAACAATTTTGGCGCCCCCCGCCCGTGCCCCTTAGAATCACAGGAGGGCCGGAGACGTCGTCCCCCAGAGACAGAAGTCCAAAGTAATCAATGAGCGAAAAGGAAACAGCCATCCGGGAGCAGGCAGCGTCGCCAGCATGGACTCGCATTGAGCGGGCGCGGCATCCGCAACGACCGTATCCGATGGAATTCATCGAACGCATCTTCACTGACTTCAGCGAAATCCACGGCGATCGCGCCTACGGCGATGACGAGGCGCTAGCCTGCGGCATGGCAAAGCTCGACGGTGAAGAAGTGATGGTAATCGGCAATCGCAAGGGCGGCACCACAAAAGAGCGCGTGCGCCGAAACTTCGGCATGCCCCATCCCGAGGGCTATCGCAAAGCCCTTCGTTGCATGCGCATCGCGGAAAAATTCAAACGGCCTGTCATCAGCTTCATTGATTTGCCCGGAGCCTTTCCAGGCCTCGGCGCGGAGGAGCGCGGGCAAGCCGAAGCAATTGCGCGCAATATTCTGGAGATGTCGCGGCTTCGGATTCCCACCATCTCCGTCATCAGTGGTGAAGGCGGCTCGGGTGGAGCACTTGCGCTGGCTGTCGCCGATCGCGTTCTGATTCTTGAAAACGCGCTCTACTTTGTCATCACGCCGGAATCCTGCGCAGCCATTATGTGGCGCGACGCGTCGCATAAACAGGCGGCGGCGGAAGCGATGCGAATTTCTGCGCCCGAGGTGGCGGCGCTTGGTTGCGTGGACGAGATCATCCCCGAGCCGCCTGACGGCATTCATCAGGATCGCGAGAGCGGCACCGGCATCATGGCCGCGGCTATCAAGAAACACCTGGCGGAATTGAAGAACATGCCGATCGAAAAGCTCGTAGCAGCGCGCCAGAGCAAATTTCGGAATATTGCGCAGTTTTACAGCGAGACCTAGATCGAGGCTTGGAACGGCCGGAAATAGCGAGAGAAAGGCCATTCGGCCTTGAGGTGAGTTTTTGGGTCTGCCCCAGCAAACATCAGGTGTACAAGGCGACTTCCCAACCGGCGGTGCAAGCGCCAAGCCGGTTGTGAGTGGAAGATTGCGCGCCTATGTTTTGTTTATCGTTGCCGTCTTTTACTATTTTCTGGCGCGGTCCCTTGCCCGCCATGGTGCCGAGGGCTTTACCAGCGAACTGTGGACTCCGCTCGTTGAACAACTCATGCTTGCCTTTCTGCTGCTGGTGGGTTATGCAGCGATGGGCTTTGCCTTCCAGCGGCAGATGCAACCGGTCGCAGAGCAGGGCTTACCCGTTCGAAAAGGATGGCCCGGGGAATTCGGGATGGGCCTGGCAACTGGGTGGGGAATCGCTCTTGTCTGTGTCATTCCCATGACAATGGCTGGCGGCATAGCGGTAGCGCTTTCAGGCCGCATGACGGAGTGGGGCTGGTTGCTGACCGACGCGATCTTTTTCCTGGCCGCCACACTCGCTGAAGAGATTGCTTTCCGTGGTTATGCATTCCAGTGTTTTCGAGAGGCGGTGGGGCCGATCGGAGCGACCATCGGATTTGCGTTTTATTACGCCCTGGTGCAAACGCTGGTGCCCGGCGCAAGCCGGGTGAGCTTCATGGTCTCGTTTGTTCTCAGTTTGCTGCTCTCAACCGCATACCTGCGAACCCGGGCGATCTGGGTAAGTTGGGGCATCCATTTCGGCTGGAAGGCCAGCCGCGCATTGCTCTTCGGGCTGGCTGTCTGCGGGGTGAGCAGCCATTCGTCCGTCGTACAGGGTGACCCAATGGGTGCTTTCTGGTTGACCGGGGGCGGCTTTGGACTCGATGGCACCTGGGTTGCCTTTTTTGTGATCCTTGCGGCATTCCCCGTGGCTTTGAGAATGACCCGCGACCTGGATTTCAAATACAACGCGCCCGTGATCGTTCCGGGTGGCATTCCGGTCGATCTGGACGCCGCCGCCAAGGCCCAACACGAAGCAGCGATGGGACCTGCAACCCCTACACTCGTGCAGATTGCGTCCGTTTCAGCGCCTACCGGGGCAGAGGAGCAGCCTTCCAACCGGTCCACCGACCCGGTGGAGCCACCCTCCGGTTCTTAGCGTCTGGACACCCTTCCCAGGTTCATCGCATCTCTGTGTAAAGTGGAATCAAATTACAGGGCTTGTCCCCGGGACCTTCCACTTGAATCCAAGGCCAGTTTGCGCGATCCTGAGATAGATACAGTGGAGGCTCCCCATGGTGCGCCGCTCTCATTCCGACTTTCCGCACCCCGCCGTTTCTCAAGTCAAACTGAATAACCGGGTGCTCAGGCTGGCCAGCCTGTCTGCGCTTGTCATCGCCATCAGCGCTGGAATGACCACTGCACAGGTCATCACGATCGACACCAACGCAAAGGGGACCTCCGCGAAGCGATCCGGTACGCCAGTCGATCACCAGTTCCAACAAATTCAGCCAACCAAGGTAGACCTGCCGACAACCCCCATGGGCGATAAGAATCGTCTGGAGATCTTGCGGGTGATGGAGGCAGAGCAAGGATTCGCGATGCGCCCATTCCCGAAGGGCCACAAAGGCCTCACGCTCGTAGC
>Ga0306920_100011921_pt1 | contig 11778 bp, 8 predicted proteins | sample flu12Cox44000170_FD_204666 | JGI IMG/M metagenome (GOLD analysis project Ga0306920, IMG submission 204666) | Lab enrichment of tropical soil microbial communities from Luquillo Experimental Forest, Puerto Rico - flux4day.12C.oxic.44.000.170 (v2)... | ecosystem: Environmental > Terrestrial >...
AAGGAGATAACTCGCTCTTCACCACTCACACGCTTAGTATCAATCCGCTTAATTACAACGATCGTTACGCACGCGGGCACGGGAACCCAGGAATTGTGATTAATCCGATGCTGGTCTTTTTAACCGTATTCGGCCTCTCAGTGGAGGATCTCAGTGAGGCGGGCGGGCTTTTCCTGGGTGTTGACCAACTCACTTTCCATCGCCGAGTCTACCCCGGAGATACTCTGTCCGCCCGCAGCACGGTGGTCGACAAGCGAGAATCGCAAAGCCGCCCGGGGTCCGGGATCGTGACGTGGCATACCGAAGGCTTCCTGCTCGACTCGGGGCGGCGTAACTCTAACAGCCGTGCGGACGTGGTAGACTTCCGTCGTTCCAACCTGGTGCCGAAGCGAAGCTCTTAAATAGGTTAAAGCGTGCCACGGGAGCCAAATGCGAAGCTGGAGGTCAACTGAAACGGCCTCGGTTACGAGTCTTGGGCGTTGACACGCTGATGCCCTCATGCCGCACTGCCATAGCCTTCCGGCCGACTCCAAACTCTGGACCCCGGCACCACCATTGGGCGGCGCACTAACAGTTAGCGGAGTCACGGCCTTCCGCACGCTCACAGCAAACTATTTACTGAAGGTCGATACGAACGAATGAGCTACCTGACTGACGAACGGAAGATGATTCAGCAAACCGCCCGGGACTTTGCGATGAATGAAGTGCTACCGGTCGCAAACAAGCTCGACCCCGTTGAGGGTGAGATCCCGATGGAGTTACGCGCCAAGATGGCAGAACTTGGCTATTTTGGGATCCTGATCCCAGAGGAGTTTGATGGACTGGGGCTAGGTGCGTTTGAGTACGCGTTGGTGACCGAAGAACTGGCACGCGGCTGGATGAGCGTCGCCAGCATCATAGCGCGCGGTAATGGACTGTGGGGCGGAATCTCCGACGTACAACGCAAAGCTTACTTTCCGCGGATGGCGCGCGGCGAATTCCTGGGCGCCTTTTCACTGTCTGAACCGGACGCTGGTTCTGACCTGGCTAATGTTTCGTGCCGAGCGGTGCGTGAAGGCGATGAATGGGTAATAAACGGGACCAAAACGTGGTGTACGTTCGCGGACGGTGCCGATTTCATCCAGTTGTTCGCACGCACGTCCACGCCCGACGAAAACCGCCGCCACGTGGGCATCAGCCAGTTCATGATAGAAAAAGAGCGGGGCAAGCTCCCGCCAAGCGTCAGCGGCGCCCCCATTCGCAAGATCGGATATTTCGGATGGAAGACTTGGGAACTGCACTTCGACAACTGCCGCATCCCTGCCTCCGCGCTGATGGGGCAAGAGGGACGCGGCTTCTACGCCATGATGTCGGGACTCGAGACCGCACGAGTTCACACTGCGGCGCGGGCTATAGGTTTGGCGCGGGGGGCGCTCGAAGACTCAATCCTCTATTCACAGCGGCGGGTGCAGTTCAAACGGCCGATTGCCGAATTCCAACACACCCGCTTTAAGCTGGCCGAAATGGCGACAAAGATCGAAGCTGCTAGGCAATTGATGTACTACGTGGCAACTGAGATAGATAGTCACCGTCGATGCGACAAGGAAGCTTCAATGGCGAAGTTCTTTGCCTCGGAAATGGCAGAGGGAGTAACCAGCGACGCGCTGCAGCTACACGGGGGATACGGCTATACGCGCGACCTGCCGATCGAACGTTACTGGCGCGACGCGCGCCTTACCAAAATCTTTGAAGGAACATCGCAGATCCAGCTTCGCATCATCTCAGACCGACTGCTGGGAGGAGGAGAATGAGCACCGAGCTTTCCACGCTCACTGGCAAGAGCAATTTCTTCGAGGATTTTGCCGTCGGTGACGTTTATGAGCACGCGCGGGGTAAAACTGTTGAGGGCCTCGAAAACGTGTTGATTACTAACCTGGTGCTCAATACCGCGCAGGCGCACTTCAATGAGGACCTAGCGGAATCATTGGAACAGAAGCACCGCATTACTTTCGGCGGTGTGACCGCTTCGATCGTAATCGGATTGGCGATGCAGGATACGGGCGAGAATGCACTCGAGGAAATCGGTCTCGATCAAGTGCGCTTCCGCGTACCCGTGCTACATGGTGATACGCTCTACGCGTTTACTGAAGTAGTCAACAAAGAAGAGGAGCCGGCCGACTCGCGCGGCTACAAAAACGTTGGCCTGGTCCACTTCCGCCATTGGGGGCTGAACCAACGTGGTGAAACGGTTTTCGAAGGCGAGCGCCGGGTACTAGTGAAGAAGCGTGCTTTTGAAGCCGAACCGGCTCAAGAAGCCGACGAAACTGCCTCTGCGAAACCACCCAAATACCGGGTGCGCAAGTCTTCGCCACAAAAGCGGCGATCTGCGATGACTACCAAAACTCCTGTAACCAAGCGCATGCTTGCAAAAACAAAGACCGCACGGCCATCGAAATCACGGGCAGCCAAGCCGCGCCGGGGTCGTTAAGCCTGGCCGAAAAAGCATCTTTTTACCGACTGCTTCGCGGCCAGCACCAGCCCGCAGGACGATGGTTTTTGGCGCCTTCGTCGCCAGCTTATCCCGGGATTCGACCGTTAGGCTGATTCAATCTTAGGGTTGTGCGGGCTTTTCGATTGGTGCGCCACCGGAGCCACGGATGACCTCGGGACGGGGAGCGCTTAGCTTGCGCAGCACTGCCTCCATCTCAAAGTTCTCGATGACGTCGCCGGGTTTAACATCGCTGAAGTTCTCCAGGCCGATACCACATTCATAACCGGCTTGAACCTCACGCGCGTCGTCCTTGAAGCGCCGGAGCGAGCCGATTCGGCCCTCCCACACTACTCGTCCATCGCGTACCAGGCGAGCGCGGGAATTGCGTAGCATTCGTCCATCAAGCACCATCGCACCCGCAATGGTATTGCCCTGAACGACGAAGGTCTTGCGCACCTCGCAGCGTCCGAGTGCCTTTTCGCGGTAAGTCGGGGCCAGCAGACCTTCCATCGCTTCGCGAATGTCGTTGACGACCTCGTAGATAATCGTATAGAGGCGAATATCGACGCCTTCCTTTTCAGCAAGCTGCGCCGCTTTCGGCTCCGGCCGCACGTTGAAGCCAATAATAATCGCACCAGACGCTGAGGCGAGGGTTACGTCGGTTTCAGAAATCGCCCCTACTGATTTGTGAATAAGTTCGAGCTTGACTTCGTTGGTGGACAAGCGCTGCAGCGAATCCGCCAGGGCCTCGACTGAACCATTCACGTCACCCTTTATAATAACGCGCAGCTCCTTGATTTCCCCTGCCGCCATGCGCTCGCTCAATTCTTCGAGGGAGACGCGGCTGGATTTTTGCAATACGCCTTCACGAATCTTGGAATGGCGGAATTCAGCAACCTGTCGCGCCTTCGCTTCTTCAGCAACCGCGATGAAGGCGGCCCCTGGTTCGGGCACGCTGGACAGTCCGAAAATCTCAACCGGCGTCGAAGGTCCCGCTTCAGTCACACGCTGCCCCAGATGATCGAGCATGGCTCGCACTCGGCCATAGGTAGTGCCACAGACAAACGGTTCTCCCGAATGCAAAGTGCCTTCTTGGATCAGTACTGTCGCTACCGGGCCCCGTCCGCGATCGAGCTGTGATTCGACTACGGTGCCGCGTGCCGAGCGATTCGGGTTTGCCTTCAGCTCCATCACGTCGGCCTGCAACAGGATCATTTCGAGGAGGCGCTCCAAACCCTCCCGGGTTCGGGCGGATACTGGTACTACAATTGTATCGCCGCCGTAGTCTTCGGGGATTAGGTTGACCTCGGCGAGCTGCTGCTTGACACGGTCCACATTTGCTTCGGGCCGATCAATCTTGTTCAGAGCGACGATTATCGGTACACCCGCAGCTTTAGCGTGGTTCACTGCTTCAATCGTCTGCGGCATAACACCTTCGTCGGCAGCTACCACCAATACGACTATATCGGTGACTTTGGCGCCACGGGCCCGCATCGCAGTAAATGCTTCGTGGCCGGGAGTATCGACGAAGCTGATCTTACGGCCCTTAATCTCGACGCTGTAAGCGCCAATATGCTGAGTGATACCACCAAATTCGCCCTCGGTGACGTTGGTATGACGGATCGCGTCAAGCAGCGAAGTCTTGCCGTGATCGACATGGCCCATAACTGTCACAACCGGCGGACGCGGAAGCGCCTCACCCGCGACGATCTCCTCTCTTTCTTCGATTGCTGATTCGGCATCAAAGGCAACGTTCTCGACACTGTAGCCGAATTCGCCGGCAACCAGCGTTGCAGTGTCAACATCGAGTACCTGATTGAGGGTTGACATTACGCCCAGATCCATCAATTTCTTGATGATTTCTGCGGCTTTTACACCCATATTGCGAGCTAGATCGCCTACGGTCACACCTTCAGTTATGCGGACGATCCGCTTGGAAGCTTTGGGCGTGGTGATTTCGGTCTTGCGCTGTTCCTTGCCAGGTAACGCACGCCGTTTCTTGGGCACCCGGAGCCCGCGCATTTCGCGCTCGGCAGCAACATCAGGAACGCCCTTTTTGACGACCTTTTTCTTTTTAATCGCCCGCGCACCGGGCTTCGACGTATCAGGCGGTGGCGCGAAAGCCTCCGGCATGGGCGCAGGCGCTGACGGACCGAGGCGACGATCAGTGGGGCGAGGTGGAACGCTGGGCCGCTGCCCGGTTGGCGCGACTGGGCGATGGGCGGGGGCCGGCTTGCGCAAGTCAATCTTGCCCAGCACCTTGGGTCCGCGCGGACCATCATCCAGCGATGGTGCAGCGGCGTGTACTCGGCTGGTCAGATTGATAGTTCTCCCGGGTTCCGGTGGGCGCGATTCGGGACGGCGAGGGATCGCCCCCAGGTTTGGTGCACGAGGAGGTAGACCGCGGGCGAACGCACCGGCACCCTGTTGGGGCGACGTTGGCGGAGCCGACAAATTGCCGGGACGGACTTCGCGAGAGGTGTTGGGTGCTTGGCTCTCGCGGCCCGCGTCGCGAGCGAGAGTGGGAGGACGGGGTGGCTCATCGGGCACTTCAACCGGCCTCTGATTGCTTCCGACCGCCGTTGTTTCAACCGAAGTGCTTCGAACGCTGCTAGCGGCGCCATTAGTCGTAGTTACAGCCGGCTCTGCGTGATCAACCCGGACTCCTGTCTCTGGTAGCGGTTTGATCAGGGGCTCAGCCATAGGCTCCGCCACGGCATGGAACGAATCTTCTTCGACTCGACTATCGAGTATCGATTCGATGGTTCCGCCAGAACCGGCAACAAGCTCGCCGGCAGACGTCTCCGCGGGCAGCTCAGGCAATGCTTCAGAAGCTCCCGACTCGACCGGATTTGCTTCCTGCTCGATCACCGGCAATTCCGGGATTTCGGCTTCGACTTTGATAGGTTCATCGAACACTGGCGCTTCAAAAGCAGCATCTGTTTGAGCCGGCGCCGGTTCGAAGTTGAATGGTTCAGCTGTTTCCAGGGTGGCTGGCGCAGGCTCTGAATGGCGGCGGCGCACGACGTTGGCGTTCAGGCGTTTCTCGACTACTGTACCGGCACTGGTTTCAACCACAGTCTCCTGGGGAATAGCGGCGACGCGTTGGGCGCGCTCGTCCAGTTCAGCTTTTACGCGTTCGGTCTCTTCAGGAGAAAGCAAGCTTGATTCTGAATGAGCATGGGCCAAGTGCAGGCGTGCACAACTGGCGAGCATGTCATCGACCGTAACGCTCCATTCAGCAGCTAGGGTTTTTATTCGCTTTCGCGCCATCTCTTCTACTTTATTCAAGTGCGCCACGGCTATCCAGCCGAGCGTGGATCAGTTCAACCAATTTGAATCGCTCATCACGGCTGACCCTGCGCTTTAGAGACTGTAATACCTTGGCTTTGCTATGACCGAAACTGGTTATACACCGATTGCGGTAATGGAGATAAGCCCCTCGTCCTTGCGACCGCCCTTCTTCATCTACTATTAACGTATCCCCACTGGCAGCGATTCTGAACATGTGCGTCCGGCTGTCGCGAGTCATGCAACCGACGCAGGTACGCTGCGGTGCGTCATTCCGCCTCTGCATCTTCAGTGGTCTCTTCTGCGGCGATGTTCGGGCTTGCGTCCATAGATGGGGTGTCGGCGATCGGCTCCCGGATAGAATCGGAGACCGGAGTTGCGGCTGTCGAATCATTGTCCATTTCGGATTGCCGGATCTGCTCAGCGTGCTTTCTGGCCACCCATTCGCGCGCCGCATGAATTACCTGTCGAGCCCGATCGGGGTTAATCCCCTCGACCTCGAAATTGTCCTCGTTAGCTTCAGCCAATTGCTCGGCGGATCGAAAGCCCCATTGATAGAGTAACTCGGCGTTAATGTCCCCAATCCCGGGGATGGCGTTCAGTGAGGCGCGCGCCGTCCGCGCTTCTTCCTCGGCCTCGGAATCACTGCGCACATCGAGTTTCCATCCGGACAGCCGATGTGCCAGGCGGACGTTCTGGCCGCGCTTGCCAATAGCAAGAGAGAGTTGATCGTCTGGGACAATCACTTCCATCGCGTGCTCGTCCTCGTCGATGATCACCTTGGATACCTTGGCCGGAGCGAGTGCGCGGCAAACGAGCTCGGCCTGATCATCAGTCCACGGTACGATATCAATTTTCTCACCCCGTAGTTCCTGCACAACGGACTGGACCCTGGTTCCTTTCATACCGACACAGGCACCGACCGGATCGACATCGCTGTCCTTCGAATAGACGGCCACCTTAGCGCGTCCACCCGGCTCGCGCGCGCACTGTCGGATTTCGACAATGCCCTCATAAATCTCAGGCACTTCTTGTTCGAACAGGTTCATCAAGAACGAATTGGAGGTGCGAGAGAGTACGATCGAGAGACCCTTTTCCGAGAGGTCCACTTCGAGAATCAGGGCGCGAATGCGGTCGCCCTGGCGATAGCGTTCGTGCGGAATCTGTTCCTTTTCTGGCAGAATAGCTTCGGTACGTCCAAGATTTACAATCATGTTCTTGCGCTCGAAGCGTTGGACGATCCCCGAGACTATCTCGCTTTTGCGGTCTTTGAACTCGTTGTAAATTTGCTTGCGCTCGGCATCACGGATGTGCTGAATCAGATTCTGCTTGGCGGCCTGGGCGGCGATGCGGCCCATCGTCGCCGTGTCCAGCTTGATCAGAATCTCATCGCCAGGTTGGGCGTCTGGATCGTATTTGCCATGCGCCTCGTCCAGTTCGACCTCAGATGCCGGATTAGCGACTCGCTCAACTACGGTCTTGATTTCGTACAGTTCAACTTCGCCGACTTCATTGTTGTAGCGCGACTCAATGTTGCGCTCCGGCCCAAATGTTCGGCGCGCAGCCGAATGCATCATCTCTTCAACTGCGCTAATTACGATGGTTTTGTCGATCCCTTTTTCTTTGGATACCTGCTCGATAACCCGGTTCAGGTCGACCGCCATAACGCCTCCTGCTGCCGCTCAGCCAGTCTCCGCGCTGTCGCGCCTCTTTCAGATCGGGCAACTGGCCCGGCATCATCAGTATTGTACTCTAACTGTGGCCCTGCACACTCACTCCATCTTACCTCTTTTTCGCTGGGTGACGGGCGGTAGCGGATGAGCCTCAATCGAACTTGTGCTCATAGTTAGCTCCTTGGATTTCGTTGAAAGCAAAGGCGCGCCGTTCTTGGCTCGCCTCGTCCTGCAAATCGACCCCGTCGGGGCGCACCTCAACCAGCACACCCTGAAAATTCTTACGGCCGTCGCGTGGCCGATAGGTTCGAATTCGAATTCGCTGACCGCGGTATGCTTCAAAATCCTTGAGCTTTGCCAAAGGACGGTTAATGCCCGGTGACGAGACTTCCATAGTATATCGTCCGTCCACGGGATCGTAGACGTCGAGAAGGTCGCCAAGTATCGGACTTAGACGTTCGAGATCGCTGAGCGATATACCGCCGCCAGGCTTATCTACCAAAAGTCTCAATAGCGAATGATGGCGCGAGTTGCGGAAGTCAACCGTCACAAGCTCGTACCCCAGCCGTTCAATGTGGGGTTCGAGTAACTCGGCCACTCTCTTGGCCAGCGGTTCAAGTTGCAACACCATCACCGGCCGTACCTCGACGATTCGCCGCCTGGTCGGTAAAAGAAATGGCGTAATGTCCGGGAGCGAGCGGCGAATAAAGCAAAAAAAAAGGGCAATTGCCCACGCAGCCTGCAGAATACCATTCGGGGTATCCGCCATCAAGGGACGCTGCCGCACCGAACGCGAAGTTGGTTCGTGGCTCGCGACTTTTAAGGGAAGTCCGGGATGATTCCGCCCTTACTTGATGTGTCCCGGCGCTCGTTTATTCATCGTCTTCGCGAAGCTTCGCCAACGATGACAAATCTTCGAGGGTGCTGGTATCACCCAAGGTCTGGTCCCCTGAAGCTATCTGGCGTAGCAGGCGGCGCATGATTTTGCCGCTGCGGGTTTTTGGCAGCGTGTCGGTGAATCGCAAGTCGTCCGGTCGTGCGAGTGCCCCGATCTCCTTGACGACATGTTGCTGTAACTCTGTGCGCAAAGCGTCATCACCCCTGCGGCCCCCTTCTAGCGTAACAAAGGCAAACACTGCCTGGCCCTTCATATCGTCAGGCCGGCCTACAACCGCCGCTTCAGCGACCTTCGGATGCGAAACCAGGGCACTTTCGATCTCCATCGTCCCGAGTCGATGGCCAGAAACATTAATCACGTCATCAACCCTGCCCATAATCCAAAAGTAACCGTGCTCGTCACGCCGGGCACCATCGCCAGTGAAGTACATTCCTGCGATTTGGCTGAAATACTGCTGCTGGTAGCGCTCGGGATCCCGAAAGATGGTACGCAACATCCCCGGCCATGGTCGCTTGATGACGAGAAAACCACCCTGATTGGCCGCCACGGAACTGCCATCGCGGGTTACGACATCGGCTGCGATACCTGGCAGCGGGCGGGTCGCGGATCCCGGTTTAGTGGGGATAGCACCTGGCATCGGGGAAATCATGATGCCGCCAGTCTCGGTCTGCCACCACGTATCGACGATCGGGCAGCGACCGCCGCCGATCACCTCGTGATACCAGATCCAAGCTTCCGGATTGATCGGTTCACCGACTGTTCCGAGCAAGCGCAAGCTCGACAAATCATGCTTTCTGGGCCACGTATCACCCCATTTTATGAAAGTACGTATCGCGGTCGGCGCGGTGTAAAGGATATTCACCCGATACTTTTCAATTATCGACCACCAGCGATCTTCATGGGGAAAGTTCGGTGCTCCCTCGTACATGACAACGGTAGCGCCGGCCGCTAAAGGACCGTAAACCGAATAGCTATGGCCTGTTACCCAGCCAATATCAGCAGTACACCAGTAGATATCGTCGGCTTTCAGATCAAATACCCACTGCATTGTCGCAAGTGTATGAGTGAGATATCCGCCAATGGTATGCACTACTCCTTTGGGCTTGCCGGTTGTCCCAGAGGTGTAGAGTGTAAACAAGGTGTGTTCCGAATTCAGGCTCACCGGGTCACAATCGGCACTCTGGGCCGCCACCACGTCGTGCCACCAGACGTCGCGCCCCTCTCGCATTTCGATAGCGTCGCCGGTGCGGCGTACTACAAGGCACTGGGTCACCGAGGGAGTGCGCTTCAATGCGAGATCGACATTGTCTTTAAGCATGATCTTTTGACCGCGCCGCCAGCCGGAATCGGCCGTTATAACCAGCTTTGCCTCGGCGTCATTGATGCGGTCGACCAGCGCTTCTGCTGAAAAGCCTCCGAAAATCACCGAGTGAATTGCCCCGATGCGCGCACATGCCAACATTGCGACGACCGCCTCCGGGACCAACGGCATATAAATCGCGACCCGCTCGCCTTGATGCACGCCGAGCAGCCTCAGCACGTTCGCACACCGGGCAACCTCGCTGGCCAGCATTTGGTACGTCAGCACGCGGGAGTCGCCGGGCTCACCTTCCCAAATCAGGGCGGCCTTGTTGCGGTTCGGGCCCTTCAGATGGCGGTCGACACAGTTGTAGCAGGCATTTAGTTCGCCACCGATGAACCACTTCGCAAACGGGGGTTGCCAATCCAGTACTCGCTCGAAGGGTTTGAACCAATCCAGATGACGCGCATGTTCAGCCCAAAATTGCTCGGGGTCGAGCTCGGCCCGGCGGCAAAGCTCGCTATGTTCCGCTTCACTCTTGATCCACGCGTGGCGTCTAAAGTCGGTCGCCGGAGGAAATAGACGGCCTTCGCGGAGGATAGATTCGATATCATGGTGAGCGTCATTACCAGCCATTGTGCGTCGCACCTCGTGGAACTCGTTCCTCTCGAGAGTCACCCTGGTCAGACAGGTGGCTTCAATCTGTCTGAACCTTTGATCAGCGCGGACGGGTCAGAGCCTTCGCGTGCGAGTTAGTCTACACTCTCCCACGAGCCTCGCGTGTCTTGATGCTAAGATAAAGCGATGCGGCATCGCCCTCATGGCGATTCGAACGCACCTCGTGCAGTTGCCGGAGAACCTCAGGCTCGATCGACGGCGCCAACTCCGCCGCCAATTCCGTGGCGCGCGCTGCCCATCTTAGTGCCACTCTTCCTTCGAGTCCGGCGAAGTCGTCGAAAAACCAGGCGCAACTCGTCGATGCGGCGTGGGCCGCACGCTCCAGCTCAAATAGTCTCAGCAACTGCTGGCGCGCAGCTTCATCCCCGGCTCGGTGACGGGTGAAGAATTCTTCTTGCAAGGCCGGTGAAGAGTCAACAAACAGGAGCGCTGCCTCTTTGAGGGCTGCCCATGAATCAGCTACTAACGGTGGCGCAAACCGATCATAGATCGCATCGCAATGAATTCGAACGAAGTCCATCGCGGAGCGGAGCGGGCCCCGCCACTCCTGGCCGGTGCCGGGCTCCATCCGACAGCCGCAATTTGAACGCCATCGCTCGACCCCGTGAGCACAACTCCAAGCCGTAGGCGAATCGATTTCGAAGATCCCGGCCGGAGGATGGGTTGCAAGGAAACCAGTGCAGTTGGTGAGGATGACTTCGTCCTGAGCCTCGAGGAGCTTGATCGCACGTGCAAGTTCAGCAGCGCCGGCGCGCTTATGATGCCCGAATGTTTCGCCATCGGCAGCGACCAGCAACGCTTGACCTGGGTCCAGCGCAAGCGCGCCATCAGTCAGCCTACGCGCCAAACCCGCTCCGTCACGAAGCATATCCGTGAAAGCGATGCCGGCCGAGATTGAGCGATCGAAGCGAAGGACCATCAACTTGAGTTCGTCGCGTTGCCATAGAAATGGCCCGCTGTCGCATCCGGGCCGGCTGAAGCGACCCTGATCGCCCCCCAAAATTACGAATTCGATACCGGCACGTGCGATCGCGGCGAGGGTCTCTGAATCAGCGCCGCACTCCGGTAGCCACATTCCTCCGGGCTGCCGGCCAAATCGAGCGATGAAATCGTTAATCCCCCAGGCAATCTGAAGTTCGCGCCCTCGTGCGTCGAGCAGCGGCAAGATGGAGTGACTGTAGCCTTGGGCTACGGCGTTGCCGTCTCCGCCGCGGCGCTGACGTCCCAACTCATCAGCGCGCCGAATTGCGCGGTAGGCGGACTTCCCGTGATTCTGCAACCAGGAAAGAAGGGTCGGGCCGAAATTGAAACTCAATGCCTCATAGTTATTGCGAATGTAGACTACCGTCCCTTCCATAATCTGCGCGTGAGCATTGGCGTTGTAGCATTCGCTCAGTATGCGCTCGTTCCAATTCGGGAACGGCATAGCACTCGCCTCATTGCTGATAAGTCCGGTCCACGGACTTTC
>Ga0306920_100011922_pt1 | contig 11777 bp, 12 predicted proteins | sample flu12Cox44000170_FD_204666 | JGI IMG/M metagenome (GOLD analysis project Ga0306920, IMG submission 204666) | Lab enrichment of tropical soil microbial communities from Luquillo Experimental Forest, Puerto Rico - flux4day.12C.oxic.44.000.170 (v2)... | ecosystem: Environmental > Terrestrial >...
GGTTTATGCGCGTCGACGCCCTCGGCTGGCTAGCGTAAACAGGTCGACCCGAGGCGAACTTGCCGCTTGAAGCGGATGGTCAGGTGGAAGCGGGCTGGGCCCACGGTGGCGCTGTCAGTGAGGTGACGGGGCTCGCCATCCGGCGGCGGGGGCTCTTCCAGCCGCGCTACGCCGCTACTGCGCGGTGACCCGCGCAGGACTCGCCAGCTACCCGAGGCTCTTGGGTGGCGGTGGGACGATGGTTTACGTGGAGGACGAAGCGCCCGACGGACAAGAGACGGCCACATCCAGGACGAATCCGTACACGGCCGAGTACAAACGCCGCCAGCAGATGCTGATGGCAATGCGGCCGTACAAGGTGATAGCAATGCTGCGAGAGCTGAACCTGACCTCGTACGCCTTCAGCAAGAACGCCCAGGAGCTCCAGGCGCACATCGCACAGTTCCCCGAGATCGGCAATACCCAACCGTTCAACCCGGATGTCGGAGACCCGTTCAATGCCGAGCTGTCCCGGCTCCTGGCCAATACACTGTCCTCCGCGAAGTCGCTCATCTCCGGGCAGCGCGCGATCCTCCGCGATGTGTGGCCGAAGATCGGAAAACAACTCTCGGACTTCGAGCAAGGCGAATACACCAAGAAGCTGTGATGTGCGTGTAGTCGAGGTACGCGCTGCCGATGCTGGAGGGCAAGAATTTCCACAACGATTCACCGCAACCTCCGCTCGACGCGATCTGCATCCTCGGTCAAGGGGTGACCGGACGGGCATCAATGACCCCTGGGCGCTGACCTATCCCGAGCAAGTCAAGATCGCACTCCTACTGACCCGCCCCACCTTTCTGCGTGCAGCGACCGACCCCGACATCAGCGAAACCCAACATCACGCCCTCACCACCAGCGAAATCGAGAAGATCATCCCCACCCGCGGCGACGCCGACCCGTGGCGCGCGATCAACCGCGTGCGGACGGCCGTCACCCATCTCACCGACCGCCGCCGCGACGCCCGCATCTACGGCGTGCCGATCCGCGACACCTACTACAACATGCTGCGGCTCATCTGAACGGCCTAAGTCTCGGCTTCGTCGCCTTCGGATGCTCCGGTCAGTGAAAGCGGCAGCAAGCCCAGCGCCGTGGACTTTCGCAGATTGTGCCCACACTCGATTTGTACAGATCGATCAGTTCCGCGGCCGTACGCGCGCCCGGATCGGGGCGGCGGCGATGGTGGTGAAGGGCACGGCGAGGGGAAAATCGTCGTCGAGGGAGCGGATCTCGGCCAGCCGGATCACGGTGGCCAACCCCAGGGTGGCTTCGAGCATGGCGAAGTGATCGCCGATGCAGGATCGCGGCCCACCACCGAACGGCAGGTACTGCCAGCGATCCCGGCCCTCCGAGTTTTCCGGGCTGAATCGGTCGGGGTCGAACACAAACGGGTTGTCCCACAGGGCGGGATCGCGATGCAGGGCGTAGATCCCGACCATCACCATGGTGCCGGCTTCGACCCGACGGCCGTCGATTTCGATGTCCTGCATCGCCATGCGGGCCACCGCGGCCGCCGGTGGGCACAGGCGCAGCCCCTCGTGCAGTACCTGGACCGTGTACTTGAGCCGTGGAAGGTCCTCGGGTGTCAGCGGGCGGTCGCCCAATGCGGCGGCTTCCGCGGCGACCCGGTCCTGCAGATCGGGATGGCGGCCCAGGGCCCACAACGCGTACGTCAGGGCGGTTGCCGTCGTATCGTGGCCGGCCAGCAGGAAGATAAGCAGTTCATCGCAAATCTGGGCGTCGGACAGCGGCTGTCCCGTCGCCGGGTCGGTCGCGGCGATTAGCGCGTGGACTAACGGTGCGTCCCGGGTCGGATCGGCCCGGCAGGCCTGCACAATCTCAGCGGCGAGCTGATGCAGGGCGCTGCTGGCCGCGCGGGCACGGTGTCGCGCCGGGGTCGGCAGCCAGCGCGGGGCGCGCACCGGGCGCAGGGCGCGGTCCACGACATATTTCACCCCGGTAACCAGCGGCGCCGCCAAGGCGTCGGCCCGCTCATCGAGGTCTAAGCCCAGCACTGAGCGGCCCAACACCCGCAGGGTCAGCGTGCGGCATTCGGTGTCGAGATCGACTTGGGCGCCGTCGCGCCAGGCGCGGGGAACGCGTTCGGCGGCCTCGGCCATGTGGCCCGCGAACGCGGCGACGTGCTGTTTGGTGAACACCGGCTGCAGCGCTCGTCGGCGCGGCAGCCAGGCGTCATGAGCAAGGTCAAACAAATTGCTTCCCATGACACGGCGCATCTCCTCGTGGAAAGGGAGAGTCTTGTCGAGGAAGGCGTCTGGGCGGCCCATCACATCGCGCGCACCCTTCGGCGACGTCACGACGACCATAGTCGGCGTAATCCACGTGGGGGCCAGGCTGACTCGCGTCACTGGCCCGCCAGCGTCACGCAGCGTTCCGAAGCCGCTGTGAACTGCCCGCACAGCTTTCACCTGTTGCAGATACGGCAGCGGATTCCTCGGCGCCAACGCCAGTGCCGCGACCTCGACCATCTCCACCATCGGCGAAACCCCTTCCCGCAGGGAGAAGTATGTCACCGCCAGGCCAGGCAGACGCGCGTAATCGACTACTCCATCGTTCGTGCATGACCGCATTGTTCGGTCGGCTTTGACTTCCCGAAATGTCGTTAGGAGTACCTATTCGTCATTACGAATGTCCGGCTATCTGCCGCCGACCGCTAGCAGGTCCAGTTTCAGATCTCACCGACCAGACGTCTGGAACCGCTCCGGGAGAGGAATCGTCAAATCCTCACCGCATTGCGCAGCGGAAAGTACGGGGAGTCGCGGTTGACCAGTTCACCGCGTGAATCCCACAGCGCGCGGATGGTCGCCAGCGCCTCATCAAACCGGGCCACCGGTTTCGTCCAGTCCACACCGTAGGGCTCGTTGCCCTCGCGCTCGCCGACGGAGATCGGCGTCGACATGGCCCGGTTCCCCACCGCCGCGCATCTGGTGTCATGGGCCACGTTCTGCCCGCAAATCCACCAGTCGGCCGGCAAGTCCCGCAGCAAGGCCCGCGGCAAAGGCGACCCCTGGCTGGCCGGTACCGTCGGGCGGATGGTGTTCAGCGCCTCGCACACCGAGACCTTCCTGGGCGCCCGATACCGGCGCCTGGCCCGGCGTCGCGGTAAGCCTAAGGCCATCGTCGCCGTCGGTAACTCAGTGCGGACCGTCGTCTACCACCTGCTCTCGGACGCCGACCTCGACTTCTGCGAGCTCGGACCCGCACACTACGAATCCCGCATCAACAAGCATCGTCGCGCCCGTGATCTGGCCACCCAGCTCCAAGCGCTCACAGGTCAACACATCGTCATCCGCGACGGCAAAGCCATAATCACCGACAAGGCTGCGTAATCGCTACGCACACAACATACCCGGCTTCGCCGGATGCCTTCGGCCTGCCCACTCACCATCCGATTTTCGGGTCAGACGACCCGATCGGTGATCTTGTTGCCGAGCAGACATGTCAACGCGAAATGGCCAAGATAGTTCGTGCCCATGTGCGCCTCGAAACCGTCCGCCGTCCGGGGCAAAGACTGACCCATCACGCCGGCGTTATTTACCAGAACATCAACGGAATCCACGGAGTCGGCGAACCTGCGCACGACTGGTCAAGTCGGCCAGATTCAGATGACACACCTCGACGTTGCCGGCCAACTCGGCCGCAGCCCGCTCGGCCTTGTCACTGGTCCAGGAGGCGATCACCACACTGTGACCGGTCGCGGCCAGGGCCGCAGCGGTGGCTTTCCCGATGCCGCTGCTGTCGCCGGTGACGATAATGCGCATCGAGGTCACCGAGAGTTTCTGGATTCCACTACGGCACCTTCGGCTTGATGTCTTCGATGACCCACTGCGCGTAGTCGAGGTATGCGTTGACGTCGCGTACCGGCGGGATGGGCACGCCGCTCATCGTGACGCCCAACTCTGCGAACCGGCCGAGCTGGTCGATGATTTCCTGGGCGCTCATGCCCGGCCGTTGGGTGGGGTCGTCCATGGCCTCGTGTGCTTCACCGATTTGCGAGCTGCCAAGGCCGTAAAGCACTTCGAACGGGCGCCCGTCGTAGGTCGGCTGGGATTTGATGAAGTCGAGCTTCGCGGGAATGTCTTCAGGTTTGGTCAGCCACGGGAACCATCCGGAGGCGTATCGAGCCGCACGCCGTAGCGCCGGTTCGGCATCCCCGCCGATCCAGATCGGCAGATGGGGCTTCTGAATCGGCTTGGGCTCGAACGCCACGTCCTTGAATGCGACGTACTTGCCCTCGAACTTCGGTGAGTCGCTGGTCCACAGTTCGATGATGGCGGCAAGGTATTCGTCGGCCATGCGTCCCCTCTCGTGGAAGGGCACGCCGAGGATTTTGAATTCTTCTGCGTCCCAACCGACCCCGAACGTCACGGTGATGCGGCCGCCACTCATCCAGTCCGCGGTCGACAATGCCTTGGCCATGATGATCGGGTGCTGCAGCGGTAGTAGCGTGACACTCGAGTTCACCCGAATGCGTTGGGTGGCACCGGCTATGAAGGCTTGCGCGACCGTCGAATGAAAGTAGTGCGGCCCCGACAACTGCACGTGCGCGTTCGGGACGATGAAGTGCTCCGGGATCGGGATCATGTCGTAGCCGAGCTCTTCGGCGCGTTTGGCCATGACGACCTGATCCGCGCCGCCGACGTTGATCTCGAAGGGCTGCGTCAGCGCCTTGACGCGGACCGTGTTCGGCATTGCAAAGGAAAATTTCATGGCGCCCCTTGCCGTTCAGCCTTCAACGGATCTGTTGGTGCACAAGCCAACAGGCCGGCCTTGTTGGGTGGTATGTGTCCCGCATCGACCATCCACCGGATGGTGTCGGCGAACGTTTCTCCGCCCGGGCGGAAGCCGAGACCCGATTTCGCCAAGAAGCGACTCGAGTCGGCCAGCGGCCATTGGGTGTAGATAGCCATTGACTCGGCGGAGATCTGAGTCTCGAATGGCACCAGGCGCTTGATCCGATCCACCGTGGCACCCATTGCGCGCATGAGCCTCGGGGCGACGCGTGGGCTGAAGAGCCGCCGGCCAAGTAGCGATTCCAGGCGCTGACGCAGTTCGTCCCACGGATAGAAGTGGCCCCCGATGATGTAGCGCGCGTTTTCGAAATCACCCGTGGGCGGATGCTCCAACAGCCAGCGGTGCGCCCGCGCCAGATCACGCACATCGACACACTGAAAGCCCGTCGTAGTGCGCGGCAACATCCGTCCAATGAATGTTGCGAGCCCGCGGTTGGCCGCGCTGAGCTTGGGATCGTCGGGCCCGACGACGGCGACCGGGTAGGTGATCTGCACCGGCATGCTCTGCTGCTGAAGCTTGCGGACGTGCTCCTCGCTGTCACGCTTGGACCGCGAATACGCCTCGGACACCTCGGAGAGCGGCGTCGATTCGTCGATATGCGGGGCCCCCGGATGAAACAGCGCGGCGACGCTCGAGACGTACAACAAGCTTTCGATGCCGAGCGCGGATGCGGCCGCGAGCACCGACTGCGTCGCGCCGACGTTCGTGTCATACGTTTGGCGGGCCTTGCGGGGGTCGAGTGATACGGCGGCCGCGGCGTGGAACACGGCGTCACAGCCGTCCATCACACGCTGCACGGCATCCGGGTCGCGGATATCGGCCGTTACGAACCGCTCGATGCGGTGTCCGCCAGACTCGAACCAGCTCCGCGCAGCCGGCTCGTTGCGCACGAGCAACCGCAGCTCGTGGCCCTCCTCAAGCAGGGCCAGCGCAGTGTGGGCGCCAACGAAACCGGTCGCGCCGGTGCAGAAGACCTTCATTTGCGACGGATCTGCATCTCGATGGTTTGCGGACTCAAGACAAGAAGCATGCCTTGGGGCACGCGAAATCTCGGGTCGCGCAGCGTCGTGCGCACCAGCTCATAGGTGAGCTCGGGCCCGTGCGGCCCGATCGCGATCGGTGCCGTCCGGTGCGCCTCACGGATGACGGCGTGGGCTTCGTCGGGGTGTTGGCCGTCCCCGTGGCCGATGGTGGGCAGCCTGGCATCAAAGACGCTGGGGCAGCTCGACCGGATAAGTGTCGCCGTTTGACGAGGATTCATAGCCGGTCCATCTCGCGTGACATGAGTGCGTTCTCTAGGAACGCATAGCGCCGCGGGCAGTGCTGCCGCACCGGTCGGGAGTCAGCCGTCGACGTCCGGAGCATCCACGAGGCCGCCGTGCGGACAGCGTGAACCGCCTCCATCCACCAGCGCGTGGTCGGAGACGGCACGGGTACGGCGGCTGCGGTAGCGAACGCGACCGCATGCTCGGTGATGAGGATGGGCGCTCGGGACACCGCTTCGGGAGTGGCCTCGACGTTCGTTACGACAGCCAAGGTATCGGCGGAGAATTTTGGTGTTGTGATCATTTCGGGCCTCCTTACGGCTTGAGCTTCCATTCCGGTCGCGGCGGAACAGGTGGCGATGCGCCTGGTCAAGCTGCGTAAGAGAAATCGTTGCCCGCTCGCGGCGGGACGACCTGAGTAACCCGTTACTCGAATTGCTCTCTAAGGCAACAAGGCACTTACCTAGTCGCTATTTGGCGGTTCGCCATCGGGCTGGCCGGTGGCAAGGGGCGATTTTCGGCACGTTAGTGGGTTCCTCGTACCGCTGATAGCCGAGCTGAGGTCCGTCATCGTCACACGGCATGCGATATGACGGTGTGGTGTCCGGTCGACTGGGTCCTAGCCGCGGGTTCTCGTCAAAGATCGCGCGGCGAGTAGTTTTGCCTCGGCGATGCGATAAAGGCCGTGCAGGGCTGCCTCCTCGATGCCGACGTACTCGCAGATCATCTCGGGTGCTACACCGGCCTCACGCAGTCTCAGCGCAAGCGAGTAGGGCAAAGGCAGCTTCCGCAGCGCTTGCTCGCGTTCATTGGATTCATCGGCCATTTGACCAGCGTGTATCAGCGCTCGCCGCGTGGACCGAGTAAACGGTTACTCGAAATCGTGGAGTCCGGCCAGGATTTGTACTAAAGCCGCAGGTTATTGGTGGGATTGCGGTTTGTGTCGCGGCAGCAGCGCGGCGAGCTCGTTGCGGCTGCTGGTGCCGGTCTTGGCCATCGCGCGGTAGATGTGGCCCTCGACCGTGCGCGCAGACAACGTGAGGCGCTCGGCGATGGCGGGGCTGGACAACCCCTCACCCAGCAGCATGACGATCTCGCGTTCGCGATCGGTCAGCGGCAACCGCTCGCTGGCCTGACGAAGCGCCGGCGTACTGGCACCGCAATCTTCGGCCAGCGCCTCGGCTCGCGTCGAGCAGCCCAACGCCGATCCGCGCAATCCCTGGCGCCGGTACCCCATGGCCGCGTGCGCGGCCGCATCCACCGCCGCGACCAAATCCCCCATCCGCTCGAATTCGTCAGACACCGCGGCCATTTCGGCGCTATCGCCAGCCTCCAAAGCGGCCGCGAACCGGGCGGCAAGACCGGCACGCGGCCCATCCACCTCGGTCGCGAGTATGGCCAACCGATCGGCCGCGCCGGGATCGCCGAAGCCCACCGCTGTCTGCAACGCCAAGACCTCATGCGCGAGCTGTCCGGCGTCGGCAGCCAGATCGGCGGCCCGGCGCGCGAGGACGAGTGCTTGGCTCAGCGCTCCCTCGGCCGCGGCAACCCAAGCATGTGCCAGCACTAGTTCGGGCTCAAGGAAGGCGAATGCCGGGTGGCGATTTTCGTCTAGCTCCGCCAGGGCTCGTTTGGCCGCGCTCAGCTGCCCGGCCATTGCGAGTGCTTGCGTCAGACTCACCCTGCAACGGAACAGCCAGCCGCCCAGGTCACCAAGGGCCTCCAGGCTGGCGTGGGCCTCGCGCAGCCACCGGAGGGCGGGGTCCACGTTGCCCTGCGCCAGCGCCGCTTGCCCGAGCAGGATGAGGCCACTATGCGGGAACCAACTGTCCTCGCTCTCGCGCCGCGCCTCGAGAGCGACGCGTTCGGCCTCGTGCAGATAGCCCGCGAGCTTCAGGCCAATCATGTGGCGGTAAGCCAGACCCATGCGCATCACCGCGGCATTCGGCGCCCGCGCGGCGGCGGCGTAGCCGCGGGTACTGACCGCGCCGATCTGATCCGCGCAGCCCAGCATCCCGAGACCGCCGACCAGGCCCCAGCTGGCCAGCACCGTTAGATCGTCGGGCAACGACGCCACGGCGAGTGCTTCGGTGGCGGCCTGCACCGCTTGCCGTGGCCGCCCGAGATCGGCGTAGATTGCAGCTCGCGGCGCGGCCAGTAGTTGCCGAGCGCGCGGCTCTTTCAGTTGCCTAACAGTGTCGTCCAGCACTGTCTCGGCGTCGGCCGGCCGACGAAGGGTCCAGAACAGATTGTGTGTCCGTTGCTCGGCGATTTGCACTCGCTCAAGGTCGGTTGTCGCGCGCTCCGCCAGCGTCGCAAGCTCGCGCTCGGCCTCGGCGGCCCGTCCATGCCAAACCAGGCAATAACAATGCATCAGCTGTGACTCCATGCCGCCGCCGGCCTGCACCGCGGCCCGGGCTAGCCGCTCGGCCAGCGGCGTGTCTAGCCCGATCGCAGTCCGGGCGGCCGTCAGGAACAGCTCGGGATCGGGGTCAAGATCGGAGTCCAACATCAACGTCGCGCGGCGCACCACGATTCGTGCCTCGTCACGACGATCACCGGCTGCAAGTTCCTTGGCGACGAGTCCTCTTAGTCGTCGCAGGCGGGTAGGTGGCGCACGTTTTTTGCGCACCTCGCCGTAGAGCGGATGCGCGATCCGTACAGCCACGGCGCCGTCGACCTGCTCGAGGGTGATCAGGCCGCGCACATCGGCCTCCTCGACCGCCGCAGGATTGGTGATCCTGGCGAGCGGCCCCAGCTCAATCGGCTCACCGACAGCGAGCGCATCGATCACGGCGCCGATCGCTGGTGGCAGCGCACCAATTGTTGATTCGATTAGCTCGATCAATGCCGGGGCAACAATCGGCTCGCCACTCCACCGCCAATATCCGTGCTCCTCCACCAGGCGACCGTCGGTTACCTCCTGCTCGACGATGTGGTGCAAGTAGAGTGCGTTGCCGCGTGTGAGCTTCCATAGGCGACTTGTGGTGGCAGGTTCGATGGGTCCTGCCAGAGCCGCGCACAGCAGCGCGGCCATTTCGTCGGCCGACAGTGGCTGCAGGTCCAGACGCTCGAACTGGCCACTTCTCCATACATCGTGTACGGCGGGGGAAATCGGTTCACCGTCGCGAACGGTCAGCAGCACTTTCGCAGCGCGTCGTTGGACGATTTGGTGAAGAACAAAAGCCGACAGATCATCCAGCAGGTGCACATCGTCGATACCGACAACGACCGCGGTACCCCGTGGTGCGGCTGTCAGCGAGTCGATCACGCCACGCACGAGCTGGAGATTGTCCAAACCGGCTGAGGTCCATGCGGCGAAAGCGCCCAGTGGAAGCGCCCGCGCGGATGATGTGGCAACTGCCCGACGAACCTCGAATCTCTTCTTAGCCATCGAGTCGAGCGCCTCACTCGCGAGCCGGCTCTTGCCCACGCCTGCCGCACCGCATACGACGATCCCGGCGGAATCGGGATCCGACATAGCAGCGTCGATTGCCCGCAGTTCCTCTCCTCGGCCGGTCAGCGGCCACCGCAGGTGCACTGATAAAGCGTAGGAGCCGCCGCGACAACTTCGCAGGTTAAACGAATACTTCGACAGCAATGCGCACCGGTGACGATGACGCAGATCTAGACTGCCTCACTGGGCACGCACTGCGGCTCTTTTGAGCGGGGCCAATCGTCGGCTCGTTAGGTTAAGAGGAACGACCGTGTCGGAGTATTCGGTAGTGGTTGTTGGCGCGGGCTTTGCCGGTATATCCGCGGCGTTGAGCCTGCGCGACCGCGGCGTGAAGGTCGTTGTTCTCGACCGTGCCGAGCAGGTGGCTTCATCGTGGCGAATGCGCTATGACGCTCTGAAACTCAACACCGGCAAACAATTCTCCCATTTACCACGGCGCCGATACCCATGCGGCACACCGACATTCCCATCACGAGACCAAGTGGTCGAGCACATCGAAAGGCATGCCGGCGGACTAGACATCCGATGCGCGACCATGGTCCAACGCATCGACCGCCGGCCCGGCGGCTGGCGGCTGCGCACCTCGGCTGGCGATATTGACGCCCGCCACGTCGTTGTCGCGACAGGATACGACCACACTCCGTACATGCCGGAATGGCCTGGGATACACGGGTTTACCGGTGAACTGTTGCACTCGTCGGAATACCGAAACACAACTCGCTACATAGGCAAGCGGGTGCTAGTTGTCGGGTGCGGATCGTCGGGAATGGAGATCGCGCATAATTTGGCCACCGGCGGAACAGCCAAAGTGTGGATGGCGGTGCGCACGCCGCCGAACATCATGCTGCGCAGTGGTCCCGCCGGCCTTCCAGGCGATGTGATCGCGACGCCGCTGTATCACTTCCCGCAGCGGATCGCGGACGAGGTCGCGCGGCGCGCTCGACTCCACGCGATGGGCGACCTGACGCGATACGGTCTACCGATCCCCGACGAGGGACCCTTCTCGCGGGGAGCACGACTCGGTGTCGCGCCAGCGCTCGTCGACATGGACGTGATCAATGCCATCAAGGACGGAGCCATTGAGGTTGTGAAGCCGCCGGAGTCTTTTGACGGCGGCACAGTATCGCTGCTGGACGGCACCCGGTTGCATCCCAATTTCGTGGTCTGCGCGACCGGTTATCGGCGCGCGCTGGAATCACTGGTCGGCCACCTCGGCGTCCTCGACGAGCGTGGGGTGCCGCGGGGCCCCTGCGGGGAATCGGTCGCAGACGGCCTGCGATTCGTGGGGTTCTTGCCTCGTCCATCACAAATCGGCTACACCTGCAAGCGCGCTCGACGCATTGCCAACGAGATCGCGAACAGCCTCGGCTAGCTCACATATTCCCCCCAGATTTGAGGGGTTGGTTGGAACGAAAATTCCGCTTAGGCATCCACAACATGCGCACGACGGGTCGCCTCGATCGCCTCACACACTGCGAGTCAAGACGGAAGACGTGTAAATCTTCGACCTGATAGCGGGACGGTCATCGGCTACACGGCCCACGCATTCCGGGAACGGCCCGGCACCGGCGGTGTCAAAGACCTCATCGAGCACCGCGGACTTTCAGTCAGCCCGCAACCAACTGAGTAGCGCGCCCGCCGAGCATCTCCACCCCTGCGTATAGACGCGCACATGCGCGTTCAGCCTGCGTTGAGGCCCAGCACGCGCTGCTCAAAGAGGTCCGCACCGCGGGCCACTCCGCCGGTGGCGGCGAAGCCCGCCGCGACCCGTTTGGCTCCGTCCGTCATCGTCATCGCTTCTCGCACCTTGGTGCGCAGCCGCGACGGCGACAGTTTGTTGGCGGGTAGGCGGGTACCGCATTGGGCCACTTCAACACGCTGTGCGACCTCGAATTGGTCACGCCCGAACGGGACGACACACACCGGTACCCCGTGAGCCAGCGCCTGTTGAGTCGCGCCCATCCCGCCGTGCGTGACCGCACACACGGCGCGGTCGAGCACGACACGATGTGCGACGAACCCGCACACCGTCGCATTGGGCGACGGCGTGACGTCATCGGGTTGCCTGGCCGGCACCGTGGCGACCACATGGACCGGTTCATTGGCCAATGCGGCCAGCGCGGTCGGAACAAGGTCGGTGTCTGCTTGTTTCTCCGACGAGGTCGTGACCAGGATGATCGGTCGGTCGATCGAGCCCAGCCAGC
>Ga0306920_100011923_pt1 | contig 11777 bp, 9 predicted proteins | sample flu12Cox44000170_FD_204666 | JGI IMG/M metagenome (GOLD analysis project Ga0306920, IMG submission 204666) | Lab enrichment of tropical soil microbial communities from Luquillo Experimental Forest, Puerto Rico - flux4day.12C.oxic.44.000.170 (v2)... | ecosystem: Environmental > Terrestrial >...
CAGGATAGATCGGCGCCGAAAGGGTGATCGTGACCTTCGTCGGCCGCGGCAAAATCGTCCGGTCGCGCAAAAATCGCCGCGTTCCCGCGAGCGATACCGGAATCACCGGCGCTCCCGTAGCTACCGCGCTTCGAAACGCGCCCATCTGGAACGGCCTGACGCCGTCCTCCGGTGTGAAGGTTCCCTCCGGGAACACAAACATCGAATCGCCTTTCCGCAAATACTCCTCCATCTCGTGCACTTGCTTCAGTCTCGATTGCGTGTTGAGCCGGTCGAACGACAGATGCCCCATCTGGTTCAGAAAGGTCCCGATGAAAATCATCTTGTTCACTTCCGTCTTCGCTACGAAGCGGTACGTCACGCCCAACCCCATCATCACCGCCAGCACGTCGAAATAGCTGGCGTGATTCGACGCGTACACCTTCGCGCCCGGCGTATCCAGGTGTTCTTTGCCGACCACCTTGACGCGGATGGCGGTGAGCGCAAACAGCAGCTTCAGCGCTGCCGACGTAAATCGTCCCGCCGCCCGAGGATCTCGGAACAACCGCACCATCCCGCACGTCGGGATAATCCACAAAGCAAAAACCATAATAAAATACGCGCCGTAGATTTTTTCCAGCGCGGTTCGAATTCCGTTCCAGAATCCGTCGATCGCGCCTTTCACATACGATTCCGTCCCGAGCCGCGCAATTTGCACCCACGCCGGCGCTTTCCCCGCCGCTAGCGTCCCCGCCAGATACATTTGCCTGGTCTCTTCCCGCCGCAATTTCCCGCTGGAGGTCTTCGGTATGCTTCCTGGCGGAATCAGCTCCACACGGTCCGGCGGCAGTCCCAATCCCCGCGTCACTTGCTCATTGATCGCCGCCGCGATCGCGCTTTGCTTCCTCTTGTCCGACTCCCGCGATTCCGCGACAATCACCAATTTTTCCGTTCCGGTCTCTCCGCCCTCGACTCCAAACGCCACCACGCAGCCCTTGCGAATCCCTTCCGCCCGCGATGCCAGCTCTTCCACCTCGTGCGGATACACGTTCCGGCCGCCTTTGATGATGATGTCCTTCACGCGGCCGGTGATGTAAATCTCGCCTTCTGCCTGATATGCGCGATCTCCCGAATTCACCCACGGCTCTTCGCCTTCCTTCACCCGCGGGCCACCTTCAAACAACCGGGCTGTCGCTTCTGGATTCCGGTAATACCCGCTCGTCGCCGAAGGTCCGCGAAACCACAAAAATCCTTCGGTCCGCTCCGGCACCTCGTTCCCGTCTTTGTCCGCGATCACCACTTCGTGCCGTGGTATGGGCGGTCCCGAGGACACGAACGAAATGGTATTTTCCTCTTCATCGTCGGTCGGAATGGCGTGGCCCTCCGTCGCGAACGGCTCCCGCTCCACGCGGTCTACCTTCGGGCCCCGGTGCAAGGGCGGCACCGTCACCGCCAGCGACGCTTCCGCCAGCCCATACACCGGCAGCAGGGCCTCGCGCCGGAATCCATACCTCGAATAGCGCTGAATAAACCGGTCCAGCGTCTCCGGATTAACCGGCTCCGCGCCATTCAACACCGCGCGCCACGAGCTCAGGTCCACTCCCTCCATGGCCTTTTCGGGAATCTTCCGCACGCACAACTCAAAGGCAAAATTCGGAGCCGCTGTCAGCGTCGCCTGGTGCTTCGAAACCGCTTGCAGCCAGCGTTCCGGCCGCGTCAAAAACGCCATCGGCGACATGACCACCAGCCGGGTCCCGTACAGCAACATCGTCAGCCACGCGCCGATCAATCCCATGTCGTGATACAACGGCAGCCAGCTCACTCCCACGTCGTTTGGCTGAATGTGCACCGCTTCCGCGATGGCGCGCATGTTCGCCAGCAAATTCGCATGCGTTAGCTGCACACCCTTCGGATCGCCGGTGGATCCCGAAGTGTACTGCAGCAGCGCCAGATCGCTCGCCTTGCGCACGCGGCTCCCGCTCAAGAACGCCGGCAAGGCTCCCGGTGCAGGGGCCGGCTCGTTTTCCGCCGCCTCCAGCAACCTTTCCGCGTCCGCCACCCCGGACAACGACTTCACGCGCGGCTTCAGCAGTTTCGCCACCGCTTCCGCTCGCCGGAACGTCAGTAGCAAACAAACTTCCGCATTATTCAGAATCGCGCCTTGCCTCTCCGCGTATTCTTCAATCCGGTCGGCGCGAAACGGCGGATAAATCGGAACCGGCACTCCGCCCGCCACCAAACTCCCCGCGTAGCAAATAAAAAACTGCCGCGACGTGGGCAGCATCAGCGCGACTCTGCCCCCCGCGGGCACGCCGCGTCGCGCCAATTCTTCCGCACATTTCTGCGCCGCCGCGTACAACTCCCCGAACGTCATGGTGTACCGGTGTTCGCCCCGCTCATCCTCTTCGGTGATGAGCAGGTGGGTGCGGTCCGCGTCATGTACTCCGCGCTGCCGGATCACGTCCACCAGCGTTTCCACTTTTTCCGGTATCTTTTCGGCGGCTTCCTGGCTGCGCTGCTCCAAGGTCGCTGCCGCGCGCAATGCCGAAAACTCTTGCGCTGCCGCGGGCACCGCCGCTCCCGGTGCGCTCACGATCGCGTGGATCAGCTCCTCGGGTGAGCTCGCTTCGGTGGCCAGCGTGTCTGGCAGTCGCACGCCAAACGCGTCTTCCAGCCGCGTCAGCAACTCCACGCGTTCGAGGCTGCCCAATCCCAAATCGCGGTCCAGGTGCGACTTCTCGTTGAGCTCCGATACCGCGCCGTGGCTGCCCAGTTCTTCGAGCAGTTCCCGCATCACCTCCAAGACGCGTTCGCGTACGCCAGGCAGGTCCAGTTGTGTGGAGGTTGTAGCCAAGATTCTTGTAGCGCGGGGGCAGGTCTTCGAGCCCCGCGGCCTCTCTCCGGCGGCTTCGCGTGAGGCTAACACGGGCCGCACCGATTTTCCATCCTGCGGAGCGTCGAATTGCCTCTAAGGCTACCCGGTGCGCCGCCTCTTTGGCGGCTTTCCTTAGCGCGTACCGGTCCGAAGCGGCGTCACGCCCCTTGCTTCTTCGCTGCATACTCCGGCGGCATCAACGTCGTCGACAGATCCACGCCCGTCAGATCCGCGTTGCGGATGTTGGTCTCCCGCAATATCGCTATGCCCATGTCGGCACCCTGAAACTTCGCTCCATCCACGTTGGCATCGCGAAAATTGGCGTTCCGCAGCAAGGCCTTCTGAAAATTCGCATTGCTCAGATCGCACCGGAAAAACTCCACACCGCTAGCCTGTGCCTCCGTCAGATCCGCTCCCGGCAGGTGTGCCTCGGTCATATCGGTGTTCCGCAGGTCCGCCTTCCGGAGCCGCGCCCCGCTGAAATCTGCACCCGGCAAACGCGCCCCGCGCAAATCGCTGCCCTCCAGGTTCGCGTTCCGCAAAATCGCGCCCGCCAGATTCAATTGGCTCAAGTCCGCTCCCGACAAATCCGCGCCCGTCAAGTCCGCCCGCGTGCCACCCTCTTTGCTGGCCCAATACCGTTCGTGCGCATCCAGAATCTCCGTCAGCTTCTTGCCGTGGTGTTTCAGGCTTTTCAGCTTACGCAGTCCCATAGTCCGTCCTTTCCCTGTCCTCAACCTTTATTTTACCGAATCCCCGCGGTTTTATGACCAGCAACCAGGGTAGCCGTCCCAGGGAGCGCAGCGGGGACGTTTTCCGCTTGAGCCCCCTGGCGCCCCCCTGCAATCCCCTTCGCTTCGGAGTATCCTATTTCTTGCTGGCTGGCTCGCCCTCAGGACCAAACGATGCGTTATTTACTGGTACTGGCTTTGGCTGTCTCTTTCGCCGTTCCCGGCCGTGCGCAGGAAGACGAAATCGTCGCCAATATCGCCGGCGGCCGTGTCCTCATTCACGTCAGCAGCGACGGCATCGTCTTCGGTGTCATTGATCATCCCCTCGAAGCCAAGTCCGTGCCTCCCCGCGTGGCCGCGATCGGCCCCACGCATGTGGGTGTCTTCTTCGGCGCTTCGGAATGGCAAATTCCCGCGCAGCCCCGGCCCATCCGCCTCGATCGCGAAGTCGGCGACCTGCGCTCGAACAACGCGCAAGCCTACCAGCCTCCCGGCTCCGGTGATCCCGATCTCGAACTGATCGGTATCGGCTTCCTTGAAAAGCTCCGTCCGCTGGTCTCACAACTTCACAACAAGCTCGATCTCAAGCCCGAGGAGCCCCTTTTCGAGATCGTCCTCATCGGCTATGCCCCCAAGATGTACGGCCCCGAGGTCTGGCTCATCGACTACGGTGCCGAGCAACAGTCGGTCGGCAGCCGCGCCGATTACTGGCAAACGCACCTGCTTCGCCCGCGCTTTACGCAGCTCTACCCGCCCGAAAAACACCAGGCCAAAACGCTTCTCGAAGTCCGTTTTCCTGAAGACTTGCAGGCGGTCCCTCTTCTCGGCTTGCTGCAGCAGAACGATCCCCGGCTCACCCAAGTTCGCAACTCCGACCCCCGCTTCGCCAAGCTCGTCGAGGCCATCGACCGCGGCCAAGCCAACAAAGTCCCCACGCCAGCCGCCGCCGATTTCCTGCGGGCTGCGCTGCCGCTGATCGCCAACGGCGCCCTGTTTTGTGAGGGAAAAATAGAAGAAGCCGGCGGCTTCGACTGGATCGTTCCCCCTGCAGAACCGGTCGAGCACCAGCGCGCTCAGGACAAAACCGGCGGCAAAGAACGTCCCGCCGACGCCCCCACTCTCGTCCGCAAACCCCAGCCCCAACCTTAGTTCATCGCTCCCGATTCTTGCGAGCCGACGCCGCAGACAGCCTCCGCCGCGAGTGCCACTGCAATCTCATCCCCCTGCCGCACCGTTCCCCCGGTTAGCACGCGGCACATCATCCCGCGCCGACCCACCAGCGCCGCCAGCAATCCCGGCCGGATCGCCTCCATCAATTCACACGGTTCGCACACCACGCTCACTTCCAGCTCCACCTCTCCCACGCGCAATCTCTGTCCGGATTTCAAGGCGTTCACGGCCAGGCCTTCCGTGGTTATGTTCTCTCGGAGCATTCCCGGCGTGAGGTGCATGGCTCGCAGGGTCTCCATGTCCACCAAAAGCACCTGCCGCTTCCCTCCAGGCCGCGCATGAGCGCACCCGGCGAACCCGTGATTCTCGACCGCCGGCGCTTCGCATAACTCTTCCATGCCCGTATGTTTCTGTGGCGACCGAAACAGATGCATCACTTTTCCCATAGCGATTCTCAGTCCCCCGCTGCGGAGTTCTGCCGCGCTGGTTGCCCGATGTCGCGACGGTACTGCATGCCCTCAAAGCGAATCTTCCTCGCGGCCTGGTAGGCCTTGTCGAGCGCGCTGCCCAGCGCATTTCCGCTGGCAGTCACGCCCAACACGCGCCCGCCGCTCGTCACGATCTTCTCGCCCACTCGTTTGGTTCCCGCGTGCAACACCTTCACATCCGCAATCGCTTCGGCCTCTTCCAGTCCGCGAATCTCTTTCCCGGTTTCGAATTTCCCGGGGTATCCCCCCGACGCCAGCACCACGCACGCGCTCGCGCCCGGCTTCCACTTCAGTTTTTCCGGCTCGAGCCTCCCCTTCGCCACGTCCATCATCGCTTCCGCCAGATCGAAGTCCATTCGCGCCGCGATGGCCTGCGTCTCGGGATCGCCCAGCCGGCAATTAAACTCCAGCACCTTCGGCCCACTTTGGGTCAGCATCAATCCGATGTACAAGAATCCCTGATACTGGATGGCTTCCGCTTCCAATGCGCGCACGGTGGGCTCCACAACCGTCTTGGTGATGGTCTGCCGCAAATCCGCCGGCAGCAATTCATCCGACGAGTACGCCCCCATCCCCCCGGTGTTGGGCCCCTCGTTGTTTTCGAACGCTCGCTTGTGGTCGCGTGTGGGAACCAGCGCCGCATGCCTCGTTCCGTCCATCAACAGAATGAACGACAACTCCTGGCCCTCCAGGGCCTCCTCCAACAGCACGCGGCTTCCCGCTGGCCCCAGTTCGTTCTTTTCCATCACCCGTTCGATGAAATCTGTCGCCGCGTCCGGATTGGCCGCCACGCACACGCCTTTCCCTGCACACAATCCGTCCGCCTTGATCACCACCGGCCAATCCACCGCGCACAATGCGCTATACGCCCCGCCCGCCGAATCGTAGTGCCCGTACATCACCGCCGTCGGAATATGGTTGCGCTGCAAAAATTCCTTCGTGAATATTTTGCTGCCTTCCAGTTGCGCCGCGTCCCCGGATGGCCCCACGATCGGCCACCCGCGATGCGAAAATTCGTCTACCAGGCCATTTACCAGCGGCAATTCCGGCCCAACCACCGTCAAATCCGGCTTGTATTGTTCTGCCCACGCCGTAAGTGCGGCTACGCCTCCGGCTTCTAGCGCAACGCACTCCGCCTCCCCGGCAATTCCGCCATTTCCCGGAGCACACCACACCTTCTCGACCGCCGCGCTCTCCCGCAGCTTCCACACCAGCGCGTGTTCCCGCGCCCCGCCACCGATCACCAGAACTTTCATTTGTTCAGATCGCCTCACACAATCAGGTCTTCGAACAATAGTCCGCGACGCCAGAGGTGTCAACGCACCCAACCTTTGCGCCCTTTACGCAGGTCCAAAATCCCCGGCGGGCGCCGCCGCAATGACCCGCCATTTTCCGCCCCGGCTTTGCGAAAACCACATTTCACGGTACAAAATACCCGGCCATGCACCGTCACAAAGCGAGTCGCACCGCCCAATACATGGCCTACTTTCGCGCCCTCGAATCCGCGCGCTCGCCACAACGCCGGCTCTTCTACGATCCCTTTGCGCCGTACTTCCTCGGCGCGGTCCTTCGCGGGGCCGCTCGGATCGCACGCCTTCCGCTCGCCGCGCCGCTGGTCGAGCGCTACACCGATTTGCGCTTGCCCGGCGCGCGAACCTCCGCTATCGCCCGCACCAAACTCATCGACGACTCCCTTCGCGATGCTCTCGCTTCCGGAATCACCCAGGTCGTGATTCTTGGCGCCGGCTTCGACTGCCGCGCGTACCGGCTTTCCGAGCTCCACCGCACGGTCGTCTTCGAGATCGATCATCCCGCCACGCTCGCCGTCAAACTGGATTGCCTTCATCAAGCCCTTCCGAAAATTCCCGACAACGTCCGCTACGTTGAGATCGACTTCCTGCACCAGTCTCTGCCCGAAGTTTTGTCCCGGGCGCGTTTCGACCCCTCCCGCGCCGCCTTTTTCATCTGGGAAGGTGTCACCCAATACCTGGCTGCGGACGCCGTCGATTCCGTCCTCGCGTTTGTTGCGGCCTCAGCTCCCGCCACCCGGCTCATGTTCACTTACGTCCATGGAGGCATGCTCGACGGCTCTACAGGCTTCAAGGCCGCTCGGCGACTTCTGCGTGGCTACGCCGGACTGGGTGAGCCCTGGATTTTTGGCTTGCGTCCAGACCGGGTCGGAGAATTTCTCAGTGCGCGCGGCTTATCGTTCGAACACGACTGGAGCGCCGACGAGTACCGCCGATTGTCCTATGGGAGCACTGCGGATCAAATGAAGGGATACGAGTTCTATCACACCGTCCTTGCGACGAAACCGTAGAAGGCATACGGTGTTAATGCGCTAACCGTTAACATGTACTTTAGCGGTTATGGGAGCCGGATCCGGGAATTGCACTATACTTCCGCGTTGCTCATGGCGCGAATCGGTATGGTTACTCCCGCGGCGGCGTCCGACGACGCCAGCATATGGCATCGTCCGTCAAAAATCCCGCCGGGGTCAATGACCATGCACGGCGAATGCACTTCCCCGGTGACCACACCCTTGGCCTGAATCTCGACTCTGCCCTTCGCGAATATGACGCCATCGAAGCGGCCGGAAATCACCACGCGATTCCCTTCAATCTGGCCCTCCACCTTGGCGTTCTCGCCGAGCACCACCGTCTGCTCCGAGATAATGTTGCCCTTCACGTTTCCGTCAATGCGAAAAGTTCCTTTCAGCGTGAGCGTGCCTTCGAGCAACACTCCCTGATCAATGAAGCCGGTCCATTCTTCACTCAGACCGTTTTTCGATGCCCCGGGCCATTTCCATGCCATGAAACATTTCCCCCAAGACCGCTTACTTTCCAATGTAACTTGACCCCGCGGGATGTCAACGCTGCCAAGCAAGCTTGTTGTCGAATGCAATCCCTGAACGAACGTGCAGGAATATGCTTTTGGGCGGAACGCTTGGCCGCGTCCACCCGCAAACCGACCTTCAACGGGGATTTTCCGAGGAAACTGCTGCTCGACGTCAGGATGATATTACTTCATCAACCGGTCGTAAATGCTCATCAACTGCCCGTCGTCATAATATTCCAGCACCAACTGCCCTGGCCGGACGCGCGTCCTCTGCCGCAACAACACTTTCGTCCCAAGATGCCGCTGCAACTCTTCGAGCGCCTCGCGAATGTTCGGGTCCACCTGCGTTTCCACCTGCATGCGCGCGCTGCGCGCACGGCGGGACGACAATCGCTCGATCTGCCGCACCGTCAACCCGCCGCGCGCCGCCCGCTGCGCATAACGCATCCGCAGCTGCGGATCGGACACCGCGAGCAAGGCCCGTCCATGACCCGCCGTGAGCTTTCCTTCCTCAATCCAATCCTGAATCGTCGGCTCCAGCTTGAGCAGACGGATCGCATTCGCTACCGTGGCGCGATCTTTCCCGGTGCGCTCCGCAACGGCTTCCTGCGTGACATTGAACTCATCCATAAGCCGCTCGAACGCCCGCGCTTGCTCGATGGCGTTCAGATCTTCGCGTTGAATATTTTCGACGAGCGTCATTTCGAGCGCCAGTTCGTCGGGAACCTGCCGCACGATCGCCGTCACGCTCTTCAGTCCGGCGCGCTGCGCAGCCCTCCATCGCCGTTCTCCGGCAATCAACTCAAATTTCTTCCCGATTTGCCGCACGACCAGCGGTTGAATGATCCCGCTCGCCTGGATCGATCGTGCCAGCTCCTCGAGGGCTTCCTCACGAAATCGCGTACGCGGCTGGTACGGACTGGGCTCGAGCAGATCGATGTCGATTTGCAGTGGCCCTGAAGAGGCCATCGGCGCTGGGCCTGGCGGTGTGGGCGCACTCGTCACACCCGTTGCGGGCGCCGGCATGCCTACCGGACGATTTCCCTCGCCTTCATGGACTGGAACCTGCGGTTCAGGCTCCCGAATGAGCGCTCCGAGCCCCCGCCCCAACGCGTTTCTCGGCATTAGCAATTACCTCCTGAGCCAGTTGCGTATAACCCTCTGCACCCTTGCTGTGTATATCATAGAAAATAATAGGCTTACCAAAGCTCGGCGCCTCCGCCAAACGCACGTTCCTCGGAATCAGGCTCTGAAACACCTGCGAACCGAAGAAACTACGCAAGTCCGTGGCTACCTGCCGCGACAGGGTCGTGCGTTCGTCATACATGGTTAACAGAATTCCTTCGATCTCGAGACTCGGATTCAGCGTCCGCCGAATTCTCATCAGTGTATCGAGCAGTTCGGAAACTCCCTCGAGAGCCAGGTACTCGCATTGAATCGGAACCATTACCGAATCGGCAGCTACCAGCGCATTCAAGGTGAGCAAATCCAGGGCAGGCGGGCAATCCAGAATGATAAATCTGTATTTCTCGCGCAATAGTTCGAGGAAGGCCTGTAGTTTGTACTCGCGACTCTCGGCCGAAACCAATTCTACGGCAGCTCCGGCGAGATTTTTGTCCGCAGGTATGACATCCAGGCCTTCGACTTGCGATTTCTGCACAATTCGCTCGAATGGCTCGCCCATGATCAGAGCGTGGTACATCGTCCGCCGGGAGGGATCCTTCGGGAAGCCGATTGCGGCGGTCGCGTTGGCCTGAGAATCACAATCGAGAAGTAATGTGGGTTGTTCAGCGGCGGCGAGGCAAGCAGCCAAATTGACTGCCGTAGTGGTCTTTCCGACGCCGCCTTTTTGGTTGGCTACAGCGATGACCCTAGCCAAGCGCACTTTCCCCCAAACGAAGCAAACGTAGCAGACGCCTTGTCGGGAACGCAAGTTGTTTCACGTGAAACAGAGCACTTAAATTCTGAGGTTGTGGATTTTTATCGAATGCCGCCCAGAACTCTTCCGGAATAACGACAATGGACATGTTCCACGTGAAACATCATCCCTCATCTCGCTGCATTTGAGGAGTTTGCGAGTAACCAACCGGAGAACTGGCTAACAACGGAATCCCGGAGGAACTGTCGGCTGCTTGTTCCACGTGAAACATCACAAGACCGGGACTTGCTTTGGACAGGACCGTTCCACGTGGAACATGAGAGAAAGGCATTGATGGAACGTCGGCCCACGCTTTTGTCGGATCGTTCCACGTGGAACGATCTTCTTCACGGGTGCGGGTTCCAATTTGACGAAAGAGGGAAGAATCGCCTAGGAATGCGGCTCTATTGTCGGTCCGCCGACAATTTGCTTGTTTGTCCCGTTTAGAATATACCGCCGCAACGACTGAGGTACTAAAATCGGTTCGGTCCACTCCCAATCTGCCGCCTTTCTCACCTCGTCGACATCCCGCCCGCCGATCCACAGCAAAAGTCGGCGCGCCGACAACTGTTCCGAGGCCGCCCATTTCAGAAACGGGCCGAACTCTCCGACCGCGCGCGAGCAGACGAAATCGATCGGCGCAAGTTCTTCGCTTAACTCCTCATATCGGCTGATGAGCACCTTCGTATTCGTAAGTTCGAGCTCGCGACTCACTTCCGCGAGAAAAGTACCTTTCTTGATGTTCGATTCGACGAGGAACAACTCGATTTCAGGACGCGAAATTTTCAGGGCAATCCCCGGAAAGCCTGGGCCGGATCCAATGTCGGCAAGCCGGCCTCTCTCGATTTTTCCGGCCACCGCTCCAAACATCGACTCGCAGAAGTGGCGATGCAGGATCTCCAGAGGATCGCGAATCGCGGTCAGATTCAGTTTCTCATTCCATTGCAACAACATCTGCATATATCGTTGAATTTGAGATACTTGTACGTCATCGAGCGCGATCTGAAATTCACCGAGGGCGCGACGAATCACCTCGCCCGAAAGCGGCTTCGCTGTTTCTGTTACCATAAGGCTAACTGTACCATAAGTATTTGAATCTAAAGTCTTTACTCTTTCTCCGGGGTGCCAGTCGGTGCCGGACTGGCCAGAAACCTGGGTCCCGCCACCCCCGCTGTCACATCCACCGCCGCGTGCCACACCATCACTGGAAGCAAGCTATTGAAAACAAGGCGGCTAACTGCGAACAAGAGTCCCAGAATGCCGGTACCTGCAATGCCGCTCTTTCCCTGATAGCTGTGGGCCAGCCCGAACAAAGCCGAGGAAATCACGATCACACCCCACAGTGGCGCACCTGCTCGGCTCAACGCCGCCATGGCAAAGCCACGGTACAAGAACTCTTCGCATACTCCAGCGGTCACCGCCAGCGCGCAATAGGGGGCAAATTCGACCGGCGAGTGCGGCAACAAACGCTCCGCGAGTTTCCGCATCAGCTCGCTCGCCGGGCCGAAGATCTGTCCCACGCGGCGCAGATTAAACCACTGAAACGTCGAGAGCGCTGCCGCGCCGAGCAAGCTTAGGAGCACCAGCAGAACATCGACACGCCGGGCCAAGCCGAGCTCTGCCGTAGTCAACCCACGTGCCAGTGCGCGCCACGCCACCAATCCAAGCAATAGCCATTGAAACGTTATGGTCGCACCGTAGAGCGCGAGTTTTTCTTTCCTCCCGACCACCGGCCTGGCCAACAGGTGTTTCAGTCGCTCGCGACCGCGCCACGGAAT
>Ga0306920_100011924_pt1 | contig 11777 bp, 9 predicted proteins | sample flu12Cox44000170_FD_204666 | JGI IMG/M metagenome (GOLD analysis project Ga0306920, IMG submission 204666) | Lab enrichment of tropical soil microbial communities from Luquillo Experimental Forest, Puerto Rico - flux4day.12C.oxic.44.000.170 (v2)... | ecosystem: Environmental > Terrestrial >...
CATCTGTCGCACATTGCCCCGGTAGCCAAGGCGAGCGTTTGCGGCTTTGGTATCGCGGGGTACGCGCTCGCAATCGAAGGACTGGCGACCATTGTGGCCGCGCAGGCGCAAGAGCCCACGCGATGAGCGGTGCGCGCAAGTCGAAAGATGCCAACAGGCAGAAGCCTGCGATTGATTACGATCTCATTCGCGGGTTGGCGCAGCTCCTTGAGGAGACCGGCCTCACCGAGATCGAGATCGAGCACGATGGGGGCCGCGTACGCGTCGCACGCCAGGTGCATGCGCTTGCCGCGCCGAGCCACGTTCCGCCGAGCGCGCCCATCGAGACAGCCACACGCGCCGTCGACACCGCGGCAATCGATCCCGCAAAGCATCCGGGTGTGGTCACCTCGCCCATGGTGGGTACCGCCTATCTCGCGCCGGAGCCCGGCGCGCGACCTTTCGTCGAGGTCGGCAGCCGTGTGCAGGTCGGCGACACGCTGCTCATCGTCGAAGCGATGAAAACGATGAATCAGATCCCTACCCCGCGCGCGGGAACCGTGATTCAGATCCTGGTCGAAGATGGTCAGCCGGTCGAGTTCGGCGAGCCGTTGATGATCATCGAATAATGTTCGATAAGATCCTGATCGCAAATCGCGGCGAGATAGCGCTGCGCGTGCTGCGTGCCTGCAAGGAGCTAGGCGTCGCCTCGGTCGCCGTGCATTCGACCGCCGACGCGGATGCCATGCATGTGCGACTTGCTGACGAGAGCGTGTGCGTCGGCCCGCCCCCGGCCCGCGACAGCTATCTCAACATTCCCGCCCTGCTGGCCGCGTGCGAGATCACCGGCGCCGACGCAGTGCACCCGGGGTACGGTTTTCTTTCCGAGAACGCGCGCTTTGCGGAGATCCTGCAGGAGCACAACATCCACTTCATCGGGCCGAAGTCCCAGCATATTCGTCTGATGGGGGACAAGATCGAAGCCAAGCGAACGGCGCAACGGCTGGGAATCCCGGTGGTACCCGGCTCGGATGGACCGGTCAAAACCGAGCAGGATGCCGCTGAGGTGGCGCAGTCGATCGGATTTCCGGTGTTGGTCAAAGCGGCGGCGGGCGGGGGCGGGCGCGGCATGAAGGTCGCGCACAGACCAGAGGAGCTTGCCACGACGCTCGCAATCGCACGCTCCGAGTCCAAGGCAGCCTTCGGTGACGACGCGGTCTATATCGAGAAATATCTAGCCCGGCCACGGCACATCGAGATCCAGGTGATGGGCGACGGGCATGGCAAGGCCATTCACCTCGGCGAGCGCGATTGCTCCTTGCAGCGCCGCTACCAGAAGCTCTGGGAGGAGGGCCCCTCCCCCGCCCTCAATGAAAGCTCGCGCTACTTGATTGGCGAAATCGCCGCCGCGGCCATGCGAGAACTGCAATATCTCGGTGTTGGCACGATCGAGTTCCTGTACGAGAATGGTAGTTTCTACTTCATTGAGATGAACACTCGCATCCAGGTCGAGCATCCGGTGACCGAGATGATCACGGACATCGACCTCGTGCTCGAGCAAATCCGCGTCGCCGCTGGCGGCGATCTGGAGCTCGCGCAAGACGACGTGGAGTTCCATGGACATGCCATCGAATGCCGCATCAATGCGGAAAATCCCATCTCGTTTCGCGCCTCCCCCGGCAAGATCGTGCATTATCACACCCCTGGCGGGCTCGGCGTGCGCGTCGATTCGGCCGTCTATCACGGCTATTCCATCCCGCCCTTCTACGATTCGCTCGTCGGCAAGCTCATCGTGCACGGCAAAACGCGTGGCGAATGCCTAATGCGGCTCAAGCGTGCACTTGACGAGTTCGTCATCGACGGGGTCGAGACCACGCTGCCGCTATTCCGCGCGCTGGTGCGAGAAAAGGAAATCATCGACGGGGATTATCATATCCACTGGCTCGAAGAGTTCCTGGGCCGCGGCGGAATGAACGAGTAGCAAATGGCGAACCGCGAATCGGGTCTGATCGAGATCACGCCGGAAGTGCTGCTCAAAGCCTATGCCTGCGGCATCTTTCCTATGGCGGAAAGCGCCGATGATCCTGCCTTGTTCTGGATTGAGCCGGAGAAACGAGGGGTAATTCCGCTCGATCGCTTTCACATCCCGGCGCGACTGGTCCGCACAGTGCGTTCGGATCGCTTCACCGTTACCGTTGATCACGATTTCGATGCCGTCCTCAACGGCTGTGCCCAACCCTGGCCGGGCCGGCCCCGCACCTGGATCAACAGCCGCATCCGCGTCCTCTACCGCAAGCTCTACGAGCGCCGGCACTGCCATAGCCTAGAGGTCTATGCCGGCCGCGAGCTGGTCGGGGGGCTCTATGGAGTGACGCTAGGCCGTGCCTTTTTCGGTGAGAGCATGTTTCATCGCATGCGCGACGCGTCCAAGGTGGCCCTCGTGCATCTGGTTGCCCGGCTCAAGGCCGGCGGCTTCAGGCTGTTGGACACTCAATTCGTCACCGATCATCTCGAGACATTCGGCGCGATCGAGGTGCCGCGGCGGCAATATCATAAGCTGTTGGAAGCGGCCTTAGTGGGCGAAGGCAATTTCGCCGCGCTTGACATGCAGCAGCCGATCACCGGCGCGCAAGCGCTTGCTCAGCTTGGGCGCGCTTAGCTGACGTGCGGCCCGCGCATTTCCATCAGCGCGGCTTCGATGCGCCTCCAGGTCTGCGCCTGCTCGTTGTCGCCCTGCGCTTCTCTTCGAAAGCGCGGGCTTTCTGGGCCGCTTCAACGATCGCCTGCAGTCCTCGCGCCTCGAGAAGCTGGCGCGCATAGTCGTGCACATCGGTGATTTGCATGGCACCGGCTCCTCTTTCCCGCATCCCACAACCCCCATGCTGGGCTAGAAGTTCCCGACTTAGCGGTAGATGAAGGGCGGGCTCACTCAGGCCGCGTCCACCGTAATGCGCCGCGTCGGTCTCTGGCGTATTCGCTTGCGCTAATCCGCCTATGATCTGGGGCAGCTCATGGACTTCGGCATCCAGTTCTTTCCAGCAGTCGGTCCCCAGCAGAAGCCCGCGGACCAGTATTGGTGCGAGGCCCTGGAGCTCACGCAACTCGGCGAGCAGCTGGGCTTCTCCAACGTTCGAACGGTCGAGCATTACCTCTCGCCTTATGGCGGCTATAGCCCTGACCCGCTCGTGTTTCTGAGCGCGGCCGCAGCGCGCACCAGGACGATACGGCTTGTCACCGGGGCGGTGCTCCCGGTGTTCAATCATCCGCTCAAGCTCGCGGGACAGATCGGCATGGTGGATGCAATCTCGGCTGGCCGTCTGGAGGTCGGCTTTGCGCGCGCCTTCCTGCCGCATGAATTTGCTCGCTTCGGCATCTCCATGGATGAGAGTCGTGCCAGGTTCGACGAGGGCCTGGAGCAGGTGCGGCGCCTGCTGGAAGAGGAGCACGTCACCGTGCGTGGGCGCTTCCATAGCTTTGAAGACGCCACCTCGCTGCCCCGACCAACGCAGAAGCCGAGGCCGCCATTCTGGATCGCCGCTCTGTCCAGCCGGGAATCCTTCGAAAAGGCCGGCATGCTCGGGCACAGCATCCCGCTTGGCGGCGCGCATATGACAAGCCTTCTGCAGGCCTATCGCGAATCCTGGAAAGCAGCTGGGCATCCCGGTCGTGGCAAGGTGATGCTCGCATTCCACATGTATTGCGCCGAGACGCGGGAAAGGGCAGCGGCGGTCGCTCGCGAGCCGCTCAATCAATATCTCAGGTCGATCGTTGAGGCAGCGTCGGGATGGCTGACTGGGGTATCCTCACGCGATTATCCCAATTACCAGAAAACGATCGAGCTGCTCGCGGCGGAGACTTTCGAGTCGCAAGTGCAAAAAGGCGCGGCCTGGGTCGGAACACCGGACGACATCCGCAACGCAATCGCGGCTTATGTAGACGAAGTCGGCGGCTTCGAATGCGCGTCGCTCCAAGTGAATTTTGGAATGATTGGCTTGAGTGATGCCAAGGATTCCATGCATTTGTTTGCCAGCGAAGTCACGCCGTGCTTTGCCGGGCCATCGTAGGGGCGGTCCTCGTGGCCGGCCTGTACCGGGGCGCCCACGAGGGGCGCCCCTACGGATTTGGCTCGGCGATTTTTCAGCAAAAGGCCGGAACCAAGGGGGCTCGCGAAAGTTCCGAAGCTGAACATCTAGCCGGTCGTGTGATGGGAGGTCGTGATGAGCCAGGATGATCGACCGCGTAATTATAGGGTTCGCCGCATTGTATTTGTACTTCTTCGCCTGATGCAGGAAGTGCACGGTGGCGTTTCACATTGAAGACTATGCCCTGATAGGGGACTGTGAAACTGCCGCGCTCGTCGCACGCGACGGATCGATCGACTGGCTCTGCCTTCCGCGATTTGATTCCGACAGCTGCTTTGCCGCGCTGCTCGGGAAACCCGAGAACGGGCGCTGGCTGATTGCTCCCGACGAAGCCGCGCAGGTATCCCGGCAATACAGAGGCGATACACTCGTTCTGGAAACGACCTTTGCGACGCGCGAAGGGCGCGTGCTCCTCCTCGATTTCATGCCTCCCATGGGGGAAGGGTGCGAGCTCGTGCGCATCGTCATAGGGCTCGAGGGTCTTGTGCGCATGCACAGCGAGCTCATCATCAGGTTCGATTACGGTTCCACTATCCCGTGGGTTACCCGGCTGGATGAGGTCACGTTGCGTGCGGTAGCGGGCCCGCAAATGCTGCTGCTGAAGACACCTGCTCCGCTGCGCGGCCAAGAGATGACCACGGTCAGCGAGTTCGCTGTCGAGCCGGACCAGCAAGTGCCATTCGTTTTGTCTCATGCGCAATCACATCTGCCGCCGCCATCGCTACCCGATCCTTTCACGGCCCTGGAGAATACGGAGCGGTTTTGGCGTGACTGGTCGAAAACATGCAAAGAGGCCGGTCCGTGGTCGAAGGCGGTCCGTCGCTCGCTGATCACGTTGAAGGCGCTCACGTTTGCACCAACCGGCGGCATGGTCGCGGCGCCCACAACGTCGTTGCCGGAGCGGATCGGCGGAGAACGCAATTGGGATTACCGCTTCTGTTGGGTGCGCGACGCGACATTAACCCTGCTCGCCCTTATGGGCGCGGGTTACTTCGAGGAGGCCAGCGCGTGGCGTGACTGGTTGCTGCGGGCGGCGGCAGGCAGTCCGGAGCAATTGCAAATCATGTACGGCATCGCCGGCGAACGCCGACTGTGGGAATGGGAAGTACCATGGCTGGACGGATATGAAGCTTCCCGACCGGTGCGCATCGGCAATGCAGCGCACGCCCAATTGCAGCTTGACGTCTTCGGGGAGCTCATGGATGCGCTGTATCACGGGCGGCGCGGAGGCCTGTCAGAGGACGAGCCCGCCTGGGCGGTCCAGCTCGCCATCCTCGATCACCTGGAAAAGGTGTGGCGGCAGCCCGATAACGGACTCTGGGAATCGCGTGGCCCGCTCCAGCACTTCACGTATTCGAAGATGATGGCGTGGGTCGCGTTCGACCGCGGCATCAAGATCGCGCAGGAATTCAAGCAGTCCGGACCCATTGAGCGCTGGAAAGCAGTGCGCGCGGAAATCCACGAACAGGTTTGCCGCAATGGATTCGACGTTGACCTCAATTCCTTTGTCCAAGCCTATGGATCGAAAGAGCCTGATGCGAGTCTATTATTGATTCCCGCGATCGGCTTCCTGCCGGCCAGCGATCCGCGCGTGCGGGGGACAGTCGAAGCCATCGAGCGTCACCTCCTCATCGACGGCCTTGTGCATCGCTATCGCACCAGCAAATCGGAGGATGACCTGCCGCCGGGAGAAGGTGCCTTCCTTGCCTGCAGCTTCTGGCTTGCCGATGCCTATTGTCTGCTTGGCCGTCATGAGGAAGCGGAACAACTATTCGAGCGATTGCTCAAGTTAAGCAATGACGTCGGACTGCTTGCGGAAGAATACGACCCGCAGCGGGGGCGCATGTTGGGCAATTTTCCCCAAGCATTTTCCCATATTGCGCTGGTCAATACGGCGCATAACCTCTGTCGTGATGAAAAACCCTCCGAGCGGCGCGCGGGTTGACAAAAGCTCCATTGTCCGACAGGCGAAGGGAACGCAAACCCCATTGGCAGGTTTATACCTCAGCGGGGTTTCTCACATTCGCGTCGGTGGATACCTTTTGGCAGGAAAGGCCCTTCCATGACCGCCCAACCCGCTTCCACCCCCGAGCGCAGCCAGCACGCACCGAATACGCGCCTAGAGCCGGCAGATGATGCCTTGTGCATCAACACCATTCGCACGTTGGCCATAGATGCCGTGCAAAAGGCGAATTCGGGCCATGCCGGCGCGCCGATGGGGCTGGCACCGGTTGCCTACACGCTATGGCAGGATTTCCTGCGTTACGATCCCGCCGATCCACTTTGGCCCAATCGCGACCGCTTCGTGCTGTCTGCGGGGCATGCCTCCATGCTGCTCTATGCGCTATTGCACCTCTCGGGAGTGCGCCGCGTGCGCGCAGAGAAAACTACCGATGCGCCGGCGGTCGGGCTCGATGACATCAAGCGATTTCGCCAGATCGACAGCGTCACGCCAGGTCACCCGGAGTACGGTCTGACAACCGGAGTGGAGACGACCACCGGACCGCTTGGCCAGGGTTGCGGCAACAGCGTCGGGATGGCAATCGCCGCGCGCTGGCTTGCCACGCGCTACAACCGGCCAGGCTTCACTGTGTTCGATTACGACGTCTATGCGATCTGCAGCGACGGCGACATGATGGAGGGAGTGGCGAGTGAAGCGGCCTCACTTGCAGGGTTTTTAGGACTAGCGAATCTGTGCTGGATCTACGACAGCAACACCGTCACCATCGAAGGACACACCGATCTCGCCTTTGCCGAGGACGTGGAAAGCCGCTTCAAGGGCTACCATTGGAACGTGCTGCGCGTTCCCGACGCGAACGACCAGGAACGCATCCGCTCCGCTCTTGAAGTTTTCCGCTGCACGCAGGATCGGCCCACGCTCATCATCGTAAACAGCGTGATCGGCTTCGGCGCGCCGCATAAGCAGAACACAGCTGCTGCTCACAGCGATGCCCTGGGTGAGGAGGAAGTGCGGCTTGCGAAGCGCTTTTACGGCTGGCCGGAGAATGCACAATTCCTCGTGCCCGACGGCGTGTATGAGCGCTTTGCCGCAGGCGTGGGCAAACGCGGCGCGGCGCGGCGCCAAGCATGGCAGCCAGCTTTTGCAAAGTATCGCAGCGAGCATGCGCAAGCGGCGAACGAGATTGCGCAGCTACTCGCCCGCGAGATGCCGCCGGGCTGGGACGTTGATCTGCCGGTCTTCCCTGCGAGCGAAAAGGGCATGGCCACGCGCGAGGCTTCCGGCAAGGTGCTCAACGCCATCGCCGAACGCGTGCCCTGGATCATGGGCGGAGCCGCCGATCTTGCCCCGTCGACGAAGACGAAGCTCACGTTTGAAGCTGCAGGCACGCTCGCACCGGGCCATCCGGGCGGCCGCAACATGCATTTCGGCGTGCGCGAACATGCCATGGGAGCGATCGTCAACGGTCTCGCGCTGTCGCATCTGCGCGCTTACGGCGCAACGTTCCTGATCTTCAGCGACTATATGCGGCCGCCGCTGCGCCTCGCGGCGCTAATGCATTTGCCGGTCCTGCACGTGTTCACGCACGATTCGATCGGCGTCGGCGAGGATGGACCGACGCATCAGCCGATCGAGCAACTCGCCGGCTTGCGCGCCATCCCCGGCATGATTGTCCTGCGCCCCGCCGACTCCAATGAGGTGCGCGAAGCCTACCGAGTGATCTTCCGACTGAAGGATCGACCGGCCTGCCTCGCGCTGAGCCGGCAAGCATTGCCGGTGTTCGACCGCAGCCGATATGCGTCCGCGGAAGGGCTTGCTCGCGGCGCTTACGTCATGGCGGACTCCGAGGGTGGCGAGCCCGAGGTGATTCTCATTGGCACCGGCAGCGAGGTGCAGCTGTGCGTGGCTGTGCACGAGCAGCTGCGCTCCGAAGGCGTCCGCTCCCGCGTGGTCAGCATGCCGTCCTGGGAGCTGTTTGAGCAGCAGGACGAGCAGTATTGCGAGCGCGTGCTGCCGCGCGCGGTGCTCGCGCGCGTGGCGGTCGAGCAAGGATCCGTGCTCGGCTGGGACCGTTACGCGGGGTCATCCGGCGCCATCATCGGCATGCACAGTTTTGGCGCGTCGGCGCCAGTCAAGGATGTCCTGAAGAAGTTCGGCTTCACCCCCGATAAAGTGTTGCAAGCCGCCAAAGAGCAAATTGCCAGGAACAGGCGCACATGAACCCCGTCAAGGCACTTCAGCAGCACGGCCAGTCGGTCTGGCTCGATTTTCTTGCCCGCGGCTTCATCGCCCGGGGCAACCTGAAAAAACTTATCGACGAGGATGGACTGCGGGGTGTCACCTCGAATCCCTCGATCTTCGAGAAAGCCATCGGTGAATCTGATGAATATGACAAGGCGATCGCACGCGCCCTGGAAGCAAATGACCCTTCGGTCGGCGAGCTCTACGAGAATCTTGCCGTTGCCGACATCAAGCATGCGGCCGATGTGCTTCGCCCCGTGTTCGACGCCAGCCAGGGGAGTGACGGCTTTGTCAGCATGGAGGTATCGCCATATCTCGCGATGGATACCGAGCGCAGCATCAGCGAGGCGCGCCGGCTGTGGCGGGAGATCGATCGTAGGAATCTGATGGTGAAGATTCCGGCCACTCGGCCGGGCTTGCCTGCGATCGAGGCCCTCATTGCCGAGGGCATCAACATCAACATTACGCTGCTGTTCTCCCGCAAGGTCTACGAGCAGGTTGTCGAGGCCTACATGCGCGGTCTCGAAGCGCTCGCCGCCAAAGGTGGCAATCTGTCGCGGGTCGCGAGCGTAGCGAGCTTCTTCGTCAGCCGCATCGACAGCGCGGTGGATAAGTTGCTTGAGCAGAAGATCGCGCAAGCCAACAACCCCGACGAGAAGGAACGTCTGCGCAAGCTGAAAGGCAAGGTCGCCATCGCCAACGCCAAGCTCGCCTACCACCGCTACAAGCAGCTGTTTGCAGGCGAGCGCTGGAGCAGGCTGCAGGCGAAGGGTGCAAAGCCGCAACGGCTCCTGTGGGCGAGCACCGGAACCAAGGACAAGGCCTACAGCGACGTGCTTTACGTCGAAGAGCTGATCGGGCCGAATACTGTCAATACGATGCCGCCAGCGACGCTTGATGCCTTTCGCGATCACGGCAAGCTGCGCGACAGTCTCGAGGAGAATCTCGAGGATGCGCGGCACGTCCTGGACGATCTCGGCCACGCCGGGATCGCGCTCGATACAGTCACGGACAAGCTGGTCGAAGACGGCGTTCGGCTCTTTGCCGATGCCAACGACAAGCTTTTCTCAGCCATTGCGGGAAAGGGCGCAGCCACACCAGCTCGGAAGGCAGCTCGACCGTGACAGCAAAAGCCGCCGTGGGCGCTGTGCGTCCGGCGGACCCTTGCAGCTTCGTCATCTTTGGCGCGTCGGGGGATCTGACCCGCCGGCTGCTCGTTCCGGCGCTCTATAATCTCGCCGCGGGCGGTCTGCTGCCGGATGACTTTATAGTCATCGGCGTCGCTCGCGCGCAGCTCTCGACGGAGGCGTTTCGCAGCAGCCTGGAGAAAGGACTGCGGGAATTTGCGAAACGACCGATTGATGATGCGGTGGCCAAGAAGCTCTTCGCCTGCATCACGTATTTGCAGGGGGAAGGGCAGGATCAGGCAACATACGAAGGCTTACAGCGGGAGCTTGCGCGCATCGAAGCCGCGGGGAAGACGCACGGCAACCGCCTGTTTTACCTGGCGACCCCACCCAGCGCATTCGCACCGATCGCCTGCCGACTGGGCCAGATGGGCCTCGCGCGCCAAGAGAATGGGGCATGGCGGCGCATCATCATAGAGAAGCCGTTCGGTACCGATCTCGCCTCGGCGCGCAGCCTCAACAAGCAGCTGCTCTCGGTGCTCGACGAGCAGCAGATCTATCGCATCGACCACTACCTCGGCAAAGAGACGGTGCAGAACATTCTGGTGCTGCGCTTCGCCAACGGGTTGTTCGAGCCGATCTGGAATCGCGATCACATCGACCACGTCCAGATCACTGTAGCGGAAACCCTCGGCGTCGAGCACCGCGGCCGCTTCTACGACTCGACCGGCGCATTGCGCGACATGGTGCCGAACCATCTGTTCCAGCTGCTGTCGCTCGTCGCCATGGAGCCGCCCGCGCGCTTCGAGGCGAATGCCGTGCGGGGTGGAAAAGCGGAGCTCCTCGACGCCACCCAGGTGTCCAGCCCCGAGGAGGCCCTGCACACTTCGGTGCGCGCGCAGTACCGCTCCGGATACGCCGCCAATCGCGCCATTGAGGATTACCGCAAGAGCGCCGACGTGAACCCCGCGAGCACGACCGAAACCTATGTCGCGCTCAAGCTCATGATCGACAATTGGCGCTGGGCGGGCGTGCCGTTCTATCTGCGCACGGGCAAGGCGTTGCGCACGCAGCTGACCGAGGTTGCCATCAAGTTCAAGCAGGCGCCCTTCGCCATGTTTCGCGACACGCCGGTCGACCGACTAACGCAGAATTTTCTCGTACTCGGCATACAGCCGGACGAATGCATCAGCCTGCGTTTCAATGCCAAGGTGCCGGGGCCCGCAATCGCTCTCACCGGCGTCAACATGACATTCAAGTATGAGGACTATTTCGAGATCGCGCCGGCGACCGGCTACGAAACACTGATCTATGACTGCATGATCGGCGATGCGATCCTCTTTCAGCGCGCCGATGGCATCGAGGCGGGCTGGCGCGTAGTGCAACCGTTCCTCGACGCCTGGCGCAATGCCGGCGCGCAGGGGCTGGCGACCTATGCTGCCGGCAGCGATGGCCCCGCCGAGGCCGACGATCTGCTTGCGCGCGATGGGCGGCGCTGGCGTCTACTCGATTGGGGCTGCGCATGACTGCGAGCAAAGCCAAAGTCGTGGTCCTCTCCGACGCCGAGGCCATTGCCGACGAGGCGGCAAAGCGGCTGGTTGCCCGCCTAGCGCAAGCGGACGATCGGCCGGCCGTCTGTATCACTGGCGGTGATAGTCCGCAGCGGCTCTTTCAGTTGCTTGCACGTGAGCCTTATCGCAGCAGGATTGCATGGAGCCGCGCGCACTGGTTCATCACAGACGATCGTTTCGTGCCGATGAACAGCCCGTTGAGCAACATCGGCATGGCGCGGCGGCTCTTCCTTGATCCTGTCGGGACTCCAGACGAGAACATCCACGCAATTCCATCGACCGCCGGGACGGTGGAGGAAGCAGCGCGGCGTTACCAGAGCGAGCTCAAGCAGTTCTACGGGCGCGACCGATTTGATCGTGCGCGGCCGCTGTTCGCGCTGGTGCTGATGGGGCTCGGTCCCGATGGCCACACGGCCTCGCTGTTCCCCAACGCGCCTGCGCTCCGGGAACGCGAGTGCTGGGTGTTGGGAGTGGAGAAAGCCGGTTTCTCGCCGTTCGTGCCGCGCGTCACGCTCACGTTTCCGGCGCTGGCATCGACACGGGAGATGCTGTTCCTCGTAAGCGGCAGCGAAAAGCGCAACATCCTGGCGCAAGTGCTCTCCGGAAGCGATTTGCCGGCAAGCCAGGCATGGTCGGAGGGCGAGCTGGTGTGGCTCGTCGACCGCGCGGCCGCGGGTGAGGCGCATGGCGGAGCCTGAGCTCGCGCCGGGCGATCCCTCTGTGGTCGTCATCATGGGCGTGTCCGGCTCCGGCAAGA
>Ga0306920_100011925_pt1 | contig 11777 bp, 14 predicted proteins | sample flu12Cox44000170_FD_204666 | JGI IMG/M metagenome (GOLD analysis project Ga0306920, IMG submission 204666) | Lab enrichment of tropical soil microbial communities from Luquillo Experimental Forest, Puerto Rico - flux4day.12C.oxic.44.000.170 (v2)... | ecosystem: Environmental > Terrestrial >...
GTGGGTGAAGCCCAGCGCCGTAGCCAGCTTAGTTACCTGGCTTGCGGGCGATAGCGGCAAAGACATCAACGGAGCAGTGATTCCCGTCTATGGCAGCGATGTTTGAAATTGTGGCAAAAGCGTTTGTCCATGGTCTTGAGGTCTACGTAGGCCTTGGATTCATATTTGCATTGGCCTTCGTGTGGGTTGGAGTGCAGAGTTTGGATGCAGAGGCTCAGGGCTCTGGCGTGGGGTTCCGACTTCTGATCCTGCCCGGAGTCGCCACCTTCTGGCCTATGTTGCTTTATCGGTGGACACGCCATGTGACCGAGCCTCCAGTGGAAGACAACCCACATCGCCGATTGGGCCGACCATGATTCAGCCGCTCAGGACCGTGCATCGCCGTGCGTTCCTCGCACTCGCGTTCGTTCTGCCAGCGGTGATTCTGGCAGGGCTTGGGGCCAGCCGTCCACGATTGACGCGCCGATCAGTTGTGGAGCTGCCGACCTCGGTCTACATAGTAAGAAAATCAGATGTCTTGTGGTCAAAGCACGTAATGCCGACGGTGTTTTACGGCGATTCAAGTCGTCCGGGAGACACTTACGTTGCGGTGAATCTATCTCAAGAGCCGAACGAACCGGATCTGTTGTTGTATTGGTCCGTGGAGCAGCCAGCGGGAGACTCGTTGCCTGCCAGGGCGCGGCTAGTGGGCCCCTTCATTGCGGGAAAGGCTTTCGTCTTGCCGCTGGATGTGGACCGGTCCGGATATCTAGTCCTGTTCAGCTTGCCTCACCAGACTGTTGTTGACACAGCCAAGGTGGAGAGGCTGCCATGAGCGTGCAGTATGCCGCCATCAGTTGGAACCGACAGAAGAAGGTGTACGACATCACCTTGTTGTCTCTTCTTGCGTTTTATCTCGGAACGTTCCTCGGCGTAGGAGCTTGGCGCAACCCAAGCGCAACCGCGGAGACGTTGTTGATTCGCGCTCTGGGGACAGCGGCCTTCCTGCTTTTGAACGTCGTGTTGTGTATCGGGCCGCTGGCACGCCTCGATCGTCGTTTTCTTCCACTGCTCTACAACCGCCGTCATCTTGGGGTAACGACTTTTCTGCTGGGCCTGGCACATGGCGGTTTTGCACTCTTCCAGTTTCATGCGCTGGGAAATGTGAATCCGTTGGTGAGTCTCTTCCTCAGCAATCCGAGGTATGGCAGCATCGCGGATTTTCCGTTTCAGGCCCTCGGCTTCTTTGCTTTGATCGTCCTCTTTCTCATGGCGGCCACGAGTCATGACTTTTGGCTACGCAACCTGTCTGCGCCAGTCTGGAAGCGACTGCACATGATGGTTTACGTGGCCTACGTCCTGCTGCTCGCACACATTACGTTGGGAGCCCTGCAGTCGGAAGCGAGTCCGGTACTGGCAGGATCGCTGATCTTGGCCGTGGTCACCGTAGTGTCTCTTCATCTTGCCGCGTCGTTTCGTGAGAGGAAGATCGACCGTGCAAAGCGGAAGGCGCTCGACGATGGCTTCGTCCAAGTGTGTGCGGTGGACCGAATCCCGGAAAAATGCGCCACCATCGTTTCACTCTCCGGCGAACGCGTGGCTGTCTTTCGCTACGATGGCAAGGTCTCTGCGATTTCCAATGTTTGCCGGCACCAGAACGGGCCGCTGGGCGAAGGCCGCATCATCGATGGTTGTGTGACCTGTCCGTGGCACGGTTACCAGTATCGACCCGAGTCCGGCGCCGCTCCGCCTCCATTCAAGGAGAAGATCCCGACATTCCGCGTCAAGGTTGTGGGAGGATCTGTGCTTGTTCATCCTCTTCCAAATGCGCCTGGGACCTTCATCGAACCTGCCGCAGTCGAGTCTGGCAAGGAGCAAACGAGATGAACGATTTCTACGTTGGCTACTTGCCGAAAGCGCCCACAGCCCTAGCCGGCTTTCTCCGAAGGATCATCGTTTTGCTTGGGTTCATCGGAGTCGCCGTGGCGCTGGCGCTGGTGACGGCACAAATGCCATTCACGAAGTCCGCATTCGAATATGGGAAAATCCGCCAGTTCGAGGGAATCATCGAAGCGCGGCCTTATCCCACGCTGTTAGTTGCGCGCCCTGGCGAGATCGGATCCGGAGACCAAGACTCACGATACCTACTGGTCGCTCCGGGGAAGCATGGCGCCGACGGCCTTATCGCGGCTTTCGATGGAAAAAGAATTCGTCTCCAGGGTCAACTCATTTATCGAGAGAACGAAACGATGATCGAGATCGAGCGAGGCTCCATCTCGCCGCTGAATAGTCCGCCGGCGCCGCAAGCCCCTACCGTCGACATGGGACCAGTCACGGTAACCGGGGAGATCGTTGACAGTAAGTGCTACCTGGGAGTGATGAATCCGGGGAACGGGAAAGTTCATCGCGACTGCGCCGCTCGCTGTATAAGCGGAGGAATACCTCCCATCTTCGTCAGCATAGATAAAGGAGAGCAATTCCTGCTGGTCGGAGCTGACGGAGATGCCATCGGCCCCGATGCGCTGCGCGAGTTTATCGCCGAACCGATCACCGTTCGGGGTGAGCTGTTGCAAAAGGAAGGGAGTCGATTCCTGCGAGTTGATGTGGAGGAACTCCATCACACGCCACACAAGGTCGAAGCTCCGCCACCCGCAAGCAACTTCTAGAATTAGGGAACCGTGTTGGGGCTATCCACCTTCAAGAAACCGAGTTCGGACTCTCGTCGGCAGATTCTTCAGATCCATCAGTGTCAGAAAGTCAATCGTCTTGAATTCGCGGTCGATGGCAGGTGGACCGCAGATCTTTGCGCCGACCGCCACATAGGTTCGCAGCAATTTTGGAATCTTGTTGCCCGCACTTCCAGGGAGCACCAGAGGCATGACGAAATCCGTGCGAGGGATTGTGCGTAACTCTGGTTCGACCAGGGATTTCTCGAGCGCTTCATAAACGGCGCTTCCGTGAGCCGGGTCCTGGGAGGTGAGCGAGGAGCACCCGATGAGATACCGTCCGCGGTGATTGAGCGCGTATTGAGCGATGCCTCGCCACAGTAGATTCAGGACCTCGCTCGTGCGATGGTCTCGGTGCACACAGGCGCGACCCAGCTCAATCACGGACTCTTGAAGCTGTCTGTAGGGGGAGAGATCGAATTCGCGTTCGCTGTAGAAGCCTAGATTTGCGGCAGCCATGATGCCGGTCTGCATGCGGTAAGTGCCGACGACGGCGCCGGAAGCAGCGTGTTCCACGATGAGGTGGTCACAGACTGCATCAAACGGGTCCACGTCATGACCGGTCGCGTAAGCTGTCTCCAACCCCTCACCCAACTCGAGGTTGAAGACCAGAAATCGCAGACGGAACGCCGCGAGCCAGTCGCTCTCACTCACCGCCAGACGGAGATGATACGAACCCTGTCGGATGTGGAGCGTCCGCTCCGCGTCACCTTGCTGAAGCGCGCCAGACCGCATTCTGGGCGATGGACACGAAGTCTCGATACGAGCGTCGATCACGCTGCCTCCCTGTCCTGACTCGTCTGCTGCAGGACAAAGCCCACGCCATAAGTTCTCATACGATTCGCCAACCGGGAAAAAGTGACAGCTCGGAGAGGAAGAGAGGATGCCAACGATCTTTGTCACTTCTCGGCTTCGGACGAGTCTCACGTTTGTATGCGAATTTCCCAGTCAATGCGAGGCTATCTGTACATGAAGAGACTGTTTGTTGCGCTGATGCTGCTGTCCCTCTCGACGATCGCAGCCGCCAAAGACTTGCTCAATCTGGACGGCAACGGAGTGGCAATTCAGGGATACGACCCGATCGCGTTCTTTACTGACAGTCGACCAGTGAAAGGCAATCCGCAATTCCAGTCTGAATATCGCGGAGCCAAATATTACTTCGTCTCGGCGGAGCACAAAGCCATCTTCGACAAAGAACCGGCGAAGTACGAGCCGCAGTTTGGTGGTTACTGCGCATATGGGGCCAGCAAAGGAAGCAGAGCGCCCATCAAGATCGAAGCATGGCAGATCGTGAATGGGCGATTGCTCATGCAGTACAACCTCGATATCAAGGGAAAATTTAACCAGGACCAGTCGGGCAACCTGCGGAAGGCAGATCAGAACTGGCCCGGCTTGGTCGAGAAGTACGGCAAGTGAAGGAGACCATGATGAGCACACAGGCCATATCCGCACTGAGGAAGCCGATGAGCACTCCCGTCCTTGTCGTCAGTTGGATTGCAAGAATTGCGGCAGCAATCATCTTGTTACAAACGCTGTTCTTCAAATTCACGGCAGCGCCGGAATCGGTCTTTATCTTCACCAAAGTGGGTGCAGAACCGTGGGGGCGCATCGGGTCGGGCATCGTGGAGTTAATGGCCGCGGTCCTGTTGCTCACGCCACGGTTTGTCTGGGCAGGAGCGTTCCTGGCGCTCGGAGTCATGGCCGGTGCGATTGTCAGCCACCTGACTGTCCTCGGCATCGAGGTGCAGGGAGACAAGGGTCTTTTGTTCTTCCTCGCGATCGCGGTATTGGTAACCAGCGCTATCGCTCTGTTCTTGCATCGTGGGCAGATCCCAGTCATCGGGAGCAGGTTTTGACTATGACGACACTTTCGCTGGCTAGTTCCGTGCGGGACGTCCTTGAACAGGGGTTGCTCTTCCTCGATCGCGTGGGCGACGAGGTCTATGCACGATCACTCGAGGGAGTATTCACCGGATCGCTCGGAGCACACTACCGGCACGTGCTCGATCATTTCCTGGTCCTCCTCGAAGGAATTCGTACGGGCGAAGTCAACTACGATCAGCGCCGACGCAATCCGCAGCTGGAAAACTCAGTGGTCGAAGCGCGACTCGTGACCGAAGCATTGATGGATGAGTTTCGCGATCTGTCGCAGAACATTTTGCAGCGAGAGTGTCTTGTGACCTATCGCATCAGTTATGGGCAGACTCGCGAGCAGGCAGTGGCTTCCAACGTGGCTCGAGAAATCATGTTCTGTGTCGGACACGCGATCCACCACTACGCCATTCTGAAGCTCCTGTGTGCCCAAGGGGGCGTAACGCTGCCTTACGAGTTTGGAGTCGCACCCTCCACGTTGAAGCATCTCGAAACGGCAGGAAGGGCGTAGACATGACAGTCCTTCAAGCTCTTCCCGAGACCCAACTCGCGCTGGCGATTTCGATCTTTGTCGGGACCTTCGTCTATGAAGATGGAGCTACGTTGCTAGCGGCAACGCTTTCCGCTTCGGGCCGTCTCGATCCGGCGCTGGGCATTGCGGTTTCCGTCATAGGTATCTGGACGGGCGACATTGGCCTGTATTGGATGGGCTCGGTCATCCCGAAATATGCCTTGGGGTGGCGCCGATTCGAGCGGTTTCTGAAGCCGGAATCCCTGGAAAAGGCGCAGGCCTGGTTTGCCAAACACGGATCCTTGGCGCTTGTCATGAGCCGAGCGATCCCCGGAAGCCGGCTGCCGCTTTATCTGGCTGCCGGTGCATTGCGGCTGCCGCTGCGACGCTTCGTGCGGATCACCGGCATCTGCGCATCGCTTTGGGTATTGATGATTTTCGGGGTTTGGCGGTTTACCCCAACGACATTGTCTGGCTCCGGGAATTTGCTTCGCTGGATGTTGACTGCGGTTGTGCTCGCCGTACCGTGGCTTCTTGGAAAGTCCCTCGGACTCTCTACGCGAGCAGAAATCAGCAAAGAAGATGCGAATCGAGGCTCGCTTACCGCATGTGCACTTTGAGTCTCATTACGCGTGAAAACGGTTATCTCCTGGGAATGAATCGCGACGAAAGAATCGCGCGAGGTTCCGGTTTGCCTCCAGAGGTCCGCGAATTTCCCGGAACCAGAGCGATCTATCCAAGCGACGGTGACGGTGGCACGTGGTTAGCAACCAATGAGTATGCCGTTGCACTTGCACTCTTGAACTGGAATGACGTCCCTTCACAGGCCAGCAATGCAAAGAAGACTCGCAGCAGAGGATTGCTGATTCCATTGCTTGTCGGTTTCCCTACGCTTCCTGCAGTGCAAGCCGGCCTAGCCGACGTGAACATTGGAGGAATGCTGCCTTTCCGGCTGGTTGTGGTGTTTCCTTCCGAGAGAAAGATCGGCGAGTGGCGTTGGGACTCCGTGCAGTTGGCGTTCCTTCTTCACAGATGGGAACGGCGTCACTGGTTTTCATCGAGTCTTTCGGACAACCAGGCTGAGAGTCTGCGTGGGGCGACATGCCGGGATGCATGGAATCAAGCGGATGCGGGGTCAGTTCCATGGCTCCGCAGACTCCACGCATCCCACAACGACGCCGCGGGGTCGTTCAGTCTGTGCGTTCATCGTCCGGAAGTGCGGACGCTGAGCTATAGCGAGATCGAGTGCACACCCGAAATGATTCGCATGAAACATTTTTCGGGCAGCCCGTGCCTTGCTCGCGAAGACACGGCCGTAACTGCCGATAGAGATCACCGATTTCCTTTGCAGGCGCATGTTTCAGGTGCTGTGCCAACGAACTGAATGGGAAACGCCCAATGCCTGTCGAATTGCAGCTCGGTTTAGTCACCCGAACGCAGCCGGTCTCGCTACGCTTGGCGGCCTATCGCTTCTACCGATATCTGGTCGGGATATTGAAGCGTGTCGTTCGCTGGGAGTTCTGGCCGCCGCACTTGTTCTATCCACCGGTGATTGCCTATATCGCCTATCTCGGACTCCGGTTTCGAAGCTTCACATTGTTCACGGCGTCCAACCCTGGTATGCCAGCCGGCGGGTTCGTGGGCGAGTCGAAACACGAAATCCTGAGTCATCTGAAGAACGAGCATCTGAAGAACGCCAATTCGTTTCTGCCATTTTCGATGCTTCTGCGAGAGGGATCGCCCGAGGATCGGTTGGAACAAACCGAAGCGTTCATGCAGAGACACCAACTTAGCTTCCCAATTGTCTTAAAGCCCGATGCGGGACAGCGCGGCTCGGGAGTCGTCGTCGCCCGCTCGCCACAGCGACTGCGAGAGTACCTTGATCGTGCATCCTTCCCGACCATTGTCCAAGAACACGTTCCCGGCAAGGAGTTCGGAGTCTTCTACGCTTGCTATCCAGATGACAAACAAGGCCGTATATTTTCGGTCACAGAAAAGCGCATGCCCATGGTGGTCGGAGACGGCAGGCGAACCCTGGAAGAACTGATCCTGGCGGACGATCGCGCAGTTTGCATGGCTGACTATTACCTACGCAACAACTCGGAGCGAGCTCACGACGTGCCTGCGGCAGGGAAACGCGTTCAGCTCGTTGAAATCGGCACTCATTGCCGCGGCTCGATCTTTCTCGACGGTAGCTACGCGATCACGCCTGCCCTCGAGAAAACTATCGATCAAATTGCGAGAAGCTTCGAGGGATTCTTCTTTGGGCGGTTCGACATCAGAGTTCCTTCACTCGGGGACTTCATGGCGGGCAAGAACCTCAAGATCATCGAACTGAACGGTGTGACCTCGGAGGCCACGCATATCTACGATCCCAAGCTTAGTCTATTCGAGGCCTATCGCGTACTGTTTGCACAATGGCGAATCGCTTTTGAGATCGGACATCAAAACCGGGAGCGCGGCATGCGACAGAGCTCTGTGATGGAGTTGCTGAGGATGGTCGTCGACTACGGCCAATTGGCACGAGCATACCCGCAGTAGAAGATTGTTCTTACGGCAAAGCAAGTGTAATCGCAATCAACAACAGTTGACTTTTAGTTTGCCTGTTTCGACGTTACCACAGCTTCCTACGAGCCGAGTTTTGGCCAGCGTCGTCAACCTTTTGTTCCGGACATACCTTCCGAATCGCCCGTAATACAGCAGGCACACGGAACTGGAGTCGCACAAACCCAGTGACTGGCGACTCTTAACAGTGGTATCGGTTTTCATCTCAACCAGATCAGCATTATGGATGCTGGGATGACACCAAGGATGTGGTGCGTGCCAGTCGCGATTCAGGGTCCTCCGCTTGCTGATAGCAAGCCCAATACTCCGAGAGTTTGTCCGATCGAAGGGAGCTGAGACGGGGGAAGGCCCTTGCGAAATCAACCCTTCTGCAGCAGTTGCTTTGCGATCCAGCGCGCGTCAAGAGCCCGTTGCGGTCCGTCCTGTTCCGAAGCGGCCATCGCTCCATCGTAAAGAACAATCAAAGCGCCAGCGATGCGAGCGGGGTTGCGCGCGCCGGCGGCTTTAAGACACTGGAGAAACTTTCGGTGGAACCATTCCCGCTGCTCCGCCGCGACCTTCCTGGCCGGGTGCTCCGGGTTCGGAATCTCGCTCACAACATGCTGCAGCGGACAGCCACGAAAGTCATCGGATTCGACCCAGGCCACGATCCAGTCAAAAATCTTGAGCGCACGCTCAGCCGGAGGCACGTTGGCGATGAACTGCTCCACCTGAGCACGGCCCCGGTCTACACGTCTCTGCACCCACGCCGCCACGAGGCCATCCTTGGAGCCGAAATGCTGGTATAGAGACGCTTTGGCCGCGTCCGCTTCCGCAAGAACGCGATCGATGCCGACTGCGCGAATCCCTTCCGAGTAGAACAGACGGTCAGCGGTATCCAACAGCCGCTCCTTCACATCTGCTGCTTCCACCTGAGCTTCTCCCACAGACCGCATCTTTTTACATCTCCTCTCATTGACAAGATAGACCGACTTGTCTATTTTTGACAAATAGACAGATCGGTCTGTCTAATATCGAGATCGGAGTCGCCAATGTCCATTTCTCACTTCGAGTATCACACGCCCGAAACCGCGCCGGAGGCCAAAGAACCGTTTGCTAAGTCTCAGGCAATCTACACTTTCATCCCCACACTGCACCAGGTTATGGCTGAGGCCCCGGCCACTTACGAGGCCTATCTATGGCTGATGGATCAGTTTCAGTCCAAAACTTCGCTGACGCCGCTGGAGCAGCAGGTCATTTTCATGACCGCAAACTATGAGAATCGCTGCCACTATTGCACCGCCGGCCATTCGTTCCTCATGAAGATGATGAAGCTGCCGGCCAACTACATCGAAGCTCTTCGCGAAGGCCTGCCCCTGCCCGACGCGAAGCATGAAGCGTTGCGCAGTTTCGCAAAGGAACTAATCGAGCATCGCGGCCACATTGGCGATGCGCGCCTCGAAGCGCTGCTGGACGCCGGTTACACCCGCAGGCAGGCACTGGAAGTGCTGGTGGGCTTAAGCGCCAAGCTGCTCTCGAACTACACCAACGCGATGGCGCACACCAAGCTTGATAAGGTGAGCGAGCCATACGCGTGGACTCACCCCGCCGATCGAGCTAACGCTGTACACGCATAAACACAATCGCCCCACCTCGCGCCGCGCGAACGGCGGCTTGAGGTGGGGCTCAGACAAAGCGAGCCAGGAGAACCGCGATGTCATCCAATAAGAAACCACTCATTACCATTGTGGGTGCACTGAGCAAACAGGGACGCAGCGTCGCCCACACGCTGCTCAAGAGTGGACGCTACCGCGTGCGCGCCCTTACTCGCCGCTTGGATGCCCCCGAAGCGCAAACTTTGGCAGAGTTGGGCGCCGAACTGCTCGCCGTTCCGCTCGAACTCGGGCACACCGAAGAACTGGTGAAAGCGTTCCGAGGTTCGGATGGCGCGTTCTTGATGACGCCGGTCATCGTGCCTCCCGCTACGCACGAACCCGAAATCGGCAAGCAACAGGCGGACGCCGCCGTCGCAGCGGGAGTGCAGCACGTCATCTTCTCCAGTCTCGAAAATGTCGACAAAATCACCGGCGGCAAGAAATTCGCCCCGCACCTCACCGACAAAGCCCTGGTCGAGGAGTACATCCGCACTCTGCCCATCATCAGCTCATTTATTTACCTGGCGTACTTCTATACAAATTTCGTGGAGTACTACCAACCGCGCATGGATGGCAACACGCTGGTTTTTCCCATCTATCTGCCGAAAGGCTATCGCGCTCCCTTTGTGGACCCGCTTACCGCTACCGGACCCGCCGTACTGGAGATACTGTGCCATCCGGAGAAATATTCGGGCCAGTCGTTGCCCGTGATTGGGGATTTGATTACGCCCGGCGAAATGGCGGAGACCTTCACGCGCGTGACCGGTAAGAAGGCGGCCTATAGCTCAGCTTTCAAACGGGAGGAACTGCTCCACCACTTTCCTTCCTTCGCCGCCGTGGAAGGCTTTGTGAATGAATGCATCGGCATGGTCGAGTACACGGTCGAATACGGTTTCTTCCGCAGCGATCGCGACCTGCAGTGGAGCCGGCGGATCAATCCCAACAGCCTTACCTGGGAACAGTTCCTGCGTGTCACCAATTGGCAAGGGCAAGGCCGATCCTTCGGCGTCTGATTCTCCCTTGGACGGCTTATCCCTGCTTTCGCCTCTGCCGGCATGTTTCGCCGCCTAAAGAAGGTATGGAAGAGACACCTTTGCCTTGCGAGGGATCGCATGGGAGCGAGGAGGCTCAGTAGACAAACTGCCTTAGGCCGCGCTCACAATCGCATATGCACTTAAAGTTGCGGTCGATGACCGAGGTCAGGCGCCGGAGGCTCAATTCCCGATGACAGGGCAAACTACTCATTGAGCATGAGTTGAGGGCCGCTCGGAAGGACAGGTATTGGGAAACGTGTTTGTCGCCGTTAACTCCAGCATTGTCGGCAAACAGGAAATTATCCCAGAAAACTGGCTTCTGGAAAATTCTGCGGGATGGGCTGCATGGAGGTATCGTCAGTTGGTGATGAATCGCAATTTACTCACCGGGCAAAGTTCCTCAAATTGCCGTTAACGATTTCCCAACTGCGCTCAGATCCTCTGAGCGGCCGTTCTCTTTCGGAACTGCGCTGACTTCCGCTTGTCGCTGTGGTCGAACTCGCTTCACATCTTCGATGTAAGCTCGAAGCACTTCAGCTACACTCCATGCTTGCGCGATGCATCCCCGTGGGTGCTGCGGCGTGTCCCCATCGAGAATTTCGGAGATGTGCCCTAAACCACCCTCGGCAAGATGATCCTTCAGTGGCGCCAGCCACTCGGCCGCCTGGCGGCAGGAGGGCTCGCTGCCTCCGTTGACCTTGATGTAGGCAGTGATGAACGGTCCCATCAGCCACGGCCAGACCGTTCCCTGATGATAGGCGCCATCGCGTTCGACGGGGCCGCCCGTATATCGTCCGCGATATTGGGGATCGGTCGACGCGAGGCTGCGCAGACCGAAGGGCGTGAGCAGGTGTTCTTGGACCTTCTCTACCACAGCCTTGGCGCGATCGGGTGACAACATGCTATACGCCAGGCTGACGGCGAGTATCTGATTTGGACGAATCGACGCGTCCGGCGGAGCGCCATTAGTCACATCGAATAGGCAGCCGGCTTTTTCGTTCCAGAACAGACGGTTGAAGCTCCAACTGGCCACCGTCGCCATGTTGCGATAGCGTTTCTGACTTGCCTCGTCGCCAAACCGTCCCGCCAGATCTTCCATGATACAGAGTGCGTTGTACCAAAGAGCCTGGATCTCCACCGGCTTGCCGCGGCGCGGAGTCACGACCCAGTCACCGACTTTGGCATCCATCCAGGTAAGCTGCACGCCTTGCTCGCCTGACGAAAGCTGGCCACTCGAATCCACTTTGATCCCGTACCGTGTGCCGCGAGCGTGCCAGGCGATGATGTCCGTGAACACCGGATAGAGTTCATTGCGGACGAACTCGACATCGCCGGTGTACGCGAGATAGGCGCGGGCTGCTTCGAAGAACCAGAGCGTTGCATCGACAGTGTTGTATTCGGGCTTCTCGCCGGCATCCGGAAACCGGTTCGGCAGCATGCCCTGATCGACGTGCTT
>Ga0306920_100011928_pt1 | contig 11776 bp, 9 predicted proteins | sample flu12Cox44000170_FD_204666 | JGI IMG/M metagenome (GOLD analysis project Ga0306920, IMG submission 204666) | Lab enrichment of tropical soil microbial communities from Luquillo Experimental Forest, Puerto Rico - flux4day.12C.oxic.44.000.170 (v2)... | ecosystem: Environmental > Terrestrial >...
CAAATTGCAGGATCTACCTCCTTACTTCCGTCAAAATCCAGATTACGTTCGAGCCATCGGAGTCCAACTCTTCGGTGGGCGTCTTCAACGGCCCGTGACAAAAGGAATCCAACCTCCCAAAAATCAAGATCGACCCGAATTCCTTTCAGGGCATCAGCCAAGACTCCCCAATCGTGGACATAATGAACATCTATCTTGCCGTCGCCCAGGTCTTGAAAATGGGATTTCGAGAATGTGCCGGCGTTATCCGCGGTGGCTCGGGCCAGCAGAGCACCCCAGCATTCAATGGCCTGATTAAGTGAAGGCGCGGAATCGCCTACAACTTCGACGGCCTTGGGGGCGGGGTAGACCATATAACGTTTGTCTGAGCGGGCCATTCTTTTTTTCCTCTTGAAGCATCATGAGCAAGTGGCAATAAATTGTCAAGAATATTTTGACAATTGTTACCAAATTTGATAACGCAAGGAAATGTTCCGCTTAGGACGCTGCGGGTTTCGGTTCCTCGGCGAGGGATTGCTGAATAGAGCATGGCTGCCAGCCGCGAGCCCGATGTCACGCCCGACGCTTCCCACGTCGTAAAGGCTTGGGTCTTTGGTCTGATGACGGATGGCCTCTTCAAGTCGCCGTTTACGCCTTGTTGCCCCCTCGTTCTGTCTTCAATCACCTAGGCGGCTTGCCCCGGCTCTTTTCCTGTTAGCGAGCCACCAGGCGGCGGAGCGCCTCGGCGATCAGCTCTTGGCGGACGAGAAAAATGGAACAGGAGGCAACGGAGCAAACAGAGAGTCAATCGGCTTTCTCTCCGTTTTCTCTGTTGCCTCCTGTTCGACGTTTTCGAATTGCCTGGCCCTACTCCGCATCACGCTGGAGCAGGGTGAGAACTTCGGCCACACGCTGCTCAAGCGAGCGGTTTATCAGGAAGCCAGCGGCAAACAGTACGTCGTTGACGATGAAGGCGAAAAGGTCCACGGGGTTTGGTATTTACCACCAGAAGAACGAATAGGCCCGGATGCTGTGGTTGATGCGGACGAATCACCCTGACTCCCAGTTGGCGTTCAGGGACAATTAGCCCTCAGCGTCGATCCGTTGCAACGCGAACTCGATGCTCATGCGGATCAAGCGCGAGCGGAAGTTGCCCTTGAGAGCATCCTGAAGAGCGGGCACCGCCTCACGAGCCTCGGCGCCGATGTCCCCCAGGCAATCAGCGGCGATCCAGCGGCTCACTTCGTCCGGGTCCTGCAGCGCTTTTAGGAGAACGGGTAGAATGCGAACCGCACGCCGGTCAATCCGCCAGATGGCGACCGCTGCCTCCAGCCGAACCCGAGGTGAAGAATCGTAAAAGGCAACCGAGGTCAGGGCGGGCACGGCTGCCTTGGCCTTGCTTCCCAGCTCGCTCAGTCCAGCAGCCGCGCTCAGGCGGACAAAGGGCAAATCGTCCTTGAGGCTGTTGACGAGGGATGGCACGTCGGTCTGGGCCTCTGGGCCGATGCGGGTGAGCGATTGAATCGCACTGGTGCGGACATTCTCATCGCTGTCGGTGAGCACAATGGCGCGAAGTGCATTGCGAAGTGTGGGAATGGACGCGAGCATCTTGCCCCCGAGATCACCGAGCGCGGCCGCCGCTCGTGCCCGGACATCGCTGTCGGGGTTTTGCAGCACGCCGCTCAGAGCCGGCAGCACGGAGGCGATGGCCGCGCTGATCTCGAGCAGTTTCTCGGCCGCACGTCGCCGTTGTTCCTCTTCCGGATGCTCCAACAGAGACAGCCAGGCGCTTACCGGCTCACTCTGATACTGCAGGGCGTTCTCCGCTCTGGTGCTCATCGTTGCCCCACTCCCTCTTTGTGTTGCACTCACGGCTTGCAGGCTCTGCGGGCTTGGCTTGGTCCGCTTATATGAGCCCCCAAATGTCGAAGCGGCCAGAACAATGCTACTGCTGGCCTGGAGCGGTCGCAATCAAAAAAGATGCGGGTGGTCCGTCGCCTTTCAAACGGAAACTGCCCGATTACCCACCGGACCTTGCCCGCGTTATCGACTCTTGGGCCGAGTTGCCGGAAGCCCTACTTGCGATTGTTAGCGTCGCTCTTACTTATGCCCTGGGCGTGGTTTCTCTTCATCCCACAAAAACCCCAGGAACCCAGGAAACCGAAGAACCCAAGTACAGAAACTAGCTGGTGCTCCGCCTGATGCCAGACCGCTGGAGTATGCGGTCGAGGAAATCCAGCACCTTTCTTTCACTTTCATCGGCGGTCATCATGCAGAGCTCCTATTCGACCGATCTAGTTTAGAGGTTGCGGACATGCCGAACAATGCGGCTGTCCAGGCCATACCCCACCGCCTGCCAGAAGCTTGTCGCCCATGGGTGATCCTTCTCCACCAGCGCCGTGATCCGCTTCGCCCCCTGGCGGGCGAGCCGTTTTTCGACGTCGCCCACCAACGTACGGGCGATTCCCAGCCGCCGATGGTTGGGGTGAACCGCCATGCGGTAGATATTGCCCCGCCACCCGTCGAAGGCGCCGATGATGGAGCCCACGATCTGGCCCTCGGCCTCGGCCAGCAGGACGGTGGCTTGGCTTTCGGTGACGGCTCGCCGGAGGTCATCGGCGTTGTCCGTGACGCCTGGCCTGGCGTCGGCCTTTTGCCACAGGTCGAGAACTGCCGCTACGTCCTCGGAGCGGCATTTCCCGAAGGAGAAAATCGCTCATCGCCTTCCCCATCAATACAAAAGGCCCGCAGAAGCCTCAACAGGCGAACTTGGCGACTTCAACACCTGCTCACTTTCCTCGTCGAGGGCAGGACCGCGGGAACGCGCGGGATCGTGCCAACGGGGAGGTTCCGCCAACCACTTGGCGGAACCCCTTTTTTGCCGTAAGAATCGGATTTTCAAGGAATTAGGGATACGAAAAACGAGGTTCCGCCAAAAGTTGGGGACCCCCTCGAAAACCTCCCCAAGTTGATCAGCATAGTGATGATTCGCGGCAGTACTGTTGCTGCACACTACTGACTTTGAAAATACTGCTTACTTCGGTTAAAATACCATTCCAATCTCAAAACGAAGCCTGTCTTATGGTGAACCGCCGAGACGCTCAAGCGAGGCCCTGGCCTCCCTGGTGCGCATGGCCCCTACTGGGCAGCGTAACTTTTGTTTTCCGGACGCAAGGGTCCCCAAAGCACGAAATCAGGACCGCGGAAGCGCGCGGCATCGTGCCGCCGCGCTCCCGGTCCTGATTCTCGGACTTGCCGGGATACTTGACCGGGCAGACTGCTCAGAGCCCGGTAACCACCTCGCCCGCGCTCTGGTCCTTGACCTTGTCCTGGTTCGGACCGCTCAGCCTGGCAAAGAACCAGTCTGAGTCGCGAGAAGAAAAAATGTCAAAAAAATCGGACCAGGCTTCCTGCAGCCGGGTATGTGATGCCAGTCGCGGCGCTGTTGAGGGCGCTGAGCAGGTTGGCGCACTGAGCCTGCAGCGTCGCATTGCCGCCGTAGAGCACGCCACTCTTTGCCCGCTTGTTTACCGCCACCAGCAGCTCGTACACGTTCAGCGTGGTGTTGTTGGCCACGCCGAAGGCGGCGCCGTCCTTGCCCACGCTGTAGGAGCGTGCCCCCAGGCCGGTGGCGCTGACAGCGAAGCCGTAGGCGACGCCGGCTGTGCCGCCCAGCGAACTTGTCGTGGCGTAGACGTCCAGGGCCACGGCTAGCACCTGCGCCCGCACCTGCGTGCCGCCCAGGGCGAAGAGGGTTTGGAAGTACCCCGCCACCTGGGAGTTGGTCTTGCCCGCCAGGCTGTTGGTCCCGGCGCCGGCCCCGTACAGGTTCGGGAAGCTCGCCGCCAGCCACGCCGACAGCGCGGTGGCGGTCGGGCCGCCGTTGAAGCTGGTGATCAGCGCCTGGCCGTTCTTGTTGTGCCAGAAGCCGATGCCGGCGGTCATCCCGCTCGTCACGCCCTGGCCCAGGCCGGTGACGGTGGCGGTGTCGCTGACCGTCGCCGTCGTCGTGTCGCCGAGGACGTGGCTGATCTGCACGCTGACCGCCTCGTTGACCGGGGCGGCGTAGGTGTGCGACCCGCTGACCGTGAGCGTGCTGCCAGTGCCGCTGATGACACCGGCCGACGTGCTGCCGTCGCCCCAGGTGATCAGCGCGGTGTAGGAGGCGGCGCTGCCGAAGGGGTCGGCGTTGATGAAGGTGGCCACGGTGCCGCTGAACGGGGCGCCGGCGGTGGCGCTGAAGTTGACGCCGGCGGCCGACAGCGGGGCCGGGGCCACACTCAGCGTGCCGCCGTTGAAGGTGCCGATGGTGTAGTTGCCGGTGGCAGCGAGGCTGCCCTGGGTGATGGGATAGCTGCCGACGCCGTTGCTGCCCGTCGCTGTGGTCGCCAGGGCGCCGGTGAACGAGGCGCTGGTGTCGCCGTTGACCAGGCCGGTGTAGTGGTACGTCAGCGGCGGCACGCTGCCGCCGTAGGTCATGCCCTGGTTGTCGGCGGTGACGGTCAGCGCCGCCGGGTTGACGGTCAGGGTGGCGTCGCTCTCGTGGACGGTGTAGTTGGCCAGCTGGTTGTTGGGGTCGGCCAGGGTGGCGGTGATGGCGTAGCTGCCGGCGTTGGCGCCGGCGGCGTCGCCGGTGCTGGCGAAGCTGGCGGTGATGGCGTCGCCGTTGACCAGGCCGCTCAGCGTGCCGGTGTCGCTGGCGGTCTGGCCGTAGGTCTTGCTGTTGGCCGCGGCGGTGACGTACAGGTCCGCCTTATCGATCGTCACCGTGTAGCTTTGGCTCGCGGTGAAGCCGCCGCTGTCGGTGGCCGTAACTGTGAAGGTGTACGTCCCTGCCGCCGTGGCGGTGCCGCTCAGTTCCCCGTCAGTTCCATCCAGACCCAGGCCGGGGGGGAGTGTCCCGGCCGTGACGGCCAAGGTGAACGGTCCGCCGGCGCCGCCGGTGTCTTCGGTCGCCGTGAGGGCCTGACTGTAGGCGGCCCCGTAGGTGCCGTCCGGCAGCGTGGCGGGGCTCAGAATGGGCTCTTGCACCTCGTAGGCGCCGATGTCCACAGCGGCGCCGCTGATGCGTGCGAAGCCGCGCTGGTCGGTGGTGGGCAGCCCCGGGGCCGTGCTGTCGCCAGCGTCAATGGCCGGGCTGCCGGCGAGCAGGGCCATGGTCTGGGTCGGGCCGCCGTAGTCGCCCAGCGGCGCCAGCTCCGGGTCCCCGCCCACCAGGTCGTGGCTGCCCGAGTAGCCGCCCCCGATGTCGGGGTCATCAGGGGCGGAGTTACCGGCGACGATCGTGTTGGTCAGCGTGGCCGTGGCATGGTTGAACAGGCCCCCGCCGCTCTCGCTGGCGGAGTTGCCGCTGACGGTGACGTTGGTCAGCGTGGCCGTGCCCGCGCTGTTCACGAGGCCCCCGCCGTGCGCGCTGGCGGAGTTGCCGCTGACGGTGACGTTGGTCAGCGTGGCCGTGCCCTGGTTGAACAGGCCGGCGCCCTCGCTGGCGGAGTTGCCGCTGACGGTGACGTTGGTCAGCGTGGCCGTGCCCACGCTGTTCATGAGGCCCCCGCCGTGCGCGCTGGCGGAGTTGCCGCTGACGGTGACGTTGGTCAGCGTGGCCGTGCCATCGTTGTAGAGGCCGCCGCCGAAGCCGCGACCCGCCGGGCCGTTCTGCCCCGTGCCGTCCCCCGAGCCGCCCGCGCCACCTTGCGCGGTGTTGCCGGACAGGCTAGAGTTGAGCAGCGTGGCGCTCGCGCCGCCGTTGACGTAGATCGCACCACCCCCCCCGTCACCGCCGAGACCTCCGGCCAGGCCGTCCCCGCCGCGGCCGCCCTGCGCGGCGTTGTCGGAGAGGGTGGAGTTGTTCAGCGTGACCGCCCCGCTGCCCACATAGATGGCGCCGCCCAGGCCTTCAGCGCCATCTCCTCCGGTGTGGACACTAGATGCGCCGTCGGCGCCCCGCGCCGTGTTGTTCTGAACGGTCACCCCGTTGAGTGTCAGGCCCCCCTGGCTGTAGATCGCCCCGCCCTGCGCCGACACCCCCGAGCCCGACGCCAGGCCGTTCTGGAGCGTCAGGCCCTCGAGCGTCAGGCTCGCCCCCGCGGCCACGTCGAGCAGGCGGAAGGCCGGCGTTCCCGAGGCCATGCTCCGCCCGATGGTGTCGCCGTTGCCCACGATGGTCAGGTTGTCCCCCGCGGCGATGACCGGCAGGCCGGTGGCGCCGTCGGTGGTGTTGTCCACGGCGGTCAGGGTGTACGGCGACGAGCTGGGAGCGGTCAGGGTGATGGTGTTGGCCCCGCCGGCGGCATTGGCCAGGTTGATGTCGTTAATGAGGTCGGCGGTGCTCGCCGCCAGGTAGCTGTTGAGCAGCGTGCGGTCCTCCAGCGCCTCCAGCAGCAGCCGCGCTCGAGGGCGGCGGCGGGCCGGGGTCTTGCGGGCGAACAGGCGGCTGAACCAGGAACGGATGGCCATGGGAAATCTCCTAGCAGTGAGAGGTGGCCTGCAATACAATGGGAGGACAACGGCCCCGGGCGCGCAGACCGAGCGCCCGGGCGCTGTCGGGCCGGTGAGGGGGTTGCTTGGCGGCACTACCTCACCAGCCGCTTCTCTGCGGGGTACGTTGCTTACCTACCGTGGCGAGAACAGGCCCGTTGGAAACCTGCCCCACAAACTGACTACTATCTCCGATGCGAAATCGCGATCGAATCGCGGCACGGTTATGGCACTGCCATTGCTGGCGGTCGCGTCGGGTCTGGCAAATCGATAGTCTCGAACAGCTTCCGCAGCCCGGCCAATTCCAGCGCCAACCAGACCTGCGCTGGCACGTTGGCCAGCCGAATTTCCACGCCACGGCGGCACAGATCCCGGCGGTACTCGATGAGCGCGCCCATGGCCAGAGAGCTCAGGAACGTCAGCTCGGCCAGGTTCAGGACGACCAGCGAATACGCCTCCAGCGGGATCCGGAGCAGCTGGGCGGAGAGGAACTCGGCTTGCTCGAAACTGGCCTCGCCCTGGATGGCCACCAGCAAAAAATGGGATCGGCGTTCGACGTGGAATGCCAGTTTGCATTCGCGCTTCCGTCGCGTGGCCGTGGTTTGCATGGTCATGGTACTTTTGACGGTCATCGGAATTTCCTCCCGAAGAGAGTTAGTCTGCGGCACAATGGGAGGACAACGGCCCCGGGCGCGCAGACTGAGCGCCCGGGCGCTGTCGGGCCGGTGAGAGGGTTGCTTGGCGGCATTACCTCGCCGGCCGCTTCGTTTCGTGGGCTTACCCCGCCGCGAGCGCGGTGGAGTCAGGATGGGGCGTTACCGGCCGTCCACCTCTTTCCAGAAGTCGGCCGCCGGTTTTTCGTTGATCCGCTCCAGGGTCGTGAGCGAGCGCAGGATCTCGGTGTCGCGCTCGGGCTGGAAGTCGCAGCCGAGTTCCTTCAGGGGCATCCCCTTCAACGGCGACAGGTCGCTCACCCGGGTCGAGCGGACGTCCAGGACCTTCAGCTTCATGCCCTTCAGCGGCGACAGGTCGCTCACGCCCGTGTAGCTAACGTCCAGGGCCTTCAGCTTCATGCCCTTCAGCGGCGACAAGTCGGACACGGAGGCGCCCTGGAGCATCAAGCGCGTCAACGGCGTGCCCTTCAGCGGCGACAGGTCGGCGATGCGCGTGCGGTTGGCGTACAGGACCGTCAACGGCATTCCCTTCAGCGGGGCAAGGTCCTTCACTTGAGTCCGGTAACATTCCAGCGACTCCAGGGGCATGCCCGCCAGCGGCGACAGGTCGGACACCGGGTTGTCCACACAGCTCAGCCTTTTCAGCGGCAGTCCGCGGAGGGGCGACAGGTCGGTGACCTTCCCCGGCGACCGGAGCGTGCCGCCACAGCCGAGCGCCTCCAGCCGCGGCAGCGCCCCCAGTGGCGAGAGGTCTTTCACCGCGAAGGCGTAGAACGCCAGATTCGTCACCTGCCCGTCCCTGATGTCGGACGTGACGACCTTGCCGTCGAAGCCCGGGTTCAATTCCTTCAGCCGCCGGGCGACCGCCTCGACCTGCTTCTCCGGCGGCAGCGCGGCCACGGACTTCTCCCAGGCCGCGGCGCCGGCCAGCGGCCCGGCCTCGCGGGTGATGCGCACGACTTGGCGGCCGTTCCGGGTTACTGTGACCAGCTCCTGGCGGACGACCTTGCCGTCCTTGCTGGCCTGGACCTTGTACTGGCCGGGCTTCAGCCGGATCTCCTTCGCCCCCGCGCCGGTGATGACCACGTCGCCGCCGTCCAGGGCCACGATCACACCGGGCTCATCGACCTCCACGACCAGCGTGCCCTCCGGCGAAAAGAGGCGGATCACGCTGCGGCGCACGTCGGTCACGCCGGTCGCCTCGGTCAGGCCCAACCCGGCGCAAAGCAGGACAAGTGCGGCCGCGGCCCAGTGCCACCGGCGGGACAACACGGTCCGGCGCGAGGCGGCCGGGCTGGCGATGTCCGTGGAGGGTGCCGCCGGGCCTTGCCCTTGTAGACTCGCCAGCAAGCGCGCCAGCAGGTCGGCTACCTCCTTTGCCGAGGCGGGGCGGTCCGCAGGCTTCTTGGCCTGGAGACGCTCGATCACCCGGCACAGCGACTCGGGGATGTCCGGGTTGACGTCGCGGATGGGCCGGGGCGTTTCCTCGCAGACCCGCTTGATGACGCCCAAGGTGGTCGCCGCCCGGAAGGCCGGCCGACCCGTACACAGCTCGTAGAGCACGCTGCCGAGGCTGAACAGGTCGGCGCGGGAGTCGATCGGCTCGCCGGCCGCCTGCTCCGGGGCCATGTACAGGGGCGTGCCGGCAATCAGTCCGGTCTGCGATAAGCTGGCGTCGTCGGCAGCGCGGGCCAGGCCGAAGTCGGTCAGCTTGACCCGCTGCACCCCGTTCTCCAAAAGGATGTTGGCCGGTTTGATATCGCGGTGGATCAGGCCCTGCTTGTGCGCCGCCGCCAGGCCGCTGGCGGCCTGGATGCCGATGCGCAGGATTTGCTTGACCTCCAGCGACCCGCCTCGGCGGAGGAGGGCTTCCAGAGTACAGCCGTCGATGAACTCCATCACGAGATACGGCACCAGGCCCTGATCCTCGACGGCGTGGATGGCGATGACATGGTCGTCGCGGAGGGCGGCAGCGGCGCGGGCCTCGCGGACGAAGCGCTGACGGGCCGTGCCCGAGACGGCCATCGCCGCGGCCAGCACCTTGATGGCGACCACGCGCAAGAGCTTGGTGTCACGCGCGCGCAACACTGCACCCGTGCCGCCGCGACCGACGACCTCGAGGATCTCGTAATGGTCCAGCCGGCCCAGCGAGCCCGGCTCCGACGACGGGGTGAGGAAGGAGAGGTCTGTCGCGGCGCTGGCCGGCCCGGGGGCAGCGGCCGCCAGTTGCTCGACGGCGGGACGGGCCAGGAAGTCGCCGGCACTGTCATGGGCCCGCAGCAGGACCTCGACCCGTCGCCGCAGCTCCGCGTCCCCGCCACACGCCTGCGCCAGGTAAGCCGCTCGCCCGTCGGGGTCGGTGAGCTGGAGGGCGGCTGTGAAGATGTCCTGTTGGGTCATGCCAACTCCGGGTTGCACTGTGATCAACTGTCACCATCTCATGCGACGTTTCGGCCCGAAATGCGCGATCCGGCTCCCAATTTTTTTTGTGAATCTCGGTAACGAGGATCAGACGTCGTCCCCGCGCATCGCTGCCAGGAGCCAGGAGCGTGCGTAAGCCCAATCGGCATCTGCGGTTCGGCTTGAAATGTCGAGGACTTCCGCGGCCTGTTTGATCGTGAGGCCGCCGAAATAGCGCAACTGAACGAGTCGGGCAGCGCGGGGATTCAGGTCTGCCAGCCTGGTGAGGGCCTCATCCAGCGCCAGCAGGTCCTCGGAAACCTCCGGGGCGGCGACCTGATCCGGTTCGAGAGCCTGGGGGGTGCGGCCGCCGCCGCGTTTCTGGCGGTGTTTGCGGCGGGCGTTCTCGATGAGGATGCGGCGCATCGCTTCGGCCGCGGCGGCGATGAAGTGCCCCCGATTGTCCCAGTTCGATTCGTGCTCCGTGCCGACCAGGCGCAGGTAGGCCTCGTGGACCAGGGCGGTGGGCTGCAGCGTCTGCCCGGCGGCCTCGTGGGCCATCTTGTAGTCGGCGAGTTGGCGCAGCTCCTCGTAGACGAGGGGCAACAGTTGCTCCGCGGCCGACGGATCGCCTTGCTCGATGGCGTGCAGGATTTGCGTGACCTCACTCATGAGTGTAATTATAGTCCCCGGCGAAAGGAGCACCAGGACCCGGCGGACGCGCCGTCGTGTCCGGTGGAGGACAGGATGCACTTGTTAAAAGAAAAGAATGGAACCGTTCGAGTCGGTATGATCCCTCCGATGCGCACCATCGTTCTTTATGTCGCCCTGCTCGCGGGCGTCGTGATGGGTTTCATTCTGATCGACGCCTGTGGAATGAATCTGACTGCGCCGGAACCCACCGCTTCGGCCGCGCAGGAAACCCGGTCGGACCAAGCCCATGGAGCCCTGATCCACGTCCTGTTAACGCTGACCGCGGTCGTGGCGCTCGGCTGGTTCCTCGGCGCCTTGTTGCGCCATCTCGGGCAGCCTCCCGTCATCGGCGAGGTCCTGGCCGGAATCGTGCTGGGACCGTCGGTGCTTGGCCAGATTTCTCCCGAGGCGGCAGACTTACTTCATGTTCCTGATCGTTCGCCCGATCGCGGCTCGCCTTTTGATCTCGCAAGACCTGACGCGCGGGGTGACGGCGTTGATCTTCGTCGCCTTACTTTTATCCGCCCTGGCGACTGAATACATTGGCGTGCATGCGATTTTAGGCGCGTTCCTCTTTGGCGCCGTCATCCCGCATGACCCGTGGCGTGTGAGTTCACGTACAAGCTAGAAGACCTGGTCACTGTGCTATTGCTGCCCGCGTTCTTCGCTTTCACCGGACTGCGCACGCACATCGGCCTGCTTGCCGGGTGGGAAGAATGGCTGATCATTTTGCAAATGCTCGGCGTGAATGCACGGACGCTTGCAAAATAATAGCCGGCCGCGCGGCCTGGGGGAAGCTGCCGGACCGCGGTATTCCTGGGCCGTTCGATGCTACGCGCGGCAGAGTGAGTTTCCAGAAGATTTTCCTGGCCAACCCTGCCACGATATAATAGCATCGACTTTTTTGGTCGGACCCACGCACCTCGTGAAGCACGGAGGCAGCAATGAAACCAGGCGAAACCATCCGAATTGCATGTGGCGAATGCAAGATCGTGTTTGACCTCTGCGTTGCCCCAAGTCCGAATGGGCCAAGGACTTTGAATCAGGCCCAGGCCACGTAAACAAGAAAAGGAATTTCTCAGTCCATTCATGAGAGGAGCCGCCCATGCCAAAAAGCAGAAAAACCAACCTCTCCCGCCGCGCCATGATGCGAGGCGTCCTGGCGACCGCAGATGGATTGGCCCTGAGCCAAAGTGAGTCCTGGCTGCCGCCGTCCAACGGCCCGCCAAGGCCCCGTTTCCTTGTGTCCAGGCCAAGGCTTTCCACATTCCGCCGATTGGTGCACCGACACATCCGCTTAACTTCGCCGTGCAAGCCGCTCTCCGGCAAATTGCGAGCTATTGGATCGCTCAGTCGTCGAGCGATGGGAAACTCCTCCGCACTCTGGCGGGCCGTTTTTCTTGCGGCTTCTCTTCCCTCCGGCGCATAGGATAAGCTCTAACCGCCCTCGCCTATAGGTTTGTCCCGTTTACCAGGTTGGGAGTGCATTCCATGTCGCGCATTTTGAGGGATCTTTTGGTGTTGGCGCTGGTTCTGCCAGTCCTGGCGTCGGC
>Ga0306920_100011929_pt1 | contig 11776 bp, 7 predicted proteins | sample flu12Cox44000170_FD_204666 | JGI IMG/M metagenome (GOLD analysis project Ga0306920, IMG submission 204666) | Lab enrichment of tropical soil microbial communities from Luquillo Experimental Forest, Puerto Rico - flux4day.12C.oxic.44.000.170 (v2)... | ecosystem: Environmental > Terrestrial >...
CCAGAACGGCATCACTACCGATCGGAAATCCGAGGGTTGGATTTGCTGTCGACCAACCGTATGTCAGCATGTTCTTCATGGACAAAAACATCCAGGCTGCATCCCCCCCGTAGACCGGCGGAAGATCGAACGATCGCAGGTCTAGTCGAAAGTAAGTGAAAGCGATCGGAAGGAGGACGACCGCCGCCCCGGCGATGATCTCCCCGCTGTTTGCAGATGATTTTCGAGCCCAGCTCACCTGTCCCACTTCCTCCGGGCAAGGAAGCCCAGCGCTTCAAAGCGACTGTCGAGTATCAGACGCCGAGAGTGATGCAAACCGGAATGCTCGTCCACGGTGTTCCATGCTGCCAGGAAATTCTGAACCACCGGTGCTGACCGACGGCGGAAAGCATGGAGATTATCTGGAACAAGTTGCAGCCGCCCAATGCAAGGCGTCACAAGTCGGACTTACTGCGATTGCCGCAGCGCAGCGGAAGAAGCCAGGCTCAATCAGGTCGTGGACTTAATCTCCAGATTTATTCTGGCATCGTATGCGCTGAACTTTACGCCCACGTAACCTGAGCAATATTTGAGTACCGGCAGAGTCAGATCGGTGGCAATCCGGTGCGAACCAAGTCCGCCATCAGCTCATGGCGAAAGAGCGCCGATGTGGGGGAGGCGAATGTCTGGTCCATTTCTTTTGTTTCTGGTTGCGGTCGTTATGCGGCAACCGCAGGTTTTCCCGGATCGCGTCAAGCTGGTTCGCCACTTCTTCAATGCCGTGCGTGCGCAGAAGCACGGCAATGTCGTCAAGCTGTATCCAAATCCATTCGATGTCTGTTAGCTTGTTGGTCATGGCGGCACCCTGACCCTCTTGGGCAGCGCCTCGCCCGATTTCGACCCCAATAAAGGGATTTTAGCGCGAAACGGAAACCGCTGGAAGGGATATAGATGGCTCGCGAAGAACCGAGGTGACGACGCAGAGCGCGTACCGAGCTCATTAAAGCGGCCGACGCGAGAGGCGGAGCATGGTGTTGAGAAGACCCGCCATTTTGTAGCGAAGGCGGCTGGTCCGGGCGAAGTCAAAAACGTAATTTTTGGAGGGTCCCAAAATTCAAAGCATCGGGTCCGGATGGGGACCGTTTTCCCCGAGTTGTTGGCGCGCGCGGCACGACGACCGACCACGATGCGATCCAAAGCTTGTTCGTCTGCTTAAACTCATTCGGCGAGAAAAGGCGGCGCACCCGCAGGTGGAGGCGGCGTGCCCAAGCGTCTATCTTGACCACCGACCCCGGCGACCAGCCAGATGACGGTCGAGAGGGCGCAGACCGCCCTGCTAAAAAGAAAAGACTTCGGCGGGAAACTGAAGGCTTTTCGCCCTTGAGGATGCGATCGACAGGGCAACTTTAACCGAACGTCAAGTCTGAATTGTTAGTTGCCGATGATTTACTGATCTGCTGTGGTTTGGCAGATCGGGATGGAGAGATGGAGCAGAGCAGATGTCACTTCTCTCGGGATTCAATGTCACGTTCCCGGAGGTCGAGCTCTTGGGGGAGGCTGCGATTGCAGCTTTTGCCGGCGGTGCAATCCCAGCCGGCTGGAACGTGATCACGCCGCAACAGTTAGGTGTCCCTCCGCAATACTGGGACGGCAACTATTTCACCAACAACGGTGCGAGCGCCATCGTGCTGCAGCAGGGCAGCACTTGGATCGTGTCGTTCCGCGGCACCGACGGATCGAACGATATTCTACAATATCCGGAACTCGCTTTTGGCGCATACATCAACCACTTCCAACCCCTCCTCAATGCCGTGGCGTTGAATGCCCCCGCTGGCACGAGTTTTGACTTTACCGGAGCAAGCCTGGGTGGAGGCGCCACGAACCAAATGGCGGACATCGCGGGCTCGCAATATGGTGGCAAATTCGCTTCGGCTCATTTCGTGGCTTTCGCCTCACCCAATATCAGCACCGCCAACGGCATCCTCAATATCGGCTTCGAAAACGATCCAATCTATAAGGCAATTGCTGTCTACAAGGACTTTTCTTCGAGTCTCGACAATCTTGTGCTTGCTACCTCGCAATATATGCAAGGCAACTATGACGGCCTTCACCCACCAGACGACTATGCGCACAACGCAGCGTTAGCATTCGATGCGTTCACTCGGCTGCAGACCTCGGCGTTCTTTGACCAGATGAGCCCAGATTCGGTCGTCATCTTCGATGAGTTCAGTGGGATGGTGCAAGACACCACCCCTGGACGCGAGAACACCGGTGCCTTCTACCTCGGCTCAAACGCCGTCGATGTCATCATTGGCCGAAATGGCGACGACCACATAGAGGGTTTTGCCGGCAACGATACCCTCCTCGGCGGAGCGGGTAATGACATTTTGCTGGGCGGAGCGGGCAATGACGTCTTGAACGGTGGCAGCGGCAACGACTACATCGACGGCGGCCCGGGAATTGATATTGCAACATTTTCGGGTGTTAGAAGCCAATATACGGTCGACAGGCTAGCACCTTCCGAATATCAGGTCGTTGGACCGGACGGAACGGACACGGTAGCTAACGTCGAGATCCTACAATTCTCCGATACCACTCTCCCGTTGGACGTGGACCTTACGACTCCGGCGTTAACGACCTATCAAAAAATGTACGGCGTCGCCCCGAGCAGCGCAGAGCTCAGCGTACTGGTTCAGTTTAATTCAGCACAGTTCGCATATGGAGTACAAATTCAGACACAAGATCCGATCGTGTATGTGTATTCAGCGCTGGGACAAGCTCTGGCGGAGGCGTCTGACACCGGATCCACGGCGTTTAAGAGCACATGGGGGCCGATAGCGATCCCGAGTGATGCGACGTTCGCCGTCCAGGCGTATGCCAACGTATTTGGGGTTGCGGGCCTCCCGGCGCAAATCCAGCACTTCGTCGATCAGCTCAACTTCTATGAGTCAATATACACCGCCTCCGGTGCGTTCGGGACCGATGCAAATCGAATTGATCTTCTGGCAAGAGGCGCCATCTTCGGGCAGATGCTGGGGGTCAAAGCAGAAATCCCTGCCGCCGTGGCCACCGCTGTCACAGATACAAGCCTTGTTGGGGTCAGCGGCCAGCACGACGGATTACTTGGCTTGATTTGACCTGCGGCGTTCGTTCAAAAGACAATCGTGGTGTCTTTGCCATCGCATTTGGGAGTCCTGCACTGCCCCCGATATGCTTGGTGGAGAGGGCCAGACTGTCGAAATCGGAACTGACGGCGTCGGCAAGAGTCGTTGCGGCTCTATGGCCTTGCCTTCATTCCCATCGCCGCCGAGGACTACGGTTTTCTGTTGGTTGAAAGCCGCCGCGAGCGCGCCGCGGTGATTGCTTTTCTCGTGGCGCTGCGCGAAGAGACGGTGGGGGAAAAAATCCGCGCGCTCGGCATGCGTCCTGCCGATGTCTGACGGGTGAGCCCATCGTATGTTTTGGCGGGGCAGAGGGGGGTGGCTAGCGCGCACGGTGCATCAAATAACCACTTCCCCCTCCCCAACCCCCCGCTTTCGTGTTTGGCGCGATGAGCATCAAGCAAACGCAGCTCGGCCCATCCCATACGTTCGCCCAGGCCCTCGCCCTCCATGCCAGAGGTCAACTCGCGGACGCTGAGCGTCTTTGCCTGCAAGTTCTGGGAGAAAATCCTGGCCATTTCGATGCGCGGCATCTGATGGGGCTCATACGACTCCGGCAGGGCCGCTACGCCGAGGCGTTCGACCTGATACGCTCTGTCGTGAAAGCGCAGCGCGGAAACGCGGAGGCGTGGACGAACCTCGGCCTCGTCCACCACAGGCTCGGCCGCCGCGAAGAGGCACTCGCGAGCTTTCGCAAGGCGCTGGCGATTGTGCCCGGCCATGCGGTCACGCTCTACAATCGCGGCATCGTTCTCAACGAGCTCGGCCGCCGCGAGGAGGCGATCGCGAGCTATGAGGCAGCGCTGGCGATCCGGCCCGACCACGCGGAAGCGCTCTACAATCGCGGCAATGCGCTGCGCGACCTTGGTCGGTACGAGGAGGCGATCGTAAGCTACGACCGGGCATTGGCGCTGCGATCCGGCTACGTCGACGCGCTCAACAACCGCGGCAACGCGCTCGCCGCGCTCGGGCGTCACGCGGAGGCCATTGCAAGCTACGACCGTGTGCTTGGCGAAAGATCTGATCACGCGGAGGCGCTTTTCAACCGCGGCAACGCGTTTTTCGCGCTCGAGGAGCACGAGGAGGCGCTGGCGAGCTACGACCGGGCGTTGACCTTAAGATCCGACCACGCCGAGACGCTCTACAACCGGGGCAATGTACTGTACGCTCTTGGGCGGTACGCGCAGGCGCTCGCGAGTTACGACCGCGCGCTTTCGATCCGCCCCAATCATGCTCCTACCCTCAACAACCGGGGCAACGCGCTGCAAAAGCTCGACCGCCACGCGGAGGCGCTGGCGAGCTACGAAGCGGCGCTGACAATCCGGCGAGACGACGCCGAGGCGCTTGTGAACCGCGGAAATGCGCTCTTGCAGCTTAAGCGGCATGTCGAGGCGCTGGCAAGCTACGACGAGGCCGTACGGATCGACCCCGATCACCCGCACGCCATCGGCGCGTTGGCGCCCTGCGCGCTCGCCATGTGCGACTGGGCGCGCACCACGCGGCTTGGCGGCGAGCTGAAAGCACGTGTCGCCGCCGGTCGCTCGGTCATCAATCCGTTCACGTTTCTCGGCTACTGCGACGAGGCGCCGTTGCAATTGGAATGCGCCAGAACGTTCATCCGCCACCAGATACCACACCTGCCACCCCCATTGTGGACGGGGCAGATCCGGCGAGGCGACAAGATCCGGATCGCTTATTTGTCGGCGGATTTCCGCGAACACGCCACCGCTTATCTGGCCGCCGACCTGTTCGAGCGCCACAATCGGTCGCGCTTCGAGGTCGCCGGGGTTTCCTATGGCCCTGACGACAAAAGCGAGATGCGCGCCCGCCTGGTCGCGGCATTCGATCGATTCCACGATGTAACAGCGAAAACCGATCGCGAGATTGCCAGGCTCTTGTATGACCTTGAAATCGACATCGCGATCGATCTCAAGGGCACCACCTACGATTCGCGTCCGGCGATTCTCGCTCATCGCCCCGCGCCTATCCAGGTGAGCTACCTCGGCTACGCGGGAACCATGGGCGCCGACTTCATCGATTACATCATCGCCGACTGGATCGTCCTGCCGCTCGATCATGAGCCGCATTACGCCGAGCGGATCGTGCGACTGCCGGGTTGCTACCAGGTCAATTCGCAGAGGCCGATTTCCGCCGCACCGCCCGCGGAGTCCCGGCGAAACCATATTTCGCGGAGTGCCCCGGCATGCGTCGCTGCCGGCCTACCCGAGAACGGCTTCGTTTTCTGTTGCTTCAACAACAACTGGAAGATCACGCCGCCCATATTCGACGTTTGGATGCGGCTTCTCGCGGCGGTCGAGGCAAGCGTGTTGTGGCTGCTGCGGGACAATGCCGGCGCGGAGGCCAATCTGCGCGCGCAAGCTCGCTCCCGCGGCATCGACCCGAGCCGCCTGGTGTTCGCCGACCGGGTCAATCTCGTGGAACATCTCGCTCGCCATCGTTTGGCCGACCTGTTCCTCGACACGCTCCCCTACAACGCCCACACCACGGCAAGCGATGCGCTGTGGATGGGTCTGCCGGTCTTGACCTGTATGGGCAGTGCTTTTGCAGGCCGCGTCGCCTCAAGCCTGCTCGCGGCAGCCGGCCTCCGGGAGCTCATCACGGGCAGTCTCGACGATTACGAGGCGTTGGCGCTGCGACTCGCGCGCGATCCGCCGCTTCTTGCCGCCTTCAGGCATCGCCTTGCACGCAATCGAGCGGAGAGCGCGCTCTTCGATATCGAGCGTTTCAGCCGCTCGATCGAGGCGGCTTACGAATCGATGTGGAAGATGTGGCAGCGGGGTGAAGCCCCGCGCAGCTTCGCCATTGAAGGCCAATAATCGGTACTCCTTAACTCGCTTGACTGAGCGACGACAGGCTTGCGGAGAATTTAGTATCGAAGCCCAGATTGACTCAGGCTCGACGGCATGCAGCGAAGGACACTGCCCACGTTTTATCGATAATCGCCCGCCACACTGAGCGCTATATTCACCGTCACGATATAGACCATCGTTTGGGTGGCGAACTGCCTCGACTGCACGCTTCACCAACTGAGTGTGTATCGCATTGCGCAGGTTTGACGAAAAGGGCCGCAACTGGCAAATAGCCCGCCACGCGGGGGTGCCATGGGGGCGAAGGACAACGAGATGGTAAACATTGTTCCGGTCAGCCGTGATCGTCATGCCAGCAAGGGTTGGCGGCGCCCAACCGGCTATAGCTTCGCAGCGACCGAGGCCGTCGTGCCGCTGACGGGCGCAGAATTCGCCATTGCCGCCGTCGCCATGCCGATCGCCTTTATCGAGAAATCCGGCCGTTACTTGCCGGTTGCGGTGATGTCGCCAGTGTCAGGCCGCAATATGTTTGTCGCCCCGGCCGGCCAATGGCTTGGGACCTACTTGCCAGCGCGGCTGCGCAGCTATCCTTTTTTGTTACTGCGCGGCGAGGGCAGTGAGCAGATGGTCCTGTGCGTCGACGAGGACTGCGGATTGGTGGTCGAGGCAGATGCCGAAACCGAGCCCTTCTTTGCTGAGGACGGTACCCCGTCTTCGGCCATCAAACCCATCTTCGAGTTCATAAAGCAGGTGGAGCACAACCGTTTGGCCACGGAACTCGCGGTGGCGGGGCTGGCTGACGCCGGAGTTATTCAGCCGTGGGCATTGACCATCCCGGCTGGAGAAAAGCAACTCGAAGTAAAAGGCCTACACCGTGTCGATCCCGCAAGACTCGCCGCGCTCGACGACGAACCTTACCTGAAATTGCGCAAGTCCTCAGGGGTAGATTTAGCGTACGCGCAGATGCTTTCCATGCAGATGGTGAGGATTTTCCCGCAGCTGGCTGCGGTCCAGAAACAGATGGCGCCGCCGCGCCAAGCTCCCCCACTGGCTTTCGACCAGGACGGCGTCATTCGATTCAGTTAAACGAGGCCTCCATCTCGACATGGCGATGGGCCCGGGTCCCCCGCGCCCTGCGCGGGCGTTGCTCCAGCGCCGACTGAGGGCTCGATGATTCTGGCCGTCTTTATCGTTTCCTTGCGCTTAGGTGACACGCGGTCGGGTTTCGGCGGAGCAAGTTCCATGAAAGCCGACGGGAAGCAGAACCGGGGGAAGTGTAGAGGGATTTGTTCCGGATAGGGCACTCTGCAGGTTCCGGCTGCGCGTGAATTCTGGCAGTTGGTTCTGAACGCCTGCCGCGACTCGCCGGAGCCGCTAACGGCACCGGGTTTTGAGAGCGAGAGATCGATGGCGGCAAGACCGCTCTCGACAATCTCAATATCAATTCGAGCGGCGACTTCGGCGACTGGGCTGCGACCGCAGGAAACGACGCTTTCCTCTCGTTCAGTCACGCCGGTGTACAAAACAATTTCACCACCACAGATATCACGCTGATGGACGCGATGGCGTGGAACATCGTTGCGCCTGGCACAGGCACAACAAGCATCTCTGCGACTACCATCCAGGTTATTGCTGGACTGGAATTATCGAGATTGTCTTCACAGCAAATGATAGGCCGAGTGTACTGTCAAGCTCCGTGCGAAGCTCGAGGATGTTATGCTGGTTTCGCAGCATATAGCTTGGGAAAGTTGCGCGGAATGACGTTGCATCTAGATGGCCTTCGGTCAACTTCGTCCCATTTAAGCTCAGCTCCATCCCGCGTGATGGTGATACGGCATCGACCACCTCGACGATGAGCTGGTACACTGGGTGGCTCGGTTGAATGTCGAAAATCATTCCCGCAGTCGTCTCCCCGATCCACGCGTAAGAAGACCCGAGGGCGGCCCGATATGGCACTGAATCATAGAAGCCAAAAGCATGGCATGGCGAGGCGTAACCCCACATTGACTCGAATCGGCACTCAAATTGATCTGGGCGTTCCTGCCGCCGGAACATAGACTCTGCAGGCTCCCATTTGCTGGGTGCCAGCAGCTGCTGGACGCGGCCCGACAACATGTGCGGTATGGGAGTTAACTCGGATTCCTCGGCGGAGGTGACGCCATCCACCCCCAGCTCCACCACAGCAGCATCCCTGAGTAGGGTCGGTTGAGCCTCGTCGGGGAAGGTCAGCATGACGCCTTCTTCGGTGCGTCGGCAATAGCCCCTTTTAGCTGTCGGACCGGGTCTTCTAGGCAACAATCGCCCGGAGCGCGTCTCGCAGATGAAAATAAAACTCGCACGAATTCCTGGAAGCACGTAGCCAAGCGCAAGCTGCAGTTCGCCAAGATCCCATGTACCACTAAGATAGCCATAATCGTTGAAAATAACGGAATAACGCCGGTTACGTGCAGCAGAAATGTAGGGTACCAGCGCCGATAACAGTGGTTTTGTCGTGGTGGCGTAAATTCGACTGTATTTGTCGAACTGATATAGTTCGACCACAAAGCACCCACCGACCAAGGCGGCGCTCACAACTCCGACAAGACGCCGATCTAGGATGGCGGAAAGAAAAACCACGCCACCAAGCACCACAAGCGCCGCACCAATGGCTGGCACCAGAAACGTACGCTGCGTGATATACACATGCGCTAACTCGTAAAGATTGATTGTGTAGGCAACAAGAAAAGCAGCTAGCCCCGCCGCAACCAGCCTGGCCCCTGATGCCTTGTCACAGTTGGTGACCGGTTCTGATCGACCGCCCGCCAGCCAAACGAACGCGAGCAGGAGCAGAGCCGTAAAGCATAATGGATACGCAAAGTTGCTTAATCTCATAAGTATGATTTGCCCAAGCTCGATCCAGCATTCGTAGAACGCCCGGTACAAACCAGATGTTGCTAGTGCTCCCGCCCGGTAGACGAGGGAACTGAAACTTGTGTCCGAGAACGCAAGGAGGTGGTATTGGCTGCCTCTTCCAATCGACCACAAAAAGAATGAAAGCCACGCGCCAATCGCAACGGTCCAGAGAAAAAATACATCCAATCTCTCACGAAGAAGCCAGGTCGCCGCGACACCTTGCCTGGCAAGAATGATGAGCAACGGCAGGACAGCCAATCCGATCACGGGCTCATACATCAGCAGGGCCACCAAGAAGGTCGTCGAGGCAACAATTGCGAGGATTAAACGGGACGATCTCGTCGCTATCTGTGTAGCAAATATGATCACCACGTTGCCCAGCAGTGCGAGCGCGACCGCGCAATTGATGTGAAGAGAGCGAAAGCTCAATTGCATGGTATCGGCGGGGTAAAGCAGCGTAAGCAAGGCGAGCAATGCCGCCAATGCGAGATTCCGGGTCAAATAAATCCCCAACATGCCGGCGCTGGCTCCTTTAACGATCAGACTGCCGGCTTGCACGATATGCCAATAGAGGAAGGAGTTGGGGTCGAGAGTATATGCTACTGCCTGCGGCAGCACCGTAAGCGGCCGGGCTTGCTGAAGCGCGAGAGGCGATGCAGCATCCGCAATGTAGAAAACGCCATGTTGCGCGAACAAGAACAAGACATCCCATTCTTCGATGAAGCCGCCGAGCGAAAAGCCGAATGGAAACCATAGGGCAACCACTGTCATTGCCGGTAGGAGCAGCACGACGACAAGAACTTGTCCAAACTGCATATGACCTCGCGCGAATTCCCCCAGACGAATTAGCATTGGTGTGAAATTATCGTCGAAGCCGATACTCGAAAGCGGATCATACGCTTCGCGGTCACCGCGCCGATGTAGCGGGCGTTGTGTATAGGATTGCCCCGGGGGGTCAGTCGAGTAGGCCTGACGATCCACCAGTTTGCGGCAGCGAGGTCATCTTACCTCTCGAAACCAATTTACGATGCTTTTGAGACCTCGGTTTTCCGCACCTCGGTTTTCGGCATCTCGGTTTTCGCTATCTTGGTGTTTGGGCCGGACCGGCTCCAGGGGTGATTCCGGCGGAGAATCGCGTCGGCAATCGGGGCCGAACAGGCGGTGCAGCGGTTCCGGTGACTTGGCGCAGATCGCCATGTTCATTGCCGCCGCGATCGACTCGAGGTAGACGTTGGCGTTTTGCGCAAAAGGACTCCGAAGCGAAAACCAGCCATTGATTGGCGCAACAAACTCATAATATTCAAATCCAGCTGCGCGGAATATCGCTTCCAAATCTACGCGAGGATAGGGTCGCTCCAGCGTGTCAAATTCGCGCATCACGGCCAGCCATTCTGGCTTGATCGGACCTGTCCGGTTCTCGCCTTCGATTATGACGGCAACTCCATCATCCGTGAGAGCGTCGCCAATATACGAGAGAGCGGCAATAGGATCGAAGAAGTGATGCAGTGCGGATTCGAGAACCGCGACGTCAAACCTGGCGTGCAGGTGATCTGGCAAAGGTGAACGCTCGATATCATGTGACGCAAACATCGCCCGCACCGAGTCGGGTGAGAGATCGAGGTACGGATCTTCAGAGAGTCTTTTCCGCGCAAGCTCTATCATGTCGTCTGACACATCGAAGCCGAAGGTTTTGTATCCGAACCGGGCTAGATAGTGGCTCACCCAACCACCACCGCAAGCGACATCGAGCCATCGACTCGCCGGCGGCATTTTGAGCAGCGCGACCATGTTAACGAAATTTTGCAGATAGTGGACGCATTCCGCGAGCAGCGGCTCCCAGTTGTCGTCAGCACCGACACTATTCAGAGGTTTTGTGCAGGAATAGCGCTCATAGAAAGCGCGGGTACGCTTTTCGAAGATGGCTCTGACGTAACTCAGAGCTCCGGCGCGCCAATCAATGCCTGACGGTAATTCGGCATTAATGCGCGCCAGCAAGTGCTCATTCGTCATAAGCACGCCCCTGCAAAATCAGGATCGCGCCGATTAGCAGCGACCCAAAGCGAGAATATTGGATCACGCGGCAAGGTCAATCGCCGGTGCCGAACTAGGTGCTTGATTTAGGTTGGCACCAGTTCGCTGGGGGCTGACGCGCTTTGTTCATGCAAGAGCGCCATTCGCCCGAGCATATGTATCTGCGCCATTGACTGCATTTGAAAATAGGCGCCCGCCAAAGCCGGAGCCTTCCGTAGCTTAATGAAACTCCCGTCATCTAGCGCGTTGAGCGCCGCCTCATTTGCACAATATAAGCCGTCGACCTGCTGTCCATCGGCTGTGGCCTATTGCGATCTGGCCAGACCTACGCGACAAGCAGCCCCGTTTGCAAGACGGAAGCTCGGCAGCGATGCCAACGCGATTGCTTGACGCTGTGACCAAGCGCGCGCTGCCGTTACTCCTCAAGCGCATCAACCCAGCGAGTGTGCTTAGCTCCGAGCGCCCACAGTGAAAGCCGCTCCGCGCCGGGTGCAGGCCAAAAGCTTATGGTTCGAGCCGGCCCGTCGCAGTCGCAATGAAATCAGTTCGCGACGAAGCGAATCCAGTAGAGCTAACCGTAGTTATGATGCCGGGCAGAGCGCCGATTAGGGTCGCCGATTCCGTTTGCTGGCTGCTGCCACCGCCCTGCTTGTTCGCCCCGGAAGCGTCCGCCTCAAAGCCGATGACGCAAGAAGCACCTCATTCCGCCCGATTAGGCCGTCAGTACGGCTGAACGTTGCGTCCCACGAGCGTGTCAATCGCGTTGCAAGCCCTGGCGCAACGTAATGACCGCTTTACCATCTTTTCACGATCGCCCGACAGTTTGCTGCGCAATGTCAAAGTCCTTGATGCCAGCTAGAGTGCTCAACGAATGTTCCCGCTCAC
>Ga0306920_100011930_pt1 | contig 11776 bp, 9 predicted proteins | sample flu12Cox44000170_FD_204666 | JGI IMG/M metagenome (GOLD analysis project Ga0306920, IMG submission 204666) | Lab enrichment of tropical soil microbial communities from Luquillo Experimental Forest, Puerto Rico - flux4day.12C.oxic.44.000.170 (v2)... | ecosystem: Environmental > Terrestrial >...
ACACCTTCATTTGGCGCTTCTCTTTTATGGCTGCCGCAACCACAAACAAAATGAGTGGCATCGCCATGTAATTCTTCCAATTTGCGAGCCGCGGATCACTTGGGGAGAGAGGAAGTGAATGATGGAGGTACAACGATCCGAAGCACAAGGATACGAAGGTAAAAACACAGTAGATCGCCAACACCGAATTCCAAGGTGTGGGGGGGAAAACCGGCTGGTGACGGATTAATAGTCCCACGACCACAGCGAGCAGAAGGAGGTCGACGACGCTTTCGCCTAAGGGAAAGCCGATCAGGTAGTATCGCGCCGTCTGAAGGGGAATCAGGGGCACCAGATAATAGACTCCGACGACGGGCCGCCAGAAAATACTGAGGAGAAAAGCTATGATTCCTGCGACATACAGCGCGTACGGGACGACGCCTGATAGTCCAAAATGCATCATGCAACTCGCTCTGTGCACAGGGATGAGTTAGGCAACGCGAGAAAAGGCAGCCATCAATAGAGAATCGATTTCAGCCTTGTTTCTGACGACACCAGCCGCCTCGAGGAACCGCTGATTGTGGTAGCGCAAATCCTTGTAGTCAAGGATGAAGCGCTCTTCGAAAGCGGTTTTCAGCTCCTCCACGCCCTGACGAATCGAGTATCGTGTTTCAAAACTTAAGCGGTTGCGCACTTTGTCAAAATTGACTCGATAGTTCCGAAGGTCGGAGTTCGCGACCTGTTCGACAAAGGTATCAGGAAACACCTCGCGGATTGTTTCCGCCACCTGCTGCAGCGTATAGTTTAGACGCGCATCACCTACGTTAAAGATTTCTCCACCGACGACTCGTACCGGCGATTCGAGGGTAAGCACGATCGCTTCGACGACGTCGCGGACATGGATAAACGGGCGCCATTGCTGGCCGTTGAAGACCGTGATTTTGCCCTCCTGCTTCGCGCGTGCACTGAGCAAATTAACAACTAGGTCGAATCTGGGTCTGTAGCCAAGACCGAATACCGTCGCGAAACGAAGGATCGTGGGGTGGAATTCAGAGCTTGCAGCGGCGAGCAGGGCGCGCTCGGAGTCCACCTTTGTTTGGGCGTATACCGAAATCGGGTTCTCTTTCGAACGCTCGTCTACCTCATCGTCCGTCGCACCGTAGACACTGCAGCTAGATGCAAATACGAATTGCTCGACGCGGTTTCCCTTTGCAACTTCGATCATCATGCGGGTGGCACCGTAGTTAATCTCTAGCGCAGCCGCACGGTCCTGCTCGCACGCTGGGTCGCCGACGATTGCCGCTAGATCGACAATTGCGTCAACGCCTTGCACGGCCCTCACGACATCCTGCATGTTTCGGCAGTCTCCGATCATCAACTGAAAGTTGGGATTATTCTCAACGGCCCGCAGCGGATCCCTCCCGTACAGCAATGCATCGAGGACCCGAACCCGGTAGCCCTGTTCCACCAGCTTTTCCACCAATAAGGAACCAATGTATCCAGCGCCTCCCACGACGAGCACGTGCTTCTTACTACGAAGACTTGGAAGTTCTTCCTTGGACCTTATTTCGAAGTGATTCGCAAGGTAGTTCTTCAGGAAACGCGAGAACCACAACCCCAGGCTGGCCAGCAAGGCAAACGGAAAGGCTACGCTGCGTCCGACCGCAGTGTTCCCAACCAGCCAGTTCATGGCAAAGAACAGTATCACTGCGGCCGCCACCGCGCGCAAAATTGCCTGGTTCTTGCGTCTGCCTCCGTAGCTACGCGTGTGTGTATAAAAACCCAGCAACGCGAACGTTAATGGAAAAATCGGTGACATCACCCAAAAAAAGCGCACATAATACCGCTCGAAATCCGTGATGAGGTGCTGTGCTTCAGCCCCAGACCCTCTTGCCAGTTGATAGGCGACCGAGACTGCCAGCGCCCCGATCATGCTGGAATGCACTACGAAAAAGTCGGCCAGCACACGTGGAGCCGCCTCCTGGTAGCTGAGACCGTGTCGCATAGTCGTCCTCCAAGTTCAACAGTTCCCGCGTCAGCTTCTGAACTCGTACCGTTGCAACGGTGGCAATGGACAGAGCGGACGCCGGTTTGTTACGTCAACGTGTCGTGCCCGCCGGATTTGCGTCGCTTCTTCGGCGGCTCGCGACGAAAACTGTCCGCTTTTTACGATTCCTGCGTGCTATTTCTTTGGCCGAGTCCGCCACCCATTTGACCTGCGACTCGGTCATCGCTGGATAGAGTGGCAACGAGACCATTCGATAGTACAAGGCAATTGCCTGGGGGCATTGGTTCTCGGTGCGCTGCGCTAGTGAAGCGAAAAATGGATGCAGGGGGATAGGAATGAAGTGTACGCTAGCACCGATGCCCCTTTTTCTTAGCTCCACGATAAACTCGTCGCGCTTTATCTCGAGCTTGCCGAGGTTAAGACGCAGGGTGTAGAGATGCCAAGAGTGTCGACAGAGGTTGTTATCGGGCGGCAACTCGAACTCTTCGACGTCAGCGAAAGCCCGATTGTAAATCTGCGCGAACTCAGTACGAGTATGAATGAAGGATTCGAGCTTTCTGAGCTGATGAATTCCGATCGCCGATTGTATGTCGGTCAGGTTGTACTTGAAGCCTGGTTGTAACACTTCGTAGTACCAGTTTCCACGGTCGGTGTAACGGTTCCAAGCGTTCGTGCTGATTCCGTGCAGACAAAGGATTCGCACGGCCTCGGCCAGTGCCTCGTCGTGCGTTACTACCATGCCGCCTTCGCCAGTGGTAAGGTTCTTTGTGGCATAGAAGCTAAACACGCAAGCATTGCTACGGTCTCCGGTTTTTGGATTTCCAGCCCCGACTGGAAGACCACGATAGTGCGATCCCGCTGCATGCGCGCTGTCTTCAATTACGTAAAGGTGATGCTGTCGGGCGAGTTCCCAAATAGCATCCATTTCGCATGGCAATCCAGAGAAGTGCACGGGCAGGATCGCCTTGGTGCGTTCTGTGATCTTTGTGGCCACCGAGACGGGATCAATGTTTCCGTCCGGCCCGATCTCTGCGAGAACCGGTATAGCCCCGACGTGCAAGATGACATTAACCGTTGCGCAGAAAGTGAGCGGCGAGGTGATAACCTCCATGCCGGGGCCAACGCGCAGTCCTGCCAACGCCAAATGCAGTCCCGCCGTACACGAACTCACCGCCAGTGCGTGCGGAGCTCTTACGTATTCGCGAAATTCCTGTTCAAATTGCGCGGTACGCGGACCGGTCGTGATCCAGCCTGACTTCAGGGTACTCACGACCTCCTCAATTTCCTCGACACCTATACTTGGTCGGTGATACGGAACGCTAATAGATCCGTGTGCGGCTGTCGCCATTAGGTTGCCCCTGGGTCATCGAGTGATTCTTGTCAAAGCTGAATCGGGTTCGGTTGAGAAGGTTGCATCTTGCGTAAATAACAGTTTTAGTAGGCCAACAACAAATCCCAACCCGAAGGAGAAGTGATAGATGCAGAAAATCATGGGTAGAAAAGGAAGGGCCATCCACCCGTGCCTGCTGGCCGCGAGCACAGAAGCAATGAGGCAGACAACGATGTAACTAGCAATTAGAGCAAGCCAAAGCGAAACCGCTGGCGCCAACCAGGACGACGGACCTAACGTTGTGGCAAGAATGCCTCCCAGTGCCACGGCATTCGCCAGGACAAAGGCTGCTGGTACGAGTTTCCGCCAAGAGCTCATGGTCTTGTGCTTCCAAAGCACGGGCACTTGCCAGAACCCGTATTGGAAATATTGCCGAAAAAGCTTTGACAGAGATGAACGCGGCGAATACCAGGATGCGATGGCCGGGCTTTGCCAGATCTTTCCTCCGGACCTTAACAGCCGTATGTTCAACTCATCGTCCTGATTGCGAACGAGGGTTTCGTCGAACAAGCCGATCCGCTCTAGCGTAGCCCGGCGCCAGGCGCCGTAGGGTAGGGTGCTTACCCAACCCTCGTAGTCCAACTCCCTGAACCTGCTTGCTCCACCGGTCGCAAAACGGGAATGGAATGCTGCGGTTACCGAGCGTGCCCAAACTCCTTCTGCTTTTGCCAACACAGGTCCGCCAACAAAATCTGCGCCGGTGCGCTGCAACGTCTCCAAACAGAGGCGGCAATACGTCGCGGCATACCAAGAGTGAGCGTCCATGCGAATAATGATGCCGCCTCGGGCCGCCCGAATCGCGGTGTTGAGCCCAACCGAAGCAATCCGAGCGGGATTTGTCAAAACTCTTAGTTGCGGGCACTGTGCACTGTATTCTTCGAGAATGTCGCGCGTACCGTCATCACTCATGCCATCCGAAATGAGGGCTTCCCATCGGATGCCAGTCATATCCTGCGCAAGCAAGGAATCAAGGAATCGGCGTATACACTTTATTTCGTTCCGGCAAGCAGCGATGATGGAAACCTGCGGGACAACGCTGTCGGTCATCTCAGACTTGCCTCCAGCGCCGTTTGCTTGTTGGTTCGCTTGTCGTGATGCTTTGTTAGCTGTTCAAACTGTCGGAGATAATTCCTCGCCATGACCTCTGCGGAAAACTCCCGGGCTACGAGGGCCTGCCCGTTCCTCCCCAAGCAAGAGGCAAGTTCGGTGTCTGCTAAGAGTCGAAGAATCGCCTGTGCCAGTCCGTTCACATCACCAGGCTCGAGGAGCACTCCCGTTTGATCCGAAACAATCATCCTAGGCACTGCTCCAACACGCGTTGCAATTACCGGTTTCCCCGCTGCCATTGCTTCCAAGAGACACATAGGCATCGATTCAATGAAGGATGGAAGCACCACCATGTCCAGAGAGGCGTAGACTCCCGGCATGTCGTCACGCACGCCCACAAATACAACATGCCTTCTAATTCCGAGTTGAGCGGCAAGCCCTTCCCATTGCGGCCGAGCGGGCCCCTCTCCCACAAATACAAAAATCGCGTCTGAACGAGCAGCAAGCACCTGCTGTGCTGCGCGGAGCAGAACCGCTCCGCCCTTGTCGGGCACTAATCGCCCTACAAACCCGACAAGTGAACAGCGGTTCGGCGCAATCTCACTCCGCAGCGTGGGTGGAACGTCGTTGAACGCGTCGAGTTCAACGCCGTTAAATATCGTGGAGACTTGGTTCGGTCGAAGGCCCCAACGCCGCAATATGTCTGACGCAAAGTCAGACACAGCAATGACTTTGTCAAACCTTCTCAGCATCAGCTTGTCGAGCGCCGCGTATGCGCGCATTCTCAATAGATTGCTGGGCCAGTTATGGCAGGTGGCCACCAGCGCCGCGTGCCTCGGCCGGTGGGCGGCGTAAGCGTACAAATCTGCTTTGTAACCGTGCGGATTCAGGATATCCACGCTGTGCTTGACCATCAGCTTCCGGATCTGCTTGACAACCTTCCAATCCACTCTCCCGGTGCACGCCACAGTCTCCACGACCAGCCCCCGTCTCCGGGCTTGCTCGCCCACCTCGCTGTGGGGAGCCCTACCATCAGAGAAGACCCCGACGATGCAGCGACAGCCCAGCCGGGACAAGTTTTGCGCTAGCGTGATGAGCATGTTCTCGGCCCCGTAGCAACCCTCGCTACTGATAAGGGAGAGGATGGTCAGAGGGTACGGCATATGCTTTGGTGGCGCCTAGACTGTGACCGGCGTTGCCGGCCGGTGAGTTCGAGGCTTTAGGCGATAGTCTGCTTTCGTAGCTCTCCACGCCTTCCAAAACGTGGTGTATTCAAACATTGTTGCCGAGAAACGGCCGGTGCGTCCGGTGACATTGTCTTCACAGATGTTAGAACGTGGGATGGCGAGGTAGTCCGAGGCCGTCGTCCATGCACCACGCGCGGTTGTGACGGCTAGCCTAAAGCCAGCTTCCGCCAAGATGTTTTGGATCTCGGGTGAACAGTTCCCATTCGGGTACGCGAACGTGTCGCAGTCTTCGGCAAGCACGCTTTCGATCGCAGCCTTGGATGTGCGGACTTCCTGACGAGCCACATCCAGCGGTATCGCAGTTAGAATCTGATGTGTCTGAGTGTGTGACCCGAAGCCAATTCCTTCTTGGTGCATCTCGGCAATCGCCGCCCACGAGAGTGTCCGATCTATACTCGTCGAATCAATGCTTCCAGCCTGTCGCTGGCTTGTTTCCCGGAGCTTTGCAAGGTACGCCTCTCGTTGCTCCGGCGTAGCCAGCTTGAGATTCTCGATCAACGTCTCGATTTCTTTAGTCCGAGTCGACGGTTGTGTTGCTCGTATAAGAGCGACCAACCGTTCCGGCCAGAATGGAATTTCCTGGTCGACTAATTGCGGACAGACGAAGACAAGGAAAGGGACTCCCCACTCCCGCGCGACTGGAAGAGCCACCGTGTACGTATCCATCCAACCATCATCAAACGTCAACGCAACTCTCAGCCTGCAACTGCGCGTCCTGGGTTCAGACTTTCGCAGGTCCACCGGATCAAATCGACGCACCACGTGCCTTACCAGCTTCCGGTACGTGCTTTCCAGAAGAACTACTCCCGGCAGACTGTGCGTTCTTCGAGAGTCGGCATCGCGGAGGACTCGATGGAATGTTAGCGGGACCACAGCCCCACTCCGGCGAAGTTGCCTTTTCGCCCACCACAAGCATCCGCTTGCACCCAAGATGTTCGCCCACAACCATCGAAGGACTCGGCGATGCTCCACTTCGAAGATTGTCACTTTTCCTTGCTCCCTGTCGCCGATCTCAAGCGCAACGCCGCCCCATAGGCATAGTCGCCTAGATGACGGAAGTGGGGATTGGAGTCGACTGTTACGTCGTTGAAGATCACTCCACGGAGGCTCTTTCCCAACATTTCGATCGCTCGCTTTGAAAGCTCCCGCGGGGTAATCTGGGCGCGGATCACCAGCAGTGCCGCATCTGCAACGCCTAACAGCTCAGGAACGTCTGCAACGGGAAGGACAGGAGCTGCGTCTAGCACGACCCAGAAAAAGTGGCTGCGCGCCCACGCCAAGAAGCGTTTAATCCCAACCCCGGTTGGAAGAAGCGAAGGATGGTCCGGAGTCTTCGCGATCATCGCCGCATGAAGATTCAGTTCCTTGATCCAACGGACCGCTTCGGCTGGTTCTACTCCTCCAGCCAAGGCATCCTCGAGCCCTGGTGCATCTATTCCGCAACCTATAAGTTGGCGAACGGTCGGTCGTCGAAAATCCGCTTCCACCAGGAGTGTTGGGTCACCCGCGTTAGCCAAGCAAGTAGATAAATTGAAGGCGGTGAGGGTCTTTCCGTCTCCCTTTCCGGGACTAGTAATCAGTAAAACGGCACCGCCATCAAATTCTTCTTTCACGGTTCGGCGCAACAAGCGGAACTGTTCAGTGGCCATTCCTTCAGGATCGGTTTGAAAAACCAAGCGCGATTCTTCCGTCTTTAGCCATCTGACATGACGGAAACCGTCCACAGATTCCGCCTTTCGAGAAGGCTCAAATGGCTCTGCCGCAAAGGCCTGATCGAGCATTCTTGAAGAAGGTACCGGAGGATCCTCTGGAAGTTCAGGCGGTCCCTCGGGTTTCGAGGGCGCCAACGAATCACTCCCGGCCGGAGCTGTGGCCTCGTCATGGGGATAAAGGGCTGGGCTGGTTATTTTCTTTAATCCAGCCTTGAAATCAAATGTGGCCATGAAGTACCTGGTTGGAATCGCCGTCGTGGCTTTGTCGCACTCGCACCAATGACCGGGTTCCCTTTCGGGTTGCCTCTGTACTTCGCGCACCTCACTCGGAGTGGCGATTTCCGGCGCATCTTTGCCTGGTCGCGCCCGAGCCAGGTCGGCGCGGCTATAGTGGTCGAATCTCCCGGATAACCGCGATCAGCGCTAGGCAAAGAAAGAGACACGTCAAGGATGCGCAGATTGCCCATTGTCTCCCGCGGCGCACATCAGATGGGACTTCTATTCGTGGAATCAATCCCCAAACCAGCACGCCTGCAGGAAGCAAGGACTTTAACTCGGTCTCCGTCTTGATCGCAGGACTGAACTCCTCTTTGAGCAGCACCCAGAAAATCGAAAGTCCTAGAGCTAGGAAGGCGGAGAGCGGAATGAGTCTCTTTCGGCGCGGTTTGACGGGCTTAATTGGGACTTGGGCCGGATCGAGAACTCTGAATCGTTCAGCTTTTTGGTTCTGCTCTAGATCAGCAGCCATTGCGACATTGAAACTCTTATCGAGCAGAGCCTGATAATGCTGTTTAGAAATGTCATAGTTGCGCGTTAACTCCACGAGTTGTTGTTCACGAATCGGGGCGGCGTCAACTTTAGCCTGGTAGGACTCGATCTGAGATTGAATTTGATTTTGATCGGCCTCGAGCTTTCTCATTTGCTTGTCGATGATCTCCAGGCGAACAGCGGCGACCGATTCTTCCCCTTCTTTCCCATTTCGTTCGGGGTTAGCAGCAGGATCCGTAGGCAGAGAATTTAGACGGTCCTTCAGTTCCTCAAGTCGGCGGGCAGCCCGCACTACGTCGGGGTGGCGATCAAGATAATGTTCACGCAGCTTTTCAATGTTTGCTTCCAGTTGGCGCTTCTCCAGTTCAAGACGCTCTCGCTGAGTAAGTTCCACATTGGTGTTGCTAGCGAGAGGGAGCGGCGCGGGAGTGCGCAAAAGGAGGGTCTTTTCCTGGTCCAAGCGGTTCATCGCATCTGCATTGGTTTGAAGGGCGGAGCGAAGATTGGCCAGAGCCTGTAGATTGCTTCCGGTTTGGTCTGGTGTTTCCCCCAAATGGCTCATCTTGAACTGCCGCAGCGTGCTCTCTTGACGCTCCAGAATCTGCTTAGCGGACATCAATTCGGAGGAGAGAAAGTCCTTTGTTCCTGCTACCTGCTGCACTCGGCTAGTAATACTCCATTGAATGAAACTGGCCGCTAGCTCGTTGGCAACCTGTGCGACTAGCGCCGGCTGTTTACCCTGATATGTCAGGGAAAATGTGCTTAGTTCTGCCCCCGAGCCTTGCTTGACCTCGATCGTGATGTCGTGACGCATTCCCTCAACCAGCTCTTCCGGGGACAGGGAGCCGCGAAGGTCAGGATAGAGGTTGAGCTTGTCGATAATTTCCTGAAGCCGGCTGCGACTGAGCACTTGTTGGGTGATCGTGTTCAGCCGCGCATAAGGATCTGAGCTAACCGCTGCGCTGACATATTTTTCCGGAACTTGTTGTGGGTCGACCAGAATCACTGTGGTCGCTTCGTATACGTTCGGCAGTTTTGCAATAATCACCGTGAAGAGCAGCGTCAACGCAAACGTTCCGATTAACCATTCCCACTTGCGCTTTGCGAGTAGACGCAGATACGAAGTAACTCGCTCAATCTGCTGTTCTAAAGGCATAGGAGCCGTCCCACGTTCCTTAAATCCTTAAAATCTATGATGCCTATCGTCGAAGGCGCCGCTACTTTGCTCTACGGGGTAAATCGACCCGCTGGTTTTGTGGAAGCCTTACTTCCCCCGCTTCCAAGGGGATGCGAAAAGCCATATGAGACGTAGACCCACGACGTGTTAACATCCACGACGCTGTGGTTGGAGGGTACGTCCTGTCGCTGATGGGCGCAGCCCACCCCTAGAAGCAGGCCCGGTCTTAACGTCCGTTGAAACGCGACACTACTGATCTGACTATGAAAGTTGTAACCCGGTTGGACGCTTTCATTAAATGCGTAGGCCGCGTCAAAATCTAGCTCTTGACGCCTCCCCAATTGCCACCGCAACGAGCCATTAACCTGTTGAAGAATTACTGCTGAAGGTAAGCCTCCACCGTCACTAAGTTGCCGGGAGTATCCTGCCGTCAGGCTCGTGTTTTTGCCGCGCCAATTGAACGTCGCTCCGACCGCCGGGCTCCACTGGGGGTGTTGCGATAGTCCATCGGCGGTCGCGATTTCTGAATTGAAGCTAGTGTTGTAGTACTCCGGTCCACCAAAGAACGAAAGTGTGATCGTCGGAGCAGGAGCCACGGAATAATACAAAAGCAACGAAGCCGTATCAGTGCTGGAAATAGACGGTTGCTGGTTAAAGTGTTGGACACGCAATGAGACGCCCAGCCACTGTTCGGTTGAGACCTGGTGATTGAAGAAAGCTTCAGCCAAATATGTTTGGGTGTTGTATAACGGACCAAATTGGGCATTCTGCGACGAATTGGGAAAGTCCAGGATCGAAAATACCCCACGGACCCCAGCCAAGCTGTTGGCACTGAACTGATAGCTCGTTTCAGCAAGGATTGCGTTTCCGACCGTTCGCTGAATGGGAGCGACAACCAGCGAATTGTTAGACTGTTCAATCACGCCAATACTCGGTCCCGATACGTCTGAGTTTACGGCAGAAAAGATCCCAGTTCTGTCTGTGAAGGTCTCGCTGAGTCGCAGCCGAAGGTGTTGACTTAATCGGTACGTAAGATCGAGACCGAAATTCTTAGTGAATTGATTTTGTGTCCCTTGGCGTTGATAGACTAGCAAGCCGGCTCCAAAGCTCATATCCCAATTCACCCGTGGGGTTGATCGCGAGAACCTCATATATGGTTGAATCGCGTAGCTGAAATCGCCCACTGGATTCGTACTTGACAGGAATACATTGTCGGTGAACATACCCGTTAAACTGACACCGCCTGAGAGATAATTCGTTCGAGTTGTCTCTGCCTGGAAGGCTAGTGACGGCCCCTGGCCATTAAGGATGGGAGGCGGCGAGATTGGTTGATCTTCCAGCGGAGCTTCAGGCTCCTGTGCCCGGGCTCCGAGCGATACCAGAGCAAAAACCGTGATGACAAGGATTTTGTTTTGCGTCTTCATGCCTTTTCACGGCACGACAACGGTATCGCCCGGCTCGAGTTTTATGTTTTGATAAGGGTGGTGGCCTTTGATCACCTCTTTGTAGTTGAAGGCAAACCGGGTCTGGGTTTTATCAGGATTTTCTCGAAGGACAAGAATGGTTTTTTGCTTGGCAAAATCGCGGAATCCTCCACCCATCGCGATTGCGTCCAGAACGGTTGTCGAGCTGCTGAGAACGTAGGATCCCGGATGCGCAACCTGCCCGAGGATACTAAAGCGCTGACTGCGAATTTCCTGGACAATCACGGTTACTCCTGGTTCGGAGATATAATCGGACAGTTTGCTGCTAATCTCGGCTTCAAGTTGCTTGGGTGTTTTGGTGCTTGCTTGTACTTCACCCACAAGAGGTAGAGAGATTTTTCCATCCGTTCTAACCGTAACCGTGCGCGAGATTTCAGCTTCTTTCCACACGTTAATCACAAGTACGTCATCATTACCAATCACGAAACTATCCTCGCGTAGCCGAGCTGCCGATGCCGGGGTTGCCGCCGCTGGGCCTGTGTGAGCCACAGCCACTTCAACCGGGACTTCCCGTTTAGGCTTGCCATCCGGTGTCTGAGCCCAACACAGAAAACCAGCGACCGGAACGCACCCAAGTAGTGCCAACGACCTTCTGAATACGACAGTTGACGCGAAGGTCATGGTCTTCTCCTTCCTATGCGAGCAATTTAACATCCACATGTTCCGATGGAACTTAGCTCGAACCGCTCTTAGCATGCTGCATGGTTGAAGCAACACCATTTGAAATCGTCTCGGCGACGTCATCGAAGTAGCCGGTACCGACAAATCGCTGGTGTCTTACTGCTTCATATCCGTGGCTTGCCGCCAGCTCGAATTCGCTCTCCTGCAGGCGCGCATACGCCGCCATACCTGTTTCCCGATAGTCGCGGGCGAGGTCGAACATGCTGAGATTGAGAGAATGAAACCCTGCCAACGTAACGAACTGCAACCTGTACCCCATTCCGCTAAGCGCCACATGGAAATT
>Ga0306920_100011931_pt1 | contig 11776 bp, 9 predicted proteins | sample flu12Cox44000170_FD_204666 | JGI IMG/M metagenome (GOLD analysis project Ga0306920, IMG submission 204666) | Lab enrichment of tropical soil microbial communities from Luquillo Experimental Forest, Puerto Rico - flux4day.12C.oxic.44.000.170 (v2)... | ecosystem: Environmental > Terrestrial >...
CGCTGAAACAATTTCGAAGAAGCGACGGTCTGGCCAGTGACTTTATCGTCGCCCTGTATGCCGATCCCGATGAAGGCACATTGTGGGTAGGCTCGTCCGATAACGGCCTGACTCGGCTCAAGGATGGGCGATTCTCGGTGATTAGCACGACTCAAGGATTGCCTGACACCATTATTTGTCATGTAGTTGATGATGGCGCGGGCAATCTGTGGATTGGCTGCGATAGCGGCATTCTTCGAGCCACCAAAGCCGACCTGAATCGCTGCGCCGATGGCCTCGTTGGTTCGGTTCGATTTCTGAGTTATGGCAAAGCCGAAGGCATGAGTTCTCCCAGTTGTTCAGGGGGCTTTCAGCCGGGCGCCTGCAAGAGTAGTGATGGGCGGCTGTGGTTTTCGACTGCCAAAGGTTTGGCAATCATTGATCCGGCCAACGTCAGCACCAACACGGTTGCTCCGCCTGTCGTGCTCGAGGAAGTGCTGGTAGACCACAAAGGGGTCGATCCGGCCACGCTCGCGTCTGTGGTCAAAGTAGCGAAGGTTCCAGTGCGGCCACCCGGCTTGCCATCAATCGGTGTTAACCCGGTCTTCGTTGGAAACGAATCCGGCGTCCGGACTCCAGGTGGTCCTGAGAAGGACGGCTCTGGCGGGCGGTTCGCCGGCCTGCGCTTCCCTCCTGAACGAAAGCAATTTGAATTCCGTTACACCGCCTTAAGCTTCATGGCTCCGGACAAGGTCCGGTTCAGGCACAAGCTGGAACCACTTGACCCCGAATGGATAGATGGAAGCGACCGGTTCGCGCAATACAGCTATTTGCCACCCGGTGATTACGTGTTTCGAGTAACCGCATGCAACAACGATGAGTTTTGGAATGAAAACGGGGCTTCGCTCGCGTTCACTAAACTGCCCTACTTTTGGCAGACCTGGTGGTTTCAAACACTCGCTCTGGCAATGGGGGCGGCGGGTGTTGGCATAGCCGTGATGTCGGTCATGCGCCGGCGCGTACGCCGGAAACTGGAGCTTTTGGAGCGCCAACGCGCTCTGGAACGCGAACGTGCACGCATCGCCCGGGATATCCATGACGACCTGGGCGCGAGCCTGACCCGTATCTCCATGCTGAGCCAATCAGCCCGAAGCGAAATCGAGAGCCAGCCTCAAGCCGCAGCTGATCTGGACCAGATTTACAGCACCTCCCGCGAGTTGACCCGAGCGATGGATGAAATCGTTTGGGCCGTGAATCCGAAGCACGATACCCTGGACAGCCTGGTGACGTACTTAGGCCGGTTTGCCCAAAACTTCCTGAGCGCTGCCGGCATACGCTGTCGACTCGACGTCCCGCTCCATCTGCCCACTTTGGCCCTCAGCGCCGAGGTGCGACACAACGTGTTTCTGGCGTTTAAAGAGGCCCTGCATAATACCGTCAGACACGCGCAAGCCACCGAGGTCCGAGTTTCGCTTCAGTTGCTATCTCATGGTTTTGCGCTGGTCGTAGGTGATAACGGTTGCGGGTTTGAATGGCAAAGTGTGAAGGTGCGGGGGATAAACGTTGACGGCCTGCGTTCCGCCCCGGGCAACGGTTTGTTGAACATGCAAAAACGCCTCGAGGAAATTGAAGGCCTGTGCGAGTGGGAAACCGCGCCGGGCGAAGGGACACGCGTCAAATTCCTGGTCACAGTTAATGTATGAAGTGCGTCGTCAAAACACATGACAGCCCTTTTCCCCGCTTGTGAGTTATAAAAGAAGCGTGGCGATAGCGGTTTCCATAGTTGAGGATGATGCCCAGGCACGCAAGATCCTTGCGGGCTGGATCAGCCGCGCTTCCGGTTTTCGCCTGGCGGGTGACTGGGGTGATGCAGAAACCGCGTTGAGCCAATTGACCGAGAAGAAACCTCATGTCGTCCTGATGGACATCAATCTACCGGGAATGAGCGGCGTGGAGGCGGTCAAACGTCTTAAACCCAACCTGCCCGAAACCCAGTTCGTGATGCTCACGGTTTACGAAGATGCCGACCATATTTACAACGCTTTGGCGGCCGGCGCGACGGGCTATTTGCTCAAACAAACACCTCGCGCCGAACTGTTGAACGCGCTGGAGGAAGTCCATCGCGGCGGTTCTCCGATGACCAGCAACATCGCCCGCAAGGTCGTCCAGTCATTCCGCCAAACCCCGGCTTCCGGCCAGACTGGTGAAGGACTTTCTCCTCGTGAACAGGAAGTGCTGGACCTGCTCGCCCGAGGGTACCTTTACAAGGAAATTGCCGAGCGCCTCAACATCAGCGTCCCCACTGTCAACACCTACGTGCGGCGCATGTACGAAAAGCTTCACGTCCGTTCCCGAGCCCAGGCCGTCGCCAAATACGCCCACCTCAGCAGCGGCGAGAGAGAGCGGCCCGCCAGGGCCCCGCTGTAGCGGCGGGGTGTCGGCCCGCCAACGATTCGGCATTGACAGTTTCCCGCCCGGTTTCTTACCGTCTGCGCGCAAAGGCTGACGCTTTGCCCCCGAATCAACTTCCGGGGACTCTTGTTGATCTATGGCGAATACGATTTTGGTGGGGGCCCAATGGGGTGACGAAGGCAAAGGCAAGATCATCGATGTGCTTACCGAGCAAGCCGATGTCGTTGTGCGCACCCAGGGTGGCAACAACGCCGGGCACACAGTCCATATCCAAGGCCAGAAGTACATCCTGCACCTTGTGCCTTCGGGCATCCTGCGCAAAAAGAAGCGCTGCATTATCGGAAATGGCGTGGTCGTAGACCCGGTGAGCCTGGTCGAAGAAATAAAAGGCCTGCGCAAACTAGGCATAGGCGTCGACGGGAATCTCTTTCTCAGCGAAACGGCCCACCTCGTCTTGCCTTACCATCGCGAGCTCGATGCCCAGCGGGAAATCATCAAAGGCAAGAACAAGATTGGAACCACCAAACGCGGCATCGGACCAGCCTACGGCGATAAGGCGGCGCGCACCGGTATACGTGTAATTGACCTCGTGCAACCGCAGAAATTTCGCGGGCTGCTGGAAGCGAAGATTCAAGAGAATAACGAGATCCTCAAAGCTTTTGGAGCAAAGCCCCTATCGTTCAAGAAGGTCCACGCGGATTACCGCGCCGCAGGCGATTTTCTCAAACCGTTTGTGGCCAATACAGTCGTCTTGTTGCATGAAGCCGTGCGGCGTGGCGCCGATATCCTGTTCGAAGGGGCCCAGGGCACTTTTCTTGATATCGATCATGGCACCTACCCTTTCGTGACTTCTTCCAATACGACCGCCGGCGGGTCTTGCACCGGTTCGGGCATACCGCCACACCGTATGGACCGAGTCGTGGGTGTTATGAAGGCCTACACCACCCGTGTCGGCGAGGGGCCGCTGCCGACTGAAAATGCGGAAATTGCGGATATGCTGCACGCCATGGGACGCGAATTCGGAGCCACCACCGGGCGGCCTCGGCGTTGTGGTTGGTTCGATTCCGTGGCCACACGCCATGCCTGCATGGTCAATGGGATCGACGAATTGGCCGTTACAAACGTGGACGGGCTCGATTCGGTCGCCACCATTAGAGTCTGTATCGGATACCGCTCCGGGGGCAAACGCTACGATTATGTCCCCAACGATGTTGAACTGCTTTCGCGTTGTGAGCCCGTTTACGCGGAGTTCCCCGGCTGGCGCACTCCTACTCATACGATGCGTAAATGGAAAGACCTCCCCACGAAGACCAGGACCTATCTCAAGGCGCTTGCGGAACTGACCGGCGCCCGGCTCTCAATTGCTTCCGTCGGCCCCGGGCGGGAACAGACCATTTTCATATAACGTGAGCCTGCAAGCCGCGCATTTGACTCCGGAAGCGCGGGCGTCGCTGCCGAGGCATGTTGCCATCATCATGGATGGCAATGGCCGTTGGGCCCGACAGCGGCATCTGCCGCGGATCGAGGGCCATCGTGCCGGCGCTGAATCGGCTCGCATCATTATTCGGACCGCCGGTGAGTTGGGAATAAAGTACCTCACCCTATACGCCTTTTCAGTTGAGAATTGGAACCGGCCGAAGGACGAAGTGGACGCATTAATGAAGTATCTCGTCCATTACCTCAAAACCGAAACTCCCGAGCTCAACAAGAATAACGTTCGTCTGGAGATCATCGGCCAGGTATATCGCTTGCCCGAGGTAGTGCAGGAACATCTGAAGAAGTCAATTACCACACTCTCAAAGAATAACGGCTTAACTTTGATCATGGCACTGAGTTACGGCGGCCGCACCGAGATTGTGGATGCTGTGCGAAGCATCGCCCAGAAAGTCAAAAGCGGCGAACTTGACCCGCCCGACATCACGGAGCAGGTGTTCGCACAGCACTTGTATACGCGAAACGTTCCCGACCCGGATGTGCTCATTCGCACCAGCGGCGAAATGCGCGTCAGCAACTTTCTTCTTTGGCAGATCTCCTATACCGAACTGGTCGTTACCAACACACTGTGGCCTGATTTCCGCAAACCGCAGTTCTACGCTGCGCTTGAGGAATACAACCGAAGGCACCGGCGCTTTGGCGGCCTTTGAGATTTACGATGAACGAATTACGATTTACTAGTTGCAGGTCGTGCTTCATGGGGCAGGTTCACGGCTCGCCCGAAAGGGCCAGCCGGTGCTCGAACTCGTAAGTCGTAATTCGTAAATCGTAAATGGACACGCCTCCATCCAAGCTGAAGATCTTCCTGAGGCGGTTGCTGAGCTTTGTTGTGCTCTGGACAATTGTGCTGGTGGCACTCTTCTCAGCCAATCCGCTGATCTCGAATTATGTCTTTCTTGTGATCATGGTGTTCCTGGCGGTTACAGGTTTGGCAGAGTTTTATGGGCTGGTCGAAAAGCGGGAGCTTGTCTGTTTCAAGTGGTGGGGACTTTTGGGCGGGCTGTTGTTGATGATCGGAACGTTCCTCAATCTTACGGGATTGATAGGGACTTCGGGTTCACCGGCTCGGGTGAACGATTTCGAAACCGGCTTTATTATTCTATTCGTGCTGGGACTCTGCTTGCGCCAATTCTTTTCCCGCAGCAATACTGCCGGCATCCTCGCGATTTCCACCACGTTGTTCGGACTCATGTACGTGCCGTGGCTGTTGAATTTCATCCAGAAGATCAATTTCTTTCCGCACGTTGAGGGGCACTACTACCTGCTTTATTTCATACTGATCACCAAGATCAGCGACAGCGGTGCATACGCGGTCGGTTCCCTCATCGGGCGGCACAAAATGATTCCCCGCATTAGTCCGAGCAAAACCTGGGAAGGCTTCGCCGGCGCGGTGGTGACTTCCATACTGGCGAGCATTTTGTTTGTTCATTTCTTTTCTGCGAAAATGGCAGGCATGAATTACCTGCACGCGATTGTGCTAGGTATCATCCTGAGCATTGGGGCTGTGGTGGGCGACCTAATCGAATCGATTTTCAAACGCGAGGCCGGGGTGAAAGACTCCGGGCACTTCTTCCCCGGCATCGGCGGCATTCTCGACTTGCTCGACAGCCTGTTGTTTAATGCACCCATCATGTATCTCTACTTGAGACACATTTTAACACACCCGTAAATCGTAAATGAAACGGGTTGTTTTACTCGGCAGCACCGGCTCAATCGGCACCAGCACGATCAAGGTCGCCCAGGACTTGCCGGATAGGATTCATCTGCTCGGATTGGGCGCCGGCAACAATACGGAGCTGTTGCTCGAACAAACCCGCAAGCATCAGCCGCAAGCGATTTCGATTGGCGACCCAGCAAAGGCCGAAGAATTGCGTGCCAAAGTGGGCGGCGGCATCCAGGTTTACAGCGGCGCCGATGGTTTGCTGAAGCTGGCCACGATGCCCGATGCCGACGTGGTGCTGATTGCGATCGTCGGCACCGCCGGTCTGCAACCCGCTCTGGCTGCCATTCGCGCAGGCAAGGATATCGCGGTCGCATCGAAAGAAATCCTCGTCATGGCGGGCGAGATTGTCATGCGCGAGGCGCGACAGCATGGCGTTCGTGTCCTGGCGGTCGATAGCGAACACTCCGCCATTTTCCAATGCCTCGACGGGAAACCTTCCAACTCGGTGCGGCGCCTCTGGTTGACCGCTTCGGGCGGCCCGTTTCGAACCACGCCTATTACGGAATTCGCAGGGATCACCGTCGAGCGTGCGTTGAAACATCCCTCCTGGGTGATGGGCCGGAAGATCACGATTGACTCGGCTACCTTGTTCAACAAGGGCCTTGAAATGATCGAGGCGCGCTGGCTTTTTGACATCGAGATGCCGCGGGTCGCGGTGCTCGTTCATCCCCAGAGTGTCATTCATTCCATGGTGGAATTTGTGGATGGCTCGATGCTCGCCCAGCTTTCCACCCCGGACATGTGCCTTCCAATTCAGTACGCGCTCACATATCCTGAGCGAGTCGCCAGCGAGCGCGTACAGACCGATCTGGCGTGCCTCGGCAAACTGACTTTTGAAGAACCGGACCAGGAACGCTTCCCCTCCCTGACTCTGGCACGGAAAGCAGGCGAAATCGGCGGCACCATGCCGGCCGTCTTGAACGCGGCCAACGAGGTCGCCGTCGAGGCCTTTGTGAGCCGGCACCTCAACTTCCCCCAGATTGCCGAAACCGTTCGCCGCGTTATGGACCGGCACATACTGGTCACACACCCCGATTTGCCCCAAATCCTTGAAGCGGACGCCTGGGCCCGGAAGGAAGCGAGCCGGTGAATATTCCGGAGACAGACAGCACAGTTTGCCGGATTACATTTGTGTAATCCGCATCATCTGTGGATGCTCGCTGCGTGAGATTGGGATTTCGGCCTTGTTTCGGGCCCTCGGCCTTCTGATTGCCTCTGGCACAATCACTGCTATATTCTCTCGCGCCCGGAATGGGCTAGTCCCGTTAACGTATGTCAATATTAAGGTTTATTGTCGTCTTCCTCGAAGTGCTTTTGCTCTTCAACTTGCTGATTTTCGTTCATGAATTAGGCCACTTCCTGGCGGCGCGTTGGCGTGGCCTGAAGATTGACCGGTTCGCTATTTGGTTTGGAAAACCCATTTGGAAAGCAAAAATCAATGGAGTCGAATACGCCCTGGGCACTATTCCTGCCGGCGGCTATGTCTCCCTGCCACAAATGGCCACTATGGAGACCATTGAGGGCAAAGGAGAAAGCTCTGGCAAACCGCTCCCGCCGATTTCCGCGCTAGACAAGATCATCGTAGCGTTCGCAGGACCGTTGTTCAGCTTTCTACTGGCCCTGGCTTTTGCAGTCATCGTCATGACGGTCGGCCGCCCGGTGAGTGAAACCGAGACCACCACTACGATAGGATATGTGGTCAAGGGCGGTCCGGCTGACACCGTTGGCCTTAAACCCGGCGATCGGATCCTGGAGGTGGACCATCATCCGGTCAGCAAATTTGCGGGTATGGGTGACAGTGTGATGTGGCGGATCGTCCGAAGCGAAGGCGAAACCATCCAGGTCAAAGTCGCCCGCGGGAACGAAATTCTTGAGTTCTTTCCCAAGCCTTCAAAGGAGCGCACCAAGATTTGGGAACGAAAGAGCCTCAGGAAACTCCAAATCGCCCCCGCCCAACAGTTGGTCGTGGGCGACATGGCTACCAACAGCCCCGCTCTGAGCGCAGGCCTGCGTCCGGGCGATCACATTCTGGCAATGGATGGAACGAAATTGTTTAGCTTCGGCACCCTGGAGGATTACGCAGAGGATCATCCTACGAACACGCTGCATCTGGATTGTTTGCGCAACGGCCAGGCTGTTGAAGTCGCTGTGCGCCCCGAAGTGCCCATCAATTCGCCGGATGGTAAAGCCAGCCTCGGTATCTTGAACTGGGAAGACAAAATCAGCCTTCGTTATCCCAATGCCATTGAACAGGTCGATGCCAGCGTTCAGGCCATGTTCGAGACTTTCGGAGCTTTGTTCGCGAGGCATAGTGATATCAAACCTCAACACCTGGGTGGTGCGGTGAAGATCCTGGACGTGTACTATCGGTTGTTTAATGCCGAACAAGGTTGGCGCCTGGCCCTTTGGTTCAGCGTGCTGATGAACGTCAACCTCGCACTCCTGAACCTGCTGCCTATTCCGGTTCTCGATGGCGGTCATATTTTGCTGGCGTTGGTCGAAGCGGTGCGTCGCAAACCGGTGAGCGCGCGAATACTGAACATGGTTCAGACCAGTTGTGCCGTGGTGATCATTGGCTTTATGCTTTATATAGCCTTTTATGACGTCCAGGACCTGCCCTGGAAACGCAGCAAAGAGAAACCTGTCGAAGTAAAGTTCGCGCCTAAACCAGCCGAAAAGAACTGACATGCGCTATTGCGAGTCGCCGTTCTTTTACAAGCGCCGGGTGACCCGCCCTGTAGTTGTTGGCGACCCGGCGAATGGGGGAGTGTTCATCGGCGGGGACAACCCGGTCGTAGTTCAGTCGATGCTGACCTGCGACACGATGGACACAGCGGAATGTGTCCGGCAAACGCTGGAATTGGTTGATGTAGGTTGCCAAATCGTGCGCATCACGGCACCTACGGTCAAGGATGCGGCGAACCTTCAAAATATTATCGCAGAACTGCGTGGGCGTGGCTGCCTCGTTCCCATCGTTGCCGATATTCATTTCAAGCCTGAGGCCGCACTCGAAGCTGCCAAATGGGTCGAGATGGTCCGGGTCAACCCGGGCAATTACGCGGATTCAAAAAAATTCGCCGTCAAGGAGTACTCAGATGAGCAGTACGCGGCCGAGCTCGCCCGCCTGGAAACGAAGTTCGCGCCGCTGGTACAGCTTTGCAAGCAACTGGGCCGCGCCATGCGTATCGGCACCAACCACGGTTCGCTGAGTGACCGCATCATGAATCGTTTTGGCGATTCGCCTCTCGGCATGGTGGAGAGTGCTCTGGAGTTCGCCCGCATTGCGCGCAAGTACGACTTCCATAATTTCAAATTCTCCATGAAGTCCAGCAACCCCAAGGTGATGATTGAATGTTACCGGTTGCTGGTGGCGCGCCTGGAACAGGAAGGGCCTGACTGGAACTATCCAATCCATCTCGGCGTTACTGAAGCCGGCGAAGGTGAGGATGGGCGCATCAAGAGTGCGATTGGCATTGGGTCCCTGCTCTGCGATGGCTTAGGCGACACGATTCGCGTTTCGCTCACCGAAGATTCGCCGCGTGAAATTGAAGTTTGCCGTGATTTGCTTGCCCAAATCGCCAGCCTTGCAAACATGCGTCCTTCGGATTTCGGCGTGCAAATCCCTTTCGATCCTTTCTCCTTTACGCGCCGGCAGACCCCCGAAATCGACTTAAATGACACGGTCAAGGCCGGTGGCGAACAAACCGTGCGTGTGGTCGTCACCCGCGCGGCGTGGGACAAATTGGCACCCAAGATCAGTCCAAAGGCGGACGTTAAACCCGAAGCGATTTACGAAGAGCTGAACCTGCTTGAAGCGGACCCCACTCGCGATTTCGAGATCAATTGCGATACTCAGCTGATCACGGTTAAAGACGGCGTTGATTTGCCGGCGATCACAGCCTTTCGCCTCCTCGCTGCCAGGCTCAAACGCCTTGGACGGAATAATCCTATTTTGCTGAAGGATTGCCTCCGTTTCGAACCGGTTCCGCTCGAGCCAAAAATCGCGCTGCTCCGTGCTGCCGTGGTAATTGGTTCTTTGCTGGCCGATGGTATCGGCGACGCCATTCTAGTCCGCGGCGAGAGCGGCGCGGGACAGTCCTTGCGCCTCGCATTCAATATTCTGCAGGCGGCCGGCTGCCGCTCGTTCAAGACCGACTACGTGGCTTGTCCATCCTGCGGCCGCACCTTATTCAATCTCCAAACCGTCACGGCCAGAATCAAAAGCCGCACCGAACATCTCAAAGGAGTTAAAATCGCCATTATGGGCTGCATCGTGAACGGACCCGGCGAAATGGCGGACGCGGATTTCGGTTATGTCGGAGGCGCGCCCGGAAAGATCAACCTTTACGTAGGCAAGACCGTCATCAAAGTCAATATTCCCGAAGCTGAGGCTGTTGACCGGCTGGTGGATCTGATCAAAGAGCACGGCAAATGGGCAGAGCCGGAGAAGGCGGCTGGCGAATTAGCAGTTCACTGACAAGCCGAAATCCGAAATTCGGATCTTAACTCCCTAATGCCGCCTCGCGACCTTTAGGCATCCGTTCCAAATGGAAAATTAAAAAACCGTGCAGGAACCGCGCAAGTTCGCGCGTTTGCGCGGTACTCAGGCTGAGGCGCGCGATGAGCGGCCAATCGTTCACGGCAAGCCCTTTGGCAACCGCCAGTGTGTCAGGACTTAGTTTGCGCCGTGTCCAGTCAGGTTGCAATCCAAGCACCGCCAGCAATTTCAGTTCGAAAGCCAGAAGCGATTGCGGTTGGGCGTTTTGCTGTGGAAGGTGCTCGAGGAGGCCAAGGAACAATTCGTAAACGCCAGGCAAAGGCGTATCCATTTCGGTCGTTTGTTCGACCAAGGCGGCACAATAAGAGACCTGTCGCAAATACGCCAGGTCCTGGCGTAAAGCGCTGTTGGTCGCACGCAGGCCCACTTCGCGCAAAGTGTGCAACTCCGAACGCCGGCTCCGTACAAAGCTGAATTCGGCAAGATAAAATAAATCCAGCTTCCCCCGAAAATGTGATTTGGGGCGGCGCGCCCCTTTGGCTACGGTAGCGAGTCGCCCAAACTCCGGGGTCAGCCAATGAACGATCAGGCTGGTTTCGGTCAGCGGACGCGTGCGCAGCACGAGACCGATGGCCGTTTCGTTCATGTTGAGAACCTTCGGGCGAGCAGGGTCGAGTCGCTCTCGCCCAAAGCCGTGCTAGGGATTTTCCACATGAATAACTTGCTGTTGGGGCACCACGCGTTGGTCGTTCGCCTGCAATGCAAAAGTTTTCTCCGGCACGATCGAACCCAGGCTGATGATGTATTTTATCCCATCTCCGACCGACATGTTGAGTTTTGTGACCTTTTCCTCCGGGACCAGCAAGAGATAACCTCCGGTCGGGTTAGGTGTCGTTGGAATGAAAACACAGACAAGTTTTTCTTCAGCCCCGGCCAATACCTCCGGATGCTGCTCGCTGGTAATGAAGCCCAGGGTATAAACTCCCGGCCGCGGAAATTCGACCAGCACAACCGTGCGAAAGGCATTCTTGTTCGAGGTGGAGAAAGCTTCGTTGATTTGCTTCGTTGCGCTATAAATTTTGTTCAACAGCGGAACTCGCAGCAACGTTGTATCGATCCATTTGATGAGGCGCTTACCGAAATAGTTCCGCGCAAGCAAGCCGACCAATCCAATCAGAAACACGGCCACAACCAGCGCGACAAGGCTCCAGTACCAATACATTGGACCGCCGCCGCCGTTTTGATGCGTAAGCCGGCGCGGAAGAAAGATCAAAAGGGTGTCGGTGATATTGGCAACGGTGCCGAACAACCAGGCCAAAAGTGCTATAGAGACAACCCCCGGCAGTATGATCGCCAGACCGGCCCAGAAATTGGCCTGCCATCGCGCCAGGAGATTATCGTTCACGTGGCCAATCTAGGGGTCCCGCAGCGTTTCCTCAAGCTCGACTCGGTGCCATCTGTAGTGTATGCTACCGGGTCAGGTTCGATTAACCGTGTTCAGTTTTATGCCCGCCTCGGGAATTCGCATGGATACGCCCTGGTTAATCCTGGCTTCGGCTTCGCCAAGGCGGGCGGAGTTGCTTCGACAGCTGGGCATTGAGTTCAAGGTCGTTCCGAGCACGGTGCAGGAAATTCATCACGACGAACTCACCGCGCAGGAGGTCTGCCAA
>Ga0306920_100011932_pt1 | contig 11775 bp, 7 predicted proteins | sample flu12Cox44000170_FD_204666 | JGI IMG/M metagenome (GOLD analysis project Ga0306920, IMG submission 204666) | Lab enrichment of tropical soil microbial communities from Luquillo Experimental Forest, Puerto Rico - flux4day.12C.oxic.44.000.170 (v2)... | ecosystem: Environmental > Terrestrial >...
TACGTTTAGACCCCGGCGCGACCCGCGTCGGCCCAGAAGATCAGCCCGGGTAGAAACGCGACAGGGAGGTCCGCGTGCTGGGGCCGGACGCGGACGGTGAGGCCGTACAGCCCGCTGCGAGCGCAGGGAGTGATGGCCTCAAACAAGAAGTTGCCCAGGCCGTCTTGCTCTGCCGGCTTCATCGGTACAGAAGCAGCGTCCACAATGTCGCCAGCAGGATTCAGGCGCCCGAGGTAGAGCTCCACCGCCACCTCCTGCGCCGATAGCGAACCGAGCTGGACGTGTGCCCGCACCTGAAGGTTGGTTCCGACCAGCAGCGTACCGCTCGGCCCTTGCTCGACGGACTCAATGCAAACGTGTGGCCACTGCTCGCGAAGTCGAGCGGTCCAGGCGGCCAGCGACTTGGCGCGAGCCGCGCCGTTTGCCTCAAGGGCCCGGTAGAGTTCGTGCGCCGGCAGATAGAACTGGCACGTATAGTCCCTCAACATGCGGTGCGTATTGACAAAGGGACAGATGCTGCCGATGCAGGCCTTCATGCGCTCGATCCATTTGCGTGGAAGCCGGTCGTGGCCTCGATCGTAGAAGGTAGGGATGATGTCCCGTTCGAGCAGGTCATACAGGGCCTCGGCTTCCACTTGATCCTGATATTTAAGGTCCTGGTAGGTCTCGCCTTTGCCGATGGCCCAGCCGATGCCGATAGGGTATTCCGGGGAACGCCAGACTTCGTCCCACCAGCCGTCCAGCGTGCTCAGGTTCAGCACGCCGTTGGCGGCGGCCTTCATGCCGCTGGTTCCGCTGGCCTCCTTGGGGCGGAGCGGTGTGTTCAACCAGACGTCGACGCCCTGGACCAGCTTTCGCGCCACGGCCATGTCATAGTCTTCAAGGAACACGAGATGGCGGCCGAGCTCGGCCTGACGCGTCAGTCCGGTGATTTGCTGGATGAGTTCCTTGCCCGCATCGTCGCGTGGGTGCGCCTTGCCGGCGAAAATCACCTGCACGGGGCGACTACTATCGGTGAGCATGCGCTGCAAACGTGGCAGATCGCGGAGAATAAGGGTGGCGCGCTTGTAAGTGGCGAAGCGGCGGGCGAACCCGAGGGTGAGAGCGTCAGGGTCGAGCACTTCCTCAGCGTCTTCGATTTCCGACTGCGGCGCGCCGCGGCGTATCCGCTGTTCCTTAACCCGGTTCCGTGCCCAGGCCACCAGGCGCTCGCGACGGCGCTCATGCGTGCGCCACAACTCTTCGGCCGGGATCGACTGGGCGCGATTCCACACTTCGTTGTTCGCCGGCTCCTCGCGCCAGTTAGGCCCCAGGTAGCGATCGTAGAGCTGGTTCATCTCCAGGGAAATCCAACTGCGGAAATGAACGCCATTCGTGATGTGCTCGATGGGAATCTCATCGGCCGGCACACACGGCCAAAGCACTTGCCACATCCGGCGGCTAACATCGCCATGCAGCTTGCTGACCCCATTCGCGTGGGAGCAGAGGTGGAGGGCCAGCACGGTCATGCAGAAATCGCTTTGATCCTGGGGGCTCGTGCGACCGAGCGCCAGGAAGTCCTCCCATGAGAGCCCGATATGTCGCGCGTAGTCGCCGAAGTAGCGTTCCATCTGCTCCGGCGAGAAATAGTCATGACCGGCCTCGACTGGAGTGTGAGTAGTGAAGACAAGACTGGCCGATGCGAGTTCCCGGCTCTCAGCGAAGGAGAGTTGGTGGGCGTCCATCAGATGCCGGACGCGTTCCAGGGAGAGAAAAGCCGAGTGGCCCTCATTCATATGATAAACGGTGGGCTTGAGGCCGAGGGCTTCAAGCGCGCGATAGCCGCCGATCCCAAGGATGATTTCCTGCCGGATGCGCATCTCACGGTCACCGCCGTACAGCTGGTCGGTGATGTCACGGTCTTCGGCCCGTTCGTTGGCGGCGATATTGGTGTCGAGCAAATAGAGAGGGACCCGCCCCACCTGGGCACGCCAGACTTGCGCAAAGACGGAACGACCGGGAAACTCGACTGCTATCGTCAGAGGTGTTCCATCCTCTCTGCTGACCGGACTGAGGGGGAGGTTGTGGAAATCGTTGTTTTCGTGCGACTCCTGCTGCCAGCCCGCCTGGTTGAGATACTGCCGGAAGTAGCCCTGTTGATAGAGCAAGCCGACACCCATCAGAGGAATCCCGAGGTCGCTCGAGGACTTCAAGTGGTCCCCCGCCAGGATGCCGAGTCCGCCCGCAAAGATGGACAAGCACTCGGTAAGGCCAAACTCCGCCGAGAAATAGGCGATGAGGGGCTTTTCCGTCATGGTGCGACTCTGCTTTTGGAACCAGGAGATCTCGCTCTGAAGGTAAGACTCCAGGTTCGCGGACACTCGATGCAGGTGAGCCAGGAACGCATCGTCGCGGGCGGCGGTTTCGAGCTTTTCCTGCTCAATAATTCCCAGCATAAGTACGGGATTATGGCCCGTGGTCTCCCACAAGTCGGCGTCGAGCCGGCGGAACAGCTCGATGCTTTCGTGGCTCCAGGCCCAACGCAGGTTGTAGGCGATGCTTCGAAGGCCTTCAAGTGGCGGCGGCAACGACGGGATTACGCTGAAGGTTCGGTTGGGCTTCATTGGGGTTCTCCGTTAGATAGCGTTGTCGACCAGCTGGGCGAAGCTGGTGGATAGTTGTTACACCAGAATGACAGTCCGAAGTCGTCTCGGTTGATCTAACTAGGTCGCAGAACTCGCGGTCTTCAGCTTGCCGGGGTGATCGGAGGGCTGGAACAACTCGGCCAGACGAAGCTTGCGCAAGGTTGAGCGGCTCTTCCGCTGATGCCCTTCCATGCGCCTGAGTATGTCATCAAGCGCGCGGACAGCGCTGACGATGTAGGGTCCCTTGTTGAGCATCACACATTCGGCGCGCACCCCCGCGGCCGCATCGGTAATTTCGGACCGCGAGGGCACGCCCTCCTTGGCGAGAGACTCGAGCACCTGCGTCGCCCAAATCACGGGCACGTGCGCCGCTTCACATACCCAGAGAATTTCGTCATGCACCTCGGCCAGCCTCTGGTAACCACATTCGACGGCAAGGTCACCGCGAGCGATCATCACTCCGATCCTGGGGCTGTGCATGGCCGCCAGAAGCAAGGAGGGCAGTTGCTCGAATGCCTGCCGGGTCTCAATCTTAAGAATGATGCCGACCTCCTCCGCCCCCAGCTTCTCCAGCCGCGACTGCAGATCGCGTATGTCAGACTCAGTGCGCACGAAGGAATAGCCGAGCATGTCAGCGTTCTTCGCCACAAAGTCCAGTGCGCTGACATCGTCCGTGGTTAGAGGTGAAACTCGCAGTTCGCTTTGGGGCAGGTTGATGCCCTTCTCGGCGCGCAGCGTGCTTCCTTTGGCACGCGCCTGTACGATCTCGACTTTAATCTTGTCAGCCTCGACCAGTCGTATAATTCCGCCGATCTTTCCATCATCCAGCTTAATCTTTTCACCCACCCGGACATGGTCAAGAAAATCAGGCTGAGCCACACCGATCATCGCGGGACGGAGGAGCCGCCCTTGCTGGTCGTAGACCGCGGTTTTGCCGGGTGCGGATGAGCGCAGGATCTCGAGCGTGTCGCCACGTCGAAGCACGAGTGGCTCCGGCTTGCGAGGGATTGCCTACCCGGGCCTGCAGTTCGCTGCCTGCGTGCGGAGAGGACTTGGCATAAACAGCCTCCAGGACTGTACCCGGAATGAGGTAGGCAGTGTAATGGCCCTCTGCCCAGCGATTCTTCCCGTCAATCTCAGTCACCAGCATGGACCGCGAAGCCCCTCGGGCGTCTTTGAACTTGATCCGATCGCCTGGGCCCAGCTTGGCCAGCCAGGATGCCGGAACGGTACGCAGGCGTCAGCCGGCGTCGAAGGCTTCTGCGGCTCACGCGCGGGCGTAAGAAATATCCTCGCGGGAGAAACGATTCGTCCGTACGCATCACGCTGCGGGCGATACTTCAGCACTGCCGGGCCTGGCTGCAGAGCGCCGGTACGAAGCTTGGGGCCACCCAGATCCATGTGGACGCGGCATTCGCGCCCGGTCTCCAGGATTGCTCTCTTCAGGTTGGAGATCATGGCCGCCCATTCTTCCGGGCCGTCATGCGCGCAGTTGACACGCATGCAATTCATGCCGTTGAGCAGTAGATCGCGGACCAAACCAAAGTCAATGGCCGCCTCCGAGGGCATGGTGACCATAATTCGTACATTGCGTTCCCTGGGTGACGGCCCCAGCAGCGTCTCGGTATTGCGCTCCAGCAAATCCCACCCGCGAAGCTGCGAGCCTTCGGCAGCATCCTCGGCATCGGGCGCATGCTCCTGATTGCCCTCTAGGCGATGAAGCACCCGCAGGAGGGCGTCGACGGCACCCAGCACATCGGCTTCTGCCCTTCCGAGCGACGACAAGCCCTGGGCGGTGAGTCTCTCCTGCAGATCGCGAATGTCATGCCGGCGGAGCGCGATGTAATGAGCAAGATTGCGGGCGCTTTCGCGATGTTCCTCGCATGCGTCGCGCAGGCGGTCCTCGACGGCGCCCTCTTCGCGTAACATTTCTGCTCGAAGCGCCGTCAACTCATCAATCAGTGAATGAAAGGTTTGAGAATTCTTCATTCCTGTCTCCGGATCGGCAGGGCCAGGCTCGTTCACGCCAAAACGAAGGTTGGCACCGTGTACTGCCGTGCATCGGATTAAGGCCCTGATTCTAATCCTGCAATATTACACCAGTGTGAATTCTGATCCACAGCGGGGTACACGTCTGCACTGCTTCTTCGCGTCAGAATGCGATGAGCCCTGCCGCCCGGAATTGAGCGCATGCCCTCTCAACCGCTTCGGTCGAGGGTGGCTCAATCTGGTCGAGCGTATAGTTGAGGCCGAGCTCCTTCCACTTGTATCGGCCCATCTGGTGAAAGGGCAGGACGTCAACCCGTTCGACGTTGCCAAGGCCCGCGGCGAAACTGGCAATCCGATCGATCTCCTCAGGGTTATCTGTCACTCCTGGGACCAATACGAAGCGCAACCACACCGGCTTTCTACGGCAAGGCAGACGACGGGCGAAATCGAGTACCGGGCCAATCTCCATGCCGGTGAGATGGCGATGGCGTTCGGCGTTCCATGCCTTGATATCGAGCAGCACCAGGTCGATTTTGTCCAGATCGGCGTCGGTGAGGCGGTCACCCAGGTAGCCATTAGTGTCCAGGGCTGTATGAATCCCCATCGCCTGCGCCGCGGCAAGCAGTTTGACGGCGAACCAGTATTGCATGAGCGGTTCTCCGCCACTCAAGGTGAACCCGCCGGACATCACCTTCAGCCCATGCCGATACTTGCGCAGCTCCTCCGTTGCCTTCGCCAAGGTTACGGGGATGCCGTTGCTCATGCTCCAAGTGTCCGGGTTGTGGCAGTATAGGCATCGAAATTGGCAGCCGGTAGTCCAGGCGACAACCCGAATGCCCGGACCGTCCACGGCGGAGCCGGTAGTGAACGAATGGAGAAACCCCATGTCTCCCGTGGCAAGCGCTGTTCGGACGTCTGACTCCGGCACGCCCCGACCGAGGTTCACTCGCAACACAAAAGGGTTGTTCGCCTCCAGGGTAACCGGTTGCGGCTGCCGATCACTCACGTCGCTAATTCGCATGGAAAGTCCTATTGATCACGTCCATTTGTTGCTCGCGCGTCAGCCTGACGAAGTTTACGGCATACCCGGAAACGCGGATCGTAAGATGCGGATACCGCTCCGGATGGTCCATCGCATCGAGGAGCATCTCGCGATTCAGCACATTCACATTTACGTGATAACCCGTGACGCTGAAGAACGCATCGAGCATGCTTCGGAGATTGGTAACGCGGTCTTCTGCAACTCGTCCCAGCCCCTCCGGCACTAGGGTAGCAGTAAGAGAAATTCCGTCGGCCGCATCCCGATAGGGAATCTTAGCTACTGATGCAGCCGACGCGTGGACGCCATGCTTGTCCCGTCCATGCATGGGGTTGGCACCCGGCGCGAACGGTTCCCCGAGCCGCCGGCCGTCGGGAGTATTGCTGGTATTCTTTCCGTAGACCACGTTGGAAGTGATCGTCAGAATCGACTGGGTGTGCACCGCATTTCGATAAGTGGGGTATTTCCTAAGCTTTTGCATGAACGTGTGGACCACCCAAGTGGCCAGCTGGTCAACTCGATTATCATTGTTTCCGAACTGGGGGAAATCCCCTTCGGTGTGATAGTCGGTCACGAGCCCCGTTTTGTCGCGGATCACTTGAACTCTCGCGTGGCGAATCGCCGACAGGCTATCGGCGACTACCGACATGCCCGCTATCCCGAAGGCCATAGTCCGCAAGGGCGCATAATCGTGCAGCGCCATCTCGAGCCGCTCATAGGCGTACTTGTCGTGCATGTAGTGGATGATGTTCATGGCATTGACGTACACTCCGGCGAGCCACTCCATCATCCGTTCATACTTGTTGAGGACATCTTCAAAGTCCAGGTACTCGCTCTGGATCGCACCGAAGGGCGGGCTCACCTGGTCGCCAGTCATTTCGTCGCGCCCTCCGTTGATGGCATACAGGAGACACTTGGCAAGGTTCGCGCGCGCGCCAAAGAACTGCATTTGTTTGCCCACGAGCATCGGAGACACACAACAGGCGATGGCTCCGTCGTCCCCCCACGAGCGGCGCATGATCTCATCGCTTTCAAACTGAATGGCGCTTGTGTCGATTGACACTTTCGCCGCAAAGCGCCGGAACGCATCCGGTAGGCGCGGGGAATACCAGATTGTTAGGTTAGGTTCCGGAGCGGGGCCCAGGCTGTAAAGGGTCTGGAGAAAGCGAAAACTCGTTTTTGTCACCAGCGGCCGGCCATCGTCGCCCACCCCACCGATTGATTCCGTAACCCAGGTTGGATCGCCAGCGAAAAGCTCATCATACTCCGGGGTGCGTAGGAAGCGAACGATCCGCAGTTTGATCACGAAGTCATCAATGATCTCCTGCGCCTGCTCCTCGGTAAGGGCACCGTTCGCCAGATCCCGCTGGAAGTAGATGTCGAGGAAGGTCGAGGTCCGGCCCAGAGACATCGCGGCGCCGTTCTGCTCCTTGACCGCGCCCAGGTAACCGAAGTAAAGCCATTGGACCGCCTCTTTCGCATTGCCCGCCGGCACGGAAATATCGAATCCGTAGGCGGAGGCCATCTGCTGCAATTCCCTGAGGGCTCGAATTTGCTCACTCAGCTCCTCGCGGTCGCGGATAATATCGTCGGTCGACATGGCCGCATCGAGGCTGAGCTTTTCCTGCTGTTTTCGTTCGATGAGCCGGGAGACTCCATAAAGAGCTACGCGCCGATAATCGCCGATGATGCGGCCGCGCCCGTAGGCGTCCGGAAGCCCGGTGAGGATGTGCGAACTCCGACACCGCCGTATGTCTGCCGTGTAGGCGTCGAAGACCGCGTCGTTGTGCGTCTTCCGGTACTTTGAAAACACCTCAACCACGTGTGGATCGGGCTCGTATCCATACGCTTTAAGGGCGTTCACCACCATCCGCAGGCCGCCGTTCGGCATAATCGCCCGCTTCAGCGGCGCCTCGGTTTGCAGACCAACGATGATTTCGTTATCACGGTCGATGTAACCCGGGCGGTGCGCGGTGATGGAGCTTGGAATCTGGGAGACAGCGAGTACCCCTTTTCGGCGCTCCTCAACAAAGAGGCTGTTCAAGTGATCCCAGATTTTCGTGGTGCGCGCCGTGGCGGGCCGGAGGAAAGACTCATCTCCCTCGTAGGGCTCGTAATTCTGCTGGATGAAGTCACGAACATTGATCTCCACCTGCCAGAGACCCGGTCGGAATCCTCGCCATTGTGGAATTGATTTCTCCGGAGCTTCTTTCAATGCGGTACCACTCATTTTGTCTCTCCTCCATCCAACACGCTGCGCCCACCGCAAACCGTTGCATCGAATACCTGTTCGGCGAGGTACTTGGCTTTTCGCCTACATGTGTTTTCGCCTTGCATGAGCCGCCAGCATAGCCACCGCACAGCTGGCGATGCGCGAGCGGGCGCTGTCAGCTCTGCTGGTGAGGACTACGGGCACCCTTGCTCCCAGTACCAGCCCCGCGCTGTCCGCGTTGGCAAGGAAACTGAGCAGCTTGGCAAGGATGTTGCCGGCCTCCAGGTCCGGTACTAGTAAGATGTCCGGTTCGCCGGCCACGACTGAATGAATTCCCTTGGTTTTGGCGGCTTCCTTGCTAATCGCGTTATCAAACGCCAGAGGTCCATCCAGGATGCCGCCCTTGATTTGTCCACGCTCGGCCATCTTGCATAAGGCAGCAGCATCGATCGTAGCAGGCATTCTCGAAGTCACGGTTTCAACTGCGGCAAGAATAGCGACCTTGGCCTTCTCAAGACCCAAGTAGAGAGCAAGATCGATGGCGTTCTGGCAAATGTCGGCTTTATCTTCCAGGGTGGGAGCGATGTTAATGGCACCGTCGGTGACGATTAAAACCTTGTGATATGTGGGGACGTCCATGATGAACACATGGCTGATGCGGCGCCCGGTGCGCAAGCCGCCGTCGCGGGCGACAATCGCCGTCATCAATTCGTCGGTGTGAAGACTACCTTTCATCAGAAGTTCCGCCCGCCCATCTCGGACCGCCTCGACGGCCTTTGCGGCAGAGGCATTACTGTGCGGAGCATCCACAAATTCCACGCCGTCAAGATCGATTCCGGAGGACTTGGCAATAGCCTCGACCCTCGCGATCGGACCCACGAGGATGGGCTTGATCAGCCCCTTTTCAGCGGCTTCGATCGCTGCGGACAGCGCCGTCTTCTCGCACGGGTGAGCCACTGCAGTTGGAATCGGCTGCAGGCTCTTGCACCTCACCAGCAGTTGCTCGTACTTTCCAGTGCCTCGGTTCCGACCCATAACTTCCCCAGGCTCTTTTGAGCACGACTCTCGGATCGCGGGTCCCCGCCTCTTTCTACAGCAGGCAAGGATAGTTCACACGCATCAATTCATGCCGTTGAACAGTAAATTATGAACCAATGCGAAGTCAAATTCTTCCCCTCGAGTTTTCAACTGTCAGTTGTGGGCGGTCGACTGTAGACTGGCTCCTGTGGACTGTGGGCTGTCGACTGTCGATCGCGAACTCGCCTCCCAAGGCGTACGCTCCGCGCCGCGCATGCTTTATGCGGTCGCCATATTCCTCAGTGCCTTCTTGTTGTTCCTCGTCCAGCCCATTATCGCCAAGCTGATTCTTCCTTGGTTTGGAGGCTCAGCGGCAGTCTGGACCACTTGCCTGCTCTTCTTCCAGGTCGCACTGCTCGTCGGGTACCTCTACGCACACTACCTCGCGCGGCGGTTGCCCGTGAAGCTCCGGTCCTCCGTGCATCTGGCAATGCTGGGAGCTAGCCTTCTCACGCTGCCGATTCTGCCTCATGAGTCCTGGAAGCCCTCCGGACCTGAACACCCCGCCTGGCACATCCTGTTGCTCCTCTCAGCGAGCATCGGTTTGCCCTACCTCATATTGTCCAGCACCAGCCCCCTGCTGCAGGCATGGTATGCCGAGAACGGCGGCGGGCCCGACGGTCAACCGTATCGGCTGTTCGCTCTTTCCAATGCCGGATCCATGCTGGCCCTACTCGGCTACCCCACGCTGGTCGAGCCGTTTTTCCTCAGACGCCATCAGGCCATGGCCTGGTCGATGGCTTACGCCGGCGTATGCTTCTTGTGCGCGTTAGTCGCCCTGCGCAGGCCCCGCGACGTGGCAACCCCGACCCATGCCGTGCTTGTCCCCGAACTTGGTTGGGCTGTTCAGCTCCTCTGGGTCGCGCTGCCAGCGTGCGCATCGGCCTTGCTGCTCGCTATCACTAACCACCTCACGCAGAACGTGGCGGCCATTCCCTTCCTGTGGCTGCTCCCGCTTGCGCTCTATCTGCTGAGCTTCGTCCTGTGCTTTGACGGCTGGTACCGCCGTGGTCTCTTTCTGCGACTGCTGGCGGTGGCATTGGGCAGCATGGCTTACGCTCTTGCCCCGGAATTTGACAACACCCGGTTAGCGGTGCTCATCCCGCTCTATACTACCGGACTCTTCCTTTGCTGCATGTTCTGTCATGGAGAGTTGGCAGGCTTGAAGCCGCACCCCGCGCGGCTCACTTCCTTTTACCTCATGATCTCGCTGGGCGGCGCTCTAGGCGGTCTGTTTGTGGCCTTAGTTGCCCCCCGAGTCTTTCCCGGCTTTTTCGAGCTGCCCATCTCACTCGCAGGCTGCGGGGTCTTGGCGCTGATTGTCCTCCATCGCACTCCGGGAACCGTTTTCTACAAGGCGCGCTGGCGCCCAGCGTGGCTGCTGGTGGTAGCGCTTGTCCTGGCTCTCGTGGCAAGCCTCGCCAAGACCACCTGGGACCGGGTGGATGAGGCAGAGGTGATGGTCAGGAATTTCTACGGGTGTCTGCGCGTGATTGACTATGAGCTCTCCGTAGCTGACCTCGTGCAGGCGGGCAAGGAGGAAGTCCTAAGTGAGGACCGGGAGTGTCGCAAGCTCATGAATGGAACGATCGATCATGGCCTGCAACTTCAGGCACCGAACCGCCGTCGCCAACCTACTGGCTACTACGGGTCGAATTCCGGCATTGGCCGGACGCTCCGCGTCCTGGGAACTCATGCGCCGCTGCGGGTCGGCATCATCGGCCTGGGCGCCGGCACCCTGGCCGCATTCGGCCGGCGTGGCGACCGTTATAAGTTCTACGAAATCAACCCGCTAGATATCCAACTAGCGAACACCGAGTTCACTTTCGTACGCGACTCGCAGGCCCAGGTTGAGATCGTCCCTGGCGACGCGCGCTTGTCGCTCGAGCGCGAGCCGTCACGGCAATTTGACGTTCTGGCACTCGACGCTTTCTCGAGCGACGCTATTCCTGTTCATCTGCTCACCCGCGAGGCGATGGCGCTCTACTTCCATCAGCTCAAGCCGGAAGGCGTGTTGGCCGCCAATATCTCGAATAAATACCTTAATCTCCAGCCTGTTTTCTTGAGCGCGGCAGAATGGCTCGGCAAGCGCGCGGTTGCGATTGACTCGAAGAACGAGGAACGAAACGCGGTCTACCGCGCCGTGTGGGTGCTCGTGAGCGGCCGGCAGGACTTCTTCAGCGAGGCCGAGATTCGCGACCTGGCCGCGCCGCTCGAGAAGCGGCCCGGTCTGCGTCCCTGGACCGATGATTACAGCAATCTGCTATCGGTGCTGAAATAGCGCAGACAGCTAATGTCCCGCCTCAGAAGTTCGTTGAAGAATTCAGCTCCGAAGGAGCGCCATAACTTAGCCCACGGCGCCAGCCGTGGGTTGACGGCACCCTCCCTCTCCCCTTCCCCTCCCCCGCCCGCCCTGCAGCCCAGAGCGCTCCGTCGCTGAAGCTCTGGAGCGTAAGCGACCTCCCGGCGGCGGGCCGGCGGGAGAGGGGTGTCCCGCAGGCGCGGGCGGGGTGAGGGTTTCGAACCCAGGGCTCGCGCCCTGGGCTAAGATATTGCGCCCCCCGCGGGGGTTCAAATTGAGTAGCCGTGGGCAAGGGCACGCTCTTGGTGCCCGCTGCCCACGGATAGAGCCCCTTAAGTGGACCGACCCTATGAGGGGTCGCACCGTTCGGCCGCTCCGGGGCCGAGAAGCTCTTAAAGGCGCGCGCACCGTGGGTCCTACGTCTGGGTCACAGTTGTTGAAATATTCCTACACGAATACATGATGTTGATTGTGCCCATTTTGGGAACATAGTAAGATGGGGTAGTGCGCATCATCGCACGGAACACGCTCG
>Ga0306920_100011933_pt1 | contig 11775 bp, 8 predicted proteins | sample flu12Cox44000170_FD_204666 | JGI IMG/M metagenome (GOLD analysis project Ga0306920, IMG submission 204666) | Lab enrichment of tropical soil microbial communities from Luquillo Experimental Forest, Puerto Rico - flux4day.12C.oxic.44.000.170 (v2)... | ecosystem: Environmental > Terrestrial >...
CGGTAGAGATTCAGACAGCTGGCTACGTGCCCGGACTGGAGGCACAGGTGCGCCGGGCGCTTAACCAGATCAATCCGAACCTGACAGTGATTGGGTTTGATACCTTCGCCACTCAAGTGCAGAACAAATTCTCGCAGCAGGAGCTTCTAGTGAAGCTCACCTCCGTCTTCGGATTTCTTGCGCTGGCGCTGGCGGCGATTGGCCTTTATGGTGTTACGGCCTACTCCGTGGTGCAGCGCACCAACGAGATCGGCATTCGCATGGCTCTTGGTGCCGACCGCCGTGGGATTCTGCGGATGGTGTTGCGCCGTGCCTTTCTCCAGGCCGGCATCGGCCTGACGATTGGCATCCCCGCGGCCATCTTTGCGGGACGGTTCATGGCAAGCAAGCTCTACAATGTCCGTCCCGCCGATCCGGCTGTGCTGGTGGCCACGACTGTCATTCTGGGCCTGGCCGCACTCCTGGCTGCCGTGATCCCTGCACAGCGCGCAGCTAATGTCGAGCCAATGCGGGCGCTCCGGGTGGAGTGAGCCCGCAAAAAAAAATGAACCATCTCGCCATGATTCCGGTCGGGGAAAGCAAGAAAACATGGCGCTGTCACTCGTCCCGCCAGTGGAAACGACGCCGAAGCGCTTGCGAACTATAAGGCATCGCTGGCGGGGTTCCAGAAGATTGGCAATAAGCGAGCACGGCGATAATCTTGATGAACATGGGATCGTTGTATTCGGACCACGCGAAATACGAAGATGCGTTGAAGAGCACGAACGACGCATTGACGCTGTTCCGTGAGTTGGGTGACGAGTTCAGCGGGAAACTGATACAAAACAACTTACACGCACACGGATGACACCTAAGCACCTGTAAGTTGCTGCAGGGAATCTCCGTAGTCCCCAGTCCCCAAATGGTCCCTCGTTCGCAGATCGATCTTTTGAGCTATGGGCAAAGGTCTTATGCTTTCAGGGACGGATGATTCTTGGCGTTCCACTGCTCGACCACGTCCGCGAATTCTTTCGCTTTCGTCAGAATCTCCGTGGCCTACGTTTCTGTAGCTACAAACGCATCGTCATAGTCAATCACGTTCCGCTTTCGCCGGCATCGGTCGAACTAATCACTCTACGGTCCGCAGCCTTGTCAATTCCTAAAACTCCCTCGGAAATGCTTGACACTTAACGAACCCTCGGGCAGTGCCCTAATTAGAAGGCACCGGTCGCACCGAATTGCCCTGTAAATCAGTAGGGAATACCAAGGAAACCGACGAAGTGCCCCCGAAACTCACGCTTCGCTGCTCCACATTCATCGCTGCTCTCCACGATCTGTTGCCTGTGCCTGGAGCAGTGCATCAAGCCCCGCGAGGTCTCCAAGCACCCACAATTCAGCTATCACGGAATTCTCAAACCGGAACAACGCTGCTCCCAGCCAATGCACGATTTTGTCCGTAGGCTCGTAACCTCGAAACGGCGCGATGTGACGACCGGAGAAGCGCATCTTTGCGAATGCTTGGTCTCCTTCGACAACGCACGAAAGAATCTCGCAGCGATAGTCGGCGAGAGCTTCGCGGACGGAATGAACATACGTCTTGAACTCTTCGCGGCCCCGCATCTCCTTTCCGAGTGAGCCCCGGAATGAGAACTCCGGCGTGAGCAGCTCCGCTGCGGCATCCAGGTTCCCTTTATTCCAAATGCGTTCGTAGAAGTCCTCAACAAGTCTTGGAGTGCTCATGAGTGATTGGTCCACCGATCTTCGCTGACGGCGCGCATGGGCGGTCAAGGGTCCTGGCTCCGAATTTCCCAACCCCACAAATTGCGCCCTTCTTAGGGAATCAGGTTCGATCGAGCAAGACCCCATATCGATAACGATTTCAGACCCTGATCATTCATCAGCCGAAATGCGCTTTCTCGATATCGGTCTTTCCTACCTCGGGCGTCTGCTTTCTGCGGATGGAGCATCTGGGCTCAACAGCCACACTTCCTTCAGACGTGGGATTTGCCCGGTCCGCCGAAGGCACCCCTGCCTGCATCACGAGTGCAATTGATTCCACGTCGCCTTCCCATGTACGGGTCATACATTCGTCTAGCCGGAGGCGTCCGAGGCTTCTACTCCCCACGCTTGGCCGCAGCAAACATTTTGGTGAAATCGTCCAAGCAGTCGTGAAGACAACTTGCCGGCATCCACTGGCCCGCGGCCATCACGCCGACGGGTTCGCGTACATTTTCGACAGAATCCAATGGGTTACGATTGAGAAGCAGAAGATCGGCACGGTTTCCCACCTGCACGGTTCCGAACGATTCGGCTCCCGGCACGTATTTCTTGATGAATTTCGCCAGGGACACGAGTGCCGGCGGACAGCGCCTGGTACGGCGTGAGGGCGGACTGAACCGTGTTTCTGAGGTCGTCGTGAATCGAGTACCACGGGAGCATTCCCGGGATATTGGGCGAATCCGTCCCCAGCGCCAGGGGAACACCCGCATCGCTGAGTGCCTTGGTGCACTGCTGAAGGAATTCAAGATTACCTGCCAGGGTGCCGGAACGTACCACGTAATCGGCGTGCTGCCAGTCACGCCTCCGGCACGGCGTGAGGTAGCTTGCCTCGGGTCGCGATAGAAACTTTTCTACCTGTTCCGGCTTGCCCGAAGGCGCCAGCGATGTCGCTCGCATGTCTGGGGTCAGATCCGTCACTCTCGAGCACAGGCCGGAGCTGCGTCCCGAAAAGGCCGACCACCGAAGGCCTCGCCACCATCCACGCCGACAAGCCGACAAGCTGAACGCCAAAGGTTTCGGGCCGTGCGTGGGCGGTCGAAGTGGATGAAAAAAGGCGGAAGGTCCTATCTGAAATGCGAGAGCAACTATCCAAAAGGATAGCGCGGCTGATTCCCAACTGTGAATCGTCTTCTGGCGACTCGCGGATGATCAACATCAGTACCACTGACTGCTCGTTGGCACTGTACGTGCAACACAATTAGAAGTCGCCGTTCATAAGGTGCTTGTCATTGCAACTCGGTACCTGACGGAATCGGACTCCCAAATTCTCGGTCAAGACATTGCTCGGGTTGTTTGCGCGGGTCGGGTGCCGAGGATACACTTCCTACTACCTCTATCATTTTTTAGGGAGTAAGGATTCGACGATGCTAGCGCATCTTCCAGGGGCCGTCCGTTTTCGCGTAGACAGAAAGTTAGGCGAGGGCGGGATGGGTGTGGTTTACGAGGCTTTCGACGCCGATCGCGGCATTTCCGTCGGGCTCAAGACCCTGAACCGTGTAAGCCCTTCGGCGTTGTACCTGTTCAAGCAGGAATTTCGATCGATTGCCGACATCGCCCACCCGAATCTCATTACACTCTATGAGTTGTTCGCGGATTCGGAAGTTTGGTTCTTCACCATGCAACTGCTGCGCGGTGTGGGGTTGGTAGAATACACGCGCCAGGGATGCCGGACGGCGACCTTCGATATCTCCGCGGTTCGTCTTCCCGACCTCAACTTGCGAGCCACCGCTTTAGGCAGTAGTAGCTCTGAGACCCGCACGCTCATCCCGGGAGGCTCGGCTCAGGTAGCGCATCCTCACGAAACTCCGCCTACTCCGCTGGTGAAAGGTACCTCGCCCGAGCCTCGGCGTGTTCGAGAAGTGATGCTGCAAGTAGCCGAAGGCATCGCGGCATTGCATCGGGCAGGGAAGTTACATCGCGATATCAAGCCGTCCAATGTGCTTGTTGACAAAGATGGACATGCAACGGTCTTGGACTTTGGTTTGGCAATCGATGAACGCGCAGCAGAGAACCACCAGGAAATTGTCGGCACGATGGCCTATATGGCGCCCGAGCAAGCGTTGGGCAAGACCCCTTCAGCGGCGTCGGACTGGTATTCGGTGGGTGTGATGCTTTTCCAGACGCTCTGCGGCGAATTGCCGTTTGGAGGTTACGCTCGGGAGATGACAGTGGCGAAGCTTTTTAACGACTTCGTCGCGCCCAGCATGATCGCGTGCGATGTGGACCCCGAGTTGGAGCAGTTGGCAGTGCAGTTGCTCAATGCCGATCCGGCGCACCGCCCCAACGAGTCGGACATCCTTGCCCAGTTGGCGAATGACATATCAGCCACAATGAAGTTGCCAGCGGGCAGTCGAAGGGAGGTTCCATTCTACGGGCGCCGGCTGGAAGAGGCGGAGCTGGATCGCGCCCTGACGGCTATGCTTGGGGGTTCCCCGGCCTTCGCTCTTGTGCAGGGGGCCCCTGGAGTAGGGAAGTCATCTCTGGTGCGGCACTATCTGGAATCCAGGGCAGGCGATGCGCTGATCTTTCGAGGCCGTTGTTACGAGCAGGAATCGGTGCCGTACAAGGCAATAGACAGTGCGATCGACGCATTGTGCGAGTTCCTCCTCGGGCTAAGGAGGAAAGAACTTCAGGAGCTTCTTCCAGCGGACATCGGCCATCTGGCACAACTGTTTCCGGTTCTCGATCGTATCGAAGAACGAGTCCCGCTCCGGACCCCAACGCATAATTCAAGCGATCTGCGGCGCATTCGCCGCAAAGCTGTCGAGGCGCTGCGGGAGCTTCTGCGAAAGATAAGACACCGCCGGCCTCCGATCCTGGTGATCGAGGATCTGCAGTGGGGCGATGTCGACAGCGTCCTTCTACTGAGCGAGGTCTTCGCACCGCCAAATGCTCCAGCGGTCCTGGTGCTCTGCACATTTCGCGGAGAGTACACAGACCGCAGCAGTTGTCTGGCCGAGTTGTTCAGCATGCAGAAAGCCAACGACTCGGTGCGATGGTTCGAGGTGGCCGTAGAGCCGTTTTCGCCGGAAGACAGCCGTAAGTTCGCTATGCAGCTGATCGGGCGAACTCCCGGCATGGCGGAGATTGCTGAGCGCATTGCGGAGGAGTCTGGTGGAAACCCATACTTCGCACTGGAGCTAGCACGTTATGCCAGCCGGCGCCCGGCAGATACGGGATCTGCACCCGGACTGGAAGATGTTCTGCGCAATCGAATAGCGGAAATGCCCGCCAACAGTCGCCGTCTGCTGGAGATTATTGCGGTTCACGGACGACCGATAGCACAAATCGACGCCTATCGTGCCGCTGGCCTGACGGGCCGGGACCCGACTCAGTTAATCAGCCTGCGGTTCGCGAATCTTGTCCGGAGCAGCGGATCGGGGGCAGAAGACCAGGTCGAGCCGTATCACGACCGGATACGAGAGACCACACTGCACGATTTGGCCGACGATACACTGCGAGCTCATCACAACAGCCTTGCCGACACTCTGGAGGCTTCCGGGCGAGGCGAGCCGGACTCCCTAGCATTCCATTTCGAGCATGCGGGTCTATCGGCCAAAGCAGGCGGATATTACGAAACCGCCGGCGACCGCGCCACAGCTGCCCTGGCCTTTGATCGCGCTGCCGCTCACTATCGCCGATCCTTGGACCTGCTACAGCCATCGGGCGAGCGTGAGGCAGAATTGCGGACCAAGCTCGGAGAGACGTTGGTGAATTCAGGCCGGTGCGTAGATGCGGCCCGCGAGTTTGAAACGGCGGCCGAACGCGGCGCCCCGGAAACAAAGCTGGAACTCCAGCGAAGGGCTGCTTTTCATTACACGTCGAGTGGCCGGCTCGACGAGGGAAATGAGTTGTTCCAGCGAGTTCTGGGCCGCGTCGGGCTGCGAATTCCGAGCTCTTCAACCGCCACTGTGTTGTCGCTGTTGTCTTACGGTTTTCGGTTGCGCTTGCGGGGAGCACGATTTGAGCAGCGCGAGTCCTCTGGCACCTCGCGCATCACACTGGACCGCTTTGATGCTGCGTGGTCGGTGGCGGCGCCCATGGGCATGATGAACACGGCCCAGGGGATGAGCTTCGGCAAGTTAGCTTTGCTGCTCGCAATGAAGGCTGGGGACCCCGAACGCTTCGTCTATGGCTTACAAGTAGCTGCCTACGCCTTGGTGCTCGAGGGCAAGAGTGGACGAAGTCAGGCGCGTGCGCTAATAGAAGGCGCTCGCCAGATCGTCGCAACCCGCACCGATCCGCGATTGAGAGGAACCCTTTTGTTTACTGAGGCGGCAGTCGCCTATGTGCAGGCCGAGTGGTTGCAGTGTTTGCGATTACTGGAAGAAGCCGAAGACATTTTCGCCAAGCGTGCCAGGGGAGTGCACTGGGAACTCGCGAGTATTCGTACGCTGCAGCTGTACACGCTGCATACCCTTGGAAGGTTCAGGGAGCTGCAAGAGCGCAGTGGCCCATTTCTGAAAGAAGCGGAAGAGCTGGGCGATTTGTACTCCTGCGCCAACGTCGAAACTTTTTGTGAGCCGATGGCGCGAATTGTAGCCGACCGTCCCGACCTGGCCTTGCGGTCGGTGCAATGCGGCCTGCGACGGTGGTCAGTACGCGGATACCACCTGCAGAATGCGATGGCGGCGCAGGCTTTGTCATGGCTGGCCTTGTACGAGGGTCGAGGTGCGGGGAACCTCGATTACGTGGAACAAGAATGGCGCCTTATGCAGGCGAACCATTTGCACCGTTTCGACAACCTGCGCGTGGTATGGCTTGACTTTCGCTTTCGAACCGCTCTTGCGGCCGCGAACTCCGTCACCGGCACTCCGGAACAACGAAGACGTGGGTGGCGAATCGTCAAGGAGTCACGGCGGGCACTGGAGCGCGAAACCACGAGATGGGGTCGTGCAGGAGCGGCGGTGGCGCGAGCGGCCATGCTCGAAATAGAAGGGGGATCCGCGGCAGCTGCTGAAGAGCTGCTCCAGAGCGCCGCACAATACGAGAGTCTCGACATGATGGGCTACGCATGGTCAGTCCGCAGACGCGCCGGCGAATTGTTAGGCGCCGATCGTGGGCGCGAATTGATCGCGGCGTCCGATGGTTGGTTTCAATCGCAATTTGTGGCTTGTCCCAATCGGCTGACCGCAATGCACGTCGGGGGATTCTGCGTTAGCGAAGGCATAGGAGAACGGGTCAAATGAGCGTGAAAGAGACGACAGCACAGCAGGTAGAGTTGCGAAGGATGCCGATTGGGAAAACTATTGTCAGGAAATTGACCCAACCCCCACGGAACCTGCTCATCAAGCTACTGATTTGGTTATATGACAATCGTGCGTACCACTGGGTGGTGGCGGTTCCTCTGGCCCCGCTCGACTCGTTGTTCGGGTTGGTCTACAAGATACTGAACCTGGCGTGGCCGGTTCGCTATTGGCAGGAGTGGCAATCGTTACCCGAACCAAAGTTCCCGCTTCCCCAGGCCGAAGATCATGTTCCAGTGAAGCCAGAGGCGTGTGATGCGTGTGGCAAATACCTGGCGTCCATGATCGGGACATACGTGGACGCCGACCGCCTGTCCGCATTGCTGCCAGAAGGCTTGTCGTTGGATACGGCGCGCATACATCAAGGCAAGCATCCGATCGTTCTCATCTTTGGCTACACCCAGGACCTGCATCGCGCCTTTTGGCCCTTCCCGGGCATGACCTACCTGGAGTTTCTTGTCGGTATCCCCAACATAGAGCTGGATGATGGGAAGAAATATATTTGCCGGTTCTTCTATCTTCCGGTTTTACGGCTGAACCGGTTCTACCCGACACTATTGGGCTGGCTGGTGGGTTATCGGAAGAAATGGAGCCGAGTGTGGGCCACCGAGAATACGTACAGCATCCGATCGTTGCTGACCGGAAGGAAGATTCTGGATGCGGTATTTACACCGCAAGGTCCGACCCCCGATCAGGTGACGACGGATGGTTGGAAAGCGACAACGGATTGTTGGAAGAACTTGCTCGAGCAGCCGAACGTCAATCCCTTTGGAGACAATCAGCTATTCCTGCATTTTCATTGGGAATGGGCGAATGCTAAGAATATTGAGCCGGTAACAGCTACTCTGAGAGTCTACGAAGAGATTCCAGGATTGTCGCCCGGGACCTACACCTTCAAGGGTATCGAACTTGGGCAGTGGGAAGATCAAAAAGCACCTGAAGGCGCGGTCCGCTTCTGCTCGCCGTTTGAACTGCTGTCGCCGTTCTCGCGCACGGTGCTTGAGGTTCACGAAAAACGCAAGGCTGCCATGGCGGCCGAAAACCAGGGGCCATGAAGCCCCGGCCATGCGTACCGGGTTGCTCGATACGTTCCTCTGAAACTCCTACTTGGGCCCCGCGTCTTTGGCAATCGGGATGACGTTGCCGAAAGCGCCATAAATGTGATCGGGCTTTCCGCAAATCGCGCGGGAAGCCATGCATCCGGAGATTACAGCCGCCTCGATGCAACCAATGTTGAGGTCAGTAAGCGTCCAGTCACCTGCGAGATAGAGGTTGACGAACCCTGATGCGCCGGATTGCAGCCGGTAATTTGCGGTTCCGGGAAGACTCAGCACGTACAACTCGGAGGGGTCGATGTTGACCCGGAAGAACTGGGTGTCGAAGTTGGGTTGTTTCGAATCGCCGGCGCAGTTGACCAGCAAGTTGTCGTTGAAGTGCCCGGGATTCTGCGGATCGGCGGCCTTAGGCCAGAGCGGCAGTAAGGGCCCGTCGAGGAAAGTGCGGGAATATTGCTGGACCCGTTGCAGCTCAACGGCGGGGTAGGTGGGATCGTTGAACGGCTTGAGCGGGTCATCGGGTATGACATTGCAGAAATAGGCTATCTGCTGAACGTTTGCCGAGGCGGGCCATTTCTCGCGGGCAAGCAGCTGATCCATGTCGGACCAGGTATCGAAAGGCTCGGTGTAGCCGCAAAGAATGCCGCGTCCAGTCGTCCAGCCTACCTCGGTCAGCGTCTTGTTCAACCAGAGCTGCAGAGCCTGCGTCCGCACCGACTGGACATTCGAAACCATGTCGTTCCAGGCTTGTGAGGCCGCCATCAGTTCCTGAGTGATGTATTTGTGCGCGCCCAGAGAAATGCCCAGCACGACCAGGTCGAAGCCCTGGCCCGTGACGAGCGGGGGGAGGGGCTTGCCATGCCAATCCGTCCACCATGATTCAAGATCCGGATTCGTGCACTTCTGAATTTCTTCTCCTTCGACCAATTGTTCCCACATCGGTTCGGTAGGCCACACCGGAATGCCATCGATGCCAAGGAAGAGCGGGTCGTAGTCGCCGTTCTTTATCGTCGCCTGCAGCTCGATTTCGATCTTCTCGATTCTTTTCTTGTCCGCCGAGAGCCCGAGGTTCTTCACCTTGTGGAAGAACTTGAATTTCACCCCGCGGCTCTTCAACACCAGGTACAGAGGAGACATAATGGTTTCCCCCATGCCAGCATTCATCCACCACATGAGAGCGCCACGGTAGGTAAAGATCAGTCGCAACGCGCCATAGAGCGTGCTTCCGGCGCCCATACTCATCTTGTCTGGCTGTCCATTTTGATATCCGAAGCAGGCGTCGTACATGCCGCGAGTCAGCGGCGAGTCGGCATGATTGCAGCCGTGCCGCTTGAGCCAGTCGATGAAGTCATAGTCTTCGATCGCCATGAAGCCTTGCTCGAGCACGCCGTCCTCGAGGATGCCGACGACCGCGGACACAGCCGTATCGACGATGATTACTACGTGTCGAAGGTCGTCGTTCTGTGAGAGGTCGTTTTTCACCAGGTCGAAAAGCCACTGATTGAACAGCCTCAGCGCTTTGGCTATCAACTTGTGAAGCTCCGGAGTATGTTCAACGAGGTCTTCGACGATGGAGCGCACAAACGCCCCAACCCTGTGAAGAAGCGTGTGCTGGCCCTCGGGTTCCTTGTGAGCCGGCAGTTCAGGCTTCCAGCCGCCTACGGCATCGGTTAGGTGCACGAGAGCGTCTTTGTACAGGTTAAGCAGTACCTTATGTTCGTCCTTCTTTTGGTCGAGAATCCTAATTGAATCCTGAAGCAACGTATCGACCAACTGGTGAGTGGTAGGAGGTGAAAACTTTTGGTCGAAGAGCTTGTCCTCGCCGGGAAATTCCTTTCGTGCCTCGGGGTCAATCGGCGTCCAGTCGATGTTCCAGATCTTCCAGCTACCGTCAGGAAGCTGCTCCATCATGGGTGTGTAATTCATGGGTGAGAAGGCGTCCCGAGCTGTCTTGAAGGGCGAGGTCGGCATGAGGTTCTTGGCATGGGCCTCCTCGTACGCATGGCGAATCATATGAAAGGCGTTCTCGTAGAACCCCATCCACAAATGAATGCCATGCTCCTGAATGCGGTCCGCCATGTTGCGGTTTCGGCCGCTAGCACCTTTCCCGCCCAGACGCCAACCCATCTGGTAGATCGTGATCTCATATTTTTCCTTCCACGCCGCATCATTGGTCAATTCAATTGCCGTCGTAAGAGCGCCTACACCGCCGCCAAGGATCGCGATCTTTTGCATCTGAGCTGCCTCCGGAACGCTCAACCCGAGAATTCCCTGAAAAAGATGGGGAAGCCGAGAATAGTCTGTGAGCAGCCGGGAGGCAATATTTTTTATTGCTTGACTTTTAGGGAGTTCCAACCGTAAGTTCCTGCAACCGGTGTAAGTTCCTGTTTGTCAGTAAGCAGGAGGACGGGTGCGCCAATTAAGCTTGGTGGTCGGTATTTGTGCAGTGGTGTGCATGCTGACGGTCGCGTCGTTTGCAAGCAGCGCTTCGGGTTCTATCGTCGGGACAGTCACGGATCAAACCGCCGCGGTAATCGCGGGTGCGGCGGTGGAAATCCGCAATCAGTCGACTGGCATGGTGCGCAGCGGCGCGACCGACCAAAGTGGTGAGTACGATTTCGTCCTTCTATCGCCGGGGGTCTATGACCTTACGGTTCGGGTCCAGGGGTTCCGCGACGGGGTCTACCGAGGCATTAAGGTCGATGTGGACCAGGTGGTCAGAACCAACCTGACGCTGCAGATCGCAACCGCAAAAGCCGACGTCTCTGTTACCGGCGAGATTCCGTTGGTCGAGGCCGACACCTCGAGCATGGGTCAGGTTGTCCAGAATGGTTTGATTGCCGGCCTCCCTCTCAACGAACGCAATTACCTCAGCTTTACCCTGCTGGTGCCGGGAGCACACACCCCGGTGGCGGGGTCACAGGCTTCAACTATGGGAGCAGGGTCGGTCAGCGTGAACGGCGCGCGAGAACAGGCAAACGGCTTCCTGCTCGACGGAGTTGTCAACTACAGCCCGCTGATCAATCGGACGACCGTGTTGCCGTCGCTAGACGCTATCGACGAATTCAAGGTGCAGTCGAGCAATGCGTCGGCGGAGTATGGCCAAAGTGGCGGCGCGCAAATCAACCTTGTTCTGAAGAGTGGCACGAACGACTTTCACGGCACGGCCTTCGAATTCTTTCGCAATCGGCTGCTGGACGCAAAAAACTATTTCGACCTGCCCGCCTGCACGGCGAATTCCGTCGCCGGAACCTGCGGGCCCATACCTCGTTACCAGCGCAACCAGTACGGTGGCACAGTGGGCGGTCCCATTCTGCCCAATAAAACGTTCTTTTTTGTTTCCTACGAGGGCCTGGGACTTAGACAAGCGACCACGCGCGAGGCCACCGTTCCCTCGCAAGTGGAGCGCGAGGCCCTGCTGGCTGCCATACCGCCGTCTCTGCTGAATCCGGCTGGTGTCGCAACCTTGAATCTCTATCCGGCAGCCAACGTTGGCGCCGACCTGGCGACCTCAACCCTTTACGTTGCCGCGCCGGTCATCCAGAATGCCGTCAACGAAGGCACGGTCAAGATCGATCAGGAACTGAGTTCCCGCGATGGGCTGTCGGGTCATTATGCTGTCTTCGACGGGAATCAATACAACCCCTACGATGTGGGTTTTACGGTCAGCAACTTGCCGGGATTCGGCGACTATCACATCTCGCGCGGACAGAATG
>Ga0306920_100011934_pt1 | contig 11774 bp, 7 predicted proteins | sample flu12Cox44000170_FD_204666 | JGI IMG/M metagenome (GOLD analysis project Ga0306920, IMG submission 204666) | Lab enrichment of tropical soil microbial communities from Luquillo Experimental Forest, Puerto Rico - flux4day.12C.oxic.44.000.170 (v2)... | ecosystem: Environmental > Terrestrial >...
GCGGTGCAGGCGGTAGCCCGCGAGGTACGCGAGGTACCGATTGCGGCGCTGGCCCGCGCGAAAAAATCAGACATCGACGCTGCCGTCGAAGCGCTGCAGCCGGCCGAGTCATCGCGTCTGCACATTTTCCTAGCCACCTCCGATCTGCATCTTCAAGTGAAATTGCACATGACCCGCGAACAGGCCATCGAAGCTATCGGTTCGATGATTCGCTACGGCCGGCAGCAGGTTGCGGAAGTGGAATTCTCGGCCGAAGACGCTGGCCGCACGGATATCGATTATCTCTGTCAGGTTTGCAAGGTGGCCGTCGATGCGGGCGCGACGATTTTGAATTTGCCGGATACGGTGGGCTATGCGGTGCCGGAAGAATACGGCGAAATGTTTCGCCGCGTGCGTGAATCCCTGGGCGATGCGCAGGGAATTACGCTGAGCGCGCATTGCCACGACGACCTCGGCCTTGCGGTCGCCAATTCGCTGGCCGCGGTTCGCGCCGGCGTGCGTCAGATCGAGTGTACGGTCAACGGAATCGGCGAGCGCGCCGGAAATGCGGCGTTGGAGGAAATCGCGGTGGCGCTGGCGGTGCGCAATGACAGTTTTGCAGTAACTACGAATATCAAGCTGGACCAACTTTTCCCTGCCAGCCGCCTGCTGACCGAAGTTACGGGCGCGTTGGTTGCTCCAAACAAAGCTGTGGTGGGTGCGAACGCTTTCGCCCACGAAGCGGGCATTCACCAGGACGGCATCATCAAGAATCCTTCCACCTACGAAATTATTTCCCCGGAAACAGTTGGCGTGCCGTCGCGCTCGCTGGTGATGGGCAAACACTCCGGGCGGAATGCGTTGCGCGTAAGCCTGCGCGATCTCGGTTTTGAAGCCACTGACCCGGAACTGGCGGAAATTTACCGCCGCGTCACTGCCCTTGCCGACGAATCAAAATCCGTGCGGCCACGCGATATTCTGGGTATCGCGCATGAAGTGATCCGGCGCGGCGCATCAACGGTGACCGCTGAGGCGTCCTCTGCAGCATAGCGCCCGGCACAAAGATTTGGCTAAGGTAAATCATGAAAAAGTTCATCGTATTGCTGCCGGGCGACGGGATCGGTCCGGAAGTTACCAGCGCCGCTGCCAACATGCTCAGAGAGTGCGCCCGCGAATTCCATCACCAATTTGAATTTGAAGAATATCCGATCGGCGGCACGGCCATTGATGTCACGGGGACACCGCTTCCGAACGCTACGATGGATGCATGCCTAAGAGCGGACGCGGTCTTTCTTGGCGCCGTAGGCGGCCCGAAGTGGGATGCCTTGCCGGTTGGCCAACGACCGGAAAGCGGTTTGCTTGGCCTGCGCAAGGGTATGGGCCTTTATGTGAATGTGCGACCGGTAAAACTGCTGGAACCGCTCCGCGGCATGTCGCCGCTGAAGCCGGAACGTCTCGGCGATCTCGATCTGGAAATTGTTCGCGAACTCGCCGGGGGAATGTATTTTGGTGAACGGGGAAACTCAACCGAAGGCGGAACGGAACGTTCCTGGGACACGGAATCCTATTCCACGCCGGAAATCGAACGCATCGCGAAGTTTGCTTTCGCCCGGGCGGAGAATCGCTCGCACCGCCTTTGCTCGGTCGATAAAGCCAACGTTTTGACCAGTTCGCAGCTCTGGCGGCGAACTGTCACCTCCATGAGCGCGGCACATCCGAACGTGAAGCTGGAACATATGTACGTGGACAATGCCGCGATGCAACTGACGCTGAAGCCTTCGCAGTTTGACGTGATGCTCACCACCAACATGTTCGGCGACATTTTGAGTGACGCGGCTGCCGCGCTGGTCGGCTCGATTGGGCTGATTCCTTCGGCCAGCTTCGGTTCCCGAGCGCCGCTTTTCGAGCCGATTCACGGTTCTGCGCCCACTCTGGCGGGAAAGGATTCAGCAAATCCGATTGGCTCGATTTTGAGCGCGACGATGATGTTGCGTGATGCCTTCGGCCTGAATCTGGAAGCGGATTGGGTGGAACAATCGGTGGTACGGGTGCTCAGCGGCGGCTATCGTACTCCAGATCTGGCTGGACCAGGTTCGCGACCGGTCGGCGCCGCTGGCTTCATGGAAATTTTGCACCAGGAGATGCAGCGCACACTGGAACACGCCGAGCGTTACGGCTGGGGGGTTTAGAACCTACGGTCCGCGTTAGCGAAACAGATTTGCGGAACACCAAAGAAAATCGAGAACGACTAGAAGGCGCGAGGTGGTTCCCCCAGGCATGGGCATCCTAGCCCCACGACGACCACGGTCTTGCCGGAAATGCCAGGGAGATGCTAATGTAACAAATTCGCGGGCGCTGCCGCGCTGCAAGGCTAACAAATAGCAGGGGATAGCGGCAGCCGCAGGCTCGAGTTTTTCGGGCCCGAATACCCAGGCCAACGACGGGACCGGTAAAATCAAATTGTCTTTCGCATCGCACACGAGTGAACTCACGCGAGTCGCGCGCCAGTAGGCACAGGCCCGCCATGCCATTTATTTCTCCAACTCCACTCAGCCCCTTGAGCCGCCCCGCCGCCGGCAGCCCGCTGTATTGGCGCGTTGAGTTTTCCTTGCTGGAATTAAGCGTGCTGCGCCAGGTCGGATTTTTTACGGGGAACGCGCAAAGCTTTGCAGAAAGGTGGCGCCGCCGAATTGGGATGGCTCTGATGACGCTGCTGAGGCCGGTCGCTCATCTTGCCGGGCGTCAACGTGCCACCAGGCTGCTCTATACCTTGTTGCGCGGAGTCACGCGCGATCGTCTCGATCTGCTGGGCGAAGAATATTTTGAATATTTCCTGAAATCGCGTCTGCACTCAAAGGCTGTAGATGCCTTACAGCGCGCGCAAAGTGAGGGGCGGCAGATCGTGTTGGTCGGACAATCGCTCGACCATATGCTGCGTCCGCTGGCCAGACACCTTGGCGTCGATCGCTTTATCGCCAACCGCATGGAATTTCGTGACGGTGTGGCGACCGGACGGCTGCTGTGGCCAGTGGTGCGTCCCCGCGCCCCGTTTGCGTGGATCGCCACCGGCGATGCGGACGGCCGCATTACAGAAACCGCACTGCTTTCGCAATTGGGATTGCGGGATCCTTCGCTCATTGTGAATGCCATCCAGGAATCCCGCCGCACCACCTCGGTTCGCGCGCCTGCGGTCGTGCCGTTTGAAAATGTGCCGGCCGTGGCACAACTCAGCGTCCGCCGGGCCCTGTCTGGTAAACACATTCTGCTGATTGGCGTGACCGGATTCATCGGCAAGGTCTGGATGGTGGACCTGCTGGAGCAGATTCCAGACATCGGTAAGATCACACTGCTAATACGGCGTAACCGCACCACCACAGCGCAGCGCCGCTTCGAAAAAATTGTCGAAGAATCACCGACACTGGATGGTTTGCAAAAGCACTTTGGTTCGCGCCTCGGGGATTTTCTGCGCGAAAAAATCGAAGTGATTGAGGGCGACGTCAGCCAGGCGGGTCTGGGGCTGGAAGAATCCGTTCGCGCGCGGCTTTCCCGCTCGCTGGATCTGATTGTCAACAGCGCTGGCTTGACGGATTTCAATCCGGACTTGCGCGATGCGCTTTCTTCGAATGTTGAATCCGCGGAACATCTTCTGAATTTTATTCGCGCCACCGATCATTCAGCACTGATGCATCTCTCGACTTGTTATGTCGTAGGCATGCGCGACGGCCGTGTAACCGAGAGCTTGCAGGACAACTACAACCCCGCCGGTGTCAAAAATTTCGATTCGGAACGCGAAATAGCTTCTCTGCGCGGGATGATTCGACACATCGAAGAGCGTTCAGAGAGCCCTGAACTTGCGCGTGCGCTGCGCCGCCAGGCTCTGGGCCGCGGGGCCGACGAAAGCCGCGTGGCCGCCGGTGAACTCGATGGCGTACTGAAGCGCAATCGCAGCCGCTGGGTTCGCAACAAACTAGTTCGTGTAGGCATGCGCCGCGCGCAGCATCTCGGCTGGCCCAACACCTACACGTTTACCAAAAGTCTTGGCGAATCGCTGCTGGCGAGACGCGGCAAAGATTTGCCGATCGCCGTCGTGCGGCCTTCGATTGTGGAAAGTTCCCAGTACAGTCCGTTCCGAGGTTGGAATGAAGGTATCAACACCTCAGGGCCGCTTTCCTATCTGCTGGGAACGAATTTCCGACAACTGCCTTCGAACGCCAAGAAATGTCTGGACGTCATTCCCGTGGACATGGTCTGCCGCGGAATGACGCTGATCGCCGCCGCGCTGATCGAACGCAAACACGCGCGCCTGTACCAGCTCGCGACTTCCGGCATCAATCCCTGCGATATGGGCCGCAGCATCGAACTCACCGGCCTTGCTCACCGCAAACACTACCGTACTCAGCAGGGAATCGAGCATTGGCTGAAGCTGAAATTCGAAACCATCCCAGTTTCCAAGCAGCGTTACGAGCGGCTCTCCATTCCCATGCAAAAGGCCGTCGTCAGCGGCATCAACCGCTTCGCGGAAAAACTCAGAAAAAAGCCGCCGCTAGCCAAGGCCGAACGCGACCTCACTCGCGCGGAGAAATTGATCGAACTTTACGAGCCCTTCATTCTTCACAACGAACATGTCTTCGAATGTGAAAACGCCCGGCTGCTCTCGGCTGCGCTGCCGGAAGAGGAGCGCGGTAGGTTTGCCTTCGAACCGGAAGGCATCGATTGGTGGGATTACTGGATCAACGTCCACGTTCCCGCGCTGCGCCGTTGGTGCTATCCACTGATGGAAGGTCGGCCGCTCGAATCGCGTCCGCCGCGCGATCTTGGCTGGGGTCCGGCCGCCGCCGTTGCCACTTCCGCGGAGAATCGCTAAGCCACCATGGCGATTTTTCTCACTGGCTCAACCGGATACCTCGGGAGCTATCTTGCCACGGGACTATTCCGCGGCTGTCGCGATTCGCTGAATTTGCTGGTGCGCGCGAAGAATCAACAGGAAGCGCGGGAACGCCTGTGGCAATCCCTGCAGCTGCACATGGAGTTTGGCGAATTTCAGGAACACCTCGCCACTCGCGTGCGAATTTTTCCCGGCGACCTCACCAGTCAACAATTTGGTCTCGGCGATGATCAGTATCGGCCGCTTGTCGAGTCGACGGATTCCCTGATCCACTGCGCCGCTTCGTTGAATCGGAAATCAGAAAAGCAGTGCCTCAACGTCAATTTGCGCGGCACTCTGGAAGTTATTCAACTGGCGCGCCGCGCGCAGGACCACCACGGCCTGCGGCGTTTCTCTCACGTGTCCACGGTGGCCGTCGCCGGGATCCGCCAGGATGAGATGGTTCAGGAAGACTCGGCGATTGACTGGGCACGCTCCGATTACGACCCGTATGCGCGCACCAAGAAATTCTGCGAACACATGGTCCATCAGCTTCTTCCTGAGGTGCCGCGCACGATTTTCCGACCGGCCATCGTCCTTGGCGACAGCCGCCGCGCGGAAACTACGCAATTCGACATGGTACAGGCCTTCAGTGTTCTCGCCAGCCTGCCGGTTCTTCCTCTTCGGGCCACGGATCGCATCGACATCGTGCCCGCCAATTATGTCGGGAAGGCCATTGTGGCCATTCACCAGAAAGAAATGCCTCGCTATCCGCGCTACCACCTATCATCCGGCGCCGGCTCGCAAACCTATCGCGAGCTTACCGACGCACTTGCGGAAGCGGGCGGTGGTTCACGTCCCGCCTATCTCCCGTCTCTCGGCCGGACTTTTTCCGGCACGGTGAACTGGCTCTCGCACAAAAAAAACAGTCTGGGACGCGGAGCCTCGCTGCTGAAAGTATTTTGGCCGTACCTGGTTTGGAATACCGTCTTCGACAATTCGCGCGTGGTCGAGGAACTCGGAGGCGAAACTCCCGACAAATTTTCCTCCTACGCGCAGCCGCTGCTCAAATTCAGCCGCGAAAATAAATTCCACTATCCTGCGAGGCCCTGGCCGCCGCAAAATGCCAGCATGAAATCCGCAGGCGGAGGCGCAGCGGCATGACTGATTTTCTTTTGGTCGCCTGGGTCAGCATACTGATCGAGATCACTCGTCTGCAATGGATGATGGGCGGAGGCAGGCGCTGGCAGTCAGGCGAAAAGCTTAAACTTCTCTTCGCGGGCTACAACGGCACGCGCAACACCGGCTCCGATGTTCGCGTGAATGAGATGCTTCGCCAGGTCCGACACGTTTTGGGCGCCGAGAATGTCGATTTCAGCGTGATGACGCAGAGTTTCGAGCGGACCAAGGGCTATTTCCAGGGTACCCGGCAGGTTTTCTTGCCCGACGTTTTTCCACCGTTCCTCTACCGCGAGACTCGCAAGAATCACGGCGTGGTGGCCTGCGAAGGTTCCATGTTCAAGAGTAAATTTGCCAACGCGCTGACCACGATGATGATCGGATCGCTCGGTCTTGCCTCATCCGAAAACAAATTGTCCATCGGCTACGGCGCGGAAGCCGGCCAAATGGACTCGCTGATGGAAAAAATGTGCGCACGGTACGTCCACGATTCGCTGGTCATCACTCGCAACCCGGAGTCACAATCGGTCCTCGGCAAATTGGGCATCTCAACCGAACTTGGCGCCGATACCGCCTGGACTTTCGAACCGCATCCCGATGTCTATGGCCGCAAAGTGCTGCGCGAAGCAGGTTGGGACGAAAAAACGCCCGTGCTGGTCCTTTGCCCCATTCATCCCTTCGTCTGGCCAGTAAAAGCGTCGCTCGCGAAATACATCGCTCGCGTTACCACTGGCGCCTACAAGGAAAGCCAGTACCGCACGGTTTATTTCCACGAGTCCGGCGCCGAAGTGGATCGCAAGTTCAAACACTACATCGGCGGTTTCGTCAGCGCTACACGCGCGTTTCATCGAAAACATCGCGTGTTTACGGTACTCGCCGCCACCGAGCGCCTCGACGCCTTGGCCTGCCGCGCTATCGCCGAGCAAATTCCCGCCCTGCCCATTTTTACTTCCGATGATTTTGATATGTATCAGCTCGTCTCGATTCTTCGCCAGGCCACTTACATGGTTTCGTCCCGCTACCACGGCATCGTCACTTGCATGCCTAGCCTGGTCGCCTCCGCGGGAGTCACTATGGATGAACGCATTCGCAATCTCATGCGGGAACGCGGCCACAGTCATCTCTGCGCGACCGTCGATGATCCGGACCTCGGCGCAAGGATGCTGCAGATGATGGAAGCGCTCGTTGCCGAAGCCGAAGCCATCCGCGAGGGCATCGGGCAAACTGTGGTGCGCAATCTTAAAGTCATGGCCCGTATGGGCGTCATCTTCGAAGACCTGTTGGGTCGCCAGTACCCGGAATTTCCACTGTGCGGCGGTGTGCGTTCGTGGGATCAGTACCTACCTCCGCTTAGTGCAGATCTGGTGCGACTCGCGGAAAAGTACGACGTGTCCGAAGCCGTCATGGCCGCAGCGAAATAGTTTTCCATGCCGAATTTTCTGCAAAACATTTTTGAGCAGTTGCAACGCTCGGCCAGCCGTCTGGTATTGCGGGAAATTCACGGCGACAAGTTCGACTCCGTAACCGGCGGGGAAATGCTGGCGCTGGTCGAACGTGCGCGGGTCTGGCTGCGCTCAACCGGAATTCAACCGGGAGAACGTTGCGGTCTGATCGCCGCGAATTCCATCCACTGGATTGCCATGGACCTCGCGCTGATGGCAGAAGGCATCGTTGTCGTACCGCTGTACCATCGACAGACCGGGTTTGAACTTGCCGCCATGTTGAAAGACTGCCAGCCTCGTCTGGTGGTCTCGGGTGACCTGGATCTCGCCGGGTCCTTGGCGCAAGCCTGGCGCGAAGTTCCGCAACCCATCTTATTGCAGGAAATTTTCGCGTCCGGTACCGAAGCTCCAGCAACATCCCCGTTTCATCAGCGACCCGACGATGATTTGCTTACCATCATTTACACTTCTGGAACCTCCGGCGAGCCCAAAGGCGTCTGCCTCACTGTGGGAAATTTGAACCACATGACTCGATGCACTACCGAACGTCTCCATCAGTTGATGGTTTGGTCCGCAAGAGATTCCCAGGAGCCTGACCGCATCTTTCTCTACGCTCCCATGAATTTCGCCGCGTCCTGGATGCTGATGCTCTCCGCCCTGTTGCGCGAAAGTGTTCTTACGCTTTCCTCGGATCTGACCAAGCTCGCCGACGAGATTCGATTGTCCGCTCCGCACTATTTCCTGAACGTTCCTACGCTTCTAGAACGTGTCAAGCGCGGCGTGGAAGACAAGGTTGCCAAGCAGGCCGCGCCCATTCGTGCTCTGTACGCCCGCTCCCGCGCTTGCTGGCAACGCCAGCGCGCCGGACGCGGCTCGGCGTTCGACGCTCTCGGGCTGGCAATGGCTCGCAAGCTGATCTTCGCCAAAGTCAAAGAACGCTTTGGTCCCAACTTGCGAGCGCTGATTTGCGGTTCCGCTCCGCTGGCTCCCGAAACCCAGCAATTTTTCCTGATGCTAGGGATTCCCGTACTGCAAGCCTACGGGCTCACCGAAACGACCGCGCTCTGCACGCTCGATGATCCGCGCCTTCCTGTCGAGCCGGGCTGCGTCGGCCCGGCGATCAGCGGGATCGAAATGCAACTTGGCGAAAACGAAGAAATCATCGTTCGTGGACCCAATATTTTTTCCGGATACTGGAACCGACCTGCGGAAACCGCGAAAGTTATGCAGGATGGATGGTTCCACACTGGTGATCAGGGCGAAGTGAATGTGCGCGGCAACTGGCGTATCATCGGGCGAATCAAGAATCTCCTGGTTCTAAATACCGGACACAAATTTGCTCCCGAACCAATTGAGGACAGACTCCTGCAACTCTTGCCCGCCGCCCAGCAGGCTGTTCTCGTCGGTAATGGCCGCGGCTACGTCTGCATGTTGCTGACCGGCAAAGTCGAGCCCGCCGCGGCTCAATCCGCCATAGACGCCATCAATCCCGACTTGCCCCATTACCGCCAGATTCGCAATTTCAAAATCTTGCCGGATGCATTCACGCCCGAAAGCGGCCTGCTTACTGCCATGGGCAAAATCAAGCGCGACGCCATCGCGAAACGCTATGATGCCGAGATCAATTCAATGTACGAGCGAAAGGCCCCTGCATGAGATCGTTCACCGGCCAAGCGCTGGGCTGGGATTGGCGCGAAGGAATTCTAGAACTGACGCTCGATCGAGCGCCTGCCAACGAAATCGGCACGGTCATGCTCGGCGAACTCGAAAAGTTCGTCGAAGCCGCGAAAAAACTCGCCGGCGAAACATCCGTTTGCATCCTTTCCAGCGCGCGGAAAAGCGGATTCTCGGCGGGAGCAGATCTGCGCGAGCTGTACCACAGTGCGGTCGCTCTGAATGAAAATGAGCGCAGTGCGGCCGTCCGCGAATTCCTCGAACGCATTCACGCGGCCTTGAACTGGCTCGACGAAGCCCCGTTTGTAACCATCGCCGCGGTGCATGGCGTCTGCTTCGGCGGCGGCCTGGAACTCGCGTTGGCCTGCGACGTCATCATCGCCGATAAGATGGCCCGCTTCGCCTTTCCCGAATTGCGCCTTGGCTTAATTCCAGGCTTCGGCGGCATCCCGCGCCTCAAACGCGATCTAGGCAACGGCTTTGTCCGCGATCTCCTGCTCACTGGTCGCAGCGTCAACGCCACGCGCGCGCACACTGTCGGCCTCATCGCGCAACTCGCCGCGGAAGGCGAATCGCTCAAAGTGGCGCGTTCGACGGCTGCACAAGTGACCAAGTTCGATTCTGGCGCTCGCATCGCCGTAAAGAAATTCATCAAGCCTATCCCGCGCGAAGAGCTTCGTAAGGAAATCAAAATCTTTTGTGGACTCTTCACTCGACCGGCCGTCATGGCCGGCCTGAAAAAGTTCATCGAAAACACCGGTCCCATGCCCCACCAGCCCTGACCCCGGGTTGCTGCCTGCCCTAAAGGAGGGTCTTTCCTAGCCGAACGGCGGATGTAATGCTGCCCGCAGATGTCGCATCTTGTTCCTGGAGGTGCGAGATGTCGGAAGCACTCATTGAACTATCGAACGCTCTGGCCGCGACAACGGAGCGTACAGCGGCACACACGGTTGCCGTTCATACCGGTTCGCGTGGATCTTCCAGTGGCGTCGTTTGGCGCACTGGGATTGTGGTCACGGCGGAACATGCCTTGCGAAGCGACGAAGAATTTCACCTGACACTGCCCGATAAGAGCGTGGCGCCCGCCACACTGGTGGGCAGAGATGCGACAACCGATTTGGCAATCTTGAAGTGCCCGGAAGCCGTTCTGCCGGTGCCCGCTTTTGGCGATCCATTGGGCCTTGCCGCCGGACACTTGACGCTGGTGGTCGGGCGCACGCGCGCATCCGGCCCGGTAGCGGCGCTCGCAATCGTCAGCCTGACGGTGGCTGAACGCAAGCACTGGGGAGGAGCCACTCTTGCGCCTTACATCCGGCTGGATGTAGGTCTAGCGTCGACGGCCGTTGGCGGAGCCGTCGTGGATGCGAACGCCAGCGTCATCGGAATTGCCACGCCCAGGTTTGCTCGGTTCGGCGCCATCGCAATTCCCACCGCCACCGTGAACCGGGTAGCCGATCTACTGCTGAGCAAGGGTCACGTGCCAAAGGGCTACGTGGGCCTAGGCCTGCAGCCGGTTCGACTGCCGCAGGAGGTCTTAGGGTCAATCCAGCGAAAGGGAAAAACCGCCGCCATCGTTCTGGATGTCGCACCTGACGGTCCGGCGCACAAAGCCGGTGTCCTGATCGGCGACCTACTCTTGTCTCTGAATGGTCATGAGGTTCTGCATCCCGGGGACGTTCATTCTGCTCTCGGCCCGGACTCGATTGGAAAGACGTTTGTCGCGCAATTGTTGCGGGGCGGTGAACCCCGGCAAGTCCAGATCAGCGTGATGGAGCGGCCAAATGGCGACGGGTAAGACCATGTCTGCCGTGTTTGGCGACGTCGCGGAAGGCCTGCGCCGTTCGACCGTTCTGATACACGGTGGCCGCCGAGGAAGCGGTTCCGGGCTGATTTGGTCCGAAGCTGGCCAAATCGTGACCAACGCGCACGTTGTTCCTGGCGCTCATGCCGGTGTGCAGCTTTGGGATGGACGGGAATTCGAAGCGCAAGTCACCGATCGAGATCACTTGCGAGATCTTGCCGCCTTGCACGTCGCGGCGCACGGACTGCCATCGGTTTCCATAGCGGATTCCTCGCGAATCCGGCCTGGCGAGTTGGCGCTCGCCATAGGGAACCCTTTGGGATTCGTGGGCGCTCTTTCCACCGGCAACATCCATGCAGTTGGTCTGCTTCGCGGACTTGGAACTTCTACCTGGGTCCAGGCAGACTTGCGGCTAGCGCCTGGAAATTCCGGCGGGCCGTTGGCAAACGCTTCCGGCCAAGTGATCGGGATCAACACCATGATCGCGGGGCGGCTGGCCCTGGCCATCCCCAGCAACGCGGTGAAGAATTTTCTGAGCACAGGTTCAACCGCGGCCTGGTTCGGAGCAAGCGTTTATCCCACATCGATTCCTGCGATGGGGAGAAAGCTCTTTGGCCTTGTGATTCTGGAAATTCAGCCGGGCAGTCCTGCTGCAACCGCGTCGCTTATGCCTGGAGATATTCTGCTGGGGACCGAGGAACACAAGTTCGCGGATATCGCGGATCTGCGTGGTCTTCTCGAGGGAGCGCACCTGCGCCAGGTGCGCTTCGAATTCCTACGCGGAAACTACCAGCGCGTTCGCAAAGTCACCTTACAGCTGGGTGACCTCCGGAGG
>Ga0306920_100011935_pt1 | contig 11774 bp, 9 predicted proteins | sample flu12Cox44000170_FD_204666 | JGI IMG/M metagenome (GOLD analysis project Ga0306920, IMG submission 204666) | Lab enrichment of tropical soil microbial communities from Luquillo Experimental Forest, Puerto Rico - flux4day.12C.oxic.44.000.170 (v2)... | ecosystem: Environmental > Terrestrial >...
CCAACCGAGACGTGGCCTGGAAAATCCTCCGCTCCCGTCTCCACGAAGAGGAGCTCAAAAAGCGCGAGGCGGAGCGGCAAGAGGTCGAAGCGAAGAAGAAGGACATCGAGTTCGGCTCGCAAATCCGAAGCTACGTGCTGGCACCCTACCGGTTGGTGAAGGATCATCGCACCGGCGTGGAGAAGGGAAACGTGGATGCGGTGCTGGACGGAGACCTCGAGGAGCTCATCACCGCCGAGTTGCTGGGGGTGAAGCACCCGAGCCGAGCGCTGCCGGAGTAGCGGTGGCCCTTGGATGCGCCTAAGTTCCACCGCGTGCCCCGGTGTTGCCCTATCGCGCCCCTTAGATGAGTCGTCAGCCGCCCGAAGAAGCCGACCTGCACCGCAAGGAGCAGGAGATCTACGCCTCGCGGCTGGAGAAGGCCCGCAAGTGGCGCGAGCACGGCGTCAATCCCTGGAGCAGTGGGCATCGGCCCAAGGACCTCGCCGGAGACATTTTGGAGAAGCACGGCAGCCAGAGCGCCGAACAGCTCGAAAAGAATGCCGAGGAGTACGACGTCGCCGGCCGGGTGATGGCCATTCGCTCGTTCGGCAAGGCCGCGTTCTTGAAGCTGAGGGATCGTTCAGGAGAGATTCAGGTCCACGTCAAACAAGATGCGCTCGGCGCCGCCTATGAGCTCTTCAAGCTGGTCGATGTCGGCGATTTCATCGCCGTCCAGGGCAAGCTATTTCGGTCGAAGACCGGCGAGCTGACCATCGCCGCCTCCCGCTTCGTTCCGCTCACCAAGGCGCTCAGGCCGCTTCCGGAGAAGTGGCACGGTCTGGTCGACCTCGAGACGCGCTACCGCCAACGTTACCTGGATCTCATCTCCAACCCCGAGGTGAAGAAAACCTTTCTCCAGCGCTTCGAGTTGACCCGCTTCCTTCGCCAGTTCCTCGAGGCGCGGGGCTTCATCGAGGTGGAAACCCCGATGATGCACACCTTGGTGAGCGGCGCGGTCGCCCGGCCTTTCACCACCCATCACAACGCGCTCGACCTCGATCTGTACATGCGGATCGCCCCGGAGCTTTATCTCAAGAGGTTGGTGGTCGGCGGCCTGGAGCGCGTCTACGAGCTCAACCGCAACTTTCGCAACGAGGGGATCAGCACCAAGCACAACCCCGAGTTCACCATGCTCGAGTTTTACCAGGCCTACGCCACCTATCGCGATCTGATCGAGCTCACCGAACAGATGCTCTCCCAAGCGGCGCAGCGGGTGACCGGCTCGCTGTCCTTCGAATACCAGGGGCAGCTCATCCATTTCACCCCGGGGTGGAAGCGCATCTCCATGGCGGAGGCAATTCTCGAGCGGGCGCCGAGCTTGAGTGAAAAGGATCTCGATGATCCGGAGCGCTTGCGTGGCGAGCTTTTGGCCTCGCCGCAAAGCCCCGGCGATCGGGCGCAGCTGGAGCACCTTTCGCAAGGGGAGCTGATCGGCGCGCTCTTCGAGCGGAAGGTAGAGCACACCCTGATCCAGCCGACCTTCGTCACCCACTTCCCCAGCGCGGTCAGCCCGCTGGCCCGCAGAAACGACGAGCGTCCGGAAATGGCCGATCGCTTCGAGCTGTTCGTCGCCGGCAGAGAAATTGCCAACGCCTTCTCCGAGCTGAACGATCCGCTCGACCAGCGCGAGCGTTTTTTGGCGCAGGTGGAGGCGAAGCGGCGCGGCCTGCAGGAGACGATGGACTACGACGAGGACTACCTTCGGGCGCTCGAGCACGGCATGCCGCCCAGCGCCGGAGAAGGAATCGGGATCGACCGGCTGCTGATGCTCTTCGCCAACGCGCCATCGATCAGGGATGTGATTCTCTTTCCGCTGCTCAAGCCGTTGCCGAAGTGAATCGTGCCGTGATCGCCGAACGACAGACTGCCTACCGCTGGGGATACGTGTGGGCCGGTGGCCTGGTCGCCCTCGTAGGGGGGGCGCTGCTCGCCACCGCGCTGAGCAGGGCTGGCGCTTGGCGCGAGGCGGCCGGCGAGCTGCCCCTACTTGCCTTCGGCTGGGGTCCTTTCGTGTCCCTCTTCAAAGGTTTTGCCGCGGTGCTCAACCCCCTGCGCAATCGCACGGCGATCTTTCCACAGCTGCCGCTTTTCGCGGCCGGAGCGGCGCTGTGGGCTTTGGGCTGGGCGCTGATCGCCTTGGGGATCCGGCGGACCACCGCGAGCGCCTCACCGCCGAGCGAGGCGCGCGGCGCCGCCCTTTATCCGCCGCTGGCGCGTTACACCGACTTCTACTGGGGAACGCTTCTCGCTTACGGCGGCGGCATCCTCCTCGCCGAGCTAACCCTGATCCTACTGCACACCGCGCTGGTGGCGGGAATGGGCCGCAGCGGGGCCGCACGGGATGGCCTTCTTCGCGCCTCGCCGATTAGCGCCTTCGCCATCGCGCTCTTGGCCGGCTTCGCCGTCGCCTTCGCGGCGGGATTCGTCGGCGCCTCCAGGGCCAGGCGGTTGTCCGTCCCAGAGGCGACCGTCGGCATCTTTTATTTCGGCCTACCAATTCCGATCGGCCTCACCGCGTTGTCCAGCAGCTCCCTCCTGGAGCTTCGCTTTGGCTATCGGCTGCGAGAGATCATCTACGTGGCGAGCCTGATCGGCCGGCCCGAGCTCGGTTATTGGCTGGTTTTCCTCGGCCTGGCGCTCTGGATGGTCTTCGGGATTACCGCCGGCTTCATCGCTACCAGCAGCGGCAAGGTCGACCTTCGCGCCGGATTCGAGCTGTTCGTCGCTCGCCGCCACGCCGCCGTTTTCAAGCCGCGGCTTCTTCTCGGCCTTTTGGTGGTGCTGATGCTGGGGATCGTCCCACCGCTGATCATCTACGCCATGGTCCGCGCCGCCGACGCGGCGGTGGAGCGAACGCGGATCCGCGCTCTGGGAATGAGCGATCCGCTCAAGGCAAGCGAAGCCTTAGACCGGCTGAGGACGGAGGAGCATTCCCCCACCGCGATGATGACCGCGCTCTCGGTCGGCGGCGTCGGGGTGGGGGTGATGGCGCTGATCATCGTCCTATCGGTGATGAGCGGCTTCGAAGTCGATCTTCAGCAGAAGATCCTCGGAACCAACGCTCACATCTTCGTGAGCAAGTACTCGGACTCGTTCACCGAATACCCGGAGGTGATGCAGAAGATCCGCGCGGTGAAGGGGGTGGTGGCGACCACGCCGTTCGTCCTTGGCGAAGTGATGGTGACCTCCGACCGGGATACCGGCGGCGGGCTGGTGGTGAAGGGGATCGATCCGGCCACGGTGGGAGAGGTGACCGATCTGCGCAAGAATATCCTGCCCGGCGGCTCGCTCGACAACTTGACTCACCCGGAGAACATCTCAGCCAGAAGGTTTAACGCCGAAGGAGTGAGCGCCGGCTTGACCAGCGCTGGCCGTACCCAGGGACGGCAACGCCCGCCCGACGAGGTGGCGATCATCGAGCCCTCATCGCCCCGGCAAACCGAGCGCGTGCTGCCGGGCATCATCCTCGGTACCGAAATGTCCGCCAAGCTGCACGCCTTCGTTGGCGACCGGGTGAACGTCGTCGCGCCCCTCGGAGGCGAGCTCGGTCCTCAGGGACCTGTGCCCAAGAGCCGCCCATTTCGGGTGGCCGGCCTCGCCTACTCAGGGATGTACGAGTACGATCTGAAATTCGCTTACATCGAGCTGCACGAAGCGCAGAAGTTTTTCAACGTGGAGGGGGCGACCGGCATCGACGTCAAGGTGGCAGACATCGACGACGCCCGCCGCATCGCCACGGCGATTGTCGACACCCTCGACGGCTACCCCTACAAAGCCAAGGACTGGGGGGCGATGAACCAAAACCTGTTCTCCGCGCTGAGGCTGGAGAAGCTGGTGATGGGCATCATCCTCACCATCATCGTCATCGTGGCAGCGGGGTTGATCATCGCGACCGTCATCATGCTCGTGCTCGAGAAGCGCAAGGAGATTTCCGTCCTCAAAGCGCTCGGTGTTCCGGACGGCGGAATCGTGAAGATTTTCCTCGCCGAGGGCTTGCAGATCGGCTGCGCCGGCGGGCTGCTGGGTCTCTTCTCCGGCGTTACCTGGTGCCTCTTCATCGAAAAGGTGGGCATCAAGCTTGACCCCCAGGTTTATTACATCCCCGCTCTCCCCGTGCGGATCGAGCCGCTGCAAACGGCGATCTCGGTGGTGATCGCCATTCTCGTCACCTATCTGGCATCGGTGTACCCGGCGCTCAAGGCTTCCCAGGTGGAACCGGTTGAAGGGCTCAAGTCGGAGTAGCGATGGCCTTGCTCGAGGTGCGCGACGTTTTCAAGAGCTACTTTTTGCACGGCAAGCGGATTGACGTTTTGCGTGGAGTCTCTCTGGACATCGAGGAAGGAGAGCTGGTCTCCTTGGTGGGTGCTTCGGGCGCGGGCAAGAGCACGCTGTTGCACGTTTTAGGAACGCTCGATGCCCCGGCCGCGGGGCGCATTCTCTTCCGCGGGGTCTCCATCTTGGAGCGCGGCGAGGCGGCAATTGCCGATTTTCGCAATCGGACGATCGGCTTCGTCTTTCAGAACCACTATCTGCTTCCCGAGTTCACCGCCCTGGAGAACGTGGCGATGCCCGCGCTGATCCAGCGCCAGGAGCGCTCGAAGGCGCTCGGCTACGCGAAGGATCTGCTCGACCGAGTGGAGCTGGCGGCGCGGATAGATCATCGGCCGGGCGAGCTGTCTGGGGGCGAGGCGCAGCGGGTGGCGCTCGCCCGGGCCCTGATGCTCCGCCCGGCGCTACTTCTGGCAGACGAGCCCACCGGCAACCTCGATCCAAAGACCGGAGAGGGCATTCATCGGCTTTTGCGCGAGGTCAATCGCGACCTGGGGATCGCGGCGATCGTCGTCACCCACAACGAGGCGCTCGCCCAGTCGATGCCTCGAAGGTTGCGGCTGCTTGGCGGGCAGGTGCAGCCCGCCTGAAATGCGCCTGCCGAGCTGAATTTTTGCCTGCGCTTTTGCGTTGTGGGCATCTGACGGGATCTCCTAGAGTGCGCGCGCCAACAAGAGTGTCCGGTCCCAAACCACCCCAGCACCTTTGAGGCTTCTCGTTCGCTCCCGTCCCCACGGCATCGCGAGGCTGGTCGCAATAGCGGCATTGGTCGGCTCCACTCTCGCGCCGGCGCAGCCATCTGGCGCTAAGGACGGCGGTTCGGCGACGCCGGATGGCGGCCAAGCGATACCGGCCGAGGCGCTGCCTCGCCGCGACCTGGCCCCCGACGGCGGCACCGCTCCCGCCGAAACGGGCCCGGCCAACCCGGAGCGGATTATCGAGATCCGCGTGGAAGGCAACCGGCGGGTCGAACCGGAGGCGGTCAAGCGCGCTCTGAAGAATCAAGTGGGTCAGCTCTTCGATCGGGAGAAGTCGGGCGATGATTTGCGCACCCTGTGGTCGCTCAATTACTTCTCCGACATCCAGCTGCTCGTCCAGCGGACCGAGCGCGGCATCATCTACGTGGTGCGGGTCACCGAGCGACCCTCGATTCGGGAGGTGAAGCTGCAGGGCAACGAGGAGCTCTCCAAGGACGACTTCAAAGAGGTCCTCGATCTCAAGCCCTACTCCATCCTCGACCTCGACGCCGTTCGCCGCAACGAAAAGAAGATCCAGGAGAAGTACATCGAGAAGGGCTTTTTCCTCGCCGAGGTCACCCATCGGGTCGAGCCAGTCGCCGGGACCAACGAGGCCGACGTCGTCTTCGTCATCCAAGAGCACGCCAAAGTGATGGTGAAGGAGATCAACCTGATCGGCGCGATCAAAGTTCCCCCCGACGATCTGAAAGGGGTGATGTTCACTCGGGTGGGAGGCTACCTTTCCTTCATCACCGGCGAGGGCACCTTCCGGGAGGAGGCCTTCCAGCGGGACGTCACCATCCTGCAGGCGGCCTACTACGATCGCGGCTTCGTCGACGTGAAGATTGAAAAGCCGCTGGTCTCGATGTCGTCCGACAAGCGCTACATCTACATCGACGTCAAGATCGTGGAGGGCGAAGCCTACACCATCGGCAAGCTCGATTTTTCCGGAGATCTGTTGGTGCCCAAGCAGTCCTTGGGCGCGTTGATGACCTCGCATGAGGGCGAGCTGTTCAACCGTAGCAAGCTTTCCCAGGACATCGCGACGATCACCGACCTCTACCTCGACAAGGGCTACGCCTACGCCAACATCACGCCGCTCACCCAGCTCCACCGCGAGGAGCGGCTGGTCGACCTTACCTTCGATATTCAGAAGGGCAACCAGGTCTACGTCGAGCGAATTGACATCGGCGGGAACACCAAGACGAGGGACAAGGTGATCCGCCGCGAGCTTCGGATCTACGAGGGAGAGCTCTTCTCCGGTACCGGGGAACGCCGCAGTAAGGAGCGGGTGACCGCCCTTGGCTTTTTTGAAACCGTCGAGGTGCAGCACAAGCCGGGCAGCGACGACAGCAAGGTGGTGGTCACCATCGACGTCAAGGAGAAGGCGACCGGGACCTTCCAAGTTGGACTCGGCTTTTCCAACGTGGAGAACTTCATCTTCACCGCTCAAGTCGCCCAGAACAACCTGCTCGGTTGGGGTCAGACCGCATCGTTTTCGGCCCAGATCTCCTCCTTGAGATCCTTCTTCCAGCTCTCCTTTTTGGACCCCTACTTCCTGGACACCGACTACCTTTTCTCGATCGACCTTTTCCGGATTCAAGCGGACTACAGCGGCTTCTTGCGCAACTCGACCGGAGGAGACGTCAATCTCGGGTACCACATCTGGGAGGACGTGATCGCCAACCTGACCTATACCCGCGAGTACATTAACGTCGAGCCCAGCCGAACGTTCAACACCATTCCGCTCGCCAACCGGCTGCGAATCAGCGGGGTGACGAGCTCGGTCCGCTTTTCCCTGCAGTGGGATCGCCGAAACAACCGGCTCTTCCCCACCAAGGGCCATTTGCTGTTCGGCTCGGCGGAGATCGCCCCGAAGTTCCTCGGCAGCACATTCCTCTTTACGCGTTACGTGGCCTACGGCCGGTATTACCTGCCGCTCTTCTGGAGCTTCGTCTTCAAGGTCAACGCCACCATCGGGGTGATCCAGTCCTTGGACGCCAATCAGCCCGTCCCCATCTCCGAGCTTTTCTACGTGGGCGGCATCAACAGCATCCGCGGCTACGCGCTGCGGACGATCAGCCCCACCACGCTGGTGCCGCGCAACACCAGCCCGGACGCCCCGGCCGATTCCTTTCCAGTTGGGGGAAACAAGCAGGCGATCTTCAACTTCGAGATCGAGTTTCCGATCATCGAGAAGGTGGGCATCAAGGGAGTGGTCTTCTACGATATGGGCAACGCCTTTTGCTACAACTGCTCGTTCTTCCAAGATAAGCAATACAACTTGCCCTTGGGCATGTTCGCCGCGGTCGGATTTGGTTTCCGCTGGTTCTCCCCGGTCGGCCCGCTCCGTTTCGAGTGGGGCTTCCCTTTAAACCGGCGCCCCGGCATCGATCAGTCTTCCCTCTTCGAGTTCACCATCGGCAACTTCTTCTAGCGGCGCCGCCTGGCTCGCCCGCGGCCGTCTGCTTGACGGCGCTGTTTGGGGCACCTACTCTGCCTCCGGATTTGCTAAATAGCTTACCTGCGTTGGCCATTGAGGTCGCAGGAGGCGATTGGCGCTCGTGCCGAGCCTCGCCGACCAATCCTTTGCCATTGAGGAGCGGTAAAAAAATGTCGTCGCCGAAAGCATTCGCGGTCGTTGTTTCGCTCGTGTTTGTGCCCTTGGCGCGCGCCGAGCTCAAGCTCGGCTATGTCGATTTGCAACGGGCGCTGACAGAGGTGGAGGAGGGTCGCGCGGCCAAGGCTCGGCTCCAGGGGCTGATCGAGGCCAAGGAGAAGGAGATCAGCAAGGAACAAGAGGGTCTGCGCAAGGAGAAGGAAGTCCTCGACAAGCAGGCGAGCGCGATGAGCGAGGAGGCGCGCATTCAAAAAAACAACGAGCTGCAGCGCAAGGTGATGGAGCTGGCCCAGAAATGGGAGAAGGCCCGCCAGGACATGAGCGTCAAAGAGCGCACCGAGCTGCAAGCGATCTTCGCCAAAATGGATCCGATCATCGCCGCCATCGCCCAGCGCGAGGGGATGACGATGGTTTTCGAGAAGAACGACGCCGGCCTCGTCTTCGCTCCCCCTCACCTCGATATGACCAACGAGCTGGTGCGGCGCTACAACGACCAGCACAAGGGCGAAGCGAAGGCTGACGCGCCCAAGGTGCCGGCCGACGCTCCGGTGAGGAGCGACCCGCCGAAATCGGGCGCGCCTGGAAAGGATCAGGCGCCGCCGCCGAAGAAGTGAGCCACGCAGTGAGAAGCTCTGCCCTCAAAATCCTCTTTCGCCTGACGCTCCTGCTGCCGCTGGCGTTCGCTTCCGCGGCACGCGCCGAGCTCAAGATCGGCTACGTCGATTTGCAGCGAGCTCTGCTGGAGGTGAACGACGCCAAGAACGCCAAGTCGCGGCTCCAGTCGATTGCCGACGATCGGAAGAAGAAGTTCGACCAGGAGCAAAACGACTTGATGAAGGAGAAGGACGCCTTCGAAAAGCAAATGACCGCGATGAGCGCCGACGCCAGAGCGCAGAAGCAGGCAGACCTGGGCAAGAAGGCATACGAGCTGGGCCAGAGATGGGAGAAAGAAAAGGCCGACCTGGCGCAAAAAGAGCAGACGGAGATGCAGGCGATCTTCACCAAGATGAATCCGATCATCGCGTCGATCGCCCAGCGCGAGGGAATGACCTTCATCTTCGAAAAGAACGAGGCGGGCATTCTCTACGCGCCCGCCTACCTGGACATCACCAACGAGCTCGTCCGCCTCTACAACGACCAGAAGGCGGGCAAGGGCAAGGCTGAAGCCAAACCCAGCCCGACGGCGGACACGAAGCCCAGTCCGCAGAAGAAGAAGTAGCGCGCCGGTGGCTGCCAGCACCCCAGCGGTCCGGCGGCTTTCCGAGCTGGCTGCCTGCGTCGGCGGGCAGGTGGAGGGCAACCCCGGTTTGGAGATCAGCGGCGTCAATGGGCTGGCCGAGGCGGGCCCGACCGAAATCTCCTTCTACGCGGACGGCCGGTACCGATCCGAGCTGGAGGCGACCCGGGCGGGAGCGGTGCTCGCCGAAGCCGGCGCCGACGTCGGCCCGCGAGCCTGCCTGCGCGTCGCCAACCCGCATCTTGCCTTCGCGAAAATCTCGGCGCTCTTTAACCCGCGCCCCTCCTTTGCTCCCGGCCTACGCGTGGGGGCCCAGGTGCATCCGCACGCCCGCGTGCACCCCGAGGCGGCGGTGATGTCCGGCGCGAGCGTGGAGCGCGGCGCCCAAGTGGGAGCGCGCTCGGTGCTCTTTCCTGGCGTCTACGTGGGCGAAAACGCCACCGTGGGCGAGGACTGCCTGCTCTATCCCAACGTCACGGTCCGCGAGGGGTGTCGGGTGGGGGCGCGCGTCATTCTCCATGCCGGCTGCGTGATCGGCGCGGACGGATTCGGCTTCGCCTTTGACCCGAGCGTGCCGGCGCACGTGAAGGTGCCTCAGGCCGGCGTCGTGCGAATCGAGGACGACGTGGAGGTCGGTGCTTGCAGCTGCATCGATCGGGCGACCTTCGGCGAAACGGTGATTGGCCGGGGAACGAAGATCGACAACCTCGTCCAGATCGCCCACAACGTCAAAGTGGGCGAGCTGGCCATCCTCTGTGGACAAGTGGGGATCTCCGGCTCCACCGAGGTGGGCCGCGGCGCAGTTTTGGCCGGCCAAGTGGGGGTGGTGGGGCACGTGCGCATCGGCAACATGGCCAAGGTGGGCGCGCAGGCCGGGGTGTCCAACAGCGTTCCCGATGGGGCAACGGTGACCGGCTATCCGGCGATCGATCATCGAGTGTGGCTGCGAAGCTCGATTGCCTTTGAGCACTTGTCGGAGCTGATCAAGGATGTGCGCGAGCTAAAGCGCCGGCTGCAAGCGCTCGAGAAGAAGAACGAGCGATGATGGATCTCGCCGAAATCCAGAAGATGCTCCCCCACCGCTACCCTTTTCTCCTGGTAGACCGGGTGGTGGAGATCGTCCCTGGGCAGAAGCTGCTCGCCTACAAGAACGTCAGCATCAACGAGCCGTTCTTCACCGGCCATTTCCCCGGCCACCCGGTGATGCCGGGGGTGCTCATCCTCGAATCCCTCGCCCAGGCTTGCGCCCTCCTCGCCTACAAGAGCGCGGAGATGGATCCCACCCGCGAGGTCTCATATCTAATGGCGATCGACGGGGCGAAGTTCCGCAAGCCGGTGCTCCCCGGCGATCGGCTCGACTTGGAGGTGACCATCCTCAAGCACAAGGGGCCGATCTGGAAGCAGAAGGGGATCGCCAGCGTCAACGGCGTCAAGGTGGCGGAGGGAGAGTTTTTGGCCACCGTGATGGACTTGAATTCAACCTTACCGCCGGAACCTTAAAGCAGGAGCGCTCATGGCGAAGATCCATCCCACCGCAATTGTCCATCCCGAGGCCAAGCTGCACGACGCGGTGGAAGTGGGTCCCTACGCGGTCATCGGTCCCAAGGTCCGGCTGGGCGCCGGCACTCGGGTTGGACCACACGCGGTCATCGAGGGGCAGACGACGCTGGGGGAGCGCAACCGCGTCTTTCAGTTTGCCTCGGTGGGCGCGATTCCGCAGGACCTCAAGTACGCCGGCGAAGACACCAAGCTCATCATCGGAGACGACAACCAGATCCGCGAGTTCGCCACGCTGCACATCGGAACCACTGGAGGCGGCGGGGTGACGCGGGTGGGAAACAAGAATTTGTTCATGGCCTACAGCCACGTCGCCCACGACTGCGTGATCGGCAACGGCTGCGTGATGGCCAACTGCGCCACGCTTGCCGGGCACGTGCTGATTGGAAATTACGTCACCTTGGGCGGCCTTTCCGCCGTTCACCAGTTCACCCGCATCGGGGATTACGCCTTCGTCGCCGGCGGGGCGATGGTGGCGATGGACCTGCCTCCCTACTGCACCGCCCAGGGGGACCGCGCCGAGCTGGTAGGCCTAAACAGCGTCGGTCTGTCCAGGCACGGATTCAGTGAGGAGCAGATCAACCGCATCAAGGACGCGTACAAGATCCTCTTCCGCTCCAAGCTCGGCCTCAATGAAGCAATTGCCAAGCTAGAAGCCGAGCACGCCGGGCATTCGGAGATCGAGTCGCTGCTCGATTTTGTCGAGGACTCGCATCGCGGCCTGACTCGCTGAAGCGGGGCGGAGAGTTCCGTGGCGGAGGGAAAGCCGCGCCGCATTGGCCTCATCGCCGGCGGAGGACGGCTGCCGCACCTGTTTGCCAGCGCGGCGCGCGAGAAAGGCCTCTTCGTCGTCGCGGTGGCCCACTGCGGTGAAACGGACCGGTCGCTCGAGGGCGAGGTCGACGCAATTACCTGGGTGCGCCTGGGGCAGCTGGCGCGCATGGCACGCGTGCTTCGCCAGGCGGATATCGACCGCGCGGTGATGATCGGCGGAATCCGCCGCGCGCGCGCCTTTCGGGATGCCAGGCCCGACCTCGCCGCACTGCGGCTGGCGTTTGGCCTGCGCAGCCTTCGCGACGACGCGCTGCTTCGAGCGGTCGCCGGATATTTCGAGGAGCGGGGGATCGCCATCGTGCCGCAGACCGAGCTCTTCTCCGATCTGCTGGCGCGCCCTGGGCATCTCGCCGGGCCGGCGCTGAGCGCATCGCAGCAAAAGGACATGGCGCTCGGGCTCGAGGTGGCGCAGGCGCTC
>Ga0306920_100011936_pt1 | contig 11773 bp, 19 predicted proteins | sample flu12Cox44000170_FD_204666 | JGI IMG/M metagenome (GOLD analysis project Ga0306920, IMG submission 204666) | Lab enrichment of tropical soil microbial communities from Luquillo Experimental Forest, Puerto Rico - flux4day.12C.oxic.44.000.170 (v2)... | ecosystem: Environmental > Terrestrial >...
CTTGGGTGCTGGTCGCGGGCTTAGGAGGATGCCCCATGTGGGTTCGTTATGGTCTGATCGGCTTCGCGGCGCTCACCCTCGTCGCTGCCAGTCTGGTTCCTGATGACGCATTTGCCCGCCGTGGTGGAGGTGGCGGATTTCGCGGTGGTGGAGGTGGTGGCATACGCGCTGGTGGTGGCATACGCGCTGGTGGTGGCATACGCGCTGCTGGTATCCGAGGCGGTGGCGGCTATCGCGTGGCCGGAGGACCTCGGCCTTCGCATCCAATAGCGGGGCGCCCGATCCGGCCAGGCTCTCCGGGTCGCCCACCAATCGCTGGTGGTCCGGGCCGTCCGATAGCCGGGTATCCTGGCTACGGTTGGCGCGGTGCCGGTTATGGAGCCGCCGCCGTCGGTGCCGCAGCGGTGGGCGCCGGTTTGTACGGTTACTACAATAACGGCTGCTACCAGGACACCTACGGCAATTGGGTCTGCCCGGGTCAGTACCCGTACTATCGGTAGAGGTTGAGCGAGCGAGACAGCAAAGCAGGCTTGGTACGTAGCCAGCAGCTTTGGGTTGTCCCAAATAAGACAGTTCCGGGTGCGGGCAACTTCCGGTCGGGCAGCGCGGGGCTCGACTTTAAGAAAGGCAACCTGCGGTCCGCATCCCGGTCAGGTGGTTCATAGCCGTTCAAGGTCGCCGACCCGCGCTCTACTCCAAGCCATCCAACTCAAGCACAGCCGCCAGTGCTTTGACCTGATGTCGGGCGGCAACGTAAAGCATCCTCACCACCTCGCGCTGCGCCTGCCGCGGCACCGTTACGCCTGCTTCCAAGCGCTGCAGCAGCGCCCGCGTGCTGTTCAGGCTCTCGACTAGAACCGCATGCAAAGAACGCCGCGCTGCGCGTCCAATGCTCCGCACATTGTCCGGCGGCAATGGCTCGTTGAGCCAAGTCGTAGGCGTGCCCTCAATCTCGTCGAACCGCCGCGGCCAATATCGATCTCGGTCGTGCATTAAAAATCAGAGTCCCCGCGGCCGCGGTGACAGGTAACCTTGTGGCGACGCTCCTTGTAGCCGGTGGAGTAGTCCCACTCATCATCGAGCGGCGCTTCGGCGTCGAGCTTAGCCTGCCACAGAAGGTCGAGCAGCTTTTGCTTGCGAATCCATTCCTGGTCGGCCTCTTTGATTTCGCGCCGCATCTGCGCGTTGACCATGTCCTGATAAGTGCGCTCGGGCTCACTCACGGCTTGCCCTCCGCCAATTTCTGCATGGCCTTGAATTTGGCTTCCCGCTCGATGAGTTCGGCGCGATCCTTGGCGTCCTGCGCATCAAGTTGGGCATCGACGTAGCGCTGGTGCGGCGACGGGCCGAGCGGGATTTCACGCGCCCAGCCCGGCGTCGATGACTTGCCGCCAGTGTGAACGTTCGACATCTGTTGCGAACTCGGGATCACACCCTGAGAGCTTGGGCCGACCGGTGCCCGAGCATCGCGCAGCGCAATCTCCTTCACCATACGGTCATCAAGGACTGCCCAATCGCGGACGACCGAAGGCGGCATTGCCTGCGCCATGCGCCCCTCGCGCATCTGGTGCATTTCATTCTCCCACTCACGACGGCGACGCTCTCTTTCCTCCCAAGTAGGTTCGGACTTGGGCGCGGCCTTCTCTTCCAATTCTGCAACACGGGCTTTTAACGCAGCAAGCTCATCTGTCTGTTTGTCTTTCTTGGACATCATCAACCTCCGAAGGCGCGTTGCTTTGCTTGTCCGATTTCAGCATTGATCCGATCGAGCTCGGTGTTGCGGCGAACAATGTCAGCCATTAGTTTGCCGAGCGCTTGCCGCTTGTCCTGATATTCAAGTTTCAGATGTTCTAATTCCCGTCGGAATTGCACCAGCTCTTTCGCGACAGTCTCGTGCTCGAGTTTGTCCTTAGCGTGCTTGGCGGCGAAGGCTTCAGCCTCGCCGTAGCTGGCCGCGAACTCTTGCAGTTTGGTGATGAGTTGGTCGAGTGCTGTTCGGTCGATCATGCTGCCTTCCCCGTGATTCTGTCGATCGCTTGGGAGTAGTGGCTCAACATTGTTTCTTTTTCTTTGACCTCGGCGGCGAGCTCAGCAAGCCCTCTCCGCTTCTCGACCGTTTGTTTCTGCGCCTCGGCAAGTTCGGCCTTCACGCTCTCGAGCTGCCCATTGAGTTGGTCGCGCTGTTGCTCGGCCACGCCAATGCCCGACTTTATATCGTGATAGAGCTTTTCCAGTTTGCCGATTTCAGTGAAGATGCGCCGCGTCGTATACAACAAGCCGCCGAGCTGTTCATGCGCGGCGATCGTACGGTCCAAAGTCTGGACGTCGCTCTCTGTTAGTTCCCGCGTGCGCGTCTCTTGTTTGCTCATCACGGCCTCCTCAGTACTGGCCGCGTGTGTTGGCCGGGCCGCGCATCTTGTTGTCAATGCCGGGCTCGCCCTTGTTATCAGCTCCGTGCTGACGAGCGCTGCCGGGATTGTGGATGTTATGAAATACGCGCGTTGGGCCTGAGCCCTTCTGCACAACGTGGTCGGCTTCTTCGCCGCCACTGTTGCGAAGCCGCGAAGCAATGCGCGCTTCCGGTGTGCCGCCGGCGTGATGCGAGGTGTTGTATTTCACTTCTTGAGCCATGACGTTCTCCTTTGCTTTGTTCAGAAGTCGGCGTCCGTATCAGACCGGTTGGGATTGCCGGGTCTGCGATAGTCGGGTCCGTAGCTCTCGATGACATGTCTGGCGGGGACCGGGCGCGGGTTGCCAGGATTTGTTGTGCCCTGCGTTCCCTGCGAGCCGCTGGCGTAGACCGTTCGGCCGCCGCCACATCCAACCGCCGCAACATTGTCGGTCGGGCCAACAGGTGTCGCGTAGCCCCTGCGGACCCAGTCAGGATCGCCGCGGTAACTGGACTCTCCGCCGCGGGTGACATGCGCGCCCTGCAGCTGGCCGTATTGCGCCACCGCCGCAGGATTACGCGCGTGCGCGCGCGGCTCAATCTTCGGCGCGCGGCTCTCGACATGTTTGTTCATGCCAATTCCGCCGCCTGAACCTGTACCTGAACGTCTCATCTGCATTACTCCTTCTGTTAGATCCGCCGAACTTAAGTTTATTTGCTCATTGGTGGCGGCGGGCCGCCGAGCAGATGTTTGTGCTCCAGATCAGCACCTCCGCAAGCCAACGAGGCGCGCAAACCGTTCGTCGACGGTCGACCAATCCCGTATCCACTCTTTGCTGCGTACCGGTCTCGGCGCTGGCTGCGACTGCGGCTGGGGCACCAATGAAGGAAACATGGCGTCGGCCAGTCGCGGCTGCTGGCGCGGACTGCGCGGCTGCGGATCTGCGCTAGGCAAGTGCGGATACAAACTTGCTGCTGCCGACCGATGCTCAGTCATTTGATTGCTCATCAGAAGAAGGAGACGACCCAGCCCGCTCAGACATCAAGCCACCGGAGGGCTGCTGGACCAAACTGCCGCCTGATGGAGCGTGAGCTGGGTCGCCAGTTGCGACTGGCGGAGATACAGGAGGGACACCAGTCGGAGACTCTTCGAACAGATTCAGATCATCGATGCGATAGCCAAGCGGCGGCTCGTCGGGAACAGGATCTGAACCATGCCAGGGACTGATCGCTGGCAATGGAGGTGGAGAAGGTGAAACAACGCCGGTGATTGTTTGATGCTCGGTGACCGCAAAACGTCCACCAACTTCAGAATGGGTATGACTGAGATAGGTGCCGGTGTCGCTATCGCGAGATTGTTCGCGGACACGAGCATCGTTAAGGAGCGTCCTGCGCTTCTCGGCTTGGTCTTCTTGGTCGCTCGTCGTCATCACAGCACCTCATAGTTAGAGTCCATGCGCGCTCAGTCACGAGAGCGCAGGCCCTCCTAGCGGTGCGGCAGATGAAGCTGGAGCGATGATAAGCGGTGGCTAGTGTCAATCGAATCCAGCATTGATCCAGCAGTCAGATTCTAGCAAAAATCGCAGGGGACGTCGCAGAAAAGTGCAAAAAAATCGCGGGCAAATGCCCTCGCCCGATGGATATGCATTCGTCGCGCCTGTGCTAGCATCGCCGCCACCATGAAAAACTGGACGAACGGGGGAACGTCGCGAATCCACGTTTTGGCAAAGCTGCGCCGCACCGCCCCGCTGGAGAAAGAAGTCGAGGCCCTCAAAACCGAGAACATAGTTCTACGCACCGAACTGCAAAATAAGCAGGGCGTCGTCGGCCGACTGGAAATTCTGGTGCGCGAACGTTCAAATCGGGTCGATCAATTGACCGAGATCATCGACCGTCTGCGACAGCAGAACAAACGCCTCGACGCGGAGGCCGAAGATCTTGCGGAAATCGTGCGCAATTGGCGGAAGCCAACGTGAGGCGAGAGCGCGAGCGCTGCATTCACGCGCGAGGTCGGAAAGCGGGTCGAGCCGTTGGGCGATCATCGGAATTGCAAAGTCGAGCCGGTAATTCACGATGAGGTCACACGCACGGTCCATTTTTCCCATTGCCCTTCTCGCCTGGTTTGGCCTGTGCGCCGGTGTGCTTCAGCTGTTCGATCGGTACGATTGGGGCCGAGGCCTGCGACGGGGCCTTCTGTTGCTTTGCCTTAGCGCGATCGCCTTCATACCCGCCGTTATCGCGCTTAGTTCCTACCGCCCAAAGTTTCATTATCAACGCTTCACTTCACTTGGTATTGCAGCGGCGATAGTCGTGCTTGTTGGCTTCGGGTTCCATCTTTATCGGGGTTTCCATACCCTCAGACTTTCCTCTGCACAACACCAGGTTTTTTCGGATCAGGGCGAAGACACGGTGCAAGCGATCCGTTTTTTGCTCCGAGGCGTAAACCCCTACGGCCAGCGTACGATGCTCGATCCGGTAGCCTATCGGGATGCCAGGGACGAGCTAGCGGCAAAACCTTTTTGCAGCCAGATCTCGGCTTCAGCGCTCAGCGCCGCCGCTGAGCATTTCTGGGTGGACCCTCAGGGGCGTGTTGCCGAGATGCCCGACCTGTTTCCGGTCATTCTAGATGATCCTCGCTGCGCGGACGTTCGCTGGCGCTTTTCAACCCTTGGCTATAAATATGGCCCGCTTTTGCTTTACCTCTATCTTCCTTTCGTGCTGACTCTCGGCGAAGCCGGAATCTATGCCGCTCATCTTCTTCTTTTTATCGTGCTTTCAATTCTTGTATGGAAAATAGGGTATCGAATCGCAAACGGCGATCTTTTTCTTGCCTCTCTTCCCTTCATCCTCCTTTACGCGCCAATTTTCGTCCGCGAGAACACACTCGAAAGCTCAGCCGTCGATCTTGGGCCAACGCTATTCGCGTTCCTTGCAATCTGGGCTCTGTACGGCAAGCCCATCGCGCGAGCGCAACTTGCTGGCGTTACGCTGGGATTGAGCTTGGCATCGAAAGTGGCGCCCGCCATTTTTTATCTGCCGCTGCTTAGCCGCAGAAATCCGATCTTGTGGGTCCTCTTCGGCTTATCGACCATTGCCGTTATCCTTCCATTTTTGATTTGGGATGCAAACGGCTTTGTCGATAACTGGCTGATCTTTGGATTCGCGCGTCCCGGTGACACGACTAGTCCGATGTTCTTTTTAGATTCCGCGCAGAAGTTGATCATTTCGGTGCTCGTGGTGGGAATGCTGGGCGTCGCTGCACTGTATGGCCACCTGAAACGATGGCCCATCGCCGTAGCCATCTTGTTCGTAGCCGCCGCCCACCTTGGTGGCATCGGACTTTCTCAGGTGTTCCACAATAATTATTTCGTCTGGGTGCTGCCAGTTCTTGCTCTTTCGATGCTCAATACCGCGGTTCAACTCAGCACTGAATCGAGCGATTAATTGACTTCTGAGGAGAGAGATTGGCGTCCCTTAGGCGCAGACCGAGTTTTAAAAATTCTAACAGATTTGCGAGGCATGACTGAAAATCGCGCGCGCCGAGATTTTTGGCCCCCGTCTGGCCCGGGCACCGTAACGGCTCGCTGGTGCAGCTGCTCGCGCGCACGCGCGATTAGAATTTATCTCTGCTGAGAGACTAGAACCATCCGTGCGCATAAAGCCTCGCCGGCCAATTGTCGCGGCGCCCGCGAAATTTGCTCTGCAGCCGCGATTGCGCTGCGAAGCTATCTCAAGGCAGCGCGCCGGATGGTCGCCGCCAAGATCCAGAATTTGACTCAGATCAATGTCGCCCCGGCCTCAAACGGCTTTCCTGTGATTGTGACGGCCCTTGTGGCAGGGGCCGTTGCTCTCATTGTTCTTCTCCAAGTAACTTAAGGCCGCTCGCTTGGGCGGCCTTTTCTTCTGGCTGACCTGTACACCCAACAGATAACGCCGAATCGAGCACTGATATTGCTGAAGAATTGAGTACAACTTCTGCGATTTTCGAGGGCTGCTGCTTACTAATTACGTACTATCGCCGCTGCCATTACCGCCCGGCTTAGGCAAAATCCGAACGGCGCCGGAGGGCGAAACTTCAATATCGTGCCAGTCGCGCAGCATCGCATCCATTCGCGCCCTCTGCTTTTCGACAAGCTCGGCAAGCGGGATTATCTCCTCGCAGGTCGAGTCGATGGCCGGCGGCACCGGCTGCAGTCGCGGCTTTTCATGCGGCAGGGCGGCCTGGGCGGCCTTCACGCGCGTGTTCGAAGACTGGGCCTCGTCCAAATAAATACGGCGCAGCGTTGAATGCGCGTCGTCGGTGCCCGTCAGCTTTGCCACAACGGCCCGCAATCGGTCGTTTTCGTCGACAGTCTCCTGAAGCTTCGTGACGAGCTGCTGAATGATGCTCTCGCGCTCAGCCAACTTGCTCCGGAGATCCGCGTCAGTCATGACCGCAACCTGTCGAGCGGCTCCCTGGCAGTCGGGAGCTGAGCGGGCGACGGCTTGCGCGGTATGTCCTTCAAAAGTCACCTAGCCGCATTAGTGGCCCGCGTTCGCGCAATGGCAGACTGGCAGCGCTCGGCATCATCCAGATGGCCCGCTGCGACGGCTAGCAGCATTTCCTGCGATGGACTGGCATCGTAATCGAGACGAAGCCTTGCCAATCGTTCGGCAATGCGCCGCTTCTTGGCCGCACGTCCAGAATTGCCAGCAGTGAAAGTGCCGTTACGGGGGTCGTGCCCTAATGTTGTTGCGCCGATAGCTGCACCGTTCATGTTGGCCTCGAACGCCTTATACGTCGAAACAACTAGCGCCAGCAACGCAGATTAAAAATTCAGTGCTCCTGAACCCGGGAACGTCAGAACACGCAGGGTGGAAAGACAGCCTTAAAGACAGCCTTGGTGTGCCAATCCCACTCAGGGGACAAGGGACAACTGGAGACACGAGGGACAATGTCTCCAATGTCTCTTGGTGTCGCCAAGACAGTTTAGGAGACAGACAGACAACCCCCTAAGGGGTTGTCTCTTGTCTGTCTCTGTCTCTGGCGTCTCCGGTAGCTGCGGTTTATCGCGGTTGGGGCCGGGTTTTCGGCAATGAGGGGCTATGGCGAGGTTTTCGCCATGATGGCGAGAACCTCATCGGCTGGTTAGCTTTTGCCTTAGATTTTCCAGATCCAATCGGCGCCCTCGCATGAGCCGGCGCCGAATTTCGTTGGCGCCAACCAATCGATTGCCCGCCGGAATGCCTTTTGTTTCGCCTTTTCGACTTTGACCGGATCGTCACCATCAACCACGTAGAGCCGGTCGAACTCTTTGCGGATGTCGTTGACCTTGGCGGCGCGTACTTGCGGCATTCCTGTGCGCGGCACGATGACCTTGCCGACGCTATCGATTGCTTCATTGATGGCGCTGAGAATTGCTCTTTGACTTTTGCTTTGTCCTCGAATGGCTCCAAACCGCGATTGTTCGCGCGTTGACGGCACGACGCAGCAGCTACCGTAGATCTCGCCGTCGTCCTTGAGGCCGAGCTCTATAAATTCGAGATCGAACGGCGAGATCGGTCCCTGCTCGCCGTCGCGGGCTTTGGTACAGACGAGTTCGCGGTTGGAGGTGCGGCCGGTGAGTGGATCGATATCGGCTAGGACGCCTTCGATCACGTCGGCGCTGCCCTTCCAGGCGGAAGCGCCACGCAATCCGCTTTCCGGGTTTTTGCCGTAGTGATGTACGGGTGCCATGAGCGCACCGGTTTCGTCGCCGATCGATCGCAGGACATTGCAGACCTTTGTCGCCTCGGCATTGTCATCTTCGTCTTTCATGCCGAAGGTTGCCGCCACGGTATCGATTGGAACGTGGCCGAGACGAACGCCGAAATCGCCCCGATAGCGTTCGTCGATCGCCTTGAGCTGTCGAACAAACAGCTTTATGCCTGCGGCGCAGGAGAAATCGGGCAACATGTTCGGCCAGGTGATGGGAAGCTTTGCTTCGATCTCGAGCTTTATCAGGGTTGCGGCAAATCGGTTTGGCAGTAGCGGGCGGCCTTCCGCGGCAACAAACACGGTGCCGACACGCTCGACTATCTTGCGCCCGAAGTACGGCGTGGCCGTCGCCAGACAAATCGATTTATAAATCCCGACAAATGTCTTGCCCGCAGTCGATTGCCCTCCGGTCACGGCAACGCCTTCGGCTGGGATCAGCCCGTTTATGAGCTCACGCGGCGCCGCGTGTGGGGCGCCGCCGAGAAAGTGAAAGCCTTGGCGAGGTCGATTTCAGGCTCGGCCGATTGCGGTCTGTTGTTCGAGGTGCCGTATTCCTTGTGGCTCGTTGCCGGCGGCGGCTCATCAGCTGCGCCGCCTGCCGCAGTCGGTTCGCTGCCCCCATCATCGTAGCCGACCCATTCGGCGACTTGATCGGCGACAGCATCACCGAACATCCCATAGGCGTGTTTGCCGGCATGAAAAGCCTTGGCGGCGTCTTCTGCGGCCTCGCGGCGGTTGCGCCATTCCTTGTCGTTGGCGGCGCGGGCAATGGCTTCAGCGACAACTTTGATTTCCTGCGGGGCCATGCCGGCGCGGGCGAGAAAGCCGCCGACAGTTAGTGCGGCGTTGTGGCGGGCCTTCAATCCCCGCGCCGGCCAGTAACGTGCGATCAGCGAATAGGCGGCAAGATCGTGCACCAGGCAGTACAGATCATCATTGTCAACCGATGCAGGCTCGCCGGTTTCTTCCCAGGTGATTGTTTCGCCGGTTTCGTGTGTTGAGCCGGGGAATACGGTTTGCGCCCCGCTGGCACCGCCGATGCGAAGCTCGAGGAGCCGCTCGTTTGTTTTTGGATCATTGAAAACTAACACTGCCTTGTCGGCATCGACGGACAGGTCGGTATAGAAAAGCCAATGTGCGGCGCGGCTTGAGGCGCGGCCGAAGATGGCGCCGGTGCGTGGCAGAATATACGGTGCGACGGCGCGAGCCTCATCACAATCAAGATCGACATCGGTCAGCCCGTGAGAACTTGGGCCGAGAATGACGCCGATATTCATCTGGCCGTCGTTGAAATAATCCGGAGCGTTGGTTGCATCGATGATGCGCAGTTGCCAGCCGTTGCCGGCGCTCGGTTTTTTGGCGCGGTAATCGACCGGCACCGGGTTCCAACCCCGGCCAATAAAATCCAACGCAATATCGAGCGGCGAAGGCACGGCGGTTGCCTCTATTAGAAAGGGGCTTCGTCGCTCAGGCCATCATCGAATGTCGACTTGGGGTTCGTAGCCGTCGCAGCCTTTGATTTGACCGACAGGCTCAAAAACTTTGTTCCTTTCTTCGATGTCCGGAGCCAAGCATTGATCCAAAACTGTTCGCCATTGACGTTGATCTCGCCGCGATAGTCGGCATGCTTGGCGTCGGTCTTGTCAGTATTCTTGAAAAGCGCACCACGATTTGTGTTGTCGTACTGCTCCGTTGCCATTGCTTCGGTCCTTTTCTGTTTGATAACGCGATAGCTAATTTCCGCCGGTTCGCCGAAACGGCCGGGGATCTCGGCGAGCACGGCACCGCAGGTCCGATAGTCTTCGTGTGAGAGCCATTGCCGATGCCGATCGCAGTTGCGGCAGCGCAGTTCAGCGGCATGCGGTCCACGGCCCGGACAGATAAGTGTGACATTGCTGCCGCATCCGCAGACTTGATCCATACAGAGGGTGCGGTTGAGCAGCGGTTCGTGGCGACCAAATAGATCAAGTACTTGCCAGCCGGTGGTCATGGCGCGACCTCGGAAGGCGGCGCCGGGTGCTCGGACCGGCGCACACGCGAGCGGCGATTTAGTATTGTTAATAGGGAGGGCTTGCGTGGCCGGGATGGGGTGGGATATGGAAACATCGTCGTAGTCTTTGATCCTGCTCCTGGGCTTTGCAGAGCCCTGGTGAAATCTTAAGAAACGGGGTGCCCTCACAAGGCGCCCCGTTTTGTTCTTACGCTCCTACATGCGCACCCGCGGCTCGCTCGATCTGATCGGCACTGTCATTCTGCGTCCGCGGTGAGCGCCTCTATAAACTCCCGCTCTGATTCTTCTGTTGCTCGCAGGGTCGCCACAGCATGAGAACTGATATGCCGCTCAATACATTCACGGACCAGTTTTCGCAGTTCGCTGCTGGGTAGGGCATCAAGCTCGACGCTATCGCCTGCGAAGGTGTGGGCGTGTGTATTACCGTCCCGCTTCGTGGGTCGTGTCGGCAGCCGATGATATTGGATCTGTTCTGTCGTTAGAGCGATGCGTTCAACAATAGGAAAGTCACAGCCATAGTTGTCGCAGAACTCTTCAAGACGGGCTTCGATTGTCTTCGGGATCAGGCATCCAGTCGGATCGTGATCGCCGAACTGATAAAGATAGCTGACCTTGCCTGCGGCGCTTGCCCGTCTGATGTTGGTGAAACTGGTATAGACCTGCGTTAGCGACGGCACACCCTTGCTGACAACAACAGGGACGTCATAGTCGCTCGCCACGTCCCAGATGATACCGGACAGCGCCTCTTTCTCAGTCCAGATCTCGATGTAGTCATCGCAGTCACGGAGTGCGCTTCTGCGATAGTACTGAGCGGTGTGCCGAAGCGCATCCCGAACGCTGTCGAATGTTTCGGTCTGTATCGTTCGGCGGCTCTCATCGACAATCCAATCCCACGGGATCTGATCATCGAGCCGCATCTCACTCAGCAGCCGTATTACGGTGCGCTTGTATTCACCTTCGGTCTTCTCAATCACGCCCCGAGCGACCAGCTGATAGAACACTTGCCGGACAGTCTGTGGTCGGTCGATCCTGAGGACGTCAGTGATTGCAGCCCGAATCGCCGCCACCTCATCTCTGGTTCGGCGAGCACCCTGCCTTATGGACCATGACCCATAAGGTGCACTGGTCCCGTCGCTCATGCGGCGTCTCCGAGAGGTTTGACACCGCACGGCAAAACTCTTTTAGAACCAATGTCGGGATTTAGCCGGTCTGGATTGTCAAATCTTCTGGAAAAACCTAATGAAATCCAGAGGTTAGTGGGTGCCGATGGCAAACCAGCCGGGGCTGACGCAATTGACACGCACCTCAGGGTCAAGGCTCATCGCGAGCGCATGGGTGAGCGCGAGCAATCCGCCTTTGCTGGCCGAGTAGGATTCGGTGTTGGGTTCCGACATCGATGCGCGGGTCGAGGCAATGGTTACGATCGCGCCGCGGGCTTTGCGCAGCGGCTTTTCCGCCGCGCGTGCCAGAAGAAACGTGGCGGTCAAATTGGTGTCGAGCACGCGATGCCGTTCCGCGAGCGTCAGGCGGCGGAGCGACTCGCGGACCATGATGCCGGCATTGGAGACGACTGCGTCGAGGTGATGGAAGCGATGAATAGTCGCTGCGACGGCATCGGACGCGGTGTGCTCCTCAC